>WUUC01149011.1_pt1 | contig 11124 bp, 22 predicted proteins | sample 6278441 | NCBI WGS metagenome assembly WUUC01 (sample SAMN13675441, study PRJNA597444) | soil metagenome | isolation source: soil | place: USA: Washington | collected 2017-10 | reverse complement strand
TCTGGAGATTGCGATGTCGGTGGGGACGTCGGCTTCCGTGGTCGGTGCGATCTGCCGGGGGCGTTCGTATCGGCAGTACGGGGGTCCGTTGCGGCAGCCGAAGCGGCAGCCGGGGGTGAACACGCGGACGATCTGGGGTGAGTCGACTCCGGGTTTCTTGAAGGCGAGTTGACGCGTGTGTTGAGGGGTCTGGCCTTCGGGCCGGGCCCCTTTCGCATGCCCGACACCGCTATAGGCATTGCAATGCCATGCCGTACCCGGTAGTCTGGCGGAGCCGACAACGACCCACCCGCAGACCGTCCTTGGGGGACCTGTGATCGACAACCTCGGCTTCCACATCCACCGCGACCTCCACACCGAACTCGCCCAGCTGCGCAGGGAAATCGCCTCCCTCACCCAGCAGGTCATCAACAACAGCTTCTACAGCTACGAGGCCGGCTGGAACGCCAACGCCCGCCTGGACAGGCTCACCGAGCAGGCCAGGGTGCTGACGCGCGAGGCGGCCATGGAGGACCAGCGGATCCGCCGCCTGGTTGACGCGGTCCGTGTCGCCGGGGACGCCGACCTGGGGTTCATCGCGTACGTGGTGTTCGGGCCGCAGGCCATACCGGTGGAAACCCTCTACGAGGTCCGCCTGATCGATGCTGACGGCTACACCGTCGGGGACACGATCCGTACGAACCTGCCGCTGTCCCGCGTCGACGCCGCCAGCAAGCAGCTGATGACCGTGCACGCGCCCTCGCACGCCCGCCTATGGGAGCGCCCCTTGTCCGACTACCGCGTGCAGGTCACCCCGTTCTAACCCCAGACTGCGGTCCCCTTCGCCCCCGTTGGGGAACCGCTGGCCGCGCACCCCCCAGCGCGGCAGCCGCCGCCCCGCACCCACCCCCCGGGTCGGGGCGGCGGCCACAACGACCAGCACCCGGCATCACGGAGAACCCGGCATGGACGAACAGGAAGCCGCGCAGAAGGCCCAGGCAAAGGCAGAGCAGGCGGAGAAGAAGGCCGACGAACTGAAGGCAACCTCCGACCGGTTGAGCGAGCGCGCGCACGGTATGTACGGCCGGTTCGCCGGCGGGCAGCCCCTCCTGCGCGGCCACCACTCCTACCGCAGCGCTCTCCGCGACAAGAACCGCGCCGACGCCGCGTCTGAGCGGGCCGTCGATGCCTACAAGGCAGCCGAGCGCGCTCAAAGAGAGGCGAAGTGGGCGAAGGCCAAGGCGGACGCGCGGACGGAGATCGCCGACACCGTCGCGACCCGGTCCCGCCCGTGGGAGCCGGCCGACTTTCAGGTCGGCGACATCGTCACCGTCCGCACCTTCGAGACCAGCACCGACACCTACCGGGTCAAGCTCGTCAACAAGAAGACCCTGACGCTCGATGGCGGCGGGGGCGGCTGGGACGACCCCAAGCGCACCTACGACCGTGTCCTGTCCCGCACCCGGGACGGCCACACCATCACCGATCCCGAACAGGAGAACCCCACCACATGACGAACGCCGATACCGCCAGCATCCACAACCCGACCGACCTGTCCGACTATGACTGGCTGGAGTTCGTGGCCCTCGTGTGGAAGGTCGGGCACGAGGGCTCGTACAACTACGCGGTGGAGAACTGGCCGCCGCGCTTCGAGTCCCCGGACATGCAGGCCATCGCCGCCGATAGCAGGAGCCTGCGCGGCTTCTACGGCGACAACAGGGCCAAGGTGGACGCCTGGTGGGACGCGGTCGGCGGCGAGCGCGCCGTGGATCTGCACAACGACCACATCGACGAGTCCCGGCAGCGGGAGCAGGACGCCTGCCTGTGGGGTGTGCGCTGCACGGACGGCTACATCGTCCACGAGCCGACGGAGCAGGAGCGGGACGACTTCGTGTCCCGGCTGCTGGCGTACACCTACCCGAACCGTAGGGTCCCGGCCGCACTGCTGCACCGCGAGGCGCCGGGCGGCGAGTGGATCGAAGTCCCGCTGACGTGACGGTGTTCTGGGGCCGCGCCTTCGTGGGCGCGGCCCTGCTCTACCCCCTGGCCGTGTGGCAGCTCGTCGGCCTCGCCCTGCACCACCTGCACACCACCCTCACCCCGAAGGAGAACACCACCGTATGAAGCTGACCTGGCGCACGATCGCCGCCACGACCGCGCTCGCCCTGGCCGTACTAGGTCTGACCGGTTGCGGGGACACCGACGACGACTGCGACGCCTCAGGTGCCAGTTCGCTGACCCTGGCGGCCGCGCAGTTCGCCGACGGGAAGAGCGGCGGCAGTTCCGGCGGTAGCTCCCGGTCCGGGAAGTCCTCCGGGAAGTCGGGCAAGTCCGGCTCGGGGAAGTCCTCCGGCCGTCACGGCAGCAGCCACCACGACCAGGACGACTGCGAGGACGACGACTGATGCCCGTCTTCCTGATCGTCCTGGCTGGCGTCTGCCTGCTCGCCTTCGCCGTGCACCTGCGGCGCGCGAGCAGGAAGGTCGACGCGATCCTCCAGGACACCCAGCGCCCCGCCGTACCTGCCCCTACCGCCACCGATGACCCGAAGGAGACCCCCGCCGCATGACCAGCAGCCTGAAGGAGAAGGCGGTCGTCGGCCGCCGTGTCACGTTCACCTACTACCGGGACATGGACCTCGCCGACCCGCCCGCCCACCCGGGCATCATCACCGGCACCGAACCCGGCTACAGCGGCGCCCTCCTGGCGCTGATCCGCCTCGACGGCACGCGGTCCACCCTGCACATCCCGGTCGCCTACGAGGGCCTCACCTACCTGGACGAGGTGACCGAGGTCCCGGAGCTGCCGATGGGCCGCTTTACCCCCACCCCCGACCAACTGGAGGGGGAGTGGGAGGGCGTGCCGATCTGCTCGATCGGTGAGGACGGTGCCGTCATCGCCCTCACTGACGACCACGAGAAGGCGGTCAACGCGATCGCCGTGTACCGGCGCGAGATGGCCGGCTGCCTGTACAACCCGGCCTTCGACAGCGTCGACCCGGACGACGTGGTGGCGCGGTGGGCGGTGTTCGAGTGGCAGCCCGAGGACGCCGAATGCCCGTGGCTCGTGAGCTGGGGAGACGGCGTGGCCGAGGGCGACGACCAGGCCGTACACATCTACCACCTGCCCGCCTGAGGAGGCGCGACCGTATGACCACCAGCCTCGAGCACGTCGCCCTCAAGCCCCTGGCCCCGCTCGCCCGGACCATCGCCGACACTGTGCAGGCCACACCGGTACGCCTCGGTACCCCGGACGGCTCCGCTGACCTGGTCGCGCAACTGACCGTCAACGTGGCCGCCTACGCCGGTGCGCAGACCCTGCCGCTCATCGACGCCCTGCGCACCGTCTACCGGTCGATGGTCGACTGCGCAGGCGATGAGTGGGCCATGGAGTGGCTGGGTGAGGTGTGGTCGCAGCTGCCGCTGGACGTCCGTGCGGTGGCCGGCGATGAGGATGCTGCGGTGGAGCTCGGCGCTTCTGCCGAGATCGTCCGGTGACCGCCCCGGTTCAAGTGGGCCCGTCGCCGCAGGGTGACGGGCCCGAACCGTCCTCCCCCCTGCACCTGTTCCCGCAGCATCTGAACCTGCTGCGCCTGGCCGCGAACGGCTACTCCACTCCTCAGATCGCAGCCGAGTTGTTCCTGTCGCAGCACACGGTGAACGACTACTGGCGGGAGATCTACCGCCGGTTGGGGGCGAGGAACCGGGAGAACGCGGTCGCGATGGCGGTGGTTCTGGGGCTGGTTCGACCGCACGAAGTGGAGTTGAGGGCGCCGCGGAAGTCGTACGAGTCGCCGAAGGAGGGGCTGACGCCCCGCCGCAGGCCCTGAAACCCGGACATCTTAGACACCCGCACCGGCGGGTAAGACCGATCCTCGCCCGGGAGGGCCCCATGCGTTTCCTCACCCGTATCCGCCCGTGCGCCCTGCCCTGCCTGATCGGGTTCGCCGTGGGCGCCGCGTTCGCGTGCGTGTGGCTCGGCATCCTCGGCCGCGAACCGGTCCCGGTGTGGCTGCTCGCCGCGATCGGGGCCGCCGGACTGGTCGGCGAACCGGCGGTCGCCTGGGTGCGCCGCAGACACAGCCGTCGCGGCCGACCCCGCCGCGCACACGCACGACCCACCACGAACACCAGGAAGGACACCAACCGCGCATGACCACCGAGCAGATGAAGACCCGCCCCGGAGACCAGCCCCTCCCACAGGGCGGCCAGGAGTGCGTGCAGGACGCGCTCATCGCCGACATCCGCGCCCGCCGCGACATCGGCATCCAGAGGTACGGCTCGCCGCTGATGACGCACAACGGGCGCGATGCCGTGCAGGACGCCCTCGAGGAAGCCGTCGACCTGGCCGTGTACCTCAAGCAGGTGGCTATGGAGGTGCGGAACCGGGAGGCGGAGATGGAGCGGCTGCGCGCCGAGGTGGCGGCGGCCCGCAAGTACGCGGGGGAGATGCGGGACTTCTGCTCCCCGCACGGCGTGTCCGTCGACTACGCAGACCGCCTCGTGGAGGCCATGAACCGGGCGAAGGAGGGACGCGATGCGTGACCCCGAGGTCGACCGCCTCCTGACCGATGTCCGTAAGGCTGTTGTTGCCGCCCGCTCCGGTGGTGCCGCCGTCCGCGCATGCATCTTCGACGCCACCAGCGCAGCCGTCGATGGCGAGGTCCGGGGCTGGCCTTCGACGGAGGCCCGGAAGACGGCGGATGACGCCTGCCGGGCCGTGGACCCGCCCACCGCCATGCCCGACCCGCGACCTCGGCCCAAGCCTCCAGCTGCGGCGCGTCTGCTGTCGAACCTGGCCAACTGGCTGGCATCCAGGAGCGAGGGCAAGGTGTGAGCGATACGACCGAGCTCGACAAGACCCGTCGGTACCTGCGTCCCGTGCGCGCCACGTGCATCTCCGACGATCCGTCCGGCGTGCACCTGGCCGTGTACTCGTGGCTGGAGATGTTCGACGCGTGGGCAACCGGTCCCGGCCTGTGCGGGGAGTCGATGATGCAGGGCCCGCTGCCGGAGGGCACGGAGGTGACGTGCCCGTCCTGCCTGGCGTACCAGCCCAAGTACGAGACGGCGTTGGACCTACAGGCGGGCATGTCGCGGCAGCCGGCCGACGATGGCCCGGACGCACTGCGGGCCAAGCTGGAGCGGATTCGTGCCGAGGTGGCGATGCTGTGCGACTGCTGCGGCAACAACCGGCAGCGCATGGGCCGCATCCGCGCCGAACTCGGACTGGACACCGACGGCTACTTCCGGGAGGACGGTGAGGACGGGTGAGCGTGTGGGGAACCATCTTCGACCTCGAGGACAACCCGCCGTACGTGTACCGCGGTTCGCACCTGCTGCCCGCCGGGGACGACCCGCAGGACGGTGTCGTGCAGTTGGCCGAAGTGCCGTCGCACATCACCCGGGACGGCCGTGACGACCAGCCGGAGGACGGGGTCCCGTGGCCGTGGCTCCGGTTGTCCGTGAACCAGGCGGACGCCGTCCTGGACCGCGAGCAGGTGCTCGAGATGTGGGAGTCGATGGGTGCGTGGTTGGAGGAGACAAAGACGGGTCCGGGTGGCCGGCCGCTGAAGCGGTGCTGCCGCAAGGACGTCGGGCACCACATCGGGTGCCCTGCGAATCAGGAGGGCAGTCGGTGACCGCGGCCGGCAGGTCCCCGTTGGAGTGGGCGGCGCGGGAGCGCCAGGCGGCCAGGCGGGGCGTACGGCGCCGTGTCACGGCCTGGCTGGGGGTCAACGCCCAGGCGCGCGCCGCGGACGCACTCACGGCCCGCGCAGCCCACGGCGCGGCCGGCGAGCAGGAGACTGCCCGACTGCTGGCCCGATTACCGAACGGCTGGCGCGTGTTCTACGGTCTCAAGCTCCCGCCATACCCAAACGACTACGACGCACTGATCGAGCCGCCGTCCGGGGACGCGATCGTGGCCGTGGACACGAAGAACTGGCGCCAGAACTGGCCCACCACGCTACAAGCTGGCCGGGTGTACTGCGGGCCCGAAGACCGGCACGACCAGGTCGACCAGGTGGCCAAGGCGGCGGCCCGTCTTGAGCGGGCGCTGGCCGTGCCCGGGGTGAGGGTGTGGCCGCTGCTCGTCGTGCACGGCTCGCCGATCGTGCAGCCGCCTCCGCTCCCACAGGGCCGCCTGGAGGCGCACGCGAAGGACTGGGACGGTGTGGTGCATGTGCTGGGCCCGGAGTGGCTGGTGCCGACGCTCCTGGCGTCGGTGAAGTCCGGCCCGGATCCTGGGCGTGCGCACGCGCTCGCCCGGCACGTTGTCCGTGTGCTTCCCGAGCATCCGGTGTGAGACGTACGGTGTCGGTTCCGCCTGGGGGCACCCGTAACGGCCCGGCGCTCATCCCGAGTGCCGGGCCGTTTTCGTGCGTTCAGGGGCAGGAGCACGACCGCTCCGGTCCGACGGGGGACGCGGACCGGAGCGGAAGGCAAGCCCTGCGCGCCTCAGCGGGCCGACCCTCGATGAGATCCAGCGCCCGCATCGTCGACGCGCAGTACGTCAAGTGTGGCACGGGGTACTGACAGTCGCCCCGGGAACGCGCGAGGCCCGTCCTCCGCCGTCCGAAGGGCGGGCAGCGATCGCTACCCGGCACCATGCCACGCGGCACCAACAATCAGCTCAGCAGGGAGTCCACACACCCTGTCCGTCAGCGATCACGCGGGCGTCGCAGTCCTCGCATACACCGGATCCGCCGTGAGAGAGCTGTCCCCACTCGGTGGTGTCGATGACGTTCGGGTGGGTGCACGCGTTCTCGAGGACGTGCCACACCAGTTGGCCGTCCGGGGAAATGGCGGTGCGGTGGTGACGGGCCAGCCAGATGGGGATGGGCTGCCCAGTGGCGACAATCTGGAAGGAACGCCGCATGTGGTCCACCGTCTGGTCGCGGCGGGCGTAGTACCAGACGTCGACGGATCCTTCGCAGCGTACGGCGGCGTGCAGGATGTCGCCGGTCAGGTCGATGCCGTGCGCCCGGTCGTCGATGGGCAGTTCAGCGCGGTGGATGACGTGCTGCGGGATGGCCATCAGGCAGATCCAGACGGGGGATTGCGCCGCGCCCTGCGCAACTGCCTGCCGATCGCGGACCCGAGAACCTCCGAGTCCACGTTCGTGGGCCCCACGCCGATCTCGACTTTGACCGTACTGGCGGGTTGGTCCGATTGCCGGACGTAGGTCTCGCCGCGCCAGCAGATGGTGGATTCGTCGTTGCTGGCGAAGATCTCGGGTCCGAGGACGGTCACGTCGCCGTCCCGGTAGGGGAAGGTACGCGAGGGCGTGTCAGCGGCCATCAGGCGCTCGCTCCTTCCGGCTTAGCGGCCTGCGGCATCACCTTGCTGCGGTGAAGCGGTGTGGTCGCGATGTCGCCGGCGGCTTCCTGCTCGGACAGCAGGTAATACGTCTTCCCGCCGTCGGTGGAGAACGCCTCGGGGTTCCGGTTGGACTGCCACAGCGGTTCGGTGGTGAGGCCTTCGGCGTGTCGGTCGATCCACTCGCCGGGGTCGTCGGTGAGCTCGGACAATGGCTGGTAGCGAAGAAGCTTGTCCAGGTACAGGGCGGCGAAGTGGGCGCTGCCGCCGGAGTGGCCCATGTCGGCGAAGGCCTGGACGACGCGGCTCAGACCGTCGATTACGTCTTGGTCTTCGCCGACGATGCGGAGTTCTCGCCGGGCGTGGGTGACCAGGTTGGACTGTGTGGGGCGGGGCGTCTTGGGCATGCGCCTACGGTCCCGCGAATCTGCGAGGGTGTTCCCCCGGCTGTGGTGCGCGTGGGGCCTGGAAGGCGCTGCTTCCCCTTGAGCGCCCGCCAGGCCCCACGCTGCCCGGTGGGCTATCCCCAGCCAGTGTCCTGCTTGGAGGCCGGTGTGTCGCCGGCGCCGTCGCTGTCGTCGGTGGGCGGGGTGCCCCATCCGGTGTCGGGAGTGGTGGCGGGTGCGCCCCATCCGGTGTCCGCGGGCTGGGAGTTGAGGGTGTCGGTGGTGAGGTATCCGGTGGTGGCGGTGGTGGCGAGGGTGAGTGTGATGAGTAGCCGTCGCAGCGGTTTCTTCACAAGCGGATCCTTTCCTTCGGTTATGGACGAACGATAAAGGGGCGCCTGGCCCGTTCTCGTATTCCTCATCCTGCTGCGAATCCCTTTGCCGTGTACGCGAGTTCCTGGCAGTAGACGCGTGGACGGTTCGGGGAGGATGCGGAGTACGAGCGTCGGGGGACGCCCCACGGGTACGTTGCCGTAGCCTGGTGTCACATTCAACAGATCCCTTGTGCGGGTGTGTGCAGTGCGGAAACTCGCAGTTGATCACAGGTAGTTGACGGGGGAACAGACCATTGGCCATGGATATAGGTATGGGTGACTACGAGTTCCTTACAGCGGACGACTTGCGCGAATACGGGATGATCGCGGCCGGGCAATTCCAGGGCGATGTCAACAATCCTCGCGTGAGGAAACTCGTGCACTGGGGATTCGTCACCTTTCACCCCGATCACCCGTCCACGCCGGTCGCGCTGGACCCGAAGCAGGCGGCCCGCCGAAAGTTCGCCGAAGAACTCGCGCAGGCCGAGGCGCGGGTGGCGCGGCTGAAAACACTGCCCGATCTGTCGGACCAACTGTCCGAGCTGTACACCGCACCGAAGCTGCGCGCCGGCACGCCGAGCGCATACCTGGACGACCCCGCGGTGGTCAACGCACGCCTCCAGGACGTCGTCGGATCGGCCCGCCGTCAGATCCTGTCCGCGCAACCCGGCGGGCCGCGGAGTGCGGAGCTGCTGGCGTTGGCCGTGCAGCGGGATGCGGATGCGCTCGACCGGGGGGTGGAGATACGCACGATCTACCGGGACACGGTGCGGGATCATCCGGTGACCGCCGAGTATGCGCGGATCATGTCCGGGCGGGAGGATGGCGGGCGTGCGCAGTACCGCACGTTGGTGGGCAAGTTCGAACGGATGATCATCGTGGATGGTGAGCAGGCATTCATCTCCGACCACATCGTGGCCGGCGGGCCTGCCCACGCCGCGTGGCACGTCACCGACGCCGCGGTGGTCGCGGTGCTGGCCGGGGTGTTCGACTCGGAATGGATGCGCGCGAAACCATGGTCCGGGGAGCTGCGGGCCCGCCGCGGTGATGCCCGCGACACCATCGGCGCGTCCGGCAGGGCGGCCGCGCTCCAAGGCGTACGGACCACCAGGCGCCAGCGGGAGATCATGCGGAACCTGTGCGCCGGCGTCGCCCAGACGACGATCGCCCGCCGCATCGGCGTGTCCAAGCGCAAGCTCGACCAGGAGATCGCCGCCCTGAAGGCCTTGTGGGGTGTGGCCACCCTGTCGGAGCTGGTGTATCAGTGGGCGCTGTCCCCGGACCATGAGGTGTCCGAGGGCGAGAAGGCCAACGATACGGCCGCTACCGAGGTGGGGCAGGACGCGGTGGACACGGCCGCGTAGGCGTCCCCGGGTCGTTGTCCTCGCCGTCGACGGGTATCTCCTCCTGGCCCTCGAGCGGGCGCGGCGTCGGCTGGTCCAGGAGGGCCCGCACGGCTACGACACGCGCGCACGAAGCGCCATCCGGGTGACTCAACGGGCGGTCTCCGTACGCGCGATGGTCCGGGGCGCGCTGTAGGCGATCTCGTTCAGGTCGACTCCGATCCGGCCCTTCTCGTACACGCGCTGATAGACCCGCATCTCCTGGCAGCTAGGGCAGCGGTGTGCGTTGAACCGGATGAGCCGCTTGCCCGGTCCGGCCAGTCCGAACGCGAGGAGAGACGGGCCCGGGTGATCACAGGTTTGGCAGGTGTTCAGATCACCCGCGCGGGTGCACAGGATGACGGGCGCCGGCTCCCACTGCCGCCACGCGATCGGCTCGCCGTCGTGCTCGGTGGGGAGTTCGGGAACGAACCGTGTCGCGGCGAGTTGCGCCTCAAGGTCCGCGATCTGCTGCCGCAGAGCGTCCTCGGTATCTGACATCGGTCATCCCTCCTTCAGCTTGGCGTTGTCCTCGATCTGGTGGGCGACCTTGATGGCGTTGGCGATCCACCAGCGGTGCTGTCCGGCCTGGATGACCTGGTCGGTGGGTATCTGGTGCTTGTTGCCGATCGTCCACAGGCCTTGGTCGCCAGCGCAGTCGATGTCGTTGTGGGTGTGGTCTTCGTCGGTGTTCTCGCAGTTCCAGCCAACGAGGACGGCCCACAGCCAGGCGTCCAGCTTGTCGGCGGACCAGTCCCGGGAGTCGAGCGTGATGCGCTGGCGGAGGTGCTCGAGGGCGGTCTGTACGCCGAGCAGGGCGGGCACGGCCATCGTGTAGGCGACGAAGCAGGACCGCGCGAAGTCGCGCAGGTCCTGGTAGTCGGCTTCGACGTCCCAGAGACGGTCGTACAACTCAGCCAGGCTGGCCTCGGTGTGCTCGGTGAGCGGGAAACGGTGTTCTGGGTCTGTGAGCGGCGGCGCGGGCGGCAGGGCCCCGGTCTGCTCCAGGAGGTGCTGCTCCCACTGGGCGCGCAGGATGGGTGCGTACCGCTGTGGTGAGGGCGCCCAGCCGCATCCGCAGTCGATGCCCCACCGCTTGTTGGGGAGCTCCAGGCGGCGCGGGAAGTGGGCGATGACCGGGCCTTTGTGGTCGGGGCAGACGTTCCTGTCGCCACCGACCATTGCGCCGTTCCCGAGCATGGCCCATCCCTTGCCGTCCCATTCGGGCCGCGGGGGCTTCTGGCCGCTCATGTAGGTGATGGCGTCGTACTGGCGCATGCAGCCGGGGAACAGGCAGGTCCGCAAGGACGGCTGATTGCGGAACGCGCGCGCGTCCGCGAGGAGCTCGGCAAGCTGGTCCTCGGTCAGCGTTTCCAGGGTGGGCTGATCGGTCATACGCTGGCCCTCTCGAGGTCAGGGCAGTTGATGGTGCGGCAGCCGTCGTGCACGTAGCAGCCGTGGACGCAGCGGGGCCGGTTGTAGCTCGGGGCCTCGTCGCGGCGCGGCGCGCGGCGTACGGGGACGGTGGGCCGTTTATGCCAGCCGGATGGCTCGTCCTCGATGTCCGGATCCCACTCGGCGACCGCGTCCCGGACGACGGACGGGTCGCGGGGGTAGCACCAGCCGTGGTCGTAGCCGAGGCACTCGGGGTCATCCTTGGGGACGGCGATGAGACGGATGTTGA
>WUUC01209694.1_pt1 | contig 11127 bp, 6 predicted proteins | sample 6278441 | NCBI WGS metagenome assembly WUUC01 (sample SAMN13675441, study PRJNA597444) | soil metagenome | isolation source: soil | place: USA: Washington | collected 2017-10 | reverse complement strand
TCAGGAGGACGATGGCGCCGACCGCGACCCAGTGCGCGCCGATCAGCTCGGTGCTGTACTCGAAGTTGAAGCCGCCGCGGTCCCGCGGAATGAGAATCAGGTAGAGGGTCGGGACCACGACGCCCAGCAGGCCGGCCGCGACGAGGGTGAGCAGGCGCGAGCCCGCGCCGCGCCAGAGGATCAGGGTGAGCAGCGGGAAGAGGACCACCGATGTGCGCGCGGCGAAGAGGAGCGCGAGTGGGATGGTGAGCGCCAGGGCGAGGAGGGCCGCGCGCGGCAGCGGGAGTGGGAGCGGGCGGTCCTCGGGGAGCGCGGCAGCGCCCGCCCCCGCGAGGCGAGGCGCGGCGGCACGCGCCTCCGCCGTGCCGCCCGCTTCGGGCCCGCCGCGCTGCAGCAGCCACCCCGCCAGCAGGAGCACGAGCAGCAGTGCGCACACCACGCCGGAGATCGCGTATCCGGCTCGCACTCCGCCCTGTGGCGCGAACTCGAACGTCACATCGCGGCAGCCGGCCGGGGCCCGCCAGCCGTTCGCGTAGCCGTTGATCGGGACGGGCTCGCCGAGCGGGCGCCCGTCGCAGGTGGCGCGCCAGCCCTCCGAGTAGCTCTGGCCGAGCACCAGCCACCCGGGCGATTCGAAGGCCACCCGCACCCCCTCGACCGAGCTGTGGCCGAGCGAGCCGCTGTCGAGCACGCGGGCGCCGCGCCCCGCCGCCGCGGCGGGAGGCGGGTCGGGCGCCGGCGAGGCCATCCGCAGCAGGTGGATGCTGAACGCGGCCGGCAGCGACCGGACGCGCTGGACGCCCTCGGACATCGCCACCGTGCCGGAGCACGCCCGCGCACGCAGCGGGCGCCCCGTCCTCAGGTCGGCGAGCGTGCCCTCCGGCCGCAGCGGCACGCCGCGTTCACCGACCCGCACCAGGGCGTCTCCGCAGCGCGCCCGGATCGGGCCGCCCGTCGCCCGCTCCACCGGCGCGATGCCCGGGACCTCCAGGGAGGCGATCCCAACGGCGCGGGTCGTCCCACCGGGGCCCGGCTCCGTGTCGAGCACGGTCAGCCGGAAGCTGCGCGCCCGTGCCGGTCGCGGCAGCTCCACGGCGCCGTCGGCCGCCACCGGCAGCGGCGGCGTCTCACCGCCCGGCCAGCTCAGGCGCACCTTGCTCGGCCGTCGCACGCGGCCTCCGACGAACTCCATCCGCAGGCCGCTCACCGTTACCAGCCGGGGCGCGCGCCACGAGATCCACGGATGGGGGGACGACGGGCGCGCCCAGATCCCCACCCAGGCCGTGGCCGGATTCCCGTCGAACGCGCTCGACGAGCGGAAGCGGAACTCGTTGTGGAATCGCCCCGAGGACGCGAAGGCCACAGGACCCTCGACGCCCGCGAGGCGGTCGAGCTCCGTGTCGCGCGCGTCCACGGACGGCGCCACCCAGGCTTCGACAGAGTACGAGCGGGCCGCCGGAGCGAAGATCAGGCGGTCGAGCTCCTTCTCCGGGTCGCGCCGGTTGCGGGCCAGCTCCAGCAGAGGACTGCCGGTCTGGCGGTCGCGCCGGAACGGGGCGTCTGCCGTCGTGCGCTCGAAGACGTAGCTGAGCGATACGCGGCTCAGGTCGCGACCCGCCAGGGCGCGGGCGGCCACCACCGGCGACCGCAACGGCTGTTGCAGGCTCACGCCGGGGATGCGGATCTCGCGGAAGCCGCCGTTGCCGCGCAGGTCGCCCGGTGGCTGGCGCACGCTAGTGATCGTTATCCGTAGAGAGCGCACCTGCTCGAGGCCCACCGCGACCCGGTTGCGGCCCGGTCCCAGCTTCGCCCGCTTCCCGCCCACGTCGACCTCGGTCTCGATCCCGCGCCAGTCGCGCACGGGGAAGAGATCCACGTAGGGTACGTCGCGCGGCCGCTCGAAGCCGATCTCGATCCAGCGCTCGCGGGGATGGAAATATCGGTCGGCGGCCCACACCGTCTCGGGGTCCCCGTCGAAGGCCGCGATCGCCGCGTTCTCCGGGAACTCGAGGAGGCCGCCGGAGCTGGGCGCGCGCAGGTAGCGGGCGCCGTCGAGCGCCGCCACGGTCTGCGCGTCGCTCCCGCCCTCGGGGAAGGGCTCGATCAGCGCGAAGTTCTCGTCGATCTGCTCGTCCTCGGTGAGCGTGGCCCCAAGGTTCTGGTGGCCGAACTCCGGCACGAAGCGGCGGCGGCGGTTGGAGTCGGTGATCACGACCTGGGCGCCCTGCGCGGCGTGTCGCCGCAGCTCGTCCGCCGTGAGGTCCCCGGCGTACAGGATCGGGGCGCTCTCGGGCAGCTCGCCGAACGCCGCCAGCCCCGCCAGCCCCTCCGCCGAACCGTCGACGATCATCGCAGGGCCCGCGGGGGCCACGCCCACGAGGCCGCGGCCGGGCGGCAGGTCGTAGCGGCGCACCTGCGGCAACCTCTCGCGCGGCCCGAGCTCGCCGCGCGGGGGCGGCACGGCGCGCTCGGGGCCGTAGCTGCGCGACGGCTCGTCGTAGCCCTGCCCGGCAAGCTCCTCGGCCGCGGCCGCTGCGTTCATCGCGCCGCTGCGCGAGGCGTCGTCGTCGCTCCCGGTCACCACCGCGCCGGCCCCCATCAGTCGGAGCAGCGGCTCGAGCTGGCCGGGCACCAGGCGCCGCTGCTGGACGAGCCGGTCGACGGTCCAGAGCAGGTCGTTGGCGCGCGGGTCCGAATACGGCGTCTCGTAGCGCACGGCCACCGGCCGTTCTGTCACGCGGGGCAGGATCGCGTCGGTGGTTCCGCCCCAGGTGTAGTTGGCGAAGATCTGGCCGGGCAGCACCACGGCGCGTGTGCCCGGCGGGAGATCGCGGTCGAGCTCGCGCCCGGCGCTCGTCCAGGCCGTGGGGATCTCCTTCCAGGTCAGCTGCTCCTCCACGGCGGTGCCGCGCACGAGCGGCAGCGCGCCGAGCACGATGAGCACCGCCAGCGCCGCGGGCAGGGCCACCGTGCGGGCGAGCCCTGCCCCCCGCAGGCGGCCGAGAGCCACGTGCACCAGGAGCGCCAGCAGGCCGCCGACCCCCACCGCCACGAGCGGGGCCGCCTTCTGGGTCGTGCGCAGGAACCGGACGAGCGGCACGTTGCGGTAGACCCACTCCATGCCGTCGCGGGCCGGCGTGCCGTTGGGGAACCCGGCCAGCCCGATCGCCACTCCGACCACCAGGAGCAGCAGGAAGAAGGGCGCGTAGCGCCAGCGCCGGGTCCACGCGAACCCGGCCACCGCGATGGCGGGCGCGGCGAGCGTCGCCACCACCACGACCGGGTTGAAGAGCAGCGTGCCCGCCTCGGTGAACAGCGGCCGGCTCGCCCCGAAGAAGCCCACGCCGATGTACGAGGTCCAGTAGGCCATGAGGCGCAGCGCCTCGGGGGCGCTGTTGGTGCCCCAGATCGAGCGGGGTTGCTCGGTGAACTGGAGGAAGTCGATGCCGTACCGCGCGTGCACGAGCAGCGGGACGATCCACCAGAGCGAGGCCAGCGTGGCGAGGATTCCCGCGCGGAGCAGGAAGGCGCCGGCGTCCCGCCAGCGGACGGACCCGATCAGCGGCTCGTAGGCGAGCAGGAGGAGCGGTCCGACGAGCATCCACGCCACGACGGCGGCGTTGATGCCGCCTCCGATCGACGTGAGCACGAGCGCGAAGGCCGCGGCCGGCCACCAGGCGCGCCAGTCGCGCCATCCGCGTGGTGCGCGCAGGCCGTGGTGCACCGCCAGGAGCAGCCACGGCAGGGCCGCGTAGCCGAGCAGGATCAAGCTCGTCCGCCCGCTGAAGATGACCGTGTACGGGTTGAGCAGGTAGAAGCCTGCGCCCAGCAGGTGCGGGATGCCGCGGGGACGGCCGAGGAAGGCGTCCAGCAGCCGCAGCATCCCCCAAGCGGACACCGCGAACAGCAGTCCCAGCCAGATCCGGTGCGCCACCCAGGGGCTGAGGCCGATTTCGTCGAGGAACGCGAACGCCGGGCCCGTCGGCCAGAGGTAGCCGCTGTACTGCGCCCCCTGGACGGCGCCGAGGTCGATCGAGGGCGACCAGACCGAGGCCACCTCCGAGAGGAACGCCGCCGGGTCGACGTGGAGGTCGATCTTGGTGTCGCTCGTGGCCGAGCCCGGGCGCTGCCAGAAGGCGAGGGCGAAGGACGCCGCGACGAAGCCGAGCGCCATGGACCGGTCATGGGACGGCCTGCGCATGGCGCCTAGCCCGCGCGCTCCGACTCGGCCAGCAGCCCGCCGGCAAGCACGACCGCGGGCAGCGTCACAGCGGGCATCTGCCAGTCCCAGTCGATCGAGGCATGGAGCAGCCAGGCGGCGCAGACGGCGCAGGCGCCGGGGGCGAGCGGTGCGCCGGCAGCGAGGGCGCGGCGGCCGGCGCCCGCCACGCCGAGCAGGAACGCGCCCATCAGCGCGAGGCCGGGCAGGCCCAGCTCGGTGGCCATCTCCACCACGAGCGAGTGGACCTCGACGGCGGCGGCATCCACGTCGCGCTCCATGCGCCACAGGACGCGGAAGCCGCCCGCCCCCTCCCCCTGAAGCGGCCGGTCCAGGAACCCGTTCGCGCCGACGCGCCAGTACTCGTAGCGCTGGGAGCTGATCGACACGAACCGGGACGGCCTGGCCTCGGCGCTCTCGGTGCTGTCGCCGGTCTCGGCGAGGCCGGCCGTCGCGAGGCCCACGAGGCAGAGGACCGCCGCCCCGTATGCGACCACCCGCAACCGCGCGGCGTATCCGAGTCGGTCGAGCAGCGCGGTGTCGCGCCGCTCGGCGTCCACCGTCCGGGCCGCGGCGATCGCCGCCACGACCGCGATGACCGCGAACGCCGCGAGCACGATGGCACCGTCGCGGCGCTGCCCGGCCCCGCTCCCCTCCAGGCCGGCCACGCCGCGGAACGCCGCGGCGACCACCGCCGCGGCGACGGCGGCCGCGAGGGCCGCCAGCGCCGCGCGCAGCTGGGGACGGCGCGGCGCGGCGGCCACCAGGAAGATCAGGCCGAGCACCGCCACGGCGAGCGCCCCGCGCGAGTAAGAGAGGTAGACCCCGGCCCCGACCGGACCACAGGCCGCCGCCGTGGCGACGCGCATCCAGCGCGGGCGGGACGAGTCGCCGGCCAAGCGCACGCAGAGCAGGAAGCCCATCGCGGCCAGCAGCCCCTCGGCGTTCCAGTAGGTGAGCGGCTGCTCGAGGCGGCCGCCGGCCACCAGCGAGCGGTTCAGGTCGACGATGCCGGGCAGCAGCCGGCCCGACAGGCCGTAGCCGATCACTATCGCGGCGCCGGCGGCGAGGGCGGGCTCGACCGCGCGCGCGAGCCCCCGGTCGCGGAGCACCGCGGTCGCGGCGAGCAGGACGCCGAGGTAGAGCAGCAGCCGCTGCACGCTGTCCACGGCGGGCCCGATGAGCGGCGCCCACGCGATCGAGATCGCACTCCACGCGGCCAGCGCGGCCAGAGCGCCTGCGGCCAGCCACCCGGGACCGCTGCGCGGCAGCGGCAGCGGCCCGGCCAACGCCAGCAGCAGCACCAGCGCCCACGCCACAGCGGTGGCCGCCGCTCGCGCCCCGTCGAAGTAGCCCCCGGTGAAGAAGGCGAGGACCGTCGGCCCCGCCAGCAGTACGGCGGTGACCAGGACCACTACGGCGCGGCGCATCGGCGGCAGGGTAATGAGGGGGACGGGCCCGGGCCCGGGCCTGCGGCACCGGCTACGGTGGTCCGATGCCCGCCGTGCTCCTCCGTGCCGGTCTCGCGCTCGCAGCCGTGCTGCTCGTGGCGTGGTCGGCGGTGCTGTGGCGCGGGGACCGGATCGGCTCGGACGCCTCGGACAAGATCATCCGGAACGCGAACCTCCCCGAGGCTGCCTGGGCGCACGAGATGGAGCGCCTCCGAGACGCGGAGCTGCTCGACCCCAGCACGCGCTGGCCGGTCGCCCGCGCGGGCGCGCTGTACCAGCGCGGCAGGCTCGAGCAGTCCGCCGACCTGCTCGAGGACGTGCTCGAGAAGGAGCCGGACAACCTCGAGGCGTGGCTCTATATGCGCGAGGTCGCGGAGGGCCGCGATCCGGTCCGTGAGGCACGGGCGCGGGCGGCCATCCGCCAGCTCAACCCCACGCCCCCAGAGGACTAGCCCGACCGGTCCAGCCCGGACTCGGGGGACTCGGCCACGGGCGGCGGCAGCACGGCTCCGTGGCCGCCGCGCTGGTCGCGGATGTTCCGGCGGGCCGCGAGGAGCTCCTTCACGGCCGGCACGAGGGTCCGGCGAATCGAGAGCTTCGAGGCCTCGCGGTTCACCCAGACGATCCCCACCTCGCTCACCCGGAAGTGAAGCCGGCGGGCAAGCGCCAGCACCTCGGCGTCGAACACCCAGCCGTCCAGGCTCTGGCGCGAGAAGACGGCCTGGGCGGCCGCAGCGCGCCACAGCTTGAAGCCGCAGTAGATGTCGCGCGTGGGCTCTGACAGGAGGAGGCGGGTCAGGGCGATGAAGGGCCAGCCCACCAGCCGGCGCACGAACGGCTGCGTGCGGCCGACGTCCGCGCGCGGCGCGATCCGCGAGCCGACCACCACGTCGGCATGCTCCGCCGCCTCGATCATCCGGTCGAGCGACACCAGCGACGGGGCGCAGTCGGCGTCGCAGAGGAGGCGGAGCTCGCCGGAGGCCTCCAGCATGCCGCGCCGCACGGAGTACCCCTTGCCTCGGTTGACGTCGTTGCGAAGCACCCGCACTTCGCCGCCGAGCTCCTCGACGCGCTCGACGGTGCGGTCCTCGGAGGCGTTGTCCACCACCAGGATCTCGTAGGACCGCCCGTTCGCCTCGAGCCGCTCCCGCAGCGCGGTGACGGTGAAGGCGATGGCCTGCTCCTCGTTGTAAGCCGGTACGACCACCGACATCCACGGCTGAGGCATCGTGTGAACAATAGGCGCCGGATGACCGCCCCGACGTCCTCTTCGCGGCGAGCGACCCTCGGGGCGCTCGGCCTCTACCTCGCGCTCTCGGCCTTCTTCTTCGCCCTTCCGCTGGCCGGTGACCTGGGAGATCACGCCATCGCGGCGGACCAGCTCGACTCGAGCGCCTACATGTGGTTCTTGGCCTGGTGGCCCGACGCGATCGGCGACGGACTGGGCGCGATCCACACCGACCACGTCTTCGTCCCCGAGGGCTACAACCTCGCCTGGACCACCGCCATGCCCGGTCCCAGCCTGGTGCTGGCGCCGCTCACGCTGGCCTTCGGCCCGCTCGCCACCTGGAACGCGATCATGCTGGTCGGCCCGGCGCTCGCCGCCTGGACGGCCTTCCTGCTCTGCCGCGAGCTGACCGGCGCCACCCTCCCGGCGCTAGCCGGCGCCTATCTCTTCGGGTTCTCGCCCTACATGCTCGGCAACGTCCAGGGGTCGCCGAACCTGGTGCTGGTGTGGCTGCTCCCGCTGCTTGTCCTGCTCGTGGTGCGCCGTGCTCGCGGGACGCTGGGCGGCCGCGCCTTCGTCGTCTCGATGGCGCTGGCCCTGGCGTTCCAGTTCCTCACCTCCACGGAGGTGCTCGCGATGACGGGCGTGTTCGGCGCGCTGACGCTGCTGACGGCCTACCTGGTCCTGCCCGAATGGCGGACGCGGCTGTTCGAGACCCTGAAGCTGCTTGTGGTGGCGTCGGTGGCCGCGGTGATCCTGGTCAGCCCGCTCCTCTGGTACATGCTGTTCGAGCCCTACACGGCCCCGGAGCAGGCGCTGAAGTCGTTCCCCGCCGACCTGCTGTCGTGGGTGGTGCCGAGCTCCTACATCGGGCTCGCCACCGGCCACGACCCCGGGGACGGCCCGTCGTACGCGACGGGCTTCGGCTACCTCGGCGTGCCGCTCGCCCTGCTGCTCGTGCTGTACGCGGTGGACGGGTATCGCCGGCCCGCGGCGCGGGTCGTGCTCGTCGCGCTGGCCGTGACGGCCGTGGCGTCGCTCGGCACCCGCCTCCAGGTGGGCGGCGATGACACGGGCATCCCCATGCCGTGGGCGATCCTCTCCGGCCTGCCGGGGCTCGAGTACGCGATCCCGGTGCGCTTCACCGGCTTCACCTTCCTCGCCGCGGCGGTGGCCATGGCGATGTGGCTCTCATGGGGCGGCGGTCTCGGGCGCTGGGCCCTGGCGCTGGTCGCGATCGTGTTCGTGCTGCCGAACGTGGGCAACGCCATCTGGCGCACACCGTCGGCCGACCCGGCGCTGATCGCCGACGGCGGGTACCGCGCCCTGCTGGGTGAGGAGGACCGCGTGCTCACCGTCCCCGCCTGGGGCCCCAACATGCGGTGGCAGGCAAACGCGGACTTCGACTTCAAGCTCGCCGCCGGGTACCTGGGCGCGTTCCCCGAGAGCTACCGGCGCTACCCGATCTGGCACACCCTCCTGTCCGGCGAGCTCATCCCCGGCTACGAGAGGGAGTTGCGCCGCTTCGTGCGCGACAAGGGAGTGACCGCCGTCGTCGTCGAGGAGGGCGCCCGCGATCCCTGGGACAAGCTGTTCGGCACGCTCGGCGTGCGCCCGCGGGCGGCCGGCGGCATGCTGGTCTACCGCCTGCGGCCGCTACGATCGCCAGCCTCCATGACGAAGCGGAACGCTCGCTAGTTGGCCCTCGGCGCACCCGTCACCGGGCTCTCGGTCGTACTGCCGGCCTACAACGAGGAGCCGAACATCGAGGCAGTGATCCGCCAGGCGCTCGACTGCCTGCCCGACCTGGCCGAGCGCTGGGAGGTCATCGTGGTCGACGACGGCAGCACGGACGAGACCGCCAAGGTCGTGGAGGCGCTCCTTGCGGAGCACCACCCGCGCCTGAGGCTTCTGCGCCATGAGCGCAACCAGGGCTACGGGGCGGCGCTGCGGACCGGCTTCAGCCGGGTGCGTTACGACAAGGTCTTCTACACCGACGCCGACCGGCAGTTCGACATCGCGGAGGTCGAGTACCTGCTCCCGCTTCTGAGCGAGTACGACGCGGTCGTGGGCTTCCGCGTCTACCGCTACGACTCCGCTAGCCGCCTCGTCGCGTCCACGGTCTACAACTGGCTCGTGCGGATCCTGTTCCGCGTGCGCGTCCGCGACGTGGACTGCTCGTTCAAGCTCTTCCGGCGCGAGGTGATCGACAAGATCACCATCGAGTGCACCGACTTCTTCGTGGACACGGAGCTGGTCGCCAAGGCGCGCAAGTGGAACTTCCGCATCGTCGAGAAAGGCGTGCGCCACTACGCGCGCGTGGCCGGTGAGACGAGCGTCGCGCCGAGCGACGTGCCGCGCACCCTCAGAACGATCGGCCGGATGTGGCAGCGGATCCACATGCCCACTCCCGCCCAGGTGGAGGAGGAGGTCCGCATTCGCGCCGCGGTGGCGGCCGCCTCCGTCGAGGCCGCTCCGGCGTCCGAGTAGGCTGCCGTCGCTTGGAGGACTGGCGCTACCGCGAGCAGTTGGAGCTTGAGGACCGGCACTGGTGGTTTCGCGCGCGCCGGGGAGTCATCTGGTCCCTGCTCGGGCGCGCGCAGCTGCCGCCGTCTCCGCGCATCCTCGACGCCGGCTGCGGGACCGGGAGGAACCTGCTCGAGTTCGGGAAACTGGGGCAGGCGACCGGCGTGGACTTCTCCGATCACGCCGTGGAGTTCTGCCGCGGCCGGGGCCTCGAGAACGTGCGCCAGGCAGCGGTCGAGGACCTCCCGTTCGAGCCCTCCAGCTTCGACCTCCTCCTGGCCACCGACGTGATCGAGCACGTCGACGACGACATGTCGGCACTGCGCGAGCTCCACCGCGTGGCGGCGCGCGAGGCCAGGCTGGTACTCACGGTGCCCGCCTATCAGTGGCTCTGGAGCGCACACGACGAGTCCGTTCACCACCGCCGGCGCTACACCGCCCGCCGGCTGCGAGAGCGGGTCCTGGCGTCGGGCTGGACGCCGACCGTGGAGACGTACTTCTTCTCCACCGTGCTGGCCCCGGTCGCGCTGGTGCGAACCGTGCGGACGCGGACGGGGTCGAACGGCAAGTCCGACCTCGCGCTTCCGCGGCCCGCACTCAACCACCTGCTCGAGCTCACCGTGCGAGGCGAGGCGAGGCTGATCGAGCGTGGGCTTCGGCTGCCGGCCGGTGTGTCGCTGGGCATGGTCTGCGTCGCCCGCTGATGGCCCGGCTGGCGGCGCGGCCGGCGCTCGCGGCCGCCCTGATCTATGCGTTCCTGGCCGTGGCGATGGTGGGGCAGGGCCTGCTGCCCGACCGCACGCTCTCCCCATCCGACTCGCTCTGGAGCGCGGCGCCGTGGGACGCCTCGCGGCCGGCCGACGTACCGCCCCTCGGCAGCAACTTCGAGCTGGCCGATGCGAGCGAGGTGTTCGTGCCCTACCTGCGCTGGACCCGCGAGCACCTGCCCGACGTGCCGCTGTGGAACCCCCACCTCATGGGCGGCCGGCCGTTCGTGGGGAACGCGCAGTCGGCGATCTTCTCCCCGTTCAGCCTCCCGGCGTTCGTGCTGCCGTTCTGGGCGTCGCTCGCGGTGGTGGCGGTGTTCAAGCTGTTCCTCGCGGCGTTCGGGACCTATCTGCTCGCCCGAGCGCTCGGCATGCGATTCGGCGGTGCGCTGGTCGCGGGCATCGTCTACGCCTTCGGGACCTTCTTCGTGGTCTGGCTGGCGTGGCCACTCACCAGCCACTTCGCCCTCGTGCCGTGGCTGCTGCTGCTGGGGGACATCGTGCTGAGAAAACCGGAGCCGCTCCCGTTCGCCGGGCTCGCGGCGCTGGTGGCGCTCCAGTTCGTCGCGGGGCACCCCGAGTCGACCTTCCACGCCATGTTCGCGCTCGTGGCGTTCTGCGCCTACCGCATGGCGGCGCGATGGCGGGACGAGCGGCGGCCGGCGCGGGAGCTGCTGCGGCCCGTGCTCACCTTCGCCGGGGCGCTCGCATGCGGCGTGGCGATCGCGGCCGTCGCGCTGCTGCCCTTCCTCGAGCTCCTGTTCAACTCCGGCGACTGGGCCCGGCGCATCGACAGCGAGGCCGGCCACTGGCCGCGCAAGTACCTCGGCGCGCTCTTCCTTCACGACTACTGGGGCCGGCCCACCCAGGGCTCCACGATCGAGCCGTTCATGGCCGTGCGGGGCTGGTACGCCGGCGCCGCCACGCTCATGCTGG
>WUUC01184407.1_pt1 | contig 11128 bp, 6 predicted proteins | sample 6278441 | NCBI WGS metagenome assembly WUUC01 (sample SAMN13675441, study PRJNA597444) | soil metagenome | isolation source: soil | place: USA: Washington | collected 2017-10 | reverse complement strand
CGGCGAGCACCGATCTGCTCGAGGACCGACCCGGCGCCGTAGCACAGCGCCGAGCCGGCGGCGGCGGCCAGGGCCAGGCCCGTCTTCACCGGTCGGCCGGCGCCGGCACCACCGGGGCCACCGGGCTGGCCGGCGTGGCCGGCCGCAGGAAGCGGCCCACCAGCGGGAGCTCGGTCACGCCTTCGGCCCGGGCCACGGCCAGGGCGGCGGCAGCCAGGTGCTCGGGGGCGTCGAAGACGGCGTAGCGGGCCCGCCAGTCGGGGTCGTACTTCTCGTTGAAGCGCCACAGCGACTCGATCTGCATGGATTCGCTCATCCGCCCGAGGAGCCACCGTTCCACCCGCCGGCCCATCCCGTCGCCCGCCTCACCGGCCAGGACCGCCCGCATGGTGGCGAAGTTGAGCCCCAGGCGCCGCAGGCCCAGCTGCTGGATGTGGCGGATGGTCTCCACCAGGACGAAGTCGGTGAGCCCGTTGGGGTGGTCGCCGAGACTGCGGCGCATGAGGTCGAGGGAGTAACCCTCGATGCCGGGGGCGGGGACGAACTGGCACACGGCGGCGGGCCCGCCGTCCGGCCCGAACGCCACCGCCAACAGCAGGCCGGCGTCGGCCGGGTCGAAGACCCGTCCGAGGGTCATGGAGAAGCCCCGTTCGCATTCGCCCTGGCGGCTTTCGGCCAGCAGGGCGGTCAGGACCGGCCGCAGGCCGGCGTCGACGGCGGCCGGGTCGAAGAACTCGACCCGGTAGCCGTGACGGGCCACCCGGTTGACGGCCTGACGCAGCCCCTTGGCCCGGTGCCCGTCCAGGGTGAAGCGGGCACAGTCCACGATGGCTTCGTCGCCGATGTAGAGGCGGTGCATCCCGTGGCGCTCGTAGACAGGAAGCCACTCTTCGGCCGCGCCCAGCACCGCCACCGACCACCCCTGCCGGTCGGCGAAGTCGCAGAAGTCCCGCCAGATCTGGTCCCGCTCGGCGGCGGGTCCCACCGGGTCGGGCGACACCAGGCAGACGCCGCCGAAGACGGCGTAGGCCACGAAGCTCTCCCCGGAGAAGAACCGCTCCTTGTCGTCTCGCAGGGAGAAGTACGCCAGCGTGTCGGTGCCGTGGCGGGCCACCACCGCCCGGGCCCGCTCCAGGCCCGACCCGCCGGTGTGCCGGGCGACCACGGGGCGGAACAGCAGCCAGCCGGCCAGGACGACGAGGCCGACTCCGACGGCGCCCAGCGCCGGGTCGAGGAAGAGCTCCAGGCGTCGTCCGGGAAGCTCCGTGGTGGACAGCCCCACCAGCCGTTCGGCCACCGCCATCACGGCGTGCCCGAGAGGAGGGCGCCGCCGGGCGCCGATCTCGACGGCCACCGTGCCCGCAGCCAGCGCCGCCGCGGCGCCCGCAGCCACGGCCACGACGCCCCGGCGAGCCGACGGCCGGTCGCTCTCGGCCCGGAAGGCGCTCCGCCGGGTGAAGAGCCATCCGGCAGCCAGCAGCGAGATGACGGCCTCCTCCACGTCGAGACCCTTCACGACGTGCAGCACGCTGGACGTCCCCAGGAGGGCGACAGCCGCCGTCCAGGCCCGCTGCTGGCCCCGGTGCACGCCGCGGGCCAGCAGCAGCAGCGCCAAGCCGGCGAGGGCCACGGCGGCGGCGGCGGTACGGGGCAAGTCGAGTGGGAGGAAGTCGAGGACACCCTGCAGACGGTGCCGCAGCGGGGGCGTGAGCGCCGAGAGCAGGTCCATGAGCCCCACCCCCCCGATGAGGAGCGCGGCCCGGCGACGCGCCCGGCGATCGCCGGCCACCGTCGGCGGGGGCGGCCATGGCTGTCCGCCGGCACCCCGGTTGCCATCCCCGGGCAGTGAGAGGGACGCCACCAGTGAGGGCCGCGGCTGAACTGCCGGCCGAGGCCGGGCGGCGAGGCGCTCGAGGAACGTCCCGTCGGGCACGTCGGTGCGCCCGTGGATGAGGTGCACTCGCAGGACCGGTCCAGCCACGAGCTCCACCCACCCCAGGTGGCGCTCGGGAAGGTACACCTGGGGCAGCCCCAGCCGGGCCGGACGGGCGTCGACCACATCGGCGCAGCACCCGGTGTTGGCGTAGAACCCGTCGCCGAGGGGCGTCAGCTCGGGATGGTGGGTGTGGCCCGTGACGAGGCCGGCCCAACCGTCGCCGACGAGGCGCCGGGCCTCCGCCCGTGGGGCGTCGTTCTGCAACTCGCCGCGGCCTCCGGCCAACCCCGCCTCGCCGAGGGTCGACCAGATCCGGCGGATGACGGCCAACAGGGCGGCGGCAACGAGCGCCAGGTCGACGACGACCACCAGGCCCAGCACCGGCAGAGCCCGTCCGATCGCGGCTGCTTCCCCAGGCCGGTGGTCGAGCAGGGCGCGCACCAGCGGGACCCGCAGCCCCACGGCGGCGAGGAAGGGCAGCAGCAGCCACCACAGCCGCCGGGCGAGCCGCCGGTACCCGAGGCGGGAGGCGACGAAGGCCGGGAAGGTGGCCGGATCGGTCAGCCATTCCGCTCCTGCCAGCCATTGCTGGCGGCTGCGCTCCACCGCCGGAAGCAGCTCGGTGATGACATGGTGGCCGAGCGGAGTCTCCCTGGGGTTGCGGGGGTCGACGGGCGCGTTGGCCGGGTCGAACCGGTGGCCGTGCTCCACCAACACTCGCTCCACTCCCCGGCCGGTGTGGATGTGGAGTTCGAGACTCAGAGCCAGCTCGGCCCCCAACCCGGCGGCGACCTGGCCCGCCCAGACGTCGTCCCAGGCGAGGCGGGCGTCGTGGTTGCCGACCAGATAGACGACCCGGCGGTCCTCGCCGGCGGCGAATGCCCGGATGGAGCTGACCAGGTGGGGATGGGCGGCGAGGACCCGGCGGGGCTCGCCCCCGCCCGGCCCCAGCAGTTCGAGGACGTCGCCGGCCAGGACCAGTACCCCGGGACCACGCCAGGTGTCGAGGGCATCGCAGAGCTCCCGGCTCACCCAGGTGGCGGCGGGACTGGTGGTCGCCGGGAGATGCAGATCACTGGCCACGAGAACCCGGCCGGTCGCCGGTACTTCCACCGTCGGCAGGTCGGCCACTCGGACGGGGGCGGGCGAGTTGTCCATGAGTTCGAACCGTACGGGCGCACGGACGACGGAGCGGGCTTCACCGGGCATGAAGACGGATTCGCTCTCCTCCGGTCGCGAAGTCCGACCCACTACGCCGCCGCCTCAGCCCGTGGCCGACGTGGTGGTTCGTGGCCGGTGGATCGTGTCGGACACGCGACCTGGTCGCGTATCCGCAGGACCACTGCGCGCTCTGGGCGCTCTCAGCGCTCTGGGCGGATGTGATACAGGCACGTCAGGGCACTGGACGCTCGGGACGAACGAACGGGAGCGGACTCTCAATCCGCTGGTGCCCAACGAAGCTCTGCAAGCAGGCACCGTGGGCCTCGTTGCCACGTTCGACAGGATTCCCCCCGCCGCCTACCCCGGTGCACTCGTTGGGGGCCGGTTGGGGGCCAGACAGCGAGAACAGCGGAGGAACAACGAGAACCATCAGCAGACATCGTTGCTGGTAAAGGCGAGTTATCGGATGTTCCTCCAGGTAGTTGCAGCGGCCCGTACAGAATCCGGCGTACGTGCCGGCTCACGACCATTGAGCCTCTTACCTGCGGAAACGCAGGACGGGGGCATTTTTGTTCGCATTTTGGTCGCACAAGCGGCGGGAAGGATCGTGCCGCTCAGGCGGCTACCGACGGCGTGTTGCACCCGAGCGACCCACTTCGCCGGGCGATCCCTGGGGCGAGCCGGAGGCTCACGCCGTGCTCGACTTCCCCGCCCCTGCCGGCATCGAGGTGGTCCGCCCCCGGACCAGCCTTGCCCTGCTTTTTCGATCCGTTCCCGGGGAGCGCTTGCGCCTCAAGACCTACGAGTAGCACTCGGCGCCGGTCGCCTGGCCGCGACCATGGCCGGAGGCCACCCAGGAAGTCGGCGTCGGAGAAGGCCCCGACGTGGGGTGACCGGGGCCCGCACCGCGACCTCGCCCGTCTCCACCCCTCAGGCCGCTGCACGGGACGGCCCGTCGCCATCCGCGGCATGAGGGGGCCCCGTCCCATGTGCTCGAGGCAGGCCCGAGCTCCGCCAGTGGACAGTAAGCCGGACTCCTTGCCCTGGGGGGTCGAGTGCTGGATCGGAGTTCGACCTGGCGGGTGGATCCCTGGGACGGCTCGGTCTGCGAGGGTTCGAGGTGGAACAGTCCTCGACTTCGAAAGGAGAGCCGCCATGCCCGACGATCGGAATCTCCGGGCCCTCGAAGGCCAACAGGTGAACGTCGCCCTGCGGGGCGGCTCCCGGATCGACGACTCGCAGCTGGTCTCCGCCGGGCGTCACGGCGCCCGGAGCCTCTGGCTCTTCGTCAACGGCATCGACGTTTTTGTCCCCCACGCCGAGGTCCTCGACCTGTGGGAGGTCGCCGGCGCTGCCGCCGCCTAAACCATGCGATCGTCGCCGGGATGCTCTCGTGGAGGTCCCATGGGGACAAAAAAGACACGAAATTTCGCCCCAGCAGGACTAGGAAGCGTCTGCGACCAGGACCTATGCTCTCTCTGGTGGGGGGTGAGCTGATGACCGCTTCGGTTGCGCTCGGTATTCCCGGGCTCGAGGTCGTGCCCGGAGACCATGTCTGCGCCTTTTACAGCGGGCTGTCCGAGCGCGACGACATCCTGATCCCGTATTTGCGCGAGGGGCTGAAGGCGGGCGACAAGTGCATCTGCGTCGTCGACGCCACCGAGCCCGATTCGGTGCTCGCTTCGCTGACCGGCGAAGTCGATGTCCCCAGCCACCTGGCGGCCCATCAGATCGACCTGCTCTCCTCTCGACAGACCTACCTGCAGCACGGCCGGTTTTCGACCCAGGCGATGCTCGACTTCTGGAACGAGTCGGTGGGAGCGGCGCTGCGCGACTTGGGTTTTCCTTTCGCCCGGGCCGTTGGCGAGATGACCTGGGCTCTGAGAGAGATGCCTGGCGTCCACGAGCTCGTGAGCTATGAGTCGGAGCTGAATCGGTTCCTCCCCCGCTACCCCCAGGTGATCCTCTGCCTTTACGACCTGGAGCGGTTCAGCGGGGAGGTCCTCGTCGACATCCTCAAGACGCATCCGAAGGTGCTGGTCGGTGGCACCGTGGTCGAGAACCCCTACTACGTCGAGCCCGACGAGTTCCTCTCCACCAGGGAGTGAGGCGGTGACGGTCACGGCCCCGTCCGTCGCCGAGACCACGCTGCGCGACCAGCTCTCGAATCTCCGGGCCCTGCTCGTCCTCTCCATGCTCATGACGAAGAGCGGCGACGAGGCGCAGATCCTCCATCTCGCCACCACGGCCGTGCCCTCGCTGGCGCTCTGTCAGGCAGGGGGCATCTACGTCGACGGCTGCTGGTCCCTCAAGACCACGCCGTTTCCCCAGACCGTTCGCAACCAGGTCGAGGCCCAGCTTCGGGCATTGGGCAGTACCGGTGGCGAGCTGGCCGTCCCGGGGGAGGGCTGGGCGTGGGCGTACCCGCTACGCAGCATCGGGGACTACCCCGGATACCTCATCGTCCGGGCTGACCAGCCGCCGTCGAGCACCGAGCGATTCCTCTTGGGGGCCTTGGTCCAGCAGACGGGCGCCGCTCTGGCCAACGCTCGCCTCCACGCCAAGGAGCGGGCCAGGGAAGAGGAGCTGCGCCAGACCAACTGTGCTCTCGAGAAGACCGTCGGGGCCCTCGAGCGGACCATGGAGATCCACGAGCGCCTAACCCGTGTGGCGGTGGTCGGGGAGGGGCAGGAGGGTATCGCCCGAGCCGTCCACGAGCTCACCGGGTTTTCCGTAGCCATCGAGGATCGCTTCGGCAACCTGCGGGCGTGGGCCGGACCCAACCGTCCGGATCCCTATCCCAAGGACCCCTCGGCCCGCCGCGAGCAAATGCTGCGGCGGGCCATCCGCGAGGCGCGCCCCATCCGGGACGGCGGCCGCCTCGTCGTCGTTGCCCGCCCCCGAGACGACGTCCTTGGAGTCCTCGCCCTGATCGATCCTGACAGTACCGCCGGCGGTGAGGAGCTCTTGGCACTCGAGCACGGAGCCACCGTCCTGGCGATGGAGCTGGCCCGTCTCCGCAGCCTGTCCGAGACCGAGCTCCGCCTGCGGCGGGATCTCCTCGAGGAGCTACTTGGTGGAACCGACGAGGAGAGTGCCCTTGCCCGGGCGCAGGCCCTCGGTTACGACCTCGAGCGAACCCACCGGGTCGTGGTGGTCGAGGGCCGGGGCCGCACCCGGGATGAGGAGAGCTTCTTCCACGCCGTGCGGCGCGCAGCCCGCGATCACAACGTCGGCTCACTCCTCGTAGGCCGGGGCGAGGGCGTCGTCGTGCTCTCTGACTCTGAGCAGTCCTGGGACCAATTCCGCACGGCGATCCTGGGAGGGCTGGGCGGGGGGGAGTGCCGGATCGGCGTGGGAGGGCATTGCCAGCGGGCCGGCGACTTCCCCCGGTCCTACCGGGAAGCCCAGCTCGCCCTCAAGATGCAACGAGCGACCCGGGGCAAGGAGGGCGTCACGGTCTTCGACGACCTCGGCGTCTACCGGATTTTGAGCGAGTGCGAGGACACCGCCGCCGTCGATCGCATGGTGCGCCACTGGCTGGGCCCGTTGCTCGACTACGACGCCCGCAAGGGCTCTGAACTGGTGACGACGCTGAGTCGATACCTCGAATGCGGTGGCAGCTATGACGCCACGGCCCAGTCGCTGGCCATTCATCGGAGCACGCTCAAGTACCGGCTCCAGCGGATCCGCGAGCTGCTGGGGCGCGACCTGGGCGAGCCCGACGCCCACTTCAACCTGGAGCTCGCCACCCGGGCCTGGCGGATCCTCCAGGCGCTGCGCGACTAAGCGCCGCGCAAGTTCGCGTTCCATGGCTCGCCCAGGCCGGGGAGGGAGGAGCGTTGCACGGCCTTTCCGGCTCCTTCAGCGTCCGTGGCGCTGCCAGTGGTCGGCGAAGAGTTTCTCCTCATCAATGGCACGCACGGCGACGGGCCGCGACACCCACGTGAGGTTCACGAAGTGGCGTGCGTTCACGTTCTCGGTGGTGATGTTTCCCCCCCACGTGCCGCAGCTGAGGCTGAGGGTGAAGGGCAGGCCGTTGCGGGGGCTGCCCGCCCCCTCGTTCAGGTTCTGGTTGACCATGACCCGGGCCGTCTTCGTCGCCAGGGCCAAGGCGTCGACGTGGGCGTCGTTCTGCGTGTGGATGCCACACGTGTGCCCCAGCCCCTGGTACCCGGTGATGGCGTTCACCAGGTCGACGGCCCCTTCGATGGCTCCCCGATAGCGGTAGAGGGCGAGGACGACAGACAGCTTCTCCCCCGAGAAGGGGTGCTCGGGGCCGGTGCCGTCCTCCTCCACGATGAGGAAGGTGCGGTCGGGCGGAATCGTGAAGCCGGCCAGCTCGGCGATGCGGGAGGCGGGCTTGGCGATCACCTCGAGGCTCGGGATCTCGCCGCCGTCCGGCCACATCGCCTGCCGCAGGGCCTCCTTCTCCTCTGGACCACAGAGGTAGCCGCCAGCGGCGATGAGACGTTCGAGAAGCACGTCGTAGATCGAGGCCTCGGCCACCACCGAATTGTCGGCCAGGCAGCTCGTGGCGTAGTCGAAGGCCTTGGCCGTCGAGATGGCGCTCGCCGCGTCATCGAGGTCGGCCGTCTCGTCGACCACGTGCACGGTGTTCCCCACGCCGACCCCGTAGGCCGGCGTCCCTGAGCTGTAGGCCGCTTTGACCATGCCGGCCCCGCCGGTGGCCACAATGAGATCCGCCTGGCGCATGAGCTCGCCGGTCCGGGCGATCGACGGTTCGGCGATCACCTGGACGAGATCGGCCGGGGCCCCCACTTGCTCGCAGGCTGCCCGCATGTACTCGACCACGGCGGCGGTGCTCCGCTTGGTGCGGGGATGGGGCGCCACGATGATGGCGTTGCGGCCCTTCAGGGCAAAGAGCGCCTTGAGCGGCGGTGTGGCGTCGGGGCCGGTGGTGGGAATCAGGGCGGCCACCACACCCACCGGCTTGGCGATCCTGACCAGGCCCCGCTCCGGGTCCTCCTCGACCACCCCCACGGTGCGCACCGACCGCATGTCGGCGAGCACACCCGTGAGCCGCTTGTTGATCTTCACCACCTTGTCGGCGTAGTTACCGAAGCCGCCCTCGTCCACGGCCAGCTGGGCCAGGGCCTCGGCCCGGTCCTTGCGGACGACGGCCCAGGCCACCGCCGTGACCAGTTCGTCCACCTGCTTCTGGGTGTAAAGGGCGATGGCCTCCTGGGCCACCCGGGCCCGGTCGACGATCTCAGTGATTTCCCGCTGCACGTCGCTTGAAGGAGAAGTCTTCGTTTCGCTCATGGGGCAGATCCTGACGACTGCCGTCGAGGGTGGGACCGACTTGGCGGGATGAAGGTGAAGGACGGATTCGTCCCACCGGGACGACGCCGGTGGCTGGCGGCTCCAGCATGCTGGAGCACGATCACGGGACCGGTCTGGAGGAAGCGCGATGGACCTCAGGGACGCCTCTCATTCCCTCTCCGAGTGGCGGGAGCTCATCGACCGTGCCGAGGTGGGCGAGGTGGACGAGCCGATTGTGAACGTCGACCGGGACGACCTCCGGGAGTACGACGCCATCTTTGTGGGGGGCGGCGCCGGAGGGCGCTTCGGCTCCGCCTATCTCCAGGCCCTCGGCGGACGTCAGCTCGTCGTGGACAAGTGGCCCTTCCTGGGAGGGAGCTGCCCCCACCAGGCCTGCGTCCCGCACCATCTCTTCTCCGAGGCGGCCCGGGAGCTCGACCTCGCCCGATGGATGTCCGGGAAGCTGTGGTTCCCCTACTTCAAGGACGAGCGGGCTTCGATCCTGGAGATGGTCGAGCTCTTCCGGGCCGGGCGCAACTCCGCCCACGCCTTCATGAACTGGCAGAGCAAGGAGCAGCTGGGGATGGAGTACATCCTCAATGCTCCGGCCAGGGTGATCGACGAGCACACCGTCGAGGTCGCCGGTGAGCGCTTCACCGCCCGCAACCTCGTGCTCGCAACGGGGGCCCGGACCCGCTGGCCCGACATCCCCGGTATCGACCTCCCCGGCGTCTACGACTTCGCCAGCCTGGTCGAGGACATTGCCTACGAGCCGAACCGCTGCGTGATCATCGGCGGCTCGAAGGTGGCCATCGAGTACGGCTCGTTTTTCCAGGCGGCCGGCTGCCCGACGACGATCCTCTCCCGCAGCCCGCTCATGCGCACCGCCAGCCTGCACCACGTCGATGAGGACATACGCTGCTTCGTCGTCGAAGGAATGCGGACCCGGGGCATGACGATCCTGGAGGGCGCCGAGCCCCTCGAGGTGGTGGGCGACGCCTGGGCCACCGGGGTCACGGTCCGCCTGGCCGACGGTCGGGTGGAGACGCTGGAGGCCGACTTCGTCTTCGTGGGCACCGGCGAGCAGGCCAACTCAGAGCCCTTCGTGGAGACCCTCGGCGTAGAGGTCGACGACCGTGGGTCGATCGTGGTGAACCGCCGGATGCAGACCTCCATCCCCGGCGTCTATGCCATCGGCGATCTCATCGGCGCTCCCATGGAGATGTTCAAGGCCCGCAAGTGCGGGATGACCGCCGCCCGCAACGTCATGGGCCAGCCCTACGAGTTCGACTTCTCGGAGTACCCCGACTTCCTCCACTCCACCTACGAGATCACCTGGGTGGGCCTGAGCGAGGCCGAAGCCAGGGAGCGCTACGGAAACGTCATTGTCATCCAGATGCCCCCCAAGGGCGTCGACTTCGACGAGCTGCCCCTTCCCTGTGCCGAGGGGAGCATGCTCTACGCCTTCACCCGGCCGGAGCTGACCGGCTTCCAGAAGTGCGTGATCGATGGCGAGAGCCGCCGCGTCGTCGGGGCCCACCACGTGGGCTTCGGAGCCAAGGACGCCTTCCAGTACCTCGACTACCTCATTCGCCGCCCGCAGGGCCTCACGATTGACGAGATGGGCGAGATGAACGAGCTGTTCTTGAACCCCGAGCACTTCATCCAGCTCTGCCGGCTGCGGGCCGGCCAAGGGGCACTCGTAAGCCTCTGAGTCGTTTGTGTTCTGCGTTCGATACGCGGCCCGCTCATCGTGCCTCCTCGGCGAAGAGGGTGGGAGCGCCCCCGGTGACGAGGAACACGACCGGCCCCACCAGGCGGCCCGAGTGGGCGGCGTCGACGAGGGCGGCCATAGCCTTGGCCGAAAAGACCGGGTCGAGGAAGACGGCCTCGGTGCGGGCGACGAACTGGGCGGCGCAGTCGCCTTCCCGGGAGCGGCGCCCGTAGCCCGGCCCGATGTAGCCCTCGAGGACGGTCACGTCGCTGTGGCCGTCGGGGCCGGAGCCCGACAGGCGGGCGACTCCGGCCACTTCGGCTGCCAGCCTCCCCACCCGCTCGGTGCACTCCGCCACCGGGCGGCTCACCGTCACGCCCACCACCTGGTAGGGAAGTCCGAGCCAGCGGGCTCCGGCCACGAGGCCGGCCTGGGTGCCGCAGGAGCCGGTGGCCAGCCAGAGCTGGCCGGGAGCCAGGCGCTCCTCCATCAGCTGGTCGGCCAGCTCCAGGCTTGCCCGGACGTAGCCCGCCGCCCCCAGGGCCGTGGCCCCGCCCCGCGGAACCACGTAGGGGCGTCGGCCCCCCGAGCGCAGGCGGTCGGCGAGGGACTCCAGGGCCCCGTCGACCGAGGTCCGCTCAGGGTCTCCGGTGAAGCGCACGTCGGCCCCGGCCAGCTCGGCCAAGAGCAGGTTGCCACTCGGCCGCACGGGGTTCCCGTAGAACACGAGGAAGGGGTCGAGCCCGCAGCGGCGGGAGCCGAGGGCGGCCAGCATGGCCCAGTTCGACTGGGGGCCGGCGCCGGTCACGAGGCAGTCGGCGCCTTGCTCGAGGGCATCGGCCAGCAGGTACTCGAGGGCGCGCACCTTGTTTCCCCCGAGGCCGAGGCCGGTGAGGTCGTCGCGCTTGAGCCACACCTCGACTCCGAGCGCCTCGGAGAGCCGCGGAGCGGCCTGGAGAGGGGTCGGGGTGACCCCGAGGGCCAGGCGCGGCAGCGACAGGGGCCCGCTCATCGGGTCGGCGCCCGGGAGT
>WUUC01141246.1_pt1 | contig 11129 bp, 9 predicted proteins | sample 6278441 | NCBI WGS metagenome assembly WUUC01 (sample SAMN13675441, study PRJNA597444) | soil metagenome | isolation source: soil | place: USA: Washington | collected 2017-10 | reverse complement strand
GCCGCGCGGAAAAGGACCAGCCCAGGCTGGCACCTCGCCGCGCGGCCGACCCATCCGCCTGGCTGACCGCGCACCGCCGACTGGCCCGGGACTACGAACGCGACCCGGCCGTATCAGAGGCGATGATCCGCTGGGCGGCGATCAACACCATGACCCGGCGTATAGCCCGCGGGGGACCCGCGACCCGCCAACAACGGCGCACATTCGAGGCAGTCAATTGATCTTCTCAAACACGCTCTCAGCCCTAGGCTCGCGCGGTGACCGTGGCAGAGCTGGGCAAGGAGGTGGGCGTTGACGCCGGCGATATCGACGCGCTGATCGCGGCTCTCGCCGAGCACCTAGACGACGAGCTCGGGCAGCACGTCAGCCACCGGGTGCTTCCTCCTTGATCGGAGTTACACCGTTGTTATTACAGTCCCACCTCGTCGGCCCCAGCTTCGCTAGGCCTTCTAGCGACGGTTTATAAGTGATACGTTGCACAGCGAGGTGAGCCGCGATGGCCGTCGAACTGGGGAGCAACCTGCTGATGCAGGCGAAACTGACGACACGGGCCCCACATTTGTGGCCGACTGAATTCTTGATGGCGACTTGCCGATGGGCAACTAGCTATCGAGGAGACTGGTCGCGATCTGACCAACGTGATTCGGCGGTCGCACCAACGTAGGCGGAGGCCGGAATGGACTACCAAAGTGGTGCACTTGTCGGACGGAAGGTCTTCGGCGACGTCGGCGTCAAGCTGCTTCACAAATGCGATACGGCAACAGCCCGACAGGAATGACAATGGCTCTTTCGCCCGACATGACTGAGCGCCTCGAACAGGCATTGTTCGATGCAACAGCACTCGTCACGTCAGAGACTACGGTCGGCACCGCGTTCTTTATTGACGATACGCGGTTACTCACCTGCGCCCACGTAGTAGGCGGCTTTGACGAGATATCGGTCAAGTATCGAGATATAACGCTCCAGTGCTCCGTCGAGGACCGTGATGAGGTCCTTGACGTCGCCGTGCTTCGGGCGCCGCAGGGCGTCGCCGATCCGACCGCTGTCCTCCTACACGACGACCCGCCACGCCCAGGGCAGCCTATCGTCACCTACGGTTTTCCCCTCAACGCCGTAACGGGAAGCCGCGACGCCAAAGACGTTCGCACCGACGCTACGACTCGTTGGCGGGAAGCGTCCACCGGCATTACAACAATGGTCGAACTCGGCGGCACACGGATCCAGAAGGGCATGAGCGGCGGACCGGTACTCAACCTGGCGAACGGCGGTGTTGTGGGCATCGTCCGCTATTCCTACGACCCCGGCCGTGAGGAGGGCGGCGGCGCCATACCAATTGCCGCTTGCCTGTCTCGCTTCCCTACTGTTCGCGCCTCCTTCGACACACCCGCCCGATCTACGCGGCGGTGGCAGCAGGTGCTAGGACCAGCAGGACTTGATGAGCTAACCCGGGACATCACCGGGGCCCGCACCGACCGCGCCCCGGAGTCGACCATCGTAGACATCCGCCTGACGGGAGACAGAACAGGCTGGAAGGTCACGCTCGACGGTTGTCTTCCGGTGTCCGCGCTGACCGATCTCGAGGCAGCCGACATCGCCGCGGCTGTGTTCAGTTGGGCGTCACGCCGGGGAAACTTAACCGACGACGAACTTGGCGTGCTCGGCCGGATGCTGTTCCGCGTGCTGATGCCCGCGCCCATCGAGGCCGAATTCGACAATATCCGACAACGCACCGTGGGCCCACTGATGGTGCAACTAAATCTCTCCGCCGCCCCCACATTGCAGGACGTCCCCTGGGAGTACGCAAAGGGTGCTGGCAGGAGGGCTCTAGCCGCCGATCCGGAGTTGGCCCTTGTTCGGGTTTCCGACAGTCCCCGCCCGGGACGCGTTCACCACCGGCCTCAGCCACGACCTGTGATCTCGCGAGATCGAAAGGGCCACCCCGACCGACCGATCCGGGCAGCGATCGTTGTGGCACAACCGCGCAACCTGGAAAAGTCGCTACCACCGCCCGACGCAAGCATTACTTCCCCTCGGCGCACAGCCTACTCGCCTTGGCCATCCATGGAGACATTACACAAACGACTTGTCAATTTTATCTCTCCCGCGGACGACAATAATGACGAATTCGAGATAGTCTCCCAGCAGAATCCCAACTTTCTTCTCAATCCGAGTCTCAACCAGTTGGACGATGGGCTGCGACTGATGCAGCCAGCGGGACTTGACGTCCTTCATTTGGTCGGATTCGGCCGGCTGCGTCGAGACCGCGTTGGCGAGCTGGCTTTCGCAGACGAGTTCGACCGGAGTATAACCTCCTGGCAGCGCACCGACGACGTCCTAGACGTCATCACTAGAGGAGTGCCGCCCACGATTCTCGTAGTTCAGCTCGGCCTGCTACCGCCGACCATGGAAGAGGAACCCCTGGGCCTATCCGCCTTCCTACCTGCCCTCGGAGAAGGAATTCTGGCGATCGTCGGAGCGGGCGGCGCACTACACGCCGATCTTTACGACCCATTCAACAAATTCCTCTACGCTGAACTTCGCGCAGGCAGAACCATAGAGGCAGCCGTGCAACTCGCTCGTGAACGTCTAACTCGACCAACACTTGGAGATCCAGGGTTGTACGGAACCTTTATGGCCTGCACGACCAGTCGGGCCAAGGACATCAGGCTTGTTCAGCCGCGGCCACTGGAGCGCCCACGTCTCTTGGGGGAGAGAACCGGGCCATGACTGACTGGATCACTAAGTACGCGCAGGAAGTGGACGAATTATTGAAGCACGTCCTGCAGAAAGCTGAGCACTTTCGATCGCGGCTCGACGTACCAGACGCACTCGCAAGTTTAGACGAGGTCGCCAAAACGCTTGGCGAGATTTCCGCGGTGCTTCAACGACGCGCGCCGGAGGTGACCACTGCGTTGAACAACCTTGCCGCTGCGCGGCACCGCCTGCGCTTTCAGCCAAGCGTTTGGCCGGCACAGCAAGAACACCTGAAGTCGGCCCTTGTCGAGAATCTCGATAAAGGGCTCTCCACATGGCTGACGCTGTGGGCCACGGCAATAAGTGAATGGCGTCTAGAGGCGGCGCAACGGATCGCGGACTCCCCGATCGGACTTCCCTCAGCCGCCGCCTTGATCCGCGAGCGACTGTCTTTCGCTACCGAAACTCTACGAGCGGAACAAGTCGCCGCCGCAATGCCCACCCTGCAAGCCATCGCCCGGGGGGCTGTTCTCGGAGGTCGGTCACTCGTCGCAACACTGGCACGGGGCTCCCTTCATCTGCTGCTCGTGCGATTGCTCCTAGAGCAGGACGCTTCGGAGACTGATATGCGGGCGGAGCTGGGTGACGCCGCGGACTTGCTAGGCGAGACCGTATCCGTCGTGGCAGCCCGTGCCTACGTAGCACGTGCAACCGGCGCCGTTGACGAGTTCCAACGACTGGTGTCAGCGTGCCGAGGGTCGGTGTCGAGCGATCTCGGCGCCCTGGTAGAGCAGGTGCAGTTAACTGCGGACAACGATCCCGCAGCGCTCGACGAGGTGCTCGAAGAAGGAGTGGCTCCACTGCTGGCGCGCGGCGACGTGGTGTCCGAGGTTGAGCGTTTGCGCCAAAAGTTGCCCGCCGCTCTGTCGCTGCGGCTTTGCAAGGAGGCCTTGGACGGGGACAACATCGTGGTGGCCGAGTACGCGCTCAGCCATCGCGACTCCACCTGGCGGCCTGCGGACGTCTCTGTCGCCTACGAGTTGGCCGCAGAGCTCTACCGTCGACAGGGTAGGACGCCCTCAGAAATTGCCCGAATGCTCATACTCGCTGGCGACGAGGCGACGAGCATTGATTATGGCGATCCGGTTCGAGCGCGGCGGATGTACGAGGAGGCACTCGGCCTCGACCCGGACGCCAAGACGACGATCCGCCTGGCGGCGGCCCTATACGACGAGGCGCGCACCCTGCCTTTGGTCGTGTCTCGTGAACAGCTGAAGCAGGCTCGCAACCTCATTGAGGAAGCTCGTACACAGGACTTGGTGGAGGAGGACGGATGGTCGCACATCGTCGAGTATTACATCCTGACCCGGCTCGCCGATGAAGCGACAGCTGCTGCAGAGGAGGAGTCATGGGCCGCGGCGTTAGCTATACTGCGCGCCTTAGTGCTGAACATCTCTGCCCCTGACAGGTGGGCAATTTTGTCCTCTGCGCTGAGAGGCGTTAACTTGTATGAGCTTGCGGCGCGAACCGCGCGACACGCCGTCGATCTCGCCCCGTACAACGAGACTGCCCTTGAAGCAGCAGTTAGTGCTATTACTAACGTGGGGCGATACGAAGAGGCACTCGAACTCTTAGACCGGCTCACTCCGACACCGTGGCGGGCGGGCGTCCGGGGCTACACTCTCTTACGTCAGGGCCGAGCCGAGGAGGCTTTTGCGATCCTGCGAGACGTTGCGCTCGTCGGCGAGGCCGAGTATTGGTGGTGGGTTTGGTATTCCTCCATCGATTCTGCTAACGCATCCGGCAACAACGAGTGGGCTTGGCAGGCCGCATCCAGGCTGTGGAAGTTAGCCAGACAGCGTCCGTCCGAGACCGAGGCATGGGAAGCAGGTGCCTTTGCCGCCCTAGAACTAGGAAAATTGAAGGAGGTGCAGGCACGGGCGAGGAAGGTGCTGACCGAACGCGATCCACGAGCCTATTTTGCCCGCGAATTGCTCGGGTCCGCCCAAATACTCCTGGGTGATCCCGAGAGCGGAATACAAACGCTCTTGGACATGATTGACGTCGCCTACACGGTGTCAAACCTCGACGAGGTCGAAACGCTTATGTGGCCCAGGCTGACGCGGTTGGCCCGTCGTCAGCACGTGATTCTGCCAGAGTTTCATCCACTAGGCTCCGCGATCGCGAGGGCCAAGCAGCGCATAGAGAGCACGAACGGTGGGTTACGTGAGATGGACTGGCCAGACAACCGGTCCCTGTCTCGTCTCGTCCTTTCTTGGCTTGCAGCCGCGCTCGCCTACGCCGAGAGTAATTTCGTTCTGGCCCAACGGCTCGCCGACGACCTATCGTGGGAAGGAAAGCTGCCTGAGCTCGACCACTTTCGTGCGCTCGTATCGGCGGCCGCTAGGGTCAGTCCCGACGAATCGAGCGCAGTTCTTCGAGATTCGGCGGGGTCCACCCTGCTGGCCGCAGACAGTAGAGAAGCCGAACCTGGCGATGGCGACAGCGACGACGAGCGGCCCGAATACCCGATAGCCGTTGCACTACCGCCGTCCTGGTTAGATGATTACAAGGGACGAGAGCTGCTGCATCCAATATTCCTAGAGTATCTGCCCCGTGTCCGCGCTAACTCCGGGGGATCGGAGCTTCCCTCGGTGCGGGTGGTCACCGACCTCAGCTTGGAGCCAGCGTCGTACCGGATTGAAGTCAATGGAGCCATCGCAGAGTCTGGCACCATTGACGTACACGCGCTTTTCTGCCTGTCACCTGCGTTGCATCTGCTCGAACGCGCGGGCGTCCACGTGCGAGCGGAGCCTTCCCCGCTCTTGCCCGAGCTGGTTACTTTGTCCACACATCCGTCAATTCTCCGTAGGAGCATGTTTGCGCTGCTTCTCATGACGCCCGAAGAGGTGATCGTCCGCCGGATCCCCTTGGTGTTGCGTCCTACAGATTTCCGCGGCCGCGGGAATGACGGGGAGACGGCGGACTTCTTCTCGCCCGGATAGAGGGACGTATCCGGTTGTGGGTTCCGCACCGGCAGAAGTGCCATCTGACCAAGCGTGGGGTGCGCCTCCGTCAATGCCAACCGTCGCCGCTGCGCCACATGCTTGGTCCATCACCAGCGGGTGATCGCGCTGCGAGACCGTTGCGACTCCGCGGCCGACTAACCACGCGCGTCAATCAGTCCAATATGCCGTTGCGACTATTTAACTGCCTCATTTCGGACCGTCAAATTGATGATGCTGGACAAGGCTCCCCAAGCTACCAGGCGCGGCCACCGCTACGGGTTACCGCACTCCGGCCCGAGCACGAAGACGTTCGACTACGCTGTGAATTGACGCTTCCGAACCGGAGCCGCGGCCGTATGAGGTCGGCAGAGCAGAAAGTCCTTACGCTTGACCACGATTCGCCTTGACCTCGGGCGGTACTTCAGTCTCGACCACAGGGACGCGGCATTCAAACCGCTTGAGCGTTCCGGGCGCTCACCACGCCGGTCAAGCAGGTTCCAGGCGCCCCCTCACGGCGGACGAGCGCACCCTCGATCTGCTGCACGTCGTCATCCGCGGGCCCGAACGCTGCAACTTGCTGCTGTAGAGGCCCCATCAAGGTGCTACGCCTGGCCAGCCTCGAACATTGACGGGATCACTACCTCCGTTACCGGCACGATCGCACCACATGATGATTTGCAGGCCGGACTCCACCGGCGTTGGTCCATTACCGCGGCTGCCCTTACTCAAGCAAGGCGTCATGGACGCGGCGAGCGATTATCGGGTCGCCAAGGTAACCCGAGATACCATGATGGTTGCGCGTTGGATTTTTGACTCCTCCGTAGTTTTCTACTGCCGGTGTAACGCCAAAATGCTCATGGTCCAAGGGATTCAGGGCGACAGTGTCGCGTGGGTCGTAGGCGTTGAACCAACTACCGATGCCTTCAGGGTGCGAGATTGGGTGCAGCAGCTCCACAACGGCTTGAATGCCCAGCGGGCAGCCGACGGTGATGAGCTGCGGCACCTTCCAGTCGTGAGCTTGGGCCTCACGCACCAGAAGGTTGTATGACACCACGGATCCGAGAGAATGTCCTACGACAATTGTCTCATCGCCGGCCGCCATCGCCGCACGCACCCCATTGTCGATCACCCGCTGAATCCCAAGCTGTTTTAGGTACATCCATACGTCGCGCGTCGTGAGCGCAATGGCCGCAGCCCCTACTCCGGGCACCGTGTCGAGTACCCGTAGTGCGGCCAGGACCCAGGGCCAGTTGAGCGGCCCCATCTCGACAATTGTCTCGTTACTCTCCGCCCGAATTTGCTCATCCGTGACGTCGGCCTTTCTCGTCACTTCAGCGACAACTTGACCTATGAACTGCTTTTCCGAATCACTGGCGGCAGCAAGGTCTTGACCCATAAATTGGTTCCCGGGATCGCCCGCATCCCCAGGGCCGGCGACGACGACTTGAGGCGCTGCCGCTCGGGGATTAGTTGAAAGCCGGTCGAGGGTGTCTCCGTAGTACGGGAACTTAACACGCTCGTCAGGCACGTCAAACTCGAGATCAGCCGATCTGAAACCGGCTCGGAGGGCGTCAAGCCACTCTTGTTTGAGCGCTTGCCCGTCCTTATTCTGCTGCGATCGGCCGTGAACCAAAATTAGCGTGCGCATCGCCACACTCGCTCCTACTCCAGCGATTTTCGTAGTTGGCTTACCGAAGACTCGGGGAAGAGCGTCCACAACGAGTTCATCGGCGTCGGATACACCCCCGCTGCCGATGCCGCGTCCAACAACGCCCATCCGCGAGACAAGAGTGGGAATCCGGGTGGCGCCGATGTAGGTGTAGCCGCTGCTAATAGTTGGAGGTCAAAAAACGTGGTGCCCAGAACGGTCTGCAACTGATCGTTTACGTCCGCAATCTCGTCCCATCGTCCAGTGTCAGCAAGAGCATATGCGCGGTATATCGCTATTGATGGGTCGTCGTGCAGAGCGGTACTCCATCCCCCCTCCGGAGTACGCAGGCCGTAGCGGGCGCGAGCGGCGACCTCGGCGCGAAACGCTGGATAGTTCACTGTATCCTGTGCGGCCGCGCGTGTGCTGGAAGCCGCGAACCAGACATCGACCAGTTGATTGTCCTCGATCGTCGCAATCGCAGCATAATTGCGAATAATCGGCAGTACGGCACAGACCCCGCAATCGAGACATGCGAGGACACGCCCGACGCTTGTGTCGTCCGGCAGGCCCACCTCTATCGCTGGTCCGTGCCAGCTCGCTTGAGTGCCTCGAGCGACCCAGACGTCGGCGACGTCGGCGCCACGAAAAGCGACGCCCGTCCGAGGCGCATGCGTGAGATGAATTCTTGCGCGCAGCCGCTTAACGGCCGCGACGGCTGCGGATGTAGCGGGGGCTGGCCGCGAGGGACTGTGCGGCGGGGGCGGCGGCCGGAATTTCGCCCCTCTCAAGCCGGCGCCGTCGGGATCCGTGGTCCTAGAGTCCCAATCGTCCCCGACGGTTACCGGCGGAGGAGCGGACTCAGCTATTTGGATGCGAGACAGCCAAGCTTGAGGATTGTAGCTGATTCGGGCATCGGGCCACTGGCTTATAGAGAAGGTGGCATTGAGTTGCTCGATACGATCCGCAACACGGTCAGGTAAGGCCTTCGCAAGTTGACCCGGCCGTATGAAATTGACAGCTACCCCATCCTCTACGCCCGGATCAAGTGACTCCGGGTAGCTGCCTTCGAGACCAGACGTGAACGCCTCCGTGTATATCGCGTGATACTTTGCTGCTACATGCGGGTCTTGGACCTCGTGCGCTGGATCCCCCAACAAACATGCATAAAAGACATCTACGGCATTACTGGGTCGCGTCCCCGTCGGGTTCGGCACGATCACTGTTCCTGTAATACTCTGAAATTCTATCGTGGGTGCTGCTGTCCGACATGAGTCTGACACGAAGACAACGTGGGGAACGCGTCCGTGGGAGGCCATCTCTGCGCTTTTCGCGACGTTGACCGCCGCATTTGGATCCGCTGGGGCTCCAGACAGCAGCCAGAACTCACTGTAGGCGATAGCGATACCGTGGCCGCAGAAGAAAATAAGAAGTTGCTCGAGACTAGGTTTCTCTATGAACCGCTTAACGGTTGCGAAGACGTCCGCCGCTGCGACCACGGCGCCGTCCAGGTCTGAGATCTCCGCGATGAGGTCGTCGGGTATCCCCTGGTTCGAAGCCCAATCTCGCATCGCCTGCAACGCATCTCTGACCCCTGGAAGCTGCGGCATTTTGCCAGTGCTCTGCACACCAATGAGTACAAGCGCACGTTTCATGGCGCGGGCTCCTGAGCGCAGGCACTTAGTGATCTAGTGAGCACCTTCGTGTGAGGATGCGGGTTATGATGACAGTGTTCGGGGCCGGAAGCTAGCTGCTTCGACCTGAAGAAGTAGCAGAATCCGGCCAGCGGCCATCCGTAGGAGAAGGCCGCCTCCACTCGGGTTTAATCGCGGCCACCTCCAGGCCGGCGCGGCGGGTGGCCTGCCAGAGCTTGCGCCGCCTGTAAATTTCCGGTGCGGGCGGTGCAAGTCGAGCTGAAGCTCCCGGAGGTGTCCGGAGACCTACGGGGTTGAGTGGCCGGCCTCGGTGAGGGTGGCCACGTTGACGGTAGTGGGCGTGCTCAAGTTCGGCGGGTGGGATGTCTCCGCAGCGCCGACTGAGGGCGTTGAGACTGGCGAACCGGCCCCGGTGGCTTCAGCAGATGGATCCGCGCTAGTGACGGCGGGTGGATCGGGGTCGTGACGTACATAGCTTTGCTATGCCAGCAAAAGTCGTGAAGAACGAGTCAAGTTGGCTCTCGCGCGCCGAGATCAGAGGGCGTACGGTGCTTGATGCTCGCTCCACAGCGCAACGACAGCGCACCTGACCTGCAGATACGCACTTCGCGTCATGGTCAACATATCTAGGCGTAGCGAGTGGTGGCGGTCGGCCACACGGACCGCGGGTCCCTGCGTGAGCCTGCTCGAAATCCGGAAGCCGACCACCACATGCCTCGTCGGGCTGGGGCGCAGCCCCGGTAGCACTGTGCAGCGACGGCTCGTCGTATAAGGCGCTGATCACGCGCCTGAGCGGAGGCCAGCCGGTCACCGCGTCGAGGTCGTGATGTCATCCGGGAACAAGACGGTGCGCCTTAAGGAACGTCGAGCAGGGCCATCGCCACCCACACGGCCGCTCTGCTCGAGCGAGCCACTGGTGGCTTCCTACGCCCAGTTTTCCCTCAACTGACGTGCTGGAGACCATGGGCGGCCATCCCCGCGGTCCTGGCCGGCTCTTGGTGGGTTCGGGTGGCGTCAACCCGGTATCCCCGATCCCGCCACCGGACCAGCTCGTCACCGGCCTGGTCCTCGTCGACTTGACCGGGGGCGGGATCGGGGCGCGCAGCGGGGTTGACGCCGGCCGGGCACGCTAAGACGATTGACGGCCAGCGGGGTGGCCGCACCCACACGTCTGTCCCTGTCCAATGCCGGCGGGTAGCCGGCGGCCCATAGGTACGCTCCCGCCAGAGGCCCTCAGGCCGGCGGCGGGGGCGTGTGCCGTCCGGCCCCGGTCCGGCCCGCGCCCAGTGGGCGCGGCTTGAAGACGTATTGAAAGTGCTCACCAACTGGATCTTGCCCGCTGTGAATCTGCTCGCCTGTCCGACATGTCCAGCTGCACGACCCGTCTGGCAGCGGAGTCGGAGCCCCCAGCTTCGTAGTTGGCCCGACCTCCCGGGCCTACGGGCTGCCGCGGAGTACTGCTAGGTGGTCCTTGAAGAGGTCGGAGAAGGCGCCCAGCAACCGACGTCCCTTGTCAGCGCTCGCGAGAGATGGCAACCCGATGGTGCCGTCGGGTGCGTATGGCTTTATGCCCTCGGTGAGCAGGTGCCGGCGATCATCGACCGTGTGATCGGCGGCCTCGTAGCCGGCTCGAACAACCTCCGGGTACCGGTGCAGCAGGATCGAGGTCTCGGCCTCGCCACCGTGCATGTCTGCATGGTTCGAGGTCACCAGCTGGGCGTCGAGCCGAGCGTCGTTCCAGTCGTCAGGCTGCGGAAACAGCACCATGCGCCTTGCAGCGGCGTTCGCCTCCTGCACGACGTTGGCCAACAGATAGTTTCCGCCGTGCCCGTTGATGATCACGAGTCGAGGGATCCCTGCGTTGGCCAGAGATGCCGCTACATCGTTCACGACCGCGTAGAGAGTGGTCGGCGAGATGCTGACGGTGCCGGCGAAGCCGGCGTGTTCGTGCGAGCACCCGAACGTCACCGCTGGCAGGCGAAGCAACCGGTAGTCCTCGGCGATTCGCTCCGCGATCGCGGTTGCGACCAGCGAATCCGTGGTCAACGGGAGGTAGCGGCCGTGCTGCTCGAAACTGCCGACCGGCAGTACCGCAGTGTCGGTGTCGGCTTGGGCAACGTCGGG
>WUUC01189014.1_pt1 | contig 11130 bp, 9 predicted proteins | sample 6278441 | NCBI WGS metagenome assembly WUUC01 (sample SAMN13675441, study PRJNA597444) | soil metagenome | isolation source: soil | place: USA: Washington | collected 2017-10 | reverse complement strand
CGGTCAGTGAGCCGCTGACGCCGAACCCCGCGCGCTCGGGCGGCCTGGTGCCTTTGGCCAAGCTCGGAGATGTCATGCGATGGGACGAACATCCGACGCCACCACGGTGGCATCAAGGCGTGGGAAACGGAATGCTGCAGCGTCTCCCGAGGTTGCATGTGGCGTGTCCGGAGCGCCGCACTCGAACGCGATGCGCTGGGCCGTCTGCCACACAAGGGCTGCCCGTGGGCGGGGCGATCTCGGCACATACAAGATCGCGAGCTCTCGACACCTACCTACTGGCGTAGTGCAGAGCGATGCAGACTTTCCAGGCGCGTAACTCGCGCTTCGGCGCCGACGATAGGCCGCTCTGTTCGGGCTTTTGACCGCTCATCAGCACGTAGTCCCCGATACCAGGGCCCAAGCGATACCAGAGCATGCCGAGTGTTTTATCGACGTCCGATCTTGGGATATCGACGCGTGCGTCGCGCGCAGCTCCTTGACGTCGCGCGTGATAATAAGCCCAAAACCTGGGAACACTTGGTCGCGAATCGATCGATTGCCGATGTTCGTGTAGCCGTGTTGGGCAAGCTTTTGTGCGTAGACGTTGCGGTCGTAGCAGTTCGCGGCACACTCAGGAGGTTCTGGACCAGTGCATGTTTGAGCGTGCGGACCCCACTGGACGAGGCACATCCGCGCTGCCGCACGGGCCGAGCGGCTGCCAAGTGCAGACCACTTGTTCAACGAGGCGTACGCGGACGGTGTCCGAAGCCAACTGGACATGCGGCGAACGTGACGGCGTCTAGCGCGGGCTCAATCATCCTAATCTGTCGATCGATGCTGACATCAGCTGCGGGAATGAACGCACCAGTCATGACCGATCGTCAAACGTAACGGATCAGGATTGCATTCCAGGCGTGAGCCTTTGTGCGCTGTGCCGACAGCACCCGCCAGCGAAACTCTCACATGGGTTGCGTGGCTGGCGGGACGCCACGCAACGTACTCACACGGCTTGCGTGCTGAGGCGCTTTGCTCCGTCGGCGGCGCGTCGCCGAAACTGCTGCTCCGACTGGGCGATGGGCGGGAAGTCGCCTCGTTCTGGCCTGAGAGCCTCGTAGGTGGATCTACTGCGGGCACGAGAGTTGCTCTAGGAGCCGGCAGGTCCGACTTGAACAGCAGCGCATCAAACCAACACGCAGTTCAGATGCATTGCTGTGGCAGGCGGCAATGAGAAGTGCTCGATAGCCAACGGCTGCGGATTTCGCCCGCAGGCGACCCCGCTAGTTTCATAACAACAGAACCATGGAGATTGCTATGAATGAGATGAACGTAAATCAGTCAGTGAGCGAGACCGCTACTCAGACCATCGACCACTGGTGCCTCCTCTGCGCGTCGGGCGAGGAGGCGCGTGTTGCCAACGGTCATTTCGACGACGTTGTCGAGGTGAATTTCGACATGTTAGTTGTCGAGTGAGTGAAGAATGACCGCGAATAGGCCGAAAGTGGGACTCCTGTATAACCCCGCAGTCCCGAGCATTATCGATTATGCGCCAACTCTGGTTGAGCATCTCGATGTCATTCCCGAATCACTGTGGCACGACTTGGGCCCGACCAGATCGGGCAGCCGCCGTTTTCGGCCTATCGCGGGGTCCCTTGAGCGGCTTCTACGCGACAAGAAAGGACGTACGCTCGCAGGACATGGGCTGACGCTCTCTATGCCCAGCGCGGGTCCGCTCGATTTCGGACTGCTGGAAGCGGCTTCAGCGATGGCACGTCTGCTCGGTTTCGCGTGGTACAGCGAACACCTCGGCGTGCTTACGACGCCGAGCACTGCAGTGGAAAACACGCTCGTGGGTATGGGGCTGCCAGTTGCGTACGATGCGGAGACTTTCGCTCTGATCAGCGAAAAGTTGCCGCATGTCGTAAAGGCCACCGGCTGTGACGTGCTCTTAGAAAACCCCGCCGTCTTCACGCAAATCGCCGACATGGACATGAGTGAGCCGGCGTTTTTTAACAAACTTCATCGTGAAACGAACTGCGGTCTACTTCTCGACTTACACAACCTTTACGTATCATATCGGAATGGCGGACTCGAGCCGAGACGCTATTTGCGTGAGCTCGACCCCGACAGCGTACGGGAGGTGCACCTTGCAGGCGGATCCGACCTTCACGGATATTACACAGACTCGCACGCGCGGACGACTCCAGAAGAGGTTTGGGCGCTCGCAGATGTCTGTATCGGTCGTTTTCAGGGGATCCGAGCCCTAGTGTTCGAGTTCCACGTATCGTACATGGCTGCGATCGGCGTACGGCCCATCGTAGCTGAGCTAGAGCGCATGCATGAGCTCGCAGCACAACTATCTTCGAGCAGGGAGCAGATCGCATGCTTCTAGATTTTCAGCGAGCGCTCGCCGACCTTGTTGCATCGCCGCAGATGGTACGAAGGGTGTGCGCTGAGCCGGAGCTTCTGCGTCAGAACTATCAGCTCGATGCGCGGGAGATCCATCGTTTAACGTTGATAGTCCGCCACCGAGGAATGGCATGCAACTGCATGCTATATCGCGTAAATCGACTGGCGCCCTTGATCCGAGGCCTAGCCCCCATTTGCAGTGCGCTTGGTACCGAGCTCGCGCCGCTGGCTCACGAGTTCTGGAGCCAGCATCCCGGTCAGAACCCTAACTCGTGGTTTGAGATGCTCGCATTCTGCAGATTCCTGCTCGCTCACGAACCGACTGGCGCCTTGTCGACGGCCAGCCTTCAAGAGCAGCTGAGGGAGAGCTGCGCAAGGCTCTCCCAGGCGATCGCCGCGGAAGACGCATTCGACGGGCGATCAGACGTCGAGCTATTTGTTTAGAGTTCTAGTAGCTCGCAACGCTTCCCCTGACCGAGCCGGTCTTGTGCGAATAAGACCGACTGCATCGATTCACTTGGCTGATCGAGCACTCGTCACTGAGGTACGCGGAACGTAAATCCGCCGCTTTGCAGCTGAAGTCGTAGGCACGCTACATCGCGGGCGAGTCGTGCATCCACACGAGCAAGCTTGGATTCGCGCCGCGAGCGTTGGGCGTCCAGAAGCTGCAGCAATGAGCCCTCGCCTCGCTGATAACGTTCGATCTCGGCGGCGAGGCTCAGTTCCGAAAGTTCGTCTAGCTCTTGCGCTCGTCGCAGCACCAGAGCTGCCTCACGGGCCTGCTTCGCCGTTTGCACGCTTTCGATCTCGCGCAGAATCGTTTGTCTCCGCAGGTCTTCGCGCTCCGCCCCTGTCTGCGCTTCTGCAGCAGCTGAGCGGTCCCAAACTGTGAGATCAAGCGCCTGCCACTGCAAGACAAGTCCGGCGCTAATTGTGTACAAATCCTGCCGGCCTCCGTAGCGTCCCCAGAACGCCTCATTGGATCCGCCAACAAGGTCACTGCGTCCAAAACTCGCCAAGATTGTAAGATCGAGTGTTGGAAGCTTTGCGGCGTCTGCAGCGCGCTCACTGGCGAGTGCGGCGTTGACCTGCGCACGCGCCGCATGCAGCTGCGGATGCTCGGCCGCGATCCGAGCAGCTGCCTCAGCGATCTCCACTTCGGTCGCGCATACGCTGAGCTCCGGTAGAGCAGCAAGTCCCATCGTGTCGTGGTGCGGGCCCATCCCGAGCTGAAGACCCAGCACCCTTCGACCCTCCGCCGATCGGAGACGATAGATGTCCGCACTGACCTGCGCGCGCAGCAGCTCAGCGTTCGCGCGCGTTTGGTCGATCCTGGGTCGCAGTCCTTGGCCGATCAGCGCCTCGATGCCGGTGACGACCTCCGCTCGGTCCGCGAGCTCGCGTTCATAGGTCGCGAGTAGTTCTAAGTCCGCCAGCGCTGTCGCATAAAGCGTAGCGACTGTAAGTTCGAGCTCCAGCCGAATGCTGTTTGCATTGTGTTCCTGAGCATCTCGGCTGCTCTCCGCGGCGGACAGCTCTGCTGAACGCAGGCCAAAATCGAAGACTCTGGCCGCGATGGTCGCTCGTGCCGAAAGCGCAAGGTCGGACAATGAGCTGGTCAGCGCTGCTTCGCTACGGCTCCTGAAGCCAAGGTTATCGTCGACGCTCAGCATGATCGTCGGCAGGTAGCGGTGTCGTGCCGCATCGCGCAGGTGAGTACGGGCCGTCAATAACGCCGCCGCCTGCAACGCGGCGGGTTGCGAACGTGCGAGCTGCAGCGCCCGAGGCAGCGTCATTGTGGCGGCATAATGACTGGTTGCCTGGGCGCAGGTGCGACGTGTCGAAGCGAGTACGACGCACGCGAGGATCGCGAAGAAGAACGACGTGTGTTGGCGCCGACGAATACATGTTTGAACAGATGTAACGCGTTGCATCGATCGAAGCGTGAACTAGTTGCGCCTGTTCGCCACAACTATCGAACGAACGGCTTCCGTCACTTCCGGTGCGCGCGGCTGACGCGCGTGTCCGCGTCGACCTTGCAGACGAATACATTCATATGCTAATCGTAATTTGTTTGGTGACGCTGCATCTTCGGCGCGACCTGCTGAAGCCTCGCAACGACACTCGGAGAGGGAAATATGCTCAACCTAAGCGTCGAGCAGGCGCCATCGCTTGCTGGTTCAGTACCGGCAATTAGTCCTATCGCTACTCATGCATCGCAGCCGATGGCTGCGGCAGGTGGTGCCAAGCAAGCCACTGCTTCTGTGCCCGTGACTGCAGCGGCAACACCATCAGCTGCGTCGCAACCGGTCGTCGTGGCCTGCCCAGCAATGCGCGAACTCTATGACACGCTGCGTGCTGCGGCACGCACCCGCGTCTCCACGCTCTTGCTTGGGGAAACAGGGACAGGCAAGGAGGTGCTGGCGCAGGCACTGCACTGCTTCGGTGCCGCACCCGATGCGCCCTACCAGGCGGTCAACTGCGCTGCGATCCCGGCGACGCTGCTAGAGAGTGTGCTTTTCGGGCACGAGCGCGGAGCGTTCTCTGGCGCTGAGCGTCGAAGAGCGGGAGTCTTCGAGCGCGCGCACGGCGGCACGCTGCTGTTGGACGAAGTGGGCGAGCTGAGCCTTGCCGCTCAGGCATCACTGTTACGCGTGCTCGAGACTCGTCGTGTAGTGCGCGTCGGTGGAGAGACAGAGGTCGCGGTTGACGTGCGCATCGTATCCGCGACCAACCGCAGCCTCAACGATATGGTTCGAGATGGCGGCTTTAGACTCGACTTACTGTACCGGTTGAACACACTGACGGTGCGCGTGCCACCGCTGCGCGAGCGGCTCGAGGAGGTCGAGCCTCTGGCGCGCCTGTTTCAGCGTGAAGCGACAAGACAATGGAAGCTGCCCGAGCGTCAGCTCGATCGCGATCTCGGCGTATGGCTGCGCGCGCAGCCGTGGCCAGGCAACGTAAGGCAGCTGAAGAACGTGGTGGAGCGGGCGCTCGTGCATGCGGCCCCGAGCTCCAGCGTGCTGACTGTTGCCGACTTCGTGAAGGTCGCGGAGCCGATTGGCCTGCCGGCAATGAGTGACCCTGTAGTCCTCGAAGATGCGCCGGCGCATGGCGCCTCCTTCGATGAACGAGTCCGGGCATTCGAAGCGAAGCTCATCACGGAGGCGTTGCGAACAACCGCTGGAAACCAGACACGCGCTGCAGAGCTCCTGCGCATTCCGCGCCGGACCCTCTGCGACAAGATCAACAACTATCGATTGGGCGCTGAGGCCCGAGGTGTTTGAGAGGATCCCATGACTACGACGCATCTATCCGTCCTAGGGCAGCCCACACGACTTGGACCGTCCAAGCGTCGCGTTCGCGACCTCCGGGTCGCGCTGGTGAACATGCCCTTTATCTCGGCTCTCCGTCCATCGATTGCGATCGGCTTGTTGTGCGCAATCGGGAAGAACCACGGCTTCGACGTGCAAACGTTGCATCTCAACCTCGACTTCTCCCAAGTCCTCGGTCAGAAGTGGTATGAGGCACTGAGCCAGCATCGCGGCCGGTTGTTCGGAGATTGGCTATTCTCTGCGGCCGCTTATGGTGCGGCGGCACCCGATCCCGACGGTGAGATGCTGACGGAGTTCGCAGAGGACGCGAAGTTCTTTGAGGGTGTGGAGCTCGATCGCGACGAGCTGCTCCAGGTTCGCCGCGAACTGGTGCCGCGCTATCTCGCGCGCTTACGCGACGAGATCCCTTGGCGCGATTACGATGTCGTCGGCTTCACCACCACGTTCCAGCAGACCATGGCCTCGGCCGCGCTCGCGAGTGAGATTCGCACGGTTCACCCCGGCGTAAAGATCGTGTTTGGCGGAGCCAACCTTGACGGTGATATGGGCAGCGAGTTGGTGCGGGCACTGCCGCAGATCGACTTCGGCATTTCGGGCGAGGCCGACCACTCCTTTCCCGCATTCCTCGACGCACTCGCACGCGAACAGAGCCCTCACGGTATTCCTGGTGTGATCGTGCGGCGCGGCGAGGAGATCATGGCGACGCCTCCTGCGCCGCCGCTCGAGTCACTCGACGAGCTGCCGACTCCCGACTATCAGGAGTTCTTTGAGCGCTTGGAACGTCTTCAGCAAGCGGACAATGAAGACACGCTGATCTCGATCCCGTTTGAGAGCTCGCGCGGTTGCTGGTGGGGCGCAAAGAAGCACTGCAGCTTCTGCGGGCTGAATGGCAGCACGATGAAGTACCGGTCCAAGTCGGCTGAACGTGTGTTGGAAGAACTCGCACAACTGGCGGCGCGTCATCGCGGCTTTCGCCTTGTGGCGGTGGACAACATCATGGACCACAACTATCTCAAGACGTTGCTCCAGAAGCTGCGAGTCCAGGATAATTCATATCGAATATTCTATGAGATAAAGTCGAACGTCGGTCGCGACGAGATGCGCACAATGCAGCAGGCCGGCGTTACAGCTGTGCAGCCGGGTATTGAGTCGCTTAGCTCACCGATTTTGCGCCTCATGCGCAAAGGTGTCAGAGCGATCCAGAACGTCAACATGATGCGCTGGGCCAAGTATTATGGACTGCACACCGGTTGGAATTTAATCTGGGGTTTCCCAGGTGAGCAGCGCGAAGACTATCTTCAGCAGGCACAGCTCATGAAGCTATTGTTTCACCTCGACCCGCCTGGCGGCGTTGGACCGGTATGGCTGGAGCGCTTCAGCCCCTTGTTTCGCGAGCGAGACGCATTCCCGCTTGCGCGACTGGCTCCCGAGCGGAGTTATCACTACGTATATCCCCAGCATGTGGATCTGGATCGACTCGCCTATTTCTTCGATTTTGAGTTGGAGAACACCCTGCCCAAAGACTCGCTTCCGGAAGTGGAGGCCGCTGCAAAGGAGTGGCAGGAGCGCGCAAGCCAAACACCCGAACCCGCGCTTTGGTTCCGGCGCGCACCCGGGTACGTCGAAGTAGACGATCAACGTCACGCTGATAAGTGGCGACTACATCACTTTGAGGGCCCACTCGCCGACCTGTACTTCGCCGCTAGCGACCACCCGGTCAAGCCGCAGCAGCTGAAAGAGCGTCTCGGGCTCGATTACTCGGTCGCACAGATCGCGCATAGCCTCGACGAGTTTTGCGCGCGCGGTCTGATGATGCACGATGAAGGTTCGTATCTATCGCTGGCATTGCCTGCAGGAGCGCCGCGATGACAGCCGTCGCTTTAGCGAATCAAAACGATGATGATGCGTTGATCGAGCGGCTATGCAGCGGGTCGCAGCTGCATCACTTATGGCGCACGATCGGCGATCGTGGTCGTCGCGTGACGCGTTTCTTCGAGTTGGGCGCAGAGCCACCGGCGGCCTTTTCTGAGGCACGTGTCGAGCGGCTAAGCCAGCGCCTGATGCGCTACATCACGAAGCGCGAACCTGGATGTGACGCCGAGAGCGCGATGGTGGACTTGCGCAGTGCTTCTGCGCGGTTCAACCCGGCGGAGCAGGCTCGATTGTGCGTGCTGCTCGAGCGCGGCAGTGACCCGGTACGCGCGGTCGGTGATATCGAGTTGTGCCACCTGTTCAATCCCGAGGAGATAGAGCTTCTCGCGGAGCTGAAACGTGCGCATCCAAAGCGTACGCGCCATCTCTCGATGAGCTGGAACAAGGGCGCCGATGTGAAGTATGGCTCCTACGTATGCGCAATCGTCAAGTTGACGCGGCAGTGCAATCTGCGCTGTGTCTACTGTATAGACTGGCGCACCGGCCCGGAGACGCGCATGCCCTTTTCCGTGCTCGCGCATACGATCAGCAAGCTGCTGCGCGCGCACACCGTAATTGATTTCATCTGCCACGGGGGCGAAGCCACACTGCTCAAGCGTCGTGCTTTCCTGCGCATCCTCGGTGTTCAGCAATATCTCCACGGGCCGGGACAGCTCATTCGCAACCAGCTGCAAACCAACGGCACGTTGATTGATCGTGACTGGGCGGACTTCTTCGCCGACTTCAACTTCGATGTGAGCATCAGTCTGGACGGCCCAGCGCAGGTTCACGCGTGCAGCCGGCCTATGGCCAACGGCAAGTCCAGCTACGACTTGGTACGTCGCGGGATCCGCTTGCTGCGCGAACGCGGCCTCGGGCAGAGCGTGCTGGTTGTGGTAGGTGAGCCGTTGGTCGAGCTCGGTGCGGAAACGCTGCTCGATTTTCTGCATGAGGAGAGGCTGCTGAGCGTGGGGATGCTGGCAGTACGCCCAGGCAATCCGCCGCGAGCTGACGGCCAATACGTGTCGATTCCACGTTACATGAGCTTCTTGATCGACTTGCAGCGCGCCCGCCGCGCCCGCCCCGACCCTTGGGTCGCCGTGCGCGAGATCGACGAGCTGGCGGAGGTGGTCGGCGGCGCTTTCCCGAAGCATTGTGAGCTGCTCGGAAACTGCGTCGGAAACTATTTCTCGGTCGAAGCCGACGGCTCGGTCGGTCACTGCGACAAGTTCATAGGTGACGCACGCTACACCTTCGGCAACATCCTCGAAGCCGACTTCCAGAGCCTGCGCGCAAATGCGGCGAGCTGCCGGATCCGTCAGAGCGCAGATGCGAGTGCAGATCGGATGCACGACTGCCCGCACTACGCAATTTGCCGCGGTTGGTGTCCACACGAGCGCTACGTCGCGCAAGCAACGGGCCTTGGCGTCAAGCCAAAGTGCTGTGGACTATCGCCGCTGATCGAAGAGCTGGCACGCCCGAAATCAATCCCTTGAATCCTCCGCTCGAGGTCGAGCCATTCGCCATGAGCCAAGAGCGCACCCGCAAACCGACCCCGCGCGAGCCATACCCTGAGGAGCATGGGCCGCAGCTACGAACGCTTCCGCTGTATGGACTCGACGCGGGGGGCAGCGCGGCTCTCGGGCGCACGCTGCGCGGTAATCCGCGTGGCCCGGAGGGGATGGGTGCGATCGTCTTCTGCGAGCAGGCCTCGAGCGCGCAGAATAGCCGAGGTGATGCGCACGCCGTCCCTTGGGGTCAGGAGCCAAAGACCCGTCCAATCGGAGGCTGGGGCGACAGGGCGGCGCGGCCGGCTGTCACGCCCCCACCGCTTCCTATTACGCGCAGAGAACCGGCGCCTGCGCAGGCTCCGGCGGGAAGTGTCCAGGTTTGCGGTGGTTACGCTGGCGCTCCGCCAGCCACAGACTTAGGCGTCGTTGCAACACCTGCAGCCGCGAGTGCGTCTCGAGCAGAGCTCTACGCCGAGACTAAGACTCATATTCTGCGCGAGGCGGCCCTTCGCGCTTACGAAGAGGGCGAGAAGCTCACGACTGCGCTGCGCGTGACACCCTCATGGTCGTGGTCGATTTGGCTTTGCCTGCTAAGCCTGATCAGCGCGGCGCTCGTGGGAGCGAGCCTGTGCTCTATCGACGTCGTCGGCAGGGGCCAGGGCGTGCTTCAAGCGGTTGGCGGCACGCGGGCGGTCGCCTCGGCCCTGGCTGGGCGCGTCGCGACCGTCCACGTGAGCTCTGGTGCGATCGTTCGGGCCGGAGACCAGCTGGTCAGCATTGACGCGACTGATCTGCAGTCGAGGCTGGTTCAGTCACGCCAGCAGACCCGCGCAGCCCAGAAGCAACTCGAGCGCCTGCGCGGCCCGGACGACCTGCTGTTCAAGCGCGAAATCGCGCAGCTCGAGCAACAGCTGGAGCTCCTACAGCAACGCGTGCGCAGCCAGCGTCAGAGCGCTGATGAGCTGCAAGTTCGCCTGGGCAACGTGGGTGAGCTCAGCTCGCGAGGCTACGTCGCGGAGGTCGATGTGCGCGAGCTAGGCGAGCGCTCGCGCGAGCTCGATCGCGTACGGCTCGGTCTCGAGCAGCAGATCAGCGAGACCAGGCTTTCGGTCGTGACAGCGACCCGCCAGCATGACGCGCAGCTGCAAACAGCGCGGGCCCAGCGTGATGAGGCGGAAGCGGAAGAGCGAGCGCTCGCTCTTCTGATCGAGCAAACCCGCATCGTCGCGCCTGACGACGGCCTGGTGGAGGCGATCGTCGTCAAACCGGGCGAGCTGATTCCGAACGGAGCCGTGGTGGCGCGGATCGTTCCTCCGCAGCTGCCGACGCAGGTGGTCGCATTCTTTCCGGATCGCGATCGAGCGTTCCTACAAGCCGGTAGCGCAGTGCGCCTCGAGGTCGCGCAGCTGCCCAGCAGTGAGTTCGGCACCTTGCGTGGGCACGTAACCGGTGTTGCCAGCTCGTTTGCGAGCACGGAGGAGCTTCTGGCTATTTTCGGCGCGCACGTGCCCGCGATTGAGGCCAGCTATCGAACAGACATCGTGCTCGACGATGACCTGCGCACACGCTCGCTAGTTTCGAAGCTGCGCGCGGGCACGCAGCTGAGCGCACGCGCCGCCTTGCGTGAGCGCCGCATCATCACGCTGCTGTTCGATCCCCTCCGCCGCTACCTGGAGTAGTCGTCATGCGCCTGTTGCCACGTCGCCGTATTCGCTTTCAAGCACAGATGGAGATGTCCGAGTGCGGAGCGGCATGCTTGATGATGCTGCTCGACTTCTTCGGCCGTCAGGAACCGTTGAGCGCTGTGCGCGATGTTTGCGGCGTGTCACGCGACGGTTGCTCTGCGCGCGACATCGTGCAGGCGGCGCGTTCATACGGTCTTGAAACGCGCGCGCTCAAGCTCGAGCTCCCCGCTCTGCGCACCAAGCCGTTGCCGGTGATCCTGCACTGGGAGACAAACCACTTCGTTCTTTTGGAGCGGCTCG
>WUUC01105718.1_pt1 | contig 11130 bp, 8 predicted proteins | sample 6278441 | NCBI WGS metagenome assembly WUUC01 (sample SAMN13675441, study PRJNA597444) | soil metagenome | isolation source: soil | place: USA: Washington | collected 2017-10 | reverse complement strand
GTGTGCCGTGATCCCCCACGCTCGCCCCGCGCTTTGCGTGCGACCTCTTCTACCGAGAAGCCGGCACGCGCGAGGCGTGTGGCGAAGGCTGGGTTCCTTCCAGCCGACCAGACTCCGAGTACGCCCTTGGGTCGCATCGCCCGCTGGATCGTGGCCAGCCCCTCCGCCCTGTACAGCCAGTCGTTCGCGGCACGCGTGAAGCCTTCGGGTCCGTTGTCCACGTCGAGCAGAATCGCGTCGTACGCGCTGCGCGCCGCCCGCAGCAGCTTGATCACGTCCACGGCCTGCACCTCGACGCGCGGGTCGTTCAAGGGATAGCCGGCCAGGTGCCCCAGCTGCTCCTGGTTCCAGCGCACCACGGCGGGCACCAGCTCCGCCACCAGCAGCTGCGCGTCGGCGCCGAGCTTCTGCAACGCGGAGCGCAGCGTGAACCCCATGCCGAGCCCGCCCACCAAGACGCGCACCTTGGGGCGTTTCGTCAGGTGCGCACAGCTGAGATCGGCCAGCGCTTCCTCCGAGGAGTGGGCACGGCTGTTCATCAGCTCGAGCCCTTCGGCACGAATCGAGAACTCTTGCCCGCGCTGATACAGGCGCAGCTCGCCGCCGCCATCGGGGACCTGAGCACTGGCGAGCAACTTCCAGGGGATCATCGGCGCGTCATGCGCGAGCGCAGCCGCGCCGTCAAATCGTCCCTCAGCGCTCAGCGCCCGCGATTCGCGACCATGCTGGGCAGGTGGGGCGAGCGAAATCGGCGCGGCGCCAGCCTGGCCTCGGGCTCAGGGAGCGCGCAAGCTGAGTGCGCCCAAGTAGTCGCGCTTGCCCAGGCTCACGCCGTTGTGGCGCAGAATCGCGTAGGCGTGCGTCAGATGGAAGAAGAAGTTCGGCAATGCGTGCTCGAGGAAGTAGTCGGCGCCGCTCATCATTTTGCCCTCCCAGCGCGGCTGCGTCACGACCCGCGTGGCGGCGCCCGCAAAGTCCTTCTCCGTGAAACGGTCTAGGTAGGTCTGGACCGCGCCGACGCGCGCTCGCAGCTCATCGAGCGTCTGCTCTGTATCGGCCTGCGTGGGCGCCTGCTTGCCTGCGAGCCGTGATGCAGCGAGCTTTGCGGTGTCGCAAGCGGTCTGCACCTGCCGCGCAAAGGGGAACTGGTCGGGAGCGAGGCGCAGCTCGAGGAAGCCATTTGGATCGAGCGCTTCGGTCTCTGCGTGAGTGGCGGCGGTCTCGAGCCACACATCGAGTTGCCCGAGCATCTTGTGCATCTGGCGGATGGTTTCGTAGTACATGCGCGCGAGCGTACGCCGGATTGCCACCCACGACACGGCGAGGCACCTGCGGCACGTGGAACAGCCCGCTACCAGCCTGAAATGTGCCGCGCGCGCCAGCGCCCCAGTTGCATAGGCACCCCGCAAGCAATGCATCACGTGCGTAATCATTCAGAACAGGGCGCAGAAGCCTGCTGCCGAAGCAACGCGCCGCCAGCAGCTCCATCGCGCGTCCTGTGGAAAAGGATGCGTACGACAAAACCTGACTTGCCGCGGCACGGTCCGTTGCGAACACGCCGACATCGAGGCGCGCACGCGGGCAAAACCTGGCGATCCGAGCGCAAAGCAGCGTCTTGAACATGCTTTCAGGCCGCCATCGAGAGCGCGCCGCACATGTCTCACCGAGTCAGAATGGCACATTCTTTCACTCGCGCACTTCACAAGATTGTGTACTGTTCCGGGACATGGGGATTCTCGAGCGTCGTGACGGGAGTAGGCGGGCCGTACTCTCCGCCGAACACGTCGTGGGTCGTTCACCAACCTGCGCTCTCCATCTCGAACGTCCCTTCGTGTCCACCGCCCACGCGCTAATTCGCTGGAATTCCGACGCGTGGGAGCTGCGTGATCTCGGCAGCCGCAACGGCACATACATCGACGGAGCACGGGTAGGCGCGGGCGAAAGCGCGCGTCTTGCTCAAGGTGTCGATCTGACGTTCGGAGATCGCGTGGAGACCTGGCGTCTGTGCGACGGTGGAGCGCCGACCGCGGTCGCCATACCCCTGAAAGGGGGCGAACCTGTTTGCTTCTCGAAGGGCATGCTCGTCATTCCATCGGCCAGTGAGCCTGTCGCCACCATCTTCTTCGACGGGGATCGCTGGGTGCTAGAGCAAGCCGACGTGCGCGTTCCGCTCTCTTCTGGGCAGCACTTCGAGGTGCGCGGCCGCGCATGGCGGTTCGAGTGCCCCATGGGCGCCGCTGAGACCATGGCCTGCGAGAATCAGGGCAGCTTGAGCGAGACCACGTTGATCTTTCGCGTCTCCCCTGACGAGGAGCACGTCAAGCTTGCACTCCGCCGTGCGGATTTCATGCACGAACTGGGCGAGCGGACCTGCTTTTATTTGGCACTCGTGCTCGCGCGGCAGCGCCTGGCCGAACGGCATGCCGGCCTCGCGGAGCACGGTTGGTTGTACCTGGATTCTCTGTTCTCCATGGTGCCCGACTACTCGTCTCATTCCTCTCTGAACGTCGAAATCCACCGCCTGCGCCGCACGCTCAGCGAAGCGGGGATCCGGGACGGCGTGGCCGTGATCGAGAGGCGCCGCGGTCAGATCCGTCTGGGTACGGATCGCGTAGAGATCGCGCCGATTACCGACTGAGTCAGGCGCATGGAAGGCACGCGGATTGTAGCTTCAAGTCTCGGGCAGCTCTTCGAAGGGCAATACGAGCTGCTCGAGACACTCGGGCAAGGCGCCTTTGGTACTGTCTTCAAGGCCGTTCAACGCAGCACTGGGCAAACGGTCGCGATCAAGGTTCAGGGCCGCGCGGCCGACGGTTCTGCGGAGCACGCGGCGAAGCGCGCAGCGCGCTTCCAGCGAGAGGCTCAGCTGTGCGCCTCGCTCAGCCATCCCAACATCGTACGCCTCGTAGACAAGGGTCAGAATGCCGACTACCTGTACCTCGTGTTCGAGTTCGTTCGGGGCGAGACGTTGGCTCAGCTCCTGGCGCGCGAGGGCTCGCTCCCACCCATCGAAGCGGTGTCGCTGACGAGTCAGATTCTGGAGGCGCTCGAGAGTGCTCACTCGCAGGGAATCGTGCACCGCGACCTGAAGCCGGAGAACATCATGGTCGTCGGCGGCAGCACGCGCCGGCAGGTGAAGGTGCTCGACTTCGGTATCGGCGCATTCGTTGCGGGCGGCTGGGATCGCGCGCTTACCGCGCTCACGGGCAGTCACGAGATTCTGGGGACGCCTTGCTACGCCGCTCCCGAGCAGCTGCGGGGCGAACCCGCCACCCCGCGTTCCGATCTCTATGCCTGGGGCCTGGTGCTGGTCGAATGCCTGACTGGACAGCGCGTGATGTATGGCGCCACGGCAGCGCAAGTATTTCAAAAGCAGCTCAGCCCGCTGGCCGTCGCATTGCCCGCTCCCATCGCCGCGCATCCGCTGGGAGCCATCCTGCGCCGCGCGCTCGCCAAATGCGCCCGGGACCGCTCTCAAAGCGCCGCGCGCATCTGGGCGGACTTGCAGCGGGTTCGGGTGAGCGATCTGGTCGGGTCGCTCGCAGCGGCTGCCCCGCGCGTCACCAAGACGCTCGCCGTCAGCAGCCCGCAGTACTCTGGTGAGCAGCGCCAGGCCACGATCTTCAGCTGCAGCCTCATGGCCCTACAGCTGGACGGCGACGCACCCGATATCGAGACGCTCGATGCGGTCCAGCGCGACCAGCTGGCCTTGTGCGCGGACGTGACGACGAGTTTTGGAGGCCGCATCACAGGTATGCTCGGCAACCGCATGATTGCCGTCTTCGGCCTGCCACGCGCCAGTGACAGCGACGCGCGACGCGCAGGCCGCGCTGCGCTGGAGCTTGCTTCCCGAATCGAGTCGCGTCGCAGGCTGCTGGTCCAGCAGCATCGCTTCGAGCTCGAGCTGAGGATCGGAATCCATACCGGCATGGTGATCGTCGATACCGACGGATCGCCATCCGGGCTCGCGCTCAACGTGGCGACACGCCTCGAGAGCATGGCACCGGCCGGAACCACGCTGGTGAGCAGGACCACCCGCAACCTTCTGATGCGTCAGCTGCGCTTCCGTCCATTTGGCTCGCGCGCACAACCGCACGCGCTGGCGGTGGGCTCGCGCGCGGAGCCGCACGCGTCGGCGGTGGGCTCGCGCGCGGAGCCGCACGCGTCGGCGGTGGGCTCGCGCGCGGAGCCGCGTGTGTCGACGAAAGCGACCGGGACGCCCAAACTGGAAGACGTGTACGAGCTCGTTGCGGTGCTCGCACAAGACTCGCACGATGACGAGGCTCCGCTCGCAGGCACCCGGCTCGTCGGAAGGTACGCTGAAATGCGGCTGCTGCTCGACCACTGGCAGCAGGCACGTGACGGCGCGGGCCGGACCGTACTGCTGCGCGGAGAACCGGGCATCGGCAAGTCGCGCCTCGTGTTCGAAGTGCGCCGAGAAGCCCAGCAAGCCGGCGCAGTCACGTTCGACGGGCATTGTCTACCCGAAGACAGCAATACCGCGCTGGCGCCGCTCCAGTCGGTCATCAGTCGCCACTTCGATATCGACAGCATGGATCCGTGCGGGGGCTTGTCGCGTCTGGAAGAAGTACTTTGCGCTCTGGCTGTTCCCAATGCGGACGCGCTGCCCGTCCTGTGCGACTGGCTCGGCCTGTGCGATGCACTTAAGGTTCCGCCCTCGAAGCTTTCGCCCGAGAGCCAGCGCGAGCTCTTGCTCACTGTGCTGACCCAGATCCTCGGCGCGGCGGGCCGGCAGCACGGCTCGCTGCTGGTCCTCGAGGACCTGCATTGGGCGGATCCGACCACGTTGGAGCTGCTCTCGCGCATGTCCGGGCAGATCTCCGGGCAGCGCGCGCTGGTACTGACCACCGCCCGCCCGGAGCTGGAACAGCCCATCGGCAACGTCATGGAGCTCAGAGGCCTCGAGCGCAGTGCGATCGAAGAGCTGGTCTCCGAGCTGCTAGGCGACGGGCGTCTCGACGCCACCACGCTGGCAAGAGTGGTCGAGCGTACGGACGGTGTGCCGCTCTTCGTCGAAGAGCTGATGCGCGATCTGCTGGCCAATGGCCACGAACTCGCTGACCAGTCGGCCGTCATCGACGGGCCGATCCCCGTGAGCCTTCGGGACCTGCTCAACAGCCGCCTCGACGGCCTGGGGCCAGCCAAGGAGACCGCGCAGCTTGCTGCCGCGATCGGTCGCGAGTTCGATCTCGACTTGTTGGCCGCCGTCTCGCTGCGAGGTGCCGAAGCTCTTCAAGCAGATTTGGACCTGCTCGTGGAGACGCAGCTGGTGCGCCGGCACCTCGCGGCCACGGGCGCCCGCTACTCGTTCCGCCACGCTCTGATCCGGGAGGCTGCCTCGTCGAGCATGCTGTCACAGCAACGGAAGGCCGTTCACCGCGGCATCGCGGAGGCCATCGAGAGGGCCTCGCCGGAGGCCAGGTCCGATGCGCCGCGGCTGGCATGGCACTACGAACTCGCCGGAGACTTCGACAAAGCGATCGAGCAGCGCGTGGCGGCGGGTCGCCTTTGCGCTCAGGTTTCCGCCTTCAAGGAAGCCGATGCACACCTCGAAGCCGGCATCCGCTTGGTCCCCCTGCTGGACGCGCAGCGGCGCGTAGCGACCGAGATCGAGCTGAGGACCGCGCGCGGAGCCGTCCTGATCGCTTCGCAGGGATTCGCCACCGAAGCGGTCGAAACGACCTTCACGCGCTGCGAGGCGCTGCTGGCTGTCGGCGGAGCGAGTCGGCTGCAGCAGTTCGTGACATTCAAGGGGCTGTGGACGTTCCACAACGCGCGCGCCAACTTCGCGCGCGCGACGCAGCTCTGCCAGCAAATGCTGCAGCTGGCCCGTCAGGAATCGAATCCCGAGTTCTTCCTGGTAGCCCACGAGTGCGCAGCCCAGACCGCGTGGCTCACCGGACATTTCAGCGTGGTCGTGGAGCAGCAGCAAGCTTGCGAGCCCTGGGTCGAGCTGACTTCGCAGCGCGAGCGCATCATGCGCTACGGACTCGATCCCTGGACCGGCGCTCTTTCTTTCGCGGCGCTAGCTCACACGCTGCTGGGAAACACACGCCAGGCGCAGGCGGCCCTCGTGCGCGCGAAAGCAGTAGCAGCCGACCTGGAGTCACCGGCTCACACGGCGGCGCTACTCGGGCAAGAGGCGCTGGTCAGGTTGTATTTGGGCTCGAGCGGGCCGCGTCCCAACGATGCGCTGGCTAGCTGCAGGAGCCTGGCCAACGAAGCGCTGCAGCTGGCGCTGCGCTTCGGCCTGCGTTTTGCCGAAGGTTACGCGCGGGTCTTGCTCAGCATGGTGGAGTGTCTCGATGGGGATCCGCAGGCATTACAAGGGATGACCCACGCGATCCAGATGTGGAAGTTTGCCGGGATCCGCAGCGCGCTCAGCTGGCAGTACGCGTTTCTGGCGCAGGGCTGCGCTGCCAGGGGAGACTACGTGGACGCGCTCGCCCATGCGCGCGCCGCAACCGCGCACTGCGAGCAAAACGCAGAGGCATACGGCGCCTCCGAAGCGCATCGGGTGCTGGGCTCGATTCTGGCCGACCCGCGCAATCCCGGCCGCGACGCGGGCGCGGCCCAGAGCGCGTTCCAGGCTGCTCTGGACATCGCCCGGTGCCAACAAGCGCGCTGGCTCGAGCTTCGCGCCGCGCACACTTGGGCGGTCTCGCTCCCGGAAGATGGCTGGCGCGAGCCGCTCCACGGTGTCGTCAGCTGGTTCGCGGATCGGCAGGAGGCCGCGGATACGGCGCTGCTGCACGAATGCGCGAGGCTGACAGGCCCAGTCCCACGAGCGAACGTTTCGGACTGAAACCCAGATAGGCCTTGGCCAACAGAGGCTGCCCGTCGCGCAGCACGAGCTTGAGATCGAACCACCGATCCACGCCTGTGTGTTCCCCTTGGGCGGCAGGAGTGGGCCAGCGGCGCAGCTGGTCGGCCTCCGCAGGGGTGCACAACTGGGCCACCAGCAACCGATCCAGAAGCGCGCGCGCAGGATCGGCCTCACCTGCCACGCCCAGCTGCTGCTGTGAAAAGCAGATTCCGACGTAGGGGCGCTCATCGGTCGCCTCCGTCGGCACCAGTAGGTCGACGTAAAGCGAGTCCGCCGCTGGTCCAGAAGCGTAGTAGCGCCGCACCACCTCCTCGACCCGCGCCAAGTCTCCACGCCACTCCATCGCAGCGAGTAGCCCCAGCAAGCTCGCAGCCGGGAGCACGCCGTACAGCTTGAGCACGCTGGGTTGTCTCTTCGACATGATGGAGAGGTGAATCCAGTGACCGCCGGCAGGCATCGCTTCGATGCAGCGCTCCAGCTGCGCGCGCTCGTACAGAGTAGGCGTGGCCGCACGGACCACCTCCGCCGCTTCCAGCGCCACGCGCGCGACCTGGGCCGCGCCTTGCACGAGCCGTGGTGAGAACGGGTCGACGTACGATGGCATGAGGGCGACGCAAACGTTGGCCTCGGGGCCTCTCGGCGAATCGGCTTGGCGCACCACGTCGTCGAACTCGACCCAGGCTACCGGCACGTGTGCATACAGCAGGGATGCAGGGCTGCACCACGCCCGCAGCAGGCGTGCCAGCGCGTCGAGTCCCGGGGCCGAGCCGGTCATGCGGGACAACTCGCCTGCGAGCGCCTCACGCTCGAAGCGCCTGATGGAGGCCAGAAGGTCGACCTGCGGCGCTTCGGGAGCACCGAGCCGGCATTCGAGGTAGCCGCTGCCCTGGAACAGACCTACCCGTGTGGCAAGCTCGGCCAGCGCTGCCCGCGCAGGAGCTCCCACCAGGGTATCACCCAGCTCTGGTTGCACGGCGCGCAGCACTTCGCACAGCGAGTCATTCTGCACGTCCGGTTCATTCACCACTTCGGTCCCGGTCCTGAGTCCTTGACCAGCTCGTAGTGAATCGCATCCGTCAGGGCTTTCACCTCCGCCTCGGTTGCCTCGGTCCTGACCGTGCCCTGCTTGCTTCGAACGTAGATGGCGCCGAGCGCATCCCAAACGGGTCGCACGTGCGGCGGGAGCTTTTCTCGCACTCCGCTACCCTTCTGGTCGTAGTCCGGGCGGGGAACGCCAAGCGGCTTCAGCAGATATTCGTAGATGAAGTCTTCAGTGAAGTCGCAGTAGAGGGTGTGTTCGCCACCGGCGTACATGGCGTACGCGAGCGAAAGCAACGGAAAGCGCGGATTGTTGTAGTGGATCTTGTAGTTGTAGAGGTCGCGGACGGCGTGCAGCCTGCGACGATCCTCGAGGCTGAGCGGATTCTGCTTGGGATCATATGTGGGCGGCTTGGCGTCAGTCGAGTGCGGCATTTTGGCTCCCTTTCCTGAACGTTCATCTCTGACAGACGCCTTGCGCATTGAACATTACAGGGCGTTTCACGAGACCTCGCAATGGCTGGCAATGGACAACGGCTCGCGCAGATGGTGCGTTGCGCTCGAATGCAAGAGCGCAGCCGCGCCGCAGGGAGGAGAGCATGGCAAGGTTCGTCATCGCCAATCGTCGGGCTGGCAAGTTCAGAGAGACCGACAAACGCGCGGCGCGCGCAGCGGTGGAGCGTGCATTTTCGGTGATCTCGCACGGTGTCGACACGCTCGCGGACAATCAGCCCGGCGACGCCACCGCCCGTCGTGTGCTCGTCGTCGCAACGGACGCGTCCACAATCGCCGCCATGCCCAAAGATCCCGACGTGCTCGTGGAGCCCGAGATTCTCCATTTCAACGAAACCTTTCGGCCGACCGGTTTTCTCTCGGGCGAGAGCATGAGCAACTTCGTGTCGAGCGGACTGTCTCTGCGCAGCGTCGAGATCGACGTGGTCTCCTCGACCGGCGCACGGCTCCACGGCGCGCGAGCCCACTTGTTCCTGAGGGGCCCCGGCGGCATCAGGAGGGAGCTGACGCAGCTCAGCGAGTTCGGGCGGGTGCTCTTCAATTTCCCGTCCGCGTTCGAAGCCGCGATGTTGGTGATCGTCCCGACGCACGGCCAGTGGCCGACGCTGGTCCAGGGGCCGCAGCCACGGCTACAGGTACAGTGCCCGGAGCTGCCGCGTGGCCCACGGGGGTGGTGGCATGAGCTCGTTGGAGTTCCGCGCAGCGGGGCCGGCGCCGGCATCCGCGTGGGGGTCGCCGACACGGGCGTTGGCCCTCATCGCGCGCTCGCCCATGTCATTCAGGCCGGCGCATTCATCGAAGGCCAGCATCAGCCCGGGTCCGCCGGGCTGGACGTGGACGCCCACGGCACGCACGTGTGCGGAATCATCGGCGCGAGAGCAGCGGCTGGTCAGGGCTACATCGGCATCGCTTCCCACGTGGATCTGATCTCCGCCCGCGTCTTTGCGCCTGGGACGGGCGCAAACCAGGCGGACATCACAAACGCGATCGACGCGCTGTCACGCACCCACGGCGTAGACCTCATCAATCTGAGCCTCGGCGCTCCTGTAGGATCGGACATCGAGCGCGATGCCATTCAAGACGCCCTGGAGCGCGGGACACTATCCATTTGCGCGGCAGCGAACGCGGCCGGCGCCGTGCATTTTCCGGCGGCATTCGAGGAGACGGTGGCCGTGAGCGCGCTCGGGCTGCTGGGAACCGCTCCGCTGGGCTCCCTCTCCTCCACGCGGCTATCGTCCGATGCCGAGCGGTTCGGCGATGCGAATCTGTACCTCGCCAACTTCAGTTGCTTCGGCCCAGAAGTAGACGCAGTAGGCCCGGGCGTCGGAATCATCTCGACAGTGCCCGCGCGTGAGGGGGAGTCCTCGACCTTCGGTGCCATGGACGGAACGTCAGTGGCCAGTCCAGCAGTGTGCGCCACGTTGGCCGGACTGCTCAGCCAGGATGTCGCTTACGGCGGGCTCGCAAGAGACATCCTGAGGGCCCAGCGGGCGCGCCAGATCCTTCGACAAAATGCCCGCGATATCGGCCTGGCTGCCGCTTTCCAGGGCGACGGACTGCCGACCTTCGACTGACTGCGACGCCCCGCCGGAAGGTGCCTGGCCTTGGCTGCCGTCTACGTGACGCTATGCTGGCGCATGGATCAGCGCTATGCGCTCGCTCTGCGCCCGGAGCGCAGAACCAGCGCGCCCGCCGATTGGCAACAGCAGGTGCGCGCGATTGTCGGGGTGATGACACTTGGTGCGAGCCAGGGGCACATGTTGATCGCGGCGAACGACACGGGGCTGGCGCAGCTCCGCAACGCGCTCGGATCGTTCTTGCACATCGAGCCGCTCATCCAGCACTCCCCCGGCTGACTCAATCGGAGACCCTCCAAAAAAAACCTTCCAAGCATGTCGAGCGGGCGCCGCCGGCTCCGACTTCCTCGTGAAAGCCAGCGCTGCGACGCAGCAGCGCTGCCGTACAAGGGAGAGCACGCCATGGCTAAGGTCACGACATTCTTGTGGTTCAACGACAACGCCGAGGAGGCCGCAAACCACTACGTCTCCGTCTTCAAGAACGCGAAAATCACCGCGCCCATGCGCATCCACGACTCCGCCGACAGCCCGAGCCGGCGCATCACGTCCGTGACGTTTCAGATCGGTGGGCAGGAGTTCATCGCGTTCAACGGGGGACCACACTTCCAGCTCAACGAAGCCGTATCGCTGTTCGTAAGTTGTGAAACCCAGCCCGAGATCGACGAGCTGTGGGCCAAGCTGTCCGCGGGCGGACAACCGAGCCGGTGCGGCTGGCTCAAGGACAAGTTCGGACTCAGCTGGCAAATCGTGCCGGTGACCTTGGGCAAGCTGCTGCAAGACGAAGATGCCGTGAAGGCAAAGCGCGTCATGGAGGCCATGTTGCAGATGGGCAAGCTCGACGTCGCCGCCCTGCAGAAGGCGTACGACCAAGCCTGAGTTGCCCGCGCCCGAGCTGCGCTCACGACGGCATTGCGCCCGCGCAGCAAGCGCTGAGCCCGTCCGCGGTCATCTCGGCGCCCGGGCGCGTGATGGCGTCTTATCCCTCCCGCGCGCGCCACCAGTGGGTATCAAAGCCCATGAGCCCTGCGCTAGACTCGTCGCCTGTGATCAACGTTGGCGGCGCCCTGCGTGTGCTCGCCGCAGGCCTGTTGGTACTTGGCTTCGCGACGCCCGCACGCGTGCTGTGGGAAGGGCCGGGCGTGCCCTGGTGGACGC
>WUUC01074457.1_pt1 | contig 11130 bp, 12 predicted proteins | sample 6278441 | NCBI WGS metagenome assembly WUUC01 (sample SAMN13675441, study PRJNA597444) | soil metagenome | isolation source: soil | place: USA: Washington | collected 2017-10 | reverse complement strand
GTTGACCATAATGTTACTATAGTATGGTAGCTAGTGCGTTTAAGTTTTTGGGTTATTGTTAGATAAGACGATTGGATGCTGCAGGAGGCTCTGCTAATGGGCACCCTAAGGAACCTAGCTAACCTCCTGCAGCTATATTATATGAGTCATAACCTAGCTAGGTTCACTGTTACTACGTATTGGAGCTATTTGTACTTTGATGAAATCTAGATAAGTAGATGGTGACTCTATCGGTCATATAATAATGAGTGAAGCATTTACCCGATCCCTTTTAACTACTCAATTGCCTTTCTCATCATCGATTCAGAGCATGAATTGGCCTATCATCGTAGGCTCTTAGTTAGCTTGCGGCAGATATCTAGTTTAGTCCAGAGTGCAGTTAAGACCCCAGACGTGACAGTTATCGCCAAAGGATTATCTGTCCATGCAGGGCAGTATAGTAGCAAGGAAGGGTGGGAGAGATAGAGATAGGTTTGGGAGGATGCCTATCGCTATCCCCCGTGTATCCTTCCTGCTTTGGATATTTCTCACCGATCACATCCAACCGTGGGGGAACTAGCTCAAATGCTGCTAGCGATATAAGTGATAGATATCAGTAGGAGTAGGGAGAGGGGAGGGAGGAGATAGCTAATATAACTGATATGCCAATTATATTCAGACCACATACGGACATAGGAGCCTGCACGATTGGCGTCGGTCGTGAGTGGTGAAGTTGCGATCCCGGTTGTTCGGTAATCAAAACCTACTGTTTGTGCGGTTTTACCCATCAATTTAACCCAAGTATACTTATTCGGTGTTATTATGGAGTAATAATTTGACGAATTAACAAAATGACTGAATACTCAAAAATAAGAAAAAGGTTGTGTCTTATCTGATATTTTACTGCGTTGCAGGATTTCCACCTTGTCCACGTATTTCTCCGTTGGGATTCTGTTCTGTGTGAACATTGACATAGAGCGTACCGTTGGCTCCAGCAGCTGCTAGATCAGATATTTGTTTTCCAGCCATTGGACCTTCGAGTTTGTCAGCTGTAATTGTGCCATTTTCTGATACCTCATTCATTGGCGTATCATATTTGAATAATGTAACCACTATAGGTCCATTTTCGCCCTTTGCGCCAAGATGGACATGTCCCGCCGTAGTACCTTCTATATTTGTAGCATTTACACTATACGCTATAGAATCCATTCCCATAGGTATAAATTCAGCGATACCTGTTGCCTCGGTTTGAACTGGGGGTACCTCTTCACTTCCTGTGAGGTTTACTGTAATTGTTGGGGGTCCCTGAGCGGACGCCAGACTTGTCAAACCATAGGATGACAGTGTCAAGGCTGCAAATATTGCAATCGTTGTCCATATTGTAGTGTTTGCTATTGCTATTCTTGATTTAATAGTCATTAACCAACTTTGCAGTACATACTATTTAATACTACATCATGGCATGCGATTAGCTAACATTACTTGATAATGTTAATGCAGCTGATTGAATTAGCCAAGTCACAAGTTGCATAATCTTAGTTTATGTTAAATATCTGCTTACAGTAGCCAAATATATCCGTGATGTACAATAGTCTATAGTAGTAGAGGATAGATGTATGTGATAAGTCTGGCTCAGAGGAGAAAGACAAAAGCATACCAGGGGCAAGGTTGTTCGTACGCGACTTGTTATACCCGATTTGATTCCTCTACTACTAAAAAAATTAGGTAAACCCTTCTTCCGTTCATCGGCCTAGAGCGGCCTACAAAATTTCAAAATAATTTAAATCAGATATTGTATATTAAATAGAATTGTTGTGTGGTAGTGAATATTGACTTGGATAAACTGACTAATGACATTGGAAATAACTTAGACATAAGGGAACCATCTGTCTGTATTTGTATTAATTGTGAACACAGTATTCCATCCGATTGCTCAAGGGCGAAATGCATATGTTGTTTTGAACGATGTAATGTGTTGAGCCGAAACGATGACTATTCTATATAGTAGGTCATGAGAGTTCGATTTATCTTCATATCACTAGTCATATCCTCCTCTACATACCTACTCAAACCTATTAGGGCTAAAATGAGCGCAAGCAGATAATATGGTTTGTTCGGGTTGTAGGACCATGGACTAAGTCCGGGGAATGCTATTTCCACTCATACCCTGTCGCCTTGAACGTTTGAGAGGCAGGATCATATTCTGAGTCTAGTGCCATAATCAAATTATTCATCCAAGTTAACTTTTGTGAATTTGTAAATCCTGTTACTATGATTAGCCCTTTGACCTTTCCGCCTTCAATCACCTTGCTCTTTTGATGGGCCCACCAAAAGAATTGCTCACTATCATTAGCCGTTGTCACTGCACCCTGAAAGCTAGCGTCAACTATGCCATGCGGATATTGGGTCATAGTGCCTGAGCCTAGATTTTTGCCGCTTGGAAACCTGCCTATCCCCCTTATATCAGAAGTAAAACTCACTTCCATTGTTACTCCCTCTACTGGGTGAACCTTTGTAATATGGAAGCCTGTTGAATTGCCACTCTCTTCAAAAAGTTTTTCTCCCAATGTCATACCAAGAGAGATGAAAGGCGCATATTAGGAGGTTTGCAATTGAATTCTGAACTAGAACAATAATGTTATGATTGGATGGGACTTTTCAAAAAGAATCATCAATCATCCTAGCAGACTAAACTCCCCAGGTTACCAATAGGTTAGCGTCATTGTTGAGTCTCCTACGGCTTCTTCATTATCAACCATAGTCTTTACAATTTTCAGGAGATATTGTCCTAGTTCTTATACAGCACGCTAGCAAAGGTTAATACTGTCGAGAGGTATATTATTCAGAGTAGGGAGACCGACTGAATATCAATATATTTGGTGGGCCGGTGTGGCCTTTATGGAACACTTCACGATTCTAAGTAAACTGAATTTTCAAAAATCCAAATTAACATATAAAAAGAAGACAGCCCAGTCCGATTTAGATAAACCATGGAATAAAAGGAAATGGAGGCCTGACAAATGAGACATGATTTTGATAAAAGATTTAATGACGAAAAAAGACAAAGATTGCTTGTTCATCATGTTAAGACCCTGAAATTATTACCGCCATAAGGGGTTGTATGAAAAGATAGTGAAAAGAAAGAAGCAGATACATCAGGAACATAGTCTGAAGTTTAATCATGATATGCAATTAGGGATAGATTGCATTGAATGAGCTTTAGAGAAAATAGATGTAAACAAAATTCCTAAAGACAGACTGGAAAGGGTTATTCGAGCAACCATAAAAGACCTAGAAAAAAGAAAGGATAAGATTAAGATCTGATACTGATTACTTTTGTTGAGTCTTTTCAATGTATTTTATTTGTTATATATGCTATAAGAAATGGCGGAATGGTTGTAATTTAATCAAGACCTAGCTTCTGGGATTTGAGTCATAAATCTATCACAAAACCCCCCACCGAAAAGCCGGGAACTACATACCTATATCTGATTATTACCTTTATTTCTGACTCTTTTAATTTCTTGTATCGCCTCCTGCAAATAATCTCTGATATCTTCCTCATCAAAGGATGAACTTATTCCAGTCTCTTTTTCAATATTTTCTTTCGTTGCTCTAGTCATTGAAACCACTCTTCTCTCTATTTCCTGTACCATTTCAGCCGTTCCGATAGAATCTAGAAATTCTGTAGACTCTTTAATGGCAGCCTTTCGTATTGATTGACGGAGTTTTGTGTCTTCAGATACTGAGATAGATGCTGAATAGATACCCAAATAGAATAGATATGACGCCAATCCCATAAAAGAGACAGTGACAAGACCAAATGGAGGATATGGAGTTAGTATCAGAAATGTTGGTTGGTTTGCAGTAAATAATAACATCATTCCAAATGCGGAGATAAGCATGTATTTCTTTACATTTTGATTAGAGAGGTTTTTACCAATAGTCCAAAATGCTATACCAAACAAAATTCCGCCTGCAGGTTTAGCTTCATCAACAGTACTCATCCTGAAACGGCAACAGATAAACATTTTATTCTCCTATCACTAAAGATTCTTAGAAATAGTAAAGCGTATGCATAGCTCCCATCAAAAAAGATGATTTATCACAAGTTACAGATATGAACTCTATAATTATTTTTGATTAATGTACTGAAAACTAAACCATTACACTTCCAGCTAATACTTAAATGGCTTTTTGTGTTTAAGACTATCACTTTCATAATAAAAATGAGATACTATATTAAATGCAAGTTAAATCCTGCGCAAAGACAACGACTAAAAGTAGGGATTGAATCTGGCTCACTTGCTAGAGATAAGATATTCTATGAAGGAATGCAAAATGCACTAAGGGAAGGTATGATAGATGAAAATGATATAGTTCATTTTGTTGAAATCTGCTATTGTCTTGAAGGGGGTTTATATCCTATGGCAATGGAGATTCCAACTTTAAAAGAATACTTTGACAATATTGTAGAAGTGAAGGATGCCCGTTTACGAGACCAATGTACTATGGAGTGCGAGGTCTGTGATTGTACTAGGAGTATTAAGCTTCCCGGAAAATCCTTGGCAGACGAACTAGATATTCCACAAGAAGATCCAAGGAAGACTCCTAGCAAGTTTATAGATATAGGAAGGTTAAAGCTTAACAGAAGAAAACAGCAGCAGGGCCTAGAATCTCTAAAAAACTTATTACATAATGGTAATGACAATGTTAAACCTGTCTTTGCAGGAGCAGCCATTTCAGGCCTTTTTGCAATATTCTACGACGGTGAAGATTTCTTTCGAATAAAAAATATTTCAGAAAGCATAGAGGCTCACAAATTGCTAAAAGATGTTGGATTAGACATTCATGATACTGTATCTTCTATAAAGCAAGTGGCAAGAAGCTCCCTTGCTAGATCTGATAAACGTTCGAATATTGTTTGAAGTGGTATTGACATTAATGTGCAGCGAAGATCTGCCATAGAAATATTGTGTAAATTATGCTCGAAGGAAGATTGATTTGACCGCCATTTTTCTTCATGGGGATAGCCGGACTAACTCCAAATCGATATATTGAAAAGAAGTCACAGCTGCAAGCATAAGCCAGATTGGCGAGATATACCCTTGATTAAACATATGTATAAATGTATATATACTATTAGGTGTATACATATGTTGGTATATGATGAAGGGTAGTCTATACTTAAGAAAAAGATTAATTCCTCCAAGAAATTCTCTTCTCAACCTCCATCAATGCAGACAGTGCGGTTTGATATTCCATGCTAGAACCAAACCTGTGTTTTCATGGGATAAAAAATTCATGATCGATAAGTGCAATACTTGTAAAGAATTTGGATATGGGATTATCTCTACAGGTGTGATTGTATGAAAGTAAATACACATCTCATCAAAGTTGTGTCAAAACTAGCGCAAAAATGCGACTATGAGTCAGACATTGATAGGAAAATTAGTATTTTCTATAAAATAAATTCACTACTACCAAAAAAATTTCAATTGAATATACCGTCGCTTCTCACAGACGACTACATTGATACAGCACTATTTAGAATATATCAGAATATGCGAGAGAATACAGAAGCTTCTAACATGAAATACAATAATAGCCGACTTGGTGATTAACTACGTTCCATAAGAGCATACAGGTTTATTTTATGCTAGCCAAATCGCTGTTTCGTTCAGATTGCAAAATACTACTACTGGTTGGTAACCTTCCATAGACTAGTCGTAAATTGGTTTGCCATTTGAATCGTACTTCTTAACACTTCTTCCCTTATCACCCTCACGACCAGGAATAGAAGCTTTTGCTTCTTTTGGTCTACGCTGCCTCACTACAAATAACAACACACCCAAGCCTATCATGAAACCGGCAGTAGTTGCAAACATAAACACTTGTTCTGCCATAAACATCCAATTCCTAGGTTTCTATTAAGGATTTCTCTGCTTGTCGTCAATTTACAAGACAATCTTGAAGATAATCACATCAGATAGTTAATCCGAAATACGATTCTATTCATGACTGCACTTGAAACCTAGCATCTAGAATTGTCCAAGACACTGCCATAAATTGAGATAGATGAATTTATGCCAAAGCTCGGACACTTAGACACTCTAACAAATGACATTAAGAAAATTAAATGAATCACTCCTGCTCTTTCCGCTATCCAGACCCAACTAAAACTGCAAAAAATTCATAAAAAACTTTAAACAGTCATACTTTTGGCAGATTTATATATTCTAAATATTCTTTAGTTTTAGCTAGCTACATGTTTCCATTATGCAAATATATCCGTAACCCAGAATATTCATAGTAATAGAGGATAGAAGTATGTAATAAGTCTGGCTCAAAGGAGAAAGACAAAAGCATACCAGGGAAAAAGTCTGCCACACCCAAATTGATTCCTCTATTACTAAGATCTAGATACCAAATTTATGCTTGCACTCGCCATATTTGGTTCCCTGGTATCTGATTTTTGGGCTTCATTTCGGAAATCCCTTCCTAATTTACTCATCGACCAACTTGTAACATTATAATGAAGAAGTTACATGTCATCTCACAATTATAAACTCTATAGAAGTATTCAAGTTATTCCTGAATATAGTCGGATTAGGTAAGCGTCTAAATACGACATTTAGCACAGGCAAACTGGTGCTGGATTCGGTATTCCGACTCAACGAAGCCGCAGATAGCCCAGACTCATCAACTTGGATCTTCTATCCCGAAACCCATGCTCATTCGTTGAGTCTCCTCCGATTTCCTTATATCTTTCTTATCTGTAACCAAGACAGCTCGGAGAGTATATTATTTCTATTTAAGGAATGGGATTCATCATATTCTCCGAGTCTTCTACTAACGAGCTATAACCTGATATTTCACTCAGTGTCTTTGCATTACCGAATCAAACAAACCAGATTCAAAGTTCTGTGCAAAATGCAAAATGGTACTGACATATGATGCATATGGTGAAACTGTAATAGAGCATCAGGAAAAAGAAGACCAGATTCTAGGACACTTTAAATCATACTCTGCCCTGGTGTTTGCTAGTATTCCTAGGATACAAACAACTATCCAAATACAAGTTTATAGAAAATGAGACAAAGCATGAAGAAGACGAAAATGGTAATAAGAACAAAGTAATATCTAAAGCTTTATTACTGTATAGTAGTAATGAGTGACTCCCTACCTATCAAGAAAGCAACAAAAGTTCGGTTGTACTCGGCTGTACTAGCCTTTGAGGTCTCGAGAAAAACGATTTAATATAAATGGAATCTCCGACTAGAGTAATAATTTCCCAAAATTATTCGACGGCGAACATTCTAAATCTAATACTATTCGAATATCGTATTACTACTACAGCTACCATGGAAGGAGCTTTATGAATTCAATTGATATAAACAACCTGCCTTTGCCAATATGCTACGAAAGATATAAAAAAATATTGAATCTTTAAGTACTTTTTAGACTAGTGTATTGATCTAGGAGTAATAGAAAATGAGCTCATGGGATAAAGACTTGGATGATTGGTTTAAAGGATTCTTTAGCGGAAGAATAGGGTTACCTATGTTAGGAAGAGGTAGAGGAAGCTGGTTTGGTGGTGATACACCAAGACAATTTGATGAAATGCGAAGAGAAATGGAGAGTATGTTAGAGGATCAATTCAGGGGAATAGAATCGGCAGCACCAAAAGATTTAGTAAGAGAATACCAAACCGCTGAAGGAACTAAGGTAAGAGAGATAGGTCCAATTGTTTACGGATATTCAATGACCATAGGTTCAGACGGTAAGCCGAAGGTAAGAGAATTTGGTAATATAAAACCCTCATCTAGATTAGGATCTGTCACTAGTAGTGCAGATAGACCTCTCATCTCTGGCGAAAGAGAACCATTAGCTGATGTAACAACTATAGATAAAGAAGTCAAAGTGATATTAGAAATGCCAGGTGTTAGTAAGGAAAATATCAAGATAAATGCTTATGATAACTCGGTTGAAGTAAAGAGCGAAGATCCGCAGAGGAGGTATCATCGTGCCATTGAGATACCTCCAGAGGCAGATACTGAAACAATTAAATCTACATACAAGAATGGCATACTTGAAATAGTCTTCAAGAAAAAAGAGCTAACAAAACCTAAAGGCAAAGAAGTAAAAGTTGAGTAGAACAAAGTAAAATGAAATAGAAATTCTTCTTATTTTTCGAAAGACAGTGTGCAAAAGAAATAAGCAGTCGAACGACAATATCTATACATAAAAAATAGAACACAAAAATGTAAGTATAATAAAAGGCGGATTATTATCAGATGCAGAAAGATAAAGAAGGTGGATAGATTTATGGATTATTCTAGAAAAGATGTCCGCCTCTGATGGCAGCAACAACAAGAAGATAACTTTTGAGGAAATAGCGCCTGACTGGTCCAAACGACTAAATAAATTGACCACCGCGAAAGGTATTTCCTATGAAAAAGATACTATATACTCTGCTATCAGTGACTACAAGAAATGTGTTGTTGGAGAAGCAAATGGATATAGTCCATCGTACGTTCTTTATGGAACCATTAACCATTGTATGAAATGTACTGGGTTTAGTCATGATTTTGCAAATGCTGCTAAAGCTTCTGACTCAGACAAACTTATAGATACAAAACAGAAATTAACAGAACATTGGAACGAAGTACATATCGCTATTACCAAGAGGCTACGTCGTGATGCAGAGGGGCATAAGCAGTCCTAGAACTGGAAACATATCTAATCTACAAAATGCATGCGTAGGGCGGTCCCAAGATGTATGTTCTTCAAATGTTAATATATAAAAATAGTCATTCATTAAAGAAGATCATTTAGGAAGAAGAAAAATAATAACAGAAAAAAAGAAGAGAAAGATTGTGCTAGGCCAGGCTCAGAGGACTCTCTTCCCCCTATTTGTGCAAGCTCGGACTTTCCAAATTGTTCTGATATACTCCTACTGTTTATATGATTTATTCATCAAAGGATTATACAATGATGCATAATCAATCTTTACGATTACTTACGCTCCAAATAGTTCTCTTCTGCATGGATTCAGCGAAATTAATACCTAGTCGGTGTTATAATTGGATAATAAATAATGTTACATCTGTTGCAAAATCATTATTTTGTATGTGTCTAGCAGAACTAGTTTACAGTTGCACAGATACAACATAGCTTCGTGCCATATTACAAATGACCTCAGATTTAATGGTAACAGCCAATCACTGTTTTGACTTATAGGTATAAGGATTGGACATTTCAATCACATATCATAATAAGGATATAGTCCCAATATAATTGACCTCAAGACAGTGACATACAACGAAGACGATCCCTTCCCGCAATGGTCTGATTTAATACACAAATCAGTATATTCCATTGACGGAAGAAAGCTTGGTTTTCTTAGGAAGGTTTTGTCTGATTACATGTTTATCAGCAGCGGGATTATTAGCCTGACAAAATATTTTGTGCCCATCTCACTTGCAGAATCAATAGGTAAAAAGGGGATCACATTGGGAATCACCTCATATGAGGCACGTTCAAAATACTCTTACTCGAAAATGAAAAATACCCTAACTAGTTTAGGGATAATGCCAAAATCTGTGGTACAACATCGACCACTATACGATAGATTTTTGACTCTAAGGTATAAGGCTACGAGAAATAGATTGGCGGCTGCCACTGCTTTTGTTTCAGGAATTCTTTTCATTATTTCAGGATATCACGCAAATTTGGATATATATTATATAATAAGAGACCAGATTGCAATAAATACACCTAAAGAACTGTGGACATTTATTTTAGCTCCAATTGAAATTTTGGCTTTCATGACTCAGCTTGGAGGAATTGCGGTATTGATGGGGGCTGCTTTATTTATTCTTAATAGAGTCAATATAGGAAAATTCCTAGTTATTATAGGAACGGGCCAGGGAATATTCACAATCGGGTTGCGAATGATGTCTGAACTATTATCAGGAAAGCTGTTATTGATAGAAAATAACTATATCATTTGGCTTACATCCTCTGCAATTGGCTTTGGCATATTATTTGCTGTAATCTCCCAATCTATTTCAAAAGGAGAAAGCGAAAGTATAGCGTCCAAGGCATTGAAATTTGTCCTGAGAAAAGGAAAGAATGAACAAAATGATCAAATGGATAGTCAACAATGAGTATGTAGCAGATGAGAATGGGTACTATGATAGGTTGTTACGAGCTACAAAAATAGTAGAAACCCTCCATCGATCTACTATAACAAAATTTAGTGGTACAATTGCTTGCGACAAAGGTAGAGTGCATAGTGGGTCAAGCCGAGTCTAGGGCCATTGTTATACTCTTTGGTCTGCTTTTTTGATCTCTCCTGAATCTATTCGTATCTCTGGCTTCAAAGTAAGTTAATTCCTTTCAGAAAATATATTTTGGCTATCAGTATCATTTCCTGACCTTTGTTGTATATGTTGGATTATCTTCTGTTTATCTGCTGGAAAATCTATATCCTTTAAAAGTTGACCAAGACCCGCAACTTTCGGATAATCCTCTACATTTACTTCCTTTCTTTGACCTTCTACTCCCCCTTGTTCGAAATACAGTAGTCCATAAGTCGCCTAAGAAGCAGTGGGGTGCTTTTCTCTGATATGTCCAACTCTTCTCGTGAGCTAAATTCCTCCCCGCTGCATAGGCTGCATTTAAAGGGTTCTTCTATTGACATAAGATCATTTAGCTATATTCTATTTATATTCTATCCTAATATCCTATACCTGCTTCGCCTATCTTGAGGCATTATTAAAAAAATGGAAACAATAAAGCAAATATTTGCATAAGCAGTATTTTCTACCTGTATGTTCTCATTAAATGAGAGTAACAGAAAGAAGAATTTGTTCTTCAACTCTTTTTTTATTATCCTTCTTCAATCCTTTTGCCATTTTTATTGCTCCGTCAGGTTCACCATTATTGTTGCATGGACATATAATACCGGATACAGGTAGATATCAAAATATAGGGTATTGTAAAATGTATGAGATCCCTATTTAGCCAATAAGATCCCTTTGGTCATTAATGTCAAATGAAACAAGTTCGACTGGGATAAAGTGTGACCAGTGTGGAATTACGTTTACTACACTGCAGGATAAGGAGGAGCATATGAAACTAGAA
>WUUC01101425.1_pt1 | contig 11131 bp, 4 predicted proteins | sample 6278441 | NCBI WGS metagenome assembly WUUC01 (sample SAMN13675441, study PRJNA597444) | soil metagenome | isolation source: soil | place: USA: Washington | collected 2017-10 | reverse complement strand
TTTTGGCACTCGCATCGTAGTCGAGGCCAGCAAGAAATCCTCGCTTGGAGGCCCTGGAGATCTTGTACGTCTTCTCGAGTTCAAGTTGCTGAGCATAGATTGGGGCCGCAAGCAGCACCAGTACCCAGAACATCATTAGTATTTTTTTCATCGGGGGTGTGATTTTTGAATCCCAAAGATGCCCTCCCCGATTCCAGTATTCAATACCAGCACAAGCGTAATTTTTATATCCGTACTGGTACGGATAGAGTTTCCAGTTTGAAGTTTGAAAGTTTGAAGTTTCTGATATCCACTGGTGTACGTCGATTTGGGTTGCACTTCTATACCCTGGAGGTGGTACGCGGAAATACCCACTGGAACGGATTGAACCGATGCCGTGGTAATTGTTGATTTGTGATGCTACATCCCTTCCCTCTTCTGCATGAAACAAGTCGCTTCACTACTGCTATGCCTAACATGCCTGAGTGTATTGGCACAAGAGGACCATTACTGGAAGCTTGAACAACAAGCCGTAGACGTAGTCAATAAAGGTGAGTATGCAAAGGCACTCGAACTTGGTCGCGAGCTTTACGGTGCCTATCCGGATAACATCACCAGCCACACCGTGATCGCTTTTTCACTGATCAACCTGGGTCGTTATAAGGAAGCCGAGCCTTATATCGGAACGCAACTGGCGATCGATCCAACCGGCTTATATGGATACCTGACTACGGCGTATTACTATGCTATAGATGGCGACGTGAAAAATGCAAAGGCATACCTGGCCGAATCGATCAAAGTGTTTCCACCGAATCAAAGCCTTCAGGAAATCGTTGACGAGATGCGAAAGGTTGGCAGTAACGTGAATAAAACCGCGACATTCGACGAGCTTGCAATGTGGTACGCACAGGTGTTTCCCACAGTTAATGAAAGATACCCGACACTTGGTCAATCGCTCGCCGACTACCGGGCACTAACCGGCGTCAATGAATTTCCAAAGGTGGCGGCCGATTATGCCACCAGGTTCTATCAACTTCAGTGGCCGGAACTTGCCCTTACTGTGTACGGCTACGGCGCTGCAATTCTTCGCGATTCGGGCTACCCCAGTGAGGGACTTGATCTTGCCCAGGCCGGGTACAATTTGCTGATCAAAAATGGTTATGGTCGAAATCCGTTACAAGCTGCGTACTTACTCGACCAGTTGATCCACTGTTACATTACACTAGGCAATGACGAGCGGGCAGTGGAATACCTCGACGAAGTACTGGCATTATCGGAGCATCTTCCTATTCACGTTGCCGATGTGAATGCGCTTTCGCGCGGATCATTTTGTTACGAGCGTTTAGGCAACAACGACAAAGCCCGTGAAATGGCGCGTGCTGCTTACAAACTTGCCGAAAGTGCTGTAAACCGGAGTGGAGCGGTTTCCGCCGCCAACGCGTTGTGTGGCGCGTATGTTAACATTCGATTCGCAAACGATGCAAAAGACGCCGTCTATTATGGCGAACAGGCGTTGCAGCTTGCACTCAAATACAAGTTTGAAAATCAAACAGGAGCAATTATAGGAAATCTGGCGTTAGGGTATTGGAAATTGAAAACACAGGAAGGACAGGAGAAGTGTATACGGCTTCATGGATCATTGGTGCAACTTTACAAGGACAAGAAAGATTTTGCGAACGCATCACTTACATTGAATAATGCGGGAAGTTTTGCGTACGCCGCTGGAGATTTCAAGTGGGCCTCTGAACTATTTGAAGAGTCGGTGAAGTTGTCGGAAGAAAGCATCGGCGATTTGAGTGATAACGATAAACTCACGATGTATCAATCGCGTATCAGCGCTTACGAGTTCCTGGTTTTGTGTTATGCAAAGTTGAAAGATGCACCCAGAACGTTTCGTGTGATGGAAGCCAGCCGCAGCCGGGTGCTAACGGAACGCCTTTCCGAAGGAAAAAGAATAAAGGCGGCAACACTGGATAACCTCCAGAACATGCTGGCACCTGACCAGGCGGCCATCTTATATGCGCTTACCTCTGCACATGAAGTTTCGATATTAGTCGTCACTAAAAAGAAAGCCACTGTTACCTTCCATGAGGACGAAAGTTTTATCGGCGACATCAAGGAAAAGTACCTCGACCGGATGAACAAAGAGCACCGCGAAAGAAAAGGAGCTAATATAGATGAACGTGTGCAATCCGGAGTTCGCGTCGCGATGGCTGACTTTCAGAAAGTGACTCAGTTGACGAGAAAGTTTTTCGAAAGCCCGGGGCTGGCCGATGAAATTCTCAATGAGTACCTGCGTGGCTATCATCGTTTCCTTATTCAACCGGTTGCCAATCAATTGACGGGTATTAAACATCTGCTCATTTCCCCGGATGGTGTCTTGAACTTCGTTCCATTCGAAGCACTCATGACGCCCGATGGAAAATACCTGGTTGAGAATTATGGTGTCAGTTACATCACATCGACCGGGGCATTGAAGCGAATAACAGAACGACAATACAATAGCAGTCGCAGGTCTTTGCTCGCTATGGGCGGCGCTGTCTATCAGCCGCTGGCTGTTACGCGTGCGGATCTTCAAACACAACATGACATCAATGTGTTGAGAGCGGAAGTGGAAGAAAATGAGTTGAATCACAAGTCGCAGCGCCGGGCATACGCGGCAATATTCGGTACGAACGCGTTCGGCAGTTTACCGGGAGCTCTTGAAGAAGTGAAGTCCATTGGAAAATACGTTGGTGGTACAACCATATTTACAGGCGGCGAGATGACCGAAAACAAGATCAAGGCGATGTCGCAAAGCGGTGAGTTGTCGCGATACAAGGTTGTTCACCTGGCCACACATGGATTTGTGGTGAGTGAATTTCCGGAGTTATCGGGTATTGCAATGAGCATCTTTTCCCGCGAACAAAATGATGAAGACGGCTACCTGACTGTAAATGAGATCTCGGACCTTAATCTCAATGCCGATCTCACGGTGTTGTCTGCTTGCCAGACTGCGTTGGGAAAAATTTATTCCGGGGAAGGTGTGACCGGCTTAACGCAGTCTTTGCTGTTGGCGGGTTCGAACGCTGCATTGGTGTCGCTGTGGCCGGTGAACGACACATCGACGATGCTATTCATGAACGGGCTGTATGAAGAAGCAGCGCGAGGCAAGTCTTATTCGTCTGTCGTGAACGACCTGAAGCGTCGTTTTATTAAGGGGGAGTTTGGAGCTCAGTTCGCTCATCCGAAGTATTGGGCGCCGTTTGTTTATGTGGGGAAGTGAGGATTCAGATCGCAACGCGTTTTGCATTTCGCTTGAATTGTTCCTTTCTTTTAATTTGATTGACGAACACTTTGTGATCTGGCCTTCGTCCTCTCTTTTTTGTCATGGCAGGTATCGTTTCATAAACAACAACAGGTACCATCCCAATCGCCAACGACAATTCAATAAGCTTCCTGACTGTGTGATTAAAATTTCCGTTAAGTACCTGGGAAACGTAACCTTTGGAAACGCCAAGCCTTTTCGCAAGCTGGGACTGGTTGAGACCTTCTGCGTCCATAAAAGATTTCAGTTGCCCTCCCCTGCCGACAAGTTATTCTCTCTGCTAATTGACCAAGATTGTCATTCCGTAATTTGCATTTGCCTGGCGATGTCTTATAAACAAAAAATTACAGGCTTGCTTAATTTGATCGTCTTGAAGACAGCGAGGTCAACAATTACAAGAACATTTTCGCAATCGACCAGACAAATGCCTTAAGGTATATTTACATTTACTATCGCAATCAAGACGTGAAAGAAAGAGAACTACATAGTTTACTTGAAAGACTCCTAAAACTTCCGAAGGAATCAGAGTGGGCGGAATTTAAACTTAATCTAAAAACAGAAGAGGAGATTGGAAAGTACATTTCAGCTTTGAGCAACGGGGCTTGTCTGCTGGGAGAACCGTTTGGCTACCTGATATTTGGTATCAACGATCAGACACAAACTGTCGAGGGTACTGAGTTCAAGCCTACGATGCACAAGGTTGGTAATGAAGAACTGGAGCATTGGCTATTGCAACGACTCTCACCGCGAATTGAGTTGTCAATTTTTGAAACAGAGTTTCAGGGAAAGTTACTCGCTCTTTTCCGTATTCAAGCTGCCAACAACCAACCCACTTGCTTTTCGCGTCAAGATTACGTTAGAGTCGGCAGTATTACTCGACACTTGAAGGAATTCCCTGAAAAAGAAAAAAGAATATGGACCAAGGGACCTTGGCAATATTTCGAGAAGGGCGTCGCGTTGGAGGTTCAAACTGCAGCCGAAGTTGTAAGCTTGTTAGATACACAATCGTATTTCGAATTAATAAAAACACCTTACCCAACCACTCAGCAAGCAGTAATTGAAAAATTTGCGAAGGAGAAATTCGTAAAGATGTACGAAGACGGCTATTCGATAACAAATCTCGGGGCGTTGTTGTTTGCTAAGAACATGAAAGATTTTGATACCGTCAAACGAAAGGCCCCAAGAGTAATTCAGTATGAAGGAAAAGACAAAATTAAAACGGTTAGAGACCAAGACGGCAAATACGGATACGCCGTCGGTTTTAAACTAATGATTAAGTACATCAATGACCTACTTCCTGCAAATGAGATAATTGGACAAGCTAAGCGAGAGACCGTTACAATGTATCCTGAAATCGCCATACGAGAATTGGTTGCAAATGCACTTATACATCAAGACTTTGAGGTAAGTGGAACTGGTCCTGTCATTGAACTATTCTCCGATCGAATAGAAATTTCAAATCCCGGCATTCCATTGATTACACCTATTAGGTTTATTGATGAGTATCAATCTCGTAATGAGGACTTAGCAGGGCTAATGAGGCGATTTGGTTTCTGTGAAGAAAAAGGAAGCGGTATTGACAAAGTAGTTACCGCAATAGAATCTTTTCAATTGCCCGCTTATGACGTACTGGTTCAAGAGAAACATACGAAAGTAATACTGTATGCGTATCAAAAACATTCGGAGATGGATCGGAATGATAAGACGCGCGCCTGTTACCAGCACGCTTGTTTAAAGTTCGTCATGAATGAGAAAATGACGAACGCTTCATTGCGAGAAAGGTTCAAAATTGCTGACGAAAACGCAGCAATGGTATCACGCATAATTAAAGACACCCTTGAAGCACACCTAATTAAAGAAGATGATCCGGAGAATAAGTCACGGAAGTATGTCAGGTACATACCGATTTGGGCATAAGTCATTTGACAACCCGCGAGGTTTCAACCATGAATTGCCGTAACTACCTCACCTTCAGCAGGTTCTTATTTGACGGCCATTTGACTGGCGCCCCAATCATCTCACTTTGAAGGACTAACCCTAGTCAATTATCCCAATCAAACTCATCCTCGCTCAACTCCACTTCTTTCTTCTTTTGCTTGCCCTTTAACTTTACCGCTTCGCGCAGTTCCTTCACCTCATTCTTCAGGTCGCTCGCAAGTTTTTGTTTCAGTGCGCGCTTGTCGTAACTCACGTCGTAGTCGTCGGTAGTACCGGTGATCTTTAGAAAGACCTTTGCTCCTCCTGCGTTGTCGCTTTCTATCGCACCGAATGCTTCATCAGGATCGATCTTTTTACGGCTGCGCAAAGGCGCCACCACCCGGTAGTCGATCTTCTGGTCGAAGGTATGTGTACCGCTTAATGTGATATTTGTTACGTTGCTGCGAATCTCCATTTGTGGAATGAAGATGGTTTTGTTTTCAATGTGAATGTCGTTCTTCAGATCGGCAAACCTAAGCTTGGCCAATCCTTCATCATCGAGATACCGCTTGAGTTCCTGGAGAGGGTCAAAATCGTTGAGCTCACCATTTTTGATCGCAACGCTTACATCGGCAATCAGCGATTCCGAAAAAAGATTCAACTTATTGTTCAGTACCATCTCAGTCGAAATATCGGCGAAAGCCTGTCCGCGTAAATGTTTATCCTGTACAAAATTCTGGTCAAAGTTGTTGAACACATAAAACAAACTATCAAGGTGCACACCCGAAAGTTTGAAGGTGCTCACAATGTCGATTGCTTTTGGGTTTTTGGCGTCGGCAATACCGTCCAGTGTGATCGACCCACCCATCGCATTCACCGACAATTTTCTGAACACTGCCATCTGATTTTTGATCAGCAGGTTGCCTCTCATGCGACGGGGCTTGAATCGTTTGTAATGCAACGACTTGATGTCGCAATTGAAATTGAAATGAAGGTTTGGCGAAATGGAGAAGTTATAATCTCCGGAGGCGCGGTCGTCGCCATACACGATACTGAACAATTCATCGGCATCGAGGTGCCTGGCCTGCAAGTCGGCTTCGATCCCGATCGGTTGATTCTCATATAATAAATAAGGAATGCTGTTCTTGAACATCCCATTTAACCGGAAATCACTATTGCCGATCTGCCCATAGGTATCGCTTAACGCCATGTCATTATTGTTGAACTGCAACGTGCCGGAGATCCCCGCAAATGTGACCGGTTTGTCGCCTGCCGTAAACCCAAGATTTTCCAATCGCAGCTTTCCGGACGTTTTCACCTCTTGCGCGGTTGCCCGTCGCTTCAATTTTCCCACTTCACCCTGTACAAAAAGATCGGCATCGATCAGGCCACTCACTTTGCTCACAGTTTCTACCGGGTAGAATTGTAATATGGACCTCGCGTCGAGCAGTCCGTTAAACTCAAGGGTGATGAACGGATTCTCGAAATTGCGTAGAGCAAAATCGGAAGTGAACGACTTTCCGTTCAGTGATCCCCTCACATTTTTCAGGAACAACTCTGCGTCTCGAAGACTCGAGAAGGAAGGCGTAGCAAAAGATCCTTCGAGGTTGGCTCCTGTGATGCGCGAATCAAATTTCGGATGATACAACGACGCGCCAGAACAACCGAAAGCGATCGAAAATAAGGGATCCCTGTTTTTACTCATCTCCCCTTTCACAGCTAAAGAAAAATAGATGTTTCCTTCACTCTGGTAATCTTTGAAACGCTCGCTGAATTCTTTGGGGAGTAAACTTAAAATGGTTTGGATGTCGGTATCCATACCGTTTGCTGAAATGTCAATCTCATTTTTCGTTTTAAACGAATAAACACCCGTGATCTCAAATGCTGAATTGCCCAGTTCAAGACCGGAAGGTTTGATCGTGACAATTTTATTTTCATCGTCGTAGTCAATTTCGGCCACGGCACTAAACTCTTTGTCAACAAGAAAGCTAAGGTCATTCACATTGATCTGACGGCTGGTCACATCCCCCTTCGCACTGATCTGGTACAAATCGCCTACGATATGGATCGACGCGTCGAGATTTTTTGAATCAAACCGGTGAAACTGGTGAGCGTCCAGGTCGTCGTATGAAACTTCCGTATTTACAAGCTGCACATCTTTTAGATCGAACACGATCGTACCTCCGCCCCTGCCGCCTTCTTTAATAATGTTATAGTTGCTTTTGCCGACTGTGTTGATGCGTAACCTTGTAATACTGTTCTCGACTTTCAATCCACGCACATCATACTGGCCCTGCCATACTTCAACCGGGTTAAGAGTAAACGAAATTGTTTTGGCCGCAAGTAATGTGTCCTTTCCCGGATGACTATCTTCTACATACACATCATGAAATACAATCGCGAGGTTTGGAAAATCTTTCCACGCCGAAACGCTGATCTTTCCAATAGCAACGGGCGTATTCAAACTCTTGTTCGCTTCCGCAACAAAACTGTTGATGATTCGATCCTGGAACAACCACACAGAAATGATCAGTGTTGCCAGCAGAACTCCAACGACGAGGAGGGAGTAAAAAATGATCCTTTTAAGCGCTTTCACTTTCAGGTCTGCCGGTCTGCCGACAGGCAGGTTACAAAAATAGACAAGTTGAACGGTTATATAACGAACAGACTGGCCATGGCAGCATTTTTGTGTACGGAAGATTGAGGCGTTGGACCCCAGGACATGAACATTCAACTGATATCGGCCCCTTCTATACTCGGTCTTCGAAAGAATGGCGTTGAACTGATGGCAAAATCACTTTTGGGCGCAGGCCTTCAGGCGAAACTGAGTGCTTCTTTGCCCGTTATTCAGGTGCCGTCGTTTAATAATTTCTACAGTTCCGTTCGCGATGGCGACACGCGTTGCCTGAACCCAGGTACGGCGATCGAGTATTCGAAGATTCTTGGGAAAACAGTTCGGGACGTAGTCGACCGGCGTCAGTTTGCCTTTGTTCTCGGCGGGGACTGCAGCATCCTTATTGGTGTTATGAGTGGCCTTAAACAAGGCGGCAGGTATGGTTTAGTTTTTATGGATGCACATGCAGACTTCTATCAACCTGAAAAGTCGACAACAGGTGAACTGTCTGACATGGAACTGGCTATTGTGAGCGGACGCGGTCCAAAAGATCTCATTAATATCAATGGGCTTTGTCCATATGTTGCCGACGAAAATATTATTCACATTGGCCAGCGCGACCACGAAGAGGGAGAACGTTACGGATCAAACGACATTCACGAGACGGCGATCAGGTGTTTCGATCTTGCAGCGATCCGGGAACGTGGGATCGAACCTGTTATTGCGGAAACAATCGAGCATGTTCGTTCAATGAACGTAGACGGTATCTGGATACATTATGACACCGACGTGCTCGACGATCAGCTCAATCCGGCAGTTCAATACCGCTTGCCCGGGGGATTAACATATGAAGAGGTGGAGACTTTTATGAGCGCATTACTGGCCACAGGCGTTGTCGCGGGTATCAGCGTTTCTATTTTTAATCCGCTAATGGATACAAAAGGCACGATTGGAAAAGAAATCGCCTCGAGTTTGGGAAGGGCATTTTCAACTTCGGGTGTAAATCAACCAAAAGAGCTTGAGGAGCTTTCAGAGCTTTAAAGTATATGTTAAAAAATTTGAAGTTTCAATTTTGAGGTCTTAAGTCAAATCCCTCTTCCGAAATCTTTTAATTAGAAAGATCACCGACGTTTCTCAAACAGTCAAACTTCAAACGTTCGAACTTTAATTAGCCAATAATAGATCAAACACTTTGATGGTTGGTCAAAAGACACAACCACAAAATGCGTTGGTTTTATTCAGTTTTAATACACTGCACCGGACTCACCCTTGCCGCCTTGATTGTTTGCATACCCACAGTGAGCCATGCGATAAGTAACGCCGCTACCCCGGATCCTGCGAAGTACCACCATTGAAGAATAATGCGAAACTCAAATCCTTCGAGCCACGAAGTAACCATGTACCAACTCAATGGTAAGGCAAATACGATCGCTGCGAGTACCATCCTGGTGAATTCGCCCGACAACAGGTAAACAATATTGAGATTGCTTGATCCAAGAATTTTGCGAATACCGATCTCTTTCAATCTTCTTTCCGCAGTAAACGCAGCGAGACCGAACAAGCCCAGGCAGGAGATCACCACAGCAAGACATGCAAAGTATTTCGACAAAGTAGCCACACGTCGCTCCGCTGTATAAAGTTCCTGGTAATCATCGTCCAGAAATCGATGCGTGAATGGGAAACCCGGATTCAACGACTTGTAAAGATTCTCTATTGACGCAATGGCTTCTTTTTCCTGACCTCCCTGGATCTTCACCATTACGTTTCCAGAATGCTGCTTATTGATGTACATAAAAAGTGGCTTCACCGGCTCATGGAACGTTTCGAAATTGAAATCTTTTACCACGCCTACTATTTCCATTTCATTGCCCCACAATTTTACCTTCTTACCGATTGGGTCCTGCATACCCATAAAAGCAATGGCCGCTTCATTAAAAATGATCCTCGATGAATCTGCTTTAAAGTCCTCGGAGAACAAACGCCCCTCCTTAACCTCAATATTCAATAATTCGGGCAGGCCATAGTCTACTGACACACGCTCGAACTCCGTCCTGTCATCGGGATTTTTTCCCTCCCACTCCACACCGTATGTTCCACCATTGTGGCCTGTCATGTCGTGACCAGTGCTTGATGCCGCCAGTACACCTGGAGTGTTCCGTACTTCTTTGACGAAGACTTCAGCTATAGCATTACTCATTTCATTGCGATTGATAATCATCACGTTGTCTTTGTTGTAACCAAGGCTGCGTGTCTGAATAAAATTGATTTGCTGATAAACAACCCAGACGCAAACTATCAAAACGATAGAGAGCGTGAATTGAACCATCACTAGACCTTTTCGTGCCCATGCTTCGCCAACCACACCGGAAAGCTTTCCCTTCAATACAGAGGCCGGATTGAACTTCGACAGGTAAAGCGCGGGATAACTTCCGGCCACCACACCGGTAAACAGCACAATGGCGGCAAGACCGATCATAAAACGTGGATCGAAGGACAAACTGATATTCTTCTCGGTGATTACATTGAACTGAGGCAACAATAAGGCAACCATTAACAACGCGACCACAAGAGATATTACAGCCATCACAATTGACTCTGACATATACTGAGTGATCAGCGACGATCGACGCGCACCGATTGCTTTTTTGATCCCAACTTCTTTACTGCGCCGGGAAGCCCGTGCTGTAGAAAGGTTCATAAAATTGATACAGGCAATGAGCAATATGAATCCTGCGATGATGGAAAACATTTTTACATATTCGATACGTCCACCAACCAATACACCGCTTTCATAGCGCCCATGCAGGTACCGGTCCTTTGCCAATTGAACGAATGGTGTCCGGTGTGCAGCCTTCTGTTCCGTCTTGGTTCGCACAAGGTCTTTGATCTTATCATTGAAAGCCTGCACGTCTGTGCCTTCTTTTAATAAAACGTGCGTTTGCGGCGCAGTGTTGAACCAGTTTTTTACCCAATCGTTCTTATCGCGAAAAAGATCAAACGACAATACATACTCAAAATGAATAGACGAATTTAGCGGCGCGTCTTTCACCACACCAGTTACTTCATACTGATCCTTCTGTTGGAATTCCACACTTTTACCCAGTACATTCTCGGTTGTACCAAACAATTTGATACACATGCTTTCAGATAGTACGATACCTTTCTTATCATTTAGCACCTGATCCCTGTCGCCCTGAACGATATCGAATGAAAATATTTTGAAAATATCACGATCAGCGTAGAGACCCCTGCCTGTCACGTCATGATCGCCCACGGAAAGAACAGCAGACTGTGCCCAGTTCCACGTTGACGTA
>WUUC01092601.1_pt1 | contig 11131 bp, 8 predicted proteins | sample 6278441 | NCBI WGS metagenome assembly WUUC01 (sample SAMN13675441, study PRJNA597444) | soil metagenome | isolation source: soil | place: USA: Washington | collected 2017-10 | reverse complement strand
CTCAGGCTTCTGTGACGAGGATCACCGTGGCAGTTTGCGTCTGACCGCTGACTCCTAATACGCTGGGCGCCATGGCTCTCGCCGCGACGACGGTCCCGACCGCGACGCGCCAGCGAATCCCCTGGTACCTGTGGTGCTCCGCGGCCGCGGTCACCTCCGCGTACATCGGCGGCTACTGGGACATCTCCTGGCATCGTTCGATTGGCCGGGACACGTTCTGGAGCCCGCCGCACATGGCCATTTACGCGTGCGGCGTGTTGGCCGGCCTCGCGTCCGCCTACCTGATTCTTACGACGACGTTCGCCAAGAACGCGGCTCTGCGGCAGGTCGGCGTGCGCATCTGGGGCCTCGACGGACCACTCGGCGCATTCATCTGCGCGTGGGGCGGCGTCGCGATGCTCACGTCCGCTCCCTTCGACAACTGGTGGCACAACGCGTACGGTCTCGACGTGAAGATCATCAGCCCGCCGCACATGGTGCTTGCCGCGGGCTTCTTTGGCATCAACTACGGCACGGTGATGCTGATGCTCGCGTTTCTCAACCGGGCGGATGAAATCGCGCGCCGTCCACTGCAGCGGCTGTTCCTGTATGTCGCGGGCATGGCCGTGTGCGAGTCGCTGCTGCTCAAACTCGAGCACATCAGCCGCTCCGAGATGCACAGCCCATCGTTCTATGTTGTGGTTGCGTTCGGGACCGTGGGAATTCTCACGGCTCTCGCCGTCGCGTCCCGGCATCGGTGGGGATGCACGATCGTCACCGCCGTGTACACCGCGCTCGGAATCGCGCTTCTCTGGATATTTCCGCTGTTCCCGGCGGCGCCGAAGCTCGGGCCGGTGTATTCCCCGGTCACGCACTTCATCCCGTGGGAGTTTCCGCTGCTCTTGATTGTTCCCGCACTTGTCACGGATCTCATGCTGCAGCGCACGTCCACGTGGCGAGTGCTCCCTCGCAGCCTTGCGATTGGGAGCGTGTTTTTCGCCGTGTTCGTGTGCGTCCAGTGGCCCTTCGCAAACTTCCTGATGTCGCCCCTCGCCCGCAACTGGTTCTTCGGCACGGCGTACATGGACTTCGGCACCCCTCCAACTTCCCTGTACGCGCGCTTCCAATTCGTCCCGCCGCCGCCGGCCGCGCAGTTCTGGCGCGTGATGGCAATTGCGCTCGCCGTGACGTGTCTGATGACGTACGTCGGCCTCCATCTTGGCCGCGTGATGCAGCGGGTGAGGCGGTGACCACCTGCTTCCGTCGCGTCTTGATCCCGGCGGTTGCCGCCGCAGCCCTCATGCCATCCGCCGCCGCGGCGCACGTCGGCAGTCCCGACGTGTTCCTGGATGGTCGCGCTGGCGCGTACAGGCTCTTTGTCACCATCAGGCCGCCGCATGCCATTCCCGGGGTCGCGGAAGTGGAAGTGTTGAGCACGACCGACGACATTCAGGAGGTTCGGATTGTCCCGCTTCCGCTGACCGGTCCCGGCGCGCAGTTCGCGCCGGTGGCCGATGTGGCTTCACGATCGACGACGGATCCACGACTGTTCACCGGCAGCCTGTGGATGATGACGGCAGGTGCGTGGCAGGTCCGCATTACCGCGAATGGCAGTCGGGGATCGGGGCACCTGTCCGTGCCTGTGCCAACGCTGCCACAGGCAACACTCGCCATGAGCCGAACGGTCGGCGCACTCCTCGCGACGCTCATGGTTCTTCTCTGTAGCGGTTTCGTCGCCGTCGTAGCCGCGATCGCGCGCGAATCTTTCCTCGAGCCGGGTGAAGTCGCCGATCCGCGGCGGCGCCGGCATGGCCGGATCGCAGGTGCGATTGCGGCAGCGGTCATCGTCGCTGCGATGTTCGCAGGGAACGCATGGTGGAACGCGGAGGCGTCGGCTTACTCGCGGTACGTGTACAAACCGCTCCAGGTCACGCCGACGATCACCGGCGACGCGCGCCTGCGTCTTGCGCTGAACGATCCTGGTTGGCTCCGCAGCCGGCGACTCGACGACTTCGTAGCGGATCACGGCCACCCTATGCATCTGTTTGTCGTGACGCCGGATCTCGCTCGGTTCTGGCACCTGCATCCGAGCGAGATCACAACTGGAACGTTCGAGCAGAGCCTGCCGGACTTACTACCCGGGCGCTACGACCTGTTCGGGGACCTCGTTCACCGGACAGGCGTGTCGGAAACCGTGACCGCTTCGTTCGAGACCGCGGGCATTCGCGGAACGGCCTTGACCGGCGACGACAGCCACTGGTCAGCCGACGATCCCTCGCGCGGACGCATTGTCTGGGTGCGCGACGGGCAGCCGCTCGTGACGAAGCGAATGACGATGTTCACCTTCCGCGTGGAGGATGAATCAGGCCAGCCTGCGCGCGACATGGAGTTGTACATGGGAATGCCGGGGCACGCAGTGTTCATACGTCGCGACCGCACCGTCTTCGCGCATGTGCACCCGTCGGGATCCGCGCCCATGGCTGCGCTCGAGATTGCGCAGGGTGACACGGCGCACGTCCACGGCGCCGCTGTATTGCCGCCTGCGGTGTCGTTTCCGTACGGGTTTCCCGAGCGTGGCGAGTACAGGATCTTCGTGCAGGTAAAACGGCGCGGGCAGGTGATGACGGGCGCGTTCGACGCGCGGGTCGAGTGAGCCACCAACGAACTATCACAGGACCGAACGGATGCGGCGGCACCGCGCGTGAACCGCCTGGTCAACGGCATACGCAAGTACGCCTGCGGCGATCACTGCGAGGAACCATCGGCCGGGGACCATTCCGCCGAGCCTCAGCATCGATTCGCGGCTGCCGGCGGCCTGGTTCGGATCATGGCTCAGCGCGGCGCGCACGAGGAACACGCCGAGCGTGGCGATGAGTCCGCCACGGACGGCCACGCCGAATCGACTGATCTTGCGGATGGTCGGCCGAATGTTCGATCGGATGCAGGAGAGATCCAGCATCGGATCGTGTTTCCCACGAATGCTCTGGATCAGTTCGGACAAGCCGTACAGAGCGACGACCAGACCGGCCATTCCAATGGCGACTCCGCCGAAGGGAAGCTCGAGCATCCGCGCCGTCCACATCTCGGCTTCATCGCCGCGCGATCCTCGCAGTCCCCGCGCCAGTCGGAGGGCATCAATTCCAAGCCCGCCGTAAATGCAGCCACGGATCGCGGTTCCAATGCGTGTTACCAGGCCATGTGGCGCCGTGCCGTGATGATCCGGATCAGCAAGCGCGTCGAGCAATCGCCACACCGCGTATCCGCAGAGGCCTACCGCAAGCACGATTAGCAACGTCCGTCCGAACGGCTGGCGCAAGACGACGCGCAGGGCTCCGCTCGTATCAGTAATCCTTCCGCCTCGATTTGCGACGGTGAGAATCGCCAGCACGCCGACGATGGCATAGATGACGGCCTTCGATGCGTAGCCGAGTCGCGCGAGGTGTTCAACCATCGCCGGATCGTGAAAGCAAGGCCTCAGCCGCTACTGTCCAGTTCCGCGTGGATCCACGTAGCCGCCCGCCGAGCGTGATTTCAGCGATCGCCGCGATCGCCCTGGCCCTTTGCGGCCTTCGTCTTCGCCTTGCGCGATCGATCCTGCGCGAGCGACCGACCGACGTCATCGGACTCCTTGAACTGACCCGCGGCGTTCCTCCGTACGTAGCGCTTGTCCGTGCCGGTGGCGATCAGCTCGCGCTTCGCGGCGTTTCGTTTCGCCATGTGTTCCTCCCAAGGGCGGAGTGTGCAACGCAGGTGCCTGCCCGAAGCGGACGCACACGCGAATGCCCCATAGAGGTGCAGGTTCTCGGATCGATGGCACCGCGCTTGCTGAAGAAGGTGCAGCATCGCCCGTCAACCACTCTGGAGCGACGGCAAACATCCCACCGACTCGGACGGGAGGCGTAATAGGCCTCCCGGCACGTCACTCCATAACGTTCGCTACCCACGTTGTATCCTGTCGTCTTGCAACGCCTCTGGAGACATCATGACGGCAGGAGCGGTGACGACGATCCGCTTCAAGGCGGCCGTTCCGCAGATCACGTGTCCGACGTTGTGCAGATCGCCGAGTACTATCGCGACGTGCTGGGATTCCAGGTCTCTGGTTATTGCGCACACTGACGGTGTTTGCGATCGACATGCGCGAAGGACTTGTGCTCCGCGAAGACACGCAACGCGAGCTCATTCTTCGGGACTGCAACGGCTTGATCCAGGCGTTCGGCGAGGCACATTCCGCCTGGAAGGCGGAAGCTACAACGCTGCGCGTAGCTTCCGGCTTCAGCCGGACGAACACGTGTGGAATTGCACACGACTGCAACGCGGCGCACCGTTCACCTCTACTGTTTGCCATCCGCTGGCCGATACCGAAGGAGAGAGCTCATGTCTACTCCCGGCCCGTTGGATGCCAGGTCCGATCGCGGCGTCCGAATCGAGTTATCCACTGGCACCCCCGCGGGGCCAGTGTTCCAGCACCCGCGCTCGGCGTGGCTGACGTACGAGCCGTTCTACGGGCTTCGCGAACAGCCGTTCAGCATCACGTCGAATCCCGCGTTTTTCTACCAGAGCCGCTCGCACGCGTCCACGTTCCAGGATTTGCTCGCGGGGATTCGTCGCCGCGAGCGACTCAGTGTCCTCACCGGTGACATCGGCACGGGTAAGACCACGCTGTGCCGGGCCGTGCTCCAGAACCTTGATCGGGAAACCTTCAGCGCGTTCGTGCCGGATCCATTCGCATCGCGCGAGGATTTGCTGAAAGTGTTGCTGATGGAGTTCGGCGTGATGTCGCTCGACGACCTCACGAGCGGACGCCTGAAGACGGCCTCCCGCACCGAGCTCAGCTACCTGCTGTACGACTTTCTCGGCAAGCTCGCGCCGCTTCAGGCATTTGCCGTGGTGATCATCGACGAAGCGCAGAACCTCTCGCTGCCGCTGCTGGAGGAAATTCGTATCCTGTCCGACGCCGACGGCCGCGACAGGCAACTGCAGGTGGTGCTCGTCGGGCAGTTGGAGCTTCGGCAAAAGCTGAAGGTCGCCGAGATGCGACAGGTGGATCAACGTGTATCCGTGCGCTGCCACCTCGAGCCATTGAGCCACGATGGAGTGGCCGGATACATCGCGCATCGGTTGCGCATAGCGGGCGGCACACCGGATCGTGTCAGCTTTTCTGCCGACGCGAGCGAGCTCGTGTACGCCGCATCCAACGGAGTGCCGCGCCTGATCAACCTGATCTGCGATCGCGCACTGCACCAGGGCCATCGTCTGCGCGCCGCGATCATCGATCGCGCCGCTGTCGTGGCTGCGTTCCGCGAGCTCGGCGACAGTCTGGCGGAGATCGCACCGAATGGTGTTCCTGGCGAGCCATCGGTCATCAGCGCAACCGAGCCGGAGGCACCGGTCGAAGCAGGGTCTCCCGAGCAGCTGCCCGAATGGCTCGCGACGACAGGCAGGGCCGAGGCAAAAACGGCCGCCGAGCCGCGTTCCGACCGCGCGACCTCTCGTCGTCGTCCTGCATCGGCTGCCTCGTTGCCCGCGTCCATATCTCTCCCCAGAACGGTTCGTGCTCACACCGATTGGCGGAAGCCCGCGACGCACATGGAGCGACTCACTAGACGATTCTTATCGACGGCGGGCGTCGTGATGTTGGCGATCCTCGCATTCGGCGTGGTCGCCCTTGGTGTCTCCGCTCTCGACACTCTCTCGACCGCTGACACGGCAACGTCGCCACGTCCGGCGCTGCCCGCGCCCCCGACACGTGCGACGCTGCGGCCGTTCGCCCCTGCACGCCCTGAGCGACTGCTGTCGCAAGGCGCACCCGCTGGCCGCTACGTCCTCGAAGTAGGACTGCTCGAAACCTCCCAGGGCGCAAAATGGCTGAGCGCGGATCTAGCGAAGACCGGTTACCAGTCGTACGTCGTCGAGCTCGATCTCGCCAGCCAGGGTAAACAACACCTGGTGGCCATAGGACCGTACGGGTCACGGGTCGCGGCAGAATTCGATTTGCAACGCCTCCATCAGACTCCAGGTTACGAGCACGCCCGACTGACGCGATAACTGAGTCGGCCCTGCGGTCCACACCGCGCGGAGTAGTAGGATGTGCCCCGCGAGGTGAAGATGCGCGAGGTGATCTTGTGCGTGGTGTGCGGCGCGATCGTCACGGGATCCGTGGCCGCCGCCGACTGGCCTCAATGGGGTGGACCGAACCGCAACTTCGTCATCGAGGCGTCCGGTCTGGCGGACGCGTGGCCCGACGGAGGGCCTCCGGTCCTGTGGAGCCGGCCGCTCGGCACCGGCCATTCCGCCATTGTCGTGGCCGATGGCCGGTTGTTCACGATGTACCGCAAAGGGAACGGGCGTACACGCGGTGGTCCATTCGATGCCGAGGAGTCGGTCGTCGCCCTGGATGCAGCAACGGGCAAGACACTGTGGGAGTACACCTACCCGTCGGCGCTTGCGGACTTCAGTTTCGGTGCAGGCCCGCATTCAACGCCTCTCGTCGTCGGCGATCGCCTCTTCACGATTGGCACCTACAAGCAACTGCACGCGTTCGATGCTCGAACCGGCAAGGTGCTCTGGTCGCACGATCTGGTCAAGGACTTCAATGCGCCCACGCTCCTCATCCGACCTGTCGTGAAAGCCGGGTACGGCTGCAGCCCCATCGCCTACAAGGACACGATCATCTGCAGCGTCGGAGGACCGGGGCAATCGGTCATGGCGTTTCGCCAGAGCGACGGCCGCGTCGCCTGGAAGAGCGGCGACTTTCTCACGTCCGAGGCCGCGCCGATTCTGATCGAGGTCGCCGGCGAGCCGCAGCTCGTTGTGTTCGGCGGCGGAACGGTGAACGGTCTGGATCCAGATAACGGGACGATCCTCTGGTCCCATCCGCACGATCCAGGCAACGACCTCAATTGCGGCACGCCATTGTGGGGCGGCGACATCCTGGTCGTATCATCGGCCTATAAGGCGGGCAGCCGCGGAATCCGGCTGGTGCAGAAAGGCCGAGCGACGTATCCCGAGGAACTGTGGTTCACCAACCGGGTGCGGTTCATGTTTCTCAATGCCATCCGGCTTGGCGATTACGTGTACGGCACCACCGGCGATTTCGGCCCCGCGTTCCTCACGGCCCTTGATGTACACACCGGCCAGCCAAAGTGGCAGCATCGCGGTTTTGGCCGCGCCAGCCTCATCTACGCTGACGGAAAGGCGATCATCCTCGATGAGGACGGGGACCTCGCGCTTGCGCGCGTGAGCCCCGAGGGCGTCACCATCCTCGCCGAAGCCAAGCTGTTCGAGACGACGTCGTGGACGGCGCCGACACTGGTGGAAACAACATTGTTTGCGCGGGATCGAGAGAAGATCGTGGCGCTCGATCTCGGCCGGGCGCAGGCCGGCGCCAACAAAATATCGGGTACGTGGACGTTGGATCTTGCCCGGAGCCGCGTTAGCGCGTCGGCCGGACTGGTCGGGTTGATCGGAGCCGGCGCGCCCGAGACGCTGCACGTCACACAGCCCGCGAACGGCACGGTGGTCATCGAAAGCCAGATCAACGAGAGCCACTCGCGCGTTTACACGTCGGGAGGCAAGATCACGACGCCGGTCACGGTGGGTCCGGCCGGCAGCCTCACGATGGTGTCAAACTGGCGTGACGGCGCGCTCGTCAGCGAAGGCATACGGGAGTCCAGGTCGGGCCCAACGACGGTTATCACCGCGCTCAAGGAAGTCATCACCCTGAGTTCGGATGGGACTACGCTGACGATCGACGTCACGGCCAAGACGGGCGAAGAGACCTCCGCGAGCACGCTCGTCTATACCCGAACGACCGACGTAGGCCCCTGCCGCAGTTGGCCGACGCCGTGCAAGCCACCTTCCGAGTAACTTCCCGGCCGTGAGCCAACCCTGAACCCGGCGTCCACGTCCAACGTATGGACTGATCACGGGAGCCGCCGGGAGGGCTGCATGTCGTTGCTGAAGCGTCTGCTGGGTACGAGCGAACCACCGAAACCACGCGTCCGTGTGTGCGTCGAATGCGGAATGCCAATCGCCGAACACAAGACGTGGTGCTCCATTCTTCAAGGTCAGGCCGAGCTGAAGCTCAAGGCCGTCGAGAGCGCGCCAAATCAGTAGAACCCGGGTGGCGGCACGCGCCGTTTGGTCGCCTGCTCGAACGCATATGCGAGCTCGATTAAGCGCGGTTCGCTGCACTGCCGGCCGGTGAACCCAACGCCGTATGGCGCCGGCTTCGCGTCGAATCCGGCAGGAAACGCCGGGGTCGGCGCGTTCGGCACCATTCCGAACGGGACGACGACGATCGGGTAGCCCGCACGGGCGGCCAGGCCTGCGCCGGCGCCGCCCGGCGTGAGAAGCGCGTCCAGCTTGTGCGCGTTCAGCACGCCGTCAATGCCCTGTGCGCGACTCAGGCGCAGATCCTTCTCGCGATCCGCGTGGAACCGCGCTCGATCGCCCTCTACGTCCATCTCGTCGGAAATGTCGAGTCGTGACTGCCCGTACCGAATCGCGCCTGCTTGCGAGTGCGCCAGGTTCCATTCACGGAGCGCAGTGAGTGTCTTGACCGGCGCTGAAGGCCCAAGACTCTGGAGCCAGCGACTGAAGTCTCGCTTCATGCCGTACTTGAAGTTTACCGAGCACACGGCGTCCTTGCCCTTCGCGTGTTCGCCGCCCTGACAGAAGTCCCACGTCAGAAAGTTGTCGTTGACGTCTGTGGCCAGGAAACTGGGGACGTCGGCGGGATCGACGACGATCGCGCCGTGCTGCTCGAGGAGGGAAATGGCCTCGGCCATCACCCTGGCCTGTTGATCGGTCAACCCGCCGCGCGGGCGGTCTTCGCCCGGTGGTGTCACGCGCGTGTAATAGAACGCGCGCGGAATGCCGATGCGCGCGCCTTTCAGGCCATCTGCGCGCAAATGCCTGGTGTAGTCGCGGCGTGGGGGCGGCGTACACGTCGCTGTTGCCGGATCCGGCGGATCGGGTGACACGCTCTCCAGGGCGCCGAGCATGATCGCCGCATCCGTTACGGTGCGTGTCATCGGTCCTGCCGTATCGTGATCCGCAGTGATCGGAATCACGCCGTACCGGCTGATCCGTCCGATCGTTGGGCGGATCCCCACGAGCATGTTGGCGTTCGACGGGCTGATGACCGACCCGCCCGTGTCCGTCCCCACGCTCGCCGCCCACAGGTTCGCTGCCGTGCCAATGCCCGAGCTCGACCCGCCGGTGCCAAGCGCTGGCCGCCCGTCGGCGGTTGCTTCGCGAGGATCGCGTCGCGGGTCGTACGGGTTGAAAGCGAATCCTCCCACGGCGTTGTAGTTGCCCGGCATTGGCGTCGGTCCACCAGCGACCCAGTTGGCGAGCTCGGTCAAGCCAGCCTTCGCGATGATGATCGCGCCCGCGTCGCGCAGGTTATGTGTCAGCGTCGCGTCGTACGGCGGAACATAGCCGGCAAACGCGAGTGCGCCGCCGGTGGTGGGCAGGTCGGTCGTATGAATGTTGTCCTTGAGCGCGACGGGAATCCCGTGGAGGGGGCCGCGGATCTTGCCCTGCGCGCGTTCGCGATCCAGCCGATCGGCTTCCTCCAGGGCGAGCGGATTCACGGCGAGCGCGGCGTTCAATCTGTCTTCGTACATCGCGAGGCGAATCAAGTACTGACTGACCAGCTCGCGCGAGGTGAGCCGGCCGGCGGCCATCGCGTCCTGCATTTCAGGGATCACGGCTTCCACGATGCGGAACGGCGCGGCAGAGCGAGTCTGAAGCGCCGTCTGGGTCTGAAGGCCCGTGCCTCCGAATACCAGGAGAGCAGCGGCGCAAGAAAAGAGAAGCGCACGCGTCATAAGTCGGCTATCTTACCCGGCAGAAGGGGATCGGACATGACCAATCAGAACACGCGCCGCGACGTCCTCAAGGGCACCCTCGCGCTCGCGGGGTTGAGCGTCGTGGGCGTGCCGGACTGGATCCTGCCTGCGCTCGCGCAGAGCGAGACCGTGGTGCCGTTCACCGACTTGCCCGAGAAGATCGTCCTCGAGCCGACGGCCGATCGACGCATCATCGATATTCGAACCATCAGCGGCCCGTTCACGCCGAAAGAGCAGTTCTTCACGACGCAGCACTACGGTCATCCCGAGGTCGATCCGGCCACGTTCCGCCTCAAGCTGTCAGGTCTGGTTGAGCGGCCGAAGACGCTGTCGCTCGACGAGCTTCGCAAGATGGGCGGCAAGGAGCTCATCGCCGGTTTCGAATGCTCCGGCAACCGGGCTCCGCTTCAGGGGCTGTCGTCGAACGGGCGCTGGACCGGCGTGCCGCTGCGCACGGTCCTCGAGCAGGCGGGTTTGAAGCCACAGGCGCGCGAGGTGGTCTTCTTCGGCGCGGATCGCGGCGAGGAAGAGGTCGAGTTCCGGACCCAGAAGTACAAGGTGGAGCAGCAATACGGCCGCAGCCTTCCACGCGACATCGCCCTGTCATCCGAGCCGTTCCTGGCCTACGCGCTCAACGGCGAGCCGCTCACACGGCACCAGGGCTCACCCCTGCGTCTCATCGTGCCGGGTTGGTACGGCGCACCGAACGTGAAGTGGCTCTCGGAAATCCACGCGCAGGAGGATCAGTACCTCGGCAAGTTCCAGGCGCGCTGGTACAGGACGCTCAAAGGTGAAATGGTGAACGGCGAGATGAAGTGGACGGAAACCGCCATCACCCGCATGCACCTGAAGTCGTTCATCGCGCGCGTCACCTTCGATGGGACGCGTCACAAGGTGACGGGTGTCGTGCTGAACGACGGTACGCCGATCAAGTCGGTTGAAGTGAAGGTTGATCAGGGGCCGTGGCAGCCGGCGACGCTCGATCCCGCCACCAGTGCCAAATATTCGTGGAAGCTCTTCACCTACACCTGGAACGGCGCGACGCCGGGCGAACATACTTTGGTGTCGCGCGTGACCGACGTGAAAGGGACCGTGCAACCGTCCGCCGAGGAGCTCGAGACCAAGAAGACGTTCCTCGAAGACAACTCGCAACACCCGCGGAAGGTGATGGTTGCTTGACGCGCCCAGCAGTGCGCCTTTGACGCAGGTGCAGCGCGGCTTCGAAGCAGGGTGCAACGCGGCTTCGCCGCGGGGTGCAGCGCGGCTTTGCCGCTTGGTGCAGCGCGCCTTCGGCG
>WUUC01230747.1_pt1 | contig 11133 bp, 14 predicted proteins | sample 6278441 | NCBI WGS metagenome assembly WUUC01 (sample SAMN13675441, study PRJNA597444) | soil metagenome | isolation source: soil | place: USA: Washington | collected 2017-10 | reverse complement strand
GAAAGATTTTGGGCCGCATTTCGACTTTCCTCCGGAGTCTCTGAACGGTCCGCCGAACAGGGATCCTTACGTCAATTAGCCGTTCGCATTCCCTCACCAAGCCCTGCAAAAACCGGCCCATTCTGGGCGAGATGGGCCTTGCACACGGCACCGTCGCGAACATACAGTGGGGCGCCTTGTGCATGAATTCGGGTGAAGACTGGCCGCGAGCGCCCGACAACTGAGGGATACGTGGTTTCTTTTCCCGTCTTTGGAGGACTTTATTTGCGTCCGCGGCTCGCAAGAGCGCGCGGACTTTAAGAAGGGGGAAAGGAGCTTCCCATGCGCCAGACCGGTACGGTCAAATTCTTCAACCACTCGCGCGGCTTCGGCTTCATCACGCCGGACGACGGGGGCAAGGATGTGTTTCTGCACATCTCCGCCCTGCAACGCTCGGGTCTTCCTGCCGTCGACGAGGGGCAGCGCGTCTCATTCGAAACCGAGCCGGATCGCCGCGGCAAGGGTCCGCAGGCCGTCAACGTTCAACTCGGCGAATAAACTCCCCCACAATTCAATCTCTCCACCGGAGCCGCGGACCGTTTTTGCGAAAATGCAGGCCCGCCCGCGCGCGGAGAGAGTCTGTCCAGGTGGACGCCGCGGCGCGCATACCGCTGCGGCATCCCGTCGCTCCCAGAGTTTGCGATGAGCAGCAGGCGAAGCTCAGAGGGCGAACTCGCGCCTGTGCTTGAGCATCTTGCTGAAGGGCGGGCGGGTGCCCTTGACCGGCTGTTCCAGCTTCTCTCCTTCGCAAGCATCTCTACGGACCCGACGCATCACGCGGACTGCGTCGCGGCGGCGGATTGGTGCGCGGCGACGCTGCGTCAAATGGGGTTCGACGCACAGGTCGAGCCGACCGAAGGAAAGCCGATGGTCCTTGGCCATTGGCGGTCGCCCTCGGGCAACTCGCCGCTGACAGTCCTGTTCTACGGCCATTATGACGTGCAGCCGGCAGAGCCGCTTGAACTTTGGGCGTCGCCGCCTTTCGAGCCGCGCCTCGTCGAAAGCGCGTCCGGAGAAGCCATCGTCGCCCGCGGCGCGTCGGATGACAAAGGTCAGGTCATGACCTTCCTCGAAGCGTGCCGGTCCTGGCTCGCCGTGCACGGCTGTCTTCCGGTCGATGTTACGGTGCTGCTCGAAGGCGAGGAAGAAAGCGGAAGTCCAAGCCTCCCTGCTTTTCTCGATCGGCACCGCGACAGCCTGGCAGCCGATCTTTGTCTCGTCTGCGACACCGGGATGTGGGACGAGGGCACCCCCGCCATCACCGCCTTCCTTCGCGGCCTCGCCTTTTCGGAAGTGACGATCACGGGCCCGTCTCGCGATTTGCATTCTGGCCTTTACGGTGGACCGGCACGCAATCCGATCCGTGTCCTCACCGAGATCCTTGCCCAGATGCGCGACGATGAAGGGCGGATCGCGATCCCAGGCTTTTACGACGACGTGGTCGAGCCGACGCAGCCGCAGATCGAGCAATGGCACAAACTCGGCTTCGACACCGCCGCCTTCCTCGGTTCGGTCGGGCTCAGCACGCCTGCGGGAGAAGCGAAGCGCAGCGTGCTCGAACAGCTCTGGTCGCGCCCGACCGCGGAGATCAACGGCATTGTCGGCGGTTATACGGGACCTGGAACGAAAACCGTTATCCCTTCCACCGCGGCCGCGAAGCTGTCCTTCCGGCTCGTGCCAAATCAGGATCCACGCAAGGTACTAGAAGGCTTCCACCGCTTCGTGGAGGAGAGGCTGCCGCCGGACTGCAAGGCGAGCTTCGCCGGCGAAGGCGGATCGACGGCCGTCGGCTTCGACACCGATGCCCCTGCTTTTCGCGTGGCCGGAAAGGCGCTCGAAGCCGAATGGGGAGCATCTCCGGTGATCGTCGGGTGCGGTGCGTCCATTCCGATCGTCGAGAGCTTTCGCTCGCGTCTCAGCCTCGATGCGCTTCTCATCGGCTTTGCACTTGAGGACGACCGCATCCACTCGCCGAATGAGAAATACAACCTGACCAGCTTCGTGAAGGGCGCCCGAAGCTGGGCGAGTATCCTGCGCGAGCTCGGCACGCTCCGGACCGCCGATGAACACTAACCTCTTTCGGTTTCTGTCCCCTTTGCTTGTCGGACTGATCGCGGGATCGGCCAATGGCTCCGACGGTCGGGATGCTCCAGGCCGCTTCGACTATTACGTGCTCGTGCTCAGTTGGACGCCAACCTATTGCGCGGAGGAAGGGGAGGAGCGCGGCGATCGGCAATGCGATGCGCGGCGGTCGCACGGCTTCACGCTGCACGGACTCTGGCCACAATATTTCGACGGCTGGCCGCAGGATTGCTGGCGCGGGAAGCGACCTTGGGTTCCGGACGAGGTCATCGGCGCAATGCGCGACATCATGCCGAGCAAGGGGCTCGTCATTCACGAATATCGCGCCCACGGCACCTGCGCCGGGCTCAGCCCCTCGGAATTCTACCGTGTGGCCCGCGAGCTTTACGAGCGCATCGAAACGCCATCGCGGTTCGACACCCTCGAGGAGCAGCTCGTGGTTCCCCCGGATGAGATCGAGAGGGCTTTTCTCGACGCCAATTCCTGGTTGAAGCCCGAGATGATCTCGGTGACCTGCCGCAAAGGTGCCTTTCTCGACGTGCGGGTCTGCTTCGGACGAGACCTGTCGCCACGCGCTTGCGGAAAGAACGAAGAGAAGCGCCTTTGCCGCGCGCCGAAGGTGACGGTCCCCTCCCCCGATTGACGCGGCCTATCTGGCGGAGAACAAGGCGACGCAGCCGCTTGTTCGCACTTCGACATCGGTGAAGCGTTCGCGCAAACCTCTGCCGAGTGTGTCGATGTCGTCATGCAGATTGTTGAAAACACCTCTCGCATTGTAGAGCGCCAAGAGTGCCATCGCCGCCGCATTAGTCTTGACGCCGCGGCCAAGTATCGTCGCGCCGAAGAGAAGACCGCCCGCTCGTAAATAGGGCGGTAGTTGATCAATCGCAGCAAGCTTTTGCGCGAGGCTGCCCGGCAGGCAATGCAGGACATAAGTCAGTCCAATGCTGCCGAAGGGCTCCTCCGCAAGCCGTAATGGCTCAAGCAGATTGGCTCTGCACAACTCGGGCCGGTAGCGCGAAAGCCGTGTCGCCGAGCGTGACAGGCAATGCGGATTGAGGTCGAGCAGAACGAGGCGCTCGAACGCGGTCGGATCGGCGCGATCGATGAAGAGCCCGGTTCCGCATCCCGCCTCGAGGTGCCGCGAAGACAGATTGCGGCGATAAAGGTCAATCAGCTTCTCCGTCGGGCATCGCCAAGCGAACCGGTTGGAAAGGCCGTGCACGAGAAAGTCGTAAAAAGGCAGCGTCAGCGGCGTGTAGATCGCCTGTGCCGCGGCGACGGCCTCGGGAGGCCATGCTCGCAAATCTTCTGCTCGGTGCTCCATGGCGCGGTGACTTAGCGCGCCGAGCCAAAGAAGAAAGGGCGCCGGGGAAGAACCGGCGCCCCTCAAGATGGGGAAGTGCTTTGGGGAAACTCGACTTTAGAAGACGGCCTTGAGCGTGCCGACCACCCGCTCGTCGCAGGAGAACACGCCGCTCGTGCAGCCGTCGACGTCCGTATCCCAGTAACGGACATCGAGGGAGAATTTCTCGGCAAAACCGAGCGTCAGGCCGGCGTTCCAGTAGGTGTAATCGAAGCCGCCTTCATCCTCTTCGCCCCATTGGTGGCCGACCAAGCCGCTGATGCTCGGCGTGAATATCCAGAACTTGTTGAGGGAATAAGCAGCGCCGAATTCAAGAACGTCGTTCTCGCCGATCTCGCCAGTGTTGTCGGGCGACCAGTAATTGTTGAGGTAGACGGCCAGCTTGTCGTTGAAGAGGGTCGTGGAAACGCCGGTCTTCACCTCGAAATAATCGAGCTCGCCGAGACCGCAGGTCGCCTCGCAGGCCCCTGGATAGTTGTAGTAGATGCCGCCGATGTCGAAGGTCAGCTTGCCCCAGGTCGGCTTGATACCGGCATAGTAGTCAATCTCGATATCGGCGATATCCTGCCCGAAAGGACCGCCGCCGAAATCGAGGTTCGAGGCCCACACACCGGCGTAGAAGATGTTGTAGGTTGCGTCGAAGCCGCCCTGGATGGCCGGGTTCTCGGATGTCTGCGAAAATCCGCGGAACACGTAATCTGTCGTCAGCGCGACGTTGGCGGACAGCTTGAGCTGATGGGTCGGCGCCGCCTCGGCCACCGCCGTGGTGCCAAGATCCGCGGCAAGCGCGGGGCCCGCCAGGCCGACGAGTGCGGCCAATCCGATTGCCCCAATTTTGATGGTGCGCGCCATAGAGTTCCCCCAAATCATCGTCGATCCCCGTCTTTGAAGCCGCTCGCGACTTGCCCCCTGCAACCCCGCACACGAGAACCGTCGCGCAAGACCGGCGGCCAGGTTGCCTGTGTGTTCTGCGTACAATAGCGAGACGGGTTTCACCGGCAAAGAAAAAGCCTTGCTTTGTAAGCAAGATCTGGCCGACTGTGGCGCTTCTGCAATGCTGCAAGCAACTTTGATGACACAATGTGCTTTGCTCTTGAAAGCGCCGCACAATTGGTCATGGCGAATTGCTCAAGATTGATGCAATTGCCTAGCGGAGCGGCGGTTTTCAACAGAGGAACCGCCCTTTTTGGGCCCGCTCCCTGACTTTGCAGCCTAAATCGCCGCGATCACTCGGGCTTTGAATCCCGCGGCATGATTCGTAATAGGCTGATCGACAGCCCGAGCGAGGAGTTGATGCCTCTCACAACATCGCCTGAGGCCGCGCTGGTGACAGGGGCGGCCCAGCGGATCGGCCGTGCCATAGCGCTCGACCTTGCCGCCAGGGGCTGGCGGATCGGCGTGCATTATCGCTCCTCCTCCGAGGCTGCCGAAAGCCTCGAGGCGGAGATCGTGGCGCAAGGCGGAGTCGCGGCGGCGTTCCGGGCAGATCTCTCGCAGAAGGAGGATATCGCCGGATTGGTCGCTCGCTGCGTGGAGCGGCTCGGCCCGACGACGCTCCTCGTGAACAATGCGGCCGTCTTCGAGCAAGACGACCTCGTCACCTTGGACTATGCGCGATGGGAGGAGCAGCTGAACGTGAATTTGCGGGCTCCGGTGTTCCTTGCCCAAGCTTTTGCTCAGGCCGTCCCGCAAGGGGTAACCGGGTCGATCATCAACATGATCGATCAATGCGTGTTGCGACCAGGGACGAACTTCCTTTCCTACACCATCGCCAAATCCGGTCTCTGGACGGCCAGCCAGATGCTGGCGAGGGCGCTTGCCCCGCGCATTCGCGTCAATGCCATCGGGCCCGGCGCCGTGCTGCCGAGCCGCTGGCAAACCCAAGCGGAATTCGACGAGGAGTATCGTTCGACGCCGCTCGGCCGTGCCTCAACGCCTGGGGAGATGTGCGCCGCAATTCGCTTTCTCCTCGAGACCCCTTCCATCACCGGTCAGATGATCCTGCTCGACGGCGGACAACACCTCGCCTGAGCGTCTCCGGGGCTTGAACCGGCCCGCCGGAAGGCCATACTTCACTCAAATATCAGGCGGTTTATCCAGCGCCGCTCAGGACCCCATGCCATTGGACAAGACGCAAAGCGCCCCAGCCTCGCTTCTCTCCCGCACGCGCAATGCGCTGGTTGGGCCGGAGCGGGGTGCGCCGATCATCGGGAGGGAGGCAAAGACGGCCCCGGCGGGTCCTGGCGTCTATCGGATGATCGATGCCGAGGGCGAAGTCCTTTACGTCGGGAAGGCGCGTAGCCTCAAGAAACGGGTGCAGAGCTATGCGCGGGGCCAAGCGCACAGCAATCGCATTGCCCGCATGATCGCCGACACCGCCGCCATGGAATTCGTTTCCACTGCGACGGAAACGGAAGCGCTGCTGCTCGAAGCCAATCTCATCAAGCGTTTGAAGCCGCGCTTCAACGTGGTCCTGCGGGACGACAAGTCCTTCCCTTTCATCCTCATCGCTCGCGACCACAAATTTCCGCAAATCTTGAAGCACCGTGGAGCGCGGGGCCGAAACGGCGACTATTTCGGTCCCTTCGCCTCGGCCGGCGCCGTCGGCCGCACCATCAACACGCTGCAGCGCGCGTTTCTCCTGCGCTCCTGCTCCGATCCCTACTTCGAGAGCCGCGTGCGGCCCTGCCTGCTCTTTCAGATCAAGCGCTGCAGCGCGCCTTGCACCGCAGAGATTTCCGAGGAGGACTATGCCGCCCTCGTCGACGAGGCGCTGAAATTCCTCACTGGGCAAAGCGACGAGGTGAAACGGCGGCTGCACGCCCTGATGGACGAAGCGAGCCTGCGGCAGGATTATGAGCGCGCGGCGAGCTTCCGCGACCGCCTCACCGCCCTCAGCCACATCCAATCGCATCAGGGAATCAATCCGGCGAGCGTGAAGGACGCGGATGTCTTCGCCGCACATCAGGACGGCGGGCAGACCTGCATCCAGGTGTTCTTCTTCCGCACGGGGAACAATTGGGGCAACCGCGCCTATTTCCCGCGTGCCGATAAAAGCCTCCCGGTCGAGGAGGTGCTCGAATCCTTCGTCGCGCAATTTTACGACGATAAGCCGCCGCCGAAGCTCGTGCTCCTCTCGCATGATGTTCCGGGCCGGCGGCTGCTCGCCGAGGCGCTGTCGCTGAAGGCCGGCCGCAAGATCAGCGTGCTTCCGCCGCAGCGGGGTGAGAAACGCGAGCTCGTGGCGCAGGCGCTCGTCAATGCGCGCGAGTCGCTGGCGCGCCGCCTAGCAGATGCGTCTTCGCAGGCCGCGATCTTCGCACGCCTCGCCGAGCTGTTCGCGCTCGACGACCCGCCGGAACGGATCGAGGTGTTCGACAACAGCCATATTTCGGGAACGAATCCGGTCGGCGCCATGATCGTTGCTGGGCCGGAAGGCTTCATCAAAAGCCAATACCGGAAGTTCAACATCCGGTCCGAGGACCTTGCTCCCGGAGACGATTACGCCATGATGCGGGAGATGCTCACCCGCCGCTTCAGCAAGATTTCGCGCGACAGGGCCAACTCGAATGGCTGGGCCGCGCCCGATCTCGTGCTGATCGACGGCGGACCGGGGCAGCTCTCGGCAGCGCATGCCGTGCTCGACGAGCTCGGCCTTACCGACATTCCGATCGCCGCGGTGGCGAAGGGGCCGGATCGCAATGCCGGCCGCGAGCGCATCTATCTCAAAGACAAAGACCCGCTCTTGCTTGAGCCGCGCGATCCGGTGCTCTATTGCATCCAGCGGCTGCGGGACGAGGCGCATCGCTTCGCCATCGGCGCTCATCGAACGCGCCGCAAGAAGACGATGCAGACTTCCCCGCTCGATGAGATCCAAGGTATCGGCCCTTCGCGCAAGCGCGCGCTCCTGAAGCATTTTGGCTCCGCCAAGGCGGTGAGCCGCGCGGGCATGACTGATCTTGCTGCGGTCGAGGGCATCAGCGCGCATATGGCAAAGACCATCTACGACCACTTTCATGACGGAAGCCGCTGAGGTGGACAGCCGCTCGGACATGATCGGCGGGAACCGGTCGCCGGCACGTGCGCGAGGCAGAGCGCGGTTCGGCAGCTTGCCGAACATCCTCACCTATGGCCGCATCATCGCCATTCCCGCGCTCGTCGCCTGCTTCTTCGTGAGCGGCGATTGGGGCCGCTGGACCGCGATGTGGATCTTCATCGCCGCCGGCGTCAGCGATTTTCTCGACGGCTATCTCGCGCGCGCCTGGCAGCAGCAAAGCGCCATCGGCCGCATGCTCGACCCGATCGCCGACAAGCTGATCGTCTCCGCGGCCCTGCTCATGCTCGCAGCCGACCAGACCATCGCCGGCTGGTCGCTTTGGGCCGGCGTCATCATTCTCAGCCGCGAGATCTTGGTTTCCGGCTTGCGCGAATTTCTCGGGACTCTCGCCGTCGGCGTGCCCGTCACCAGGCTCGCGAAATGGAAGACCGTGCTGCAGATGGTGGCGATCGGATTTCTGCTTGCCGGGAGCGCGGGCGACAAGGTTTGGCCCTACACGACCATGTTCGGCCTCAGCCTGCTCTGGATGGCGGCGCTGCTGACGCTCTATACGGGCTACGACTACCTGCTCGCCGCGATCCGTCATGCGCGCGAGGAAGGAGCGTAGGGTTTGCGTTTGCTTTATTTCGCCTGGGTGAAGGAGAAGACCGGCATCGGCGCCGAGGACATTGACGTGCCGGACGAGGTCAGGACCATTGCCGAGCTGATCTCCTGGCTCAAGCGGCGCGGCCCGGAATTCGCCAATGCCTTCGAGCGATCCGAGGTGATCAAAGCGGCAATCGACCAGAGGCATGTGCGCCACGACGCCGAAATCCACGGCGCGGGCGAGATCGCGTTCTTCCCGCCGGTGACAGGCGGCTGATGTGTTGCGATCTCTACCCCGTCATTGCCGGCCTTGACCCGGCAATCCAGAGCCACGGCCTCGGAGCCAAACGCCCGTGGATGCCCGGCTCAAGGCCGGGCATGACGAAGGAGAAGCACGGAGGACTTTTGTGATCCGCGTGCAGCAGGAAGACTTCGACGTCGGCGCTGAGATCGACGCGCTGAAGGCCGGCCGTACCGATATCGGCGCCGTCGTCGCCTTTCTCGGGACGGTCCGCGACGCGGCAGGAGACCGCAGCGTCGATGCGATGCTGCTCGAGCACTATCCGGGGATGACGGAAGCGGAGCTCCGGCGCATCGATCAGGAGGCCTGCGTGCGCTGGCCGTTGCAAGCGAGCCTCATCGTTCACCGCCACGGCGCGTTGAAGCCGGGAGACAACATCGTGCTCGTGCTCACCGCCTCCGAGTATCGCGAGGCAGCCTTCCGCGCCGCCGAATTTCTGATGGATTACCTCAAGACAAGCGCGCCGTTTTGGAAGCGCGAGAGCGGCCCCGAAGGCAACCGCTGGGCGGAGGCTCACGCCAAAGACGAGGCGTCGCGGGCGCGCTGGCAGAAGCCAAAAGACGCTGCGGAGTAGCTCAGCTCATCGTGGGATGATCGGCACCCCGCGCGGCGCGACGGGAAGGTACGGCCCCCACACGCACACATCGCTCCAGGCGCAAGGCCCGCGGCGCGGGCATTGCCGCTGATAGGTACAGGAGCGGCAGCGAAACACGGGCCGGCATCCGCGGCAGCGGGCGATGCGCTGGCAATCGCGCCAGACGAGCACCGGCCGAACGGGACTCTGATAGGCGATGCTTCCGGCAATATCCGTCCCGAGCGGCGCAGCACGCGCTTCTTTTGCAGCGCCGAAGCCCAGCAAGACGCCGAGCAGAAGGGCCAGGCAAAGGCCCACGAACCCTGTACGCATGCCACCCCTCCCCCAAGATCAGCCGCGAAAGAGAGTGCCGGTTGCGCGCGTCTGTTGCAACCTCGCTCTTAGCGGCGGACCAGAAGCTGGGCGGGGTTCTGCCGCTGCTCCCAGCCGGCGCGCTGAAGCGCCGGAACATCGTCTTCGCCTTGCGGATAGCCGATGCAAAGATGCGCGATGAACCTCCAACCCGCTGGAACATCGAGGATTTCGGTCATGCGGGTGGGATCGAGGATGGAGACCCAGCCGACGCCGACCCCCTCCGCCCGCGCCGCGAGCCACAGCGTGTGGATGGCGATCGCCACCGAATAATCGAGCGTCTCGGGCATGGTTCGGCATCCGAGACCGTGGCCTTGCAGCGTGCCGCGGTCGCAGAAGACGGAAAGCTGAACGGGCGCGTCGTCGAGCCCCGCCAATTTCAGCCGCGCATAGAGGGCCGCACGATCTTCGCTCTGGCCGGCGAGCGCCCCTTGATTGCAGGCCTCAAAGCATTGGCGGATCGCCGTGCGCCGCTTCGCATCCTCGACCAGCACGAACCGCCAGGGCTCGCTCAGGCCGACCGAAGGCGACAGGCACGCCGCCGCGATCAGGCGTTCGACCGCTCCGTCCGGTAGCGGGTCGGGACGAAAACGGCGCACGTCGCGCCGCCAGACGAGCAGCGTATTGAATCGCCGGCGAAAGCCGGCGTCGAACTCCGGACGCCCCTCGCGAGGAAATGGCTCAACACTCATGCGCCGAGCCTAGCACGGATCGGCGTAGATCGCTGGCTTGTGTCGGAGACGTGGCACGTCACGGTGTCCTCTCCCCCGGCGAGGCCAAGCAGAAGGACGTGCGCTACCTCGACAATTATGAGGAGGACAAAGCTCAGTTCGGCGATTGGATGAAGCAGGCGGCCGCGTTGCTGGCGAGCGTGCTGTGAGCTCGGTGAGCGGTGACCGTCTTGACGAAACGGGCGGCAGGCCCGAACCCTTCCACCATGGGTCCGAAAAATTCCACGCAAAAAATTCTGCACTTCGACCGCATCAAAGAGGATCGCGGCTCCTATTTTGTTGAATACCAACCACCCATTTCCAACAACCCGTTCGCGACATTGAATCTCGTATATCCAGAAAGCTACGACCCAGGTTCCGTTCCGGAGACTATGAAGGCGGAAATGGCGCATTGGCTGGCCCGCTATCCCGTTCCTATTATGGCTTGGGCCTACGATGCCGCCGAGAACAGCATTCGGCCACATGGCGACGAGGACGACGGATTGCTCGTCGGATGGTATTCGCCCGGCACCGCGAACCTCACCTTTGCCTGGAAAGTAGACGGGCTACCTCCGTTCCTAAACGACACGACCAACATCCCCGATTGGCGGACCATTTACAAAGACGTTCCGTTCCGCACTGACACGGAGGTTAAGGCGAGCGCCAACCAGGAATGGCTCAAAGCTCGGAAGCGAAATCTCACATTAAAGATCATTCTGGCCGTTTGGCTCGCAGCAATTCCGGCCGCATGGGCGATCATTCAATATCTAGGCCCGGGGTGGTTGGCGACCACGGTCATGCTCTACAGCTTGTGGCAAGCCTTTCGGACGGCTCGCGAATTGTTTTGGCGCGTAGAGCCATCAAAATCAGAGAAAGAAAAAGCCAAAAAAGAACTAAGGATGAGACACTATTTCCATCACTGCGAACGCAACCCCGAAGGGTTTGCGCGGCTGAAGAGTGAGAACTTTGAACGCGAGGCACGAGAGCGAATTCTCAAAGAAGCTGAAGCCCTCAGAAGAAAGAGAGCCGAGTGAGGTGCAGATTTGG
>WUUC01196164.1_pt1 | contig 11134 bp, 9 predicted proteins | sample 6278441 | NCBI WGS metagenome assembly WUUC01 (sample SAMN13675441, study PRJNA597444) | soil metagenome | isolation source: soil | place: USA: Washington | collected 2017-10 | reverse complement strand
TTTGCCGTAACGCGAGATAATGGGCGGATGCCGTGGTGGGATTTCCCGCGAGCGCCCGGGGCCGTGCGGGCGCTGGTCGCGGCGGGGGAGGCCCGAGGCCTCACCCGGGAGTGCTGCCTGCAGTCGACCGGCCTCAATGCCGCCGATCTCGACGATTCCGAGCTCATCGTGGAGGGCGGTCAGGAGCTGCAGGTCATGCGCAATCTCCTCACCGCCGTGGGCGATCTTCCGGGGCTGGGCGCCGAGATCGGACGCCGCGTGAAGCTCGGCAGTTTCGGCATCTACGGCTACGCCGTGCTCACCAGCCCGACCCTGGCCGACGGCATCCGTCTCGGAGTGCGTTTCACGCGCCTGTCGTTCGCCTTCACCGCCCCGGTCGTCCACCCGGACCTCCCTTTGATCGACCTCGGCGTGGACGAGATCCCCGAGGACGTGCGGGACTTCGCCATCGAGCGGGACATTGCCGCCATCCTCCTGGTCTTCAGCGCCATCTTCCCCGGCGGCGAGGTCCGTCTCGACACCCGCCTGGGCGAGGACCGGGCTGCGGCGCTCGCCGCGGTGATGCCCGGCGTCCGGGTGCGCAGTCACCAGCCCCAGGACCGCTTCCTCTTCGACCCCGGCGACTGGGCGGCCCGCCTGCCCCAGGCCCACGCCGAGACGATGCGCAGCAGCGCCGACGCGTGCACTGCCCTGCTGGAACGCCGGACCGCCCGCCGGGGGACTGCGGCCCGGGTGCGGGCCCGCCTCCTGGAACGGCCCGACGTCAAGCCGACCATGGCGATGGTTGCCGCCGACCTGCTGCTGGAGGAACGGACGTTGCGCCGCCATCTCGCCGCCGAGGGAACCTCGTTCCAGGAGCTGTTCGACGAGGTCTACCAAACGCTGGCCGGGCAGTTCCTCACCCTCCCGGGGATGAGCGTGGAGGAGGTCGCCCGCCGGCTGGGCTACGCCGACGGGCCGACCTTCACGCACGCCTTCAAGCGGTGGACGGGTCTGACGCCCAGCGTCTGGCGGGCGGAGCACGCGCCAGGGTCGTAGAGGACCGCCCGCCCCCGCCGCCCGGCGGGATTTGTCCGCGATCCCCAGGCGAGTGTCCGCAACCGCCATGGATCGGGGCCCACTCCTTCCGTACCGTCGGTTGCGTGCCCACAGCCCAGCCTGACCTCCACCCTCCGATCCCCATCGTCCCCGGCGTGCTCGTCACCCGGCCTCGGGAGGGGGTCACCCTTCTCACGATCAACCGACCAGAGCGGTACAACGCCCTCGATAGGCCGATCCTGCTCGGTCTGCCCGGGCTCCTCGACCGCCTGGCCGACGACCCGTCCACCCGGGTTGTCGTCCTGTGCGGGGCCGGGCACGCCTTCTGCGCCGGGGGCGACCTCGACCTGATCCGCGACTCCAGAGGGGAGACCGCCGAGCGGGGTGAGGACTTCCTTGTCCGGGCCCTCGGAACGGCCGCCTCGCTCCACCGGTTGCCCCAGCCCACGATCGCCGCCATCAACGGCCCGGTGGCCGGGGCGGGACTTGGGCTGGCCCTTGCCTGCGATATCCGCATCGCCGCCCCGACGGCCACCTTCAGCGCTCCGTTCATCCACATGGCACTGGTTCCCGACATGGGGATCACGTGGTTCCTGCCCCGCCTGATCGGCTCGGGTGCGGCATTGGAGTTGCTCCTCTCCGGCCGGCAGGTCGAGGCGGACGAGGCCCGGGTGCTGGGGCTCGTCTCCCGGATCGGCGACGAGCCGATCGAATCCGCCCTGGCGCTGGCCGCCAATTTCGCGGCGATGCCGCCCGGGGCGGTGGCCACCACCAAGGCGATGCTCCGCCAGGCGCTCGACGGGGACCTCGACACGGCCCTCCTGGCCGAGGCTCGCCAACAGGTGCTCGCCGTCCACGGGTCGGAGTACGCCAACCGCTACCCCCAATGGCGCATGGCCGTGACCGGGGGCGCCTCGTGAGTCAGCGAGGGCGTCCCTCGAAGGCGCGGCTCGCCGTCGTGCTCTTCGCCGCGGGGACGGCGGTGTTCGCAGTCGTCGGCGTACAGCCCCCGGAAACGGCGGGGGCCGCCGACGCAGCTCCGTTCACGGCCACGGCGGTGGCCCAGGGGATGCGGGTGACGCTGGTCGTCCCCCGCTTCCTCGTCGCCGAGACCCTGGCCGACGGCGGCGCACCGGTCAGCCAGGCTCAGCTCACGTCGCTCGGCGGCCGGGCCTTCGCCTCGTCGCTGTTCCCCGGTGACACCGCCACCTTCCAGCAGGCCGCCGCCGCGCTCGGCCTGCCGCCTCTGCCCGCGTATCCGGCTCAGGTCTCCGCCACCCACCCCACCGAACCGAAGGCCGAGGCCGCTCCGGCCGGGCAGTCGATGTCGGCCGAGGCGGGCTTCGACCGCGCCGCGGGCCGGGCGATCGCCGGCGGGCCGCCGCCGGCCGGTGACGGGCAGACGGCCGCGGCCAGGTCGCTGTCGGCGACAACCGCCGAAGCCGCGCCGGACGGGTCGGTGGTGGCCCGGGCGGAAACGGTCGTGGAGGGCGCGGTGTTCCCCGGAGGCCTGCGGATCGGCCGGGTCGGCTCGGTGGTGACCGCCACCCTCGCCCCCGGCGCCGCCACCCCGGTGGTGGAGTCGCTCACGACGGTCACCGGCGCAGAGGTGGCTGGCACCGCCGTCGAGATCGGGCCCGACGGCATCACGTCGCCCCAGGCCGTCGGGCTCCCCGCCGGTGCCGCCCAGCCCGTCGACGAGGCGCTGCGCCAGGCGGGGACCAGTGTCCGCCGGGTCCGGGGAGAACCGTTGGCCGGTGGTGGGTCCTCCGACGCGATCGAGGTCCGCTCCACGCTGGCGCCGGCGCCGGGGGTGCCGGAAGCTACCGTGATCTACCGCCTCGGCGGGGCGGCCGCCACGGTCGTGCGGGCGTCCCTTTCCTCCGGCGACCTCCTGCCGCCGCCCGACTTCGCCGGAGGCGTGCCCAGCGAAGTCCCCGGTCCTGCGCCGGAGAGCCTCGGTGCGTCCGGACCGGCCTCGTCCCCGGTTGGGCTCGCCACGCCGTCCCCGCTGAGCGCTCCGCGTTCCGGGGCGGGCGCGGCGTTCGCCGTCCCCTACGCCGGGAGGCCGCCGGACGCGCCGCCGCCCGCACCGACGACGAGCGGAGCAACCACCGAACAACCGCTGGTGGCCCCTGACCAGCTGGCCGCCAGCCCGCTTGACCGTGTCCGGCTCGCCGTCGACCTGCGCGACGAACTCGGGTGGCTCTACCTCGCCCTGATCCTGGGCGGGCTGGCGGCCTTCGCCGCCGCCTCCGCCCTCCGCCGGAAGGGAGTGCAGCACCGATGGAGCTCATGACCTGGCTACGGGCCGAATGGGACCGGGTGCTCGGCTGGGGCGCCGTCGGTCTCGCCGTGGTGGCGCTGCTGCTCGGCTATCACGGCGTCTCCGAGTCGCTGTCCACCGGCCGTCAGCTGGCCTACATCATCTCCGGCGGCGTCGGCGGCCTGATCCTCGTCGCCGTCGGTGTGACCCTCTTGGTCTCGGCCGACCTCCACGACGAATGGCGCAAGCTCGACCAGATCGAAGAAGCCATCCGGACGACCGGCGCCTCCGCCGGCGGGGACGACGACCGGCGGTGACCGGGCACCGGACAAGCTGGCTCCTGCCGGTCGGCGGTGAGCGGCGGGTGGCGACCGCCGCCGCCGGGGTCGCTTCCGTCGCCGCGGTCCTCGTCGGAGTGGCGACGGTCCTGGCCTGGAACGCCGGTGTGGGCGCAGCCACGGTGGCGTTGCTGGCCGCGGTGGTGGCGCTGGGCGTCGGCTGTGCCGCGCTGGCCGTCTACGTCATCTGGCTCCGCCAGGCCGTCAGTCGCCGCATGGTCGCCCTGCTCCGCCGGTACCAGCCGGCAGGGACCGTGCCGGGACCTGCCGACGCCGCCGGCGCGCCGGCGGTGGTGGCCCTGCGCGGTCGGGACGTCGCCGACCCCGCGCCCCTCACGCTGGTGCGGCACGGCTGATGGGCGACTACCTGCCCTTCGTCATCCTCGGCCTCACAGCCGGGTCCGTCTACGCCCTGGCGGCCATGGGTCTCGTCGTCACCTACACCACGTCGGGGGTGTTCAACTTCGCCCACGGCGCGGTCGGCATGGTCGTCGCCTACGCCTTCGTCGACCTGCGCGAAGAGCACGGCGTGCCGACCCCGGTCGCCCTGGTGGTGTGCCTGGTGGTGCTCGCCCCGCTGCTCGGCGTTGGGCTCGACCGCCTCTTCCGGCGTTTGGCGGGCGGGACCGCGGCCAACTACCTGGTCGCCTCCATCGGCCTGCTGGTGGCCCTGCAGGGGCTGGCCGTCATCCGCTACGGCGGCGAGACCCGGCCCGTCCAGGCGTTGTTCTCCCGCCGGACGGTCCTCACCGTGGGAACGCTGCAGGTCGGCTTCGACCAGGTCGTCATCGTCGCTCTGGTCCTGGGCCTCGGCATCGCGCTCACGCTGTTCTTCTCCCGGACCCACGCCGGCCTCGCCACCCGGGCTGTCGTGGACGATCCCGAGCTCACCGGCCTCACCGGCACGGACCGCCGGTGGGTGACGGCGCTGGCCTGGGTGATCGGCTCGATCTACGCCGGCATCTCCGGGATCCTCGTTGCGCCGCTCATCGGGCTCGACGCCGTCCTCCTGACGCTGCTCGTCCTCCAGGCCCTCGCCGCCGCCGTCATCGGGGGCCTGCGGAACCTCACCGCCACCTACGCCGGCGGCCTGGCCGTAGGTGTGATCGCCGCCGTGGCCACGAAGCTGGTAGCCACACATCGCGACCTCTCCGGCCTCCCGTCGGCCATGCCCTTCATCATCCTGTTCGCCGTCCTGCTGGTGAGCCCCCGGCGGCGCTTCGTGGAGGTGCGCGACGAACGCCGTTCACTGCGCGTCGGCCGGGTCGCCTTCGAGCCGGCCTTCCCCTGGATCGGGATCGTCGCCGCGGTCGGCGGCACGCTGGTGATCGGGTCCCGCCTCGGCGACGCCGACCTCCTCACCCTGGCGTCGACGGTGGCCTTCGTCCTTGTTTTCGCCAGCCTCGGGCTCCTCGTCGGGCAGGCCCGACTCGTGTCGCTGTGCCACGCCACCTTTGTGCTGCTCGGCGCCACGACCCTCTCGCATCTCCTGGACGCCGGTGTGCCCTACGTGGCCGCGCTGGTGCTGGCCGGGCTGATCCTGGCGCCGATCGGAGCGTTGCTGGCCGTCCCCGCCCTGAGGCTTACCGCGCTGTTCCTGGCCATCGCCACCTTCGGGTTCGGGCTGCTCGCCGAGCGGCTCCTCTACCCGTCGAGCCTCGCCTTCGACGGCGGCCGGGCCGAGGTGCCCCGCCCCGACGGGTTCGTCGGAGACCGGGCGTTCTTCTACTTCGTCCTCGCTGTGGTCGCCGTGTCGGTGATGGCCGTCGAATGGCTCCGGGCCAGCCGCCTCGGGCTCCTGCAGCGGGCGCTGGCCGATTCGCCCACGGCGGTGGTCAGCCTCGGGGTGAGCCCGACCGTCAGCCGGGTGCTCGTATTCGCCACGTCGTCGTTCTTCGCTGCCGTGGCCGGCGGGCTCCTCGGGTCCGTCAGCCAGTCGGTGGGGCCGACGACCTTCACCTTCGCCGACTCGCTGGTCTGGCTGGCGGTGCTCGTCGCCGCCGGGCCGGCCACGCTGGGCGGCGCCGTGCTGGCCGCCGTGCTGTTCAGCCAGGTGCCGGCCATGACCACCTCCCCGACGCTCCTCGAGTGGCTGCCCGTCGCCTTCGGGGTCAGCGCCATCGCCTTCGCCCAGTCCGCCAACGGGCTGGTCGGGCTGCTGCGGCCCGACGTGGCCGGGCTGGCCGAGCGCAGCCGGGGCCGGCTGGAACGGTCGCGGCACCGGGAGCGGCGGGCGGCCATCCGGGCCCAGGGCACGCTGGTGGCGGCGGGGGAGGCGAGCGGCTGATGCTGCGCATCGAGGCCCTGCGGGCCGGCTACGGATCGATCGAGGTGCTCCACGGCGTCAGCCTGACCGTCGAGCCCGGCACGGTGGCGGCGGTGATCGGCAACAACGGCGCCGGCAAGACGACACTCCTGCGCACGGTCGCCGGCCTCCTCCCGGCCCGAGCCGGGCACGTGGTCTTCGATGGCCGGGACATCACCCGGTTCCACGACAGCGCCCGGGCCCGGGCCGGGCTCTGCCTGATTCCCGAAGGGCGGGGGATCTTCCGCCAGCTGTCCGTCGCCGACAACATCGCCATGTTCGTGCGGGGCCGCGGCACAGCCGCCGCCTTCGAACGGGCCGCGTCGGTGTTCCCGGTCCTCGGGACACGGCGCCACCAGCCGGCCGGCACCCTCTCCGGCGGTGAGCAGCAGATGCTCGCCGTGAGCCGGGCGCTCGTCACCCGGCCCCGCCTCGTGATGGTCGACGAGCTGTCCGGCGGGCTGGCCCCCGTCGCCGTCGACGCCATCTTCGCCGCCGTCGATCTTCTCCGGAGCGACGGAGTCTCGCTGGTCGTCGTCGAGCAGTACCTCGACCGGGTCCTCGAGCTGGCGGACCGCGTCTTTTTCCTACGCAAGGGATCGCTCGACTTCGAGGGCCCGCCCGGCGACTTCGCCGATCCGGAGCTGCTCGAGCGCCTCCACCTCGGCGCCGCGGTGGGAGGGGCCCGGTGACGGGCGCCGGTCTCGTGGCCGAGGGCATCGTCGTCCGCTTCGGCGGGCTCGTCGCCGTCGACGGCGTGAGCCTGGAGGCGCCCCTCGGCCGGATCACCGCCCTCATCGGCCCGAACGGCGCGGGGAAGACCACCACCTTCAACGTGTGCAGCGGATTCCAGCGGCCCGACGAGGGAACGATCACGCTCGACGGCGTGGACGTCACCCGGGCCAGCGCCGCCCGGCGGGCCCGGCTCGGGCTCGGCCGCACCTTCCAGCGCCTCGAGCTGTTCCCGACCCTGTCGGTGCGGCGCAACGTCGAGCTGGCCGCCGAGTCGCTCCACATCGGCAACGACCCGCTCAGCCAGCTCGGTCTGCGGGGCCGCAGTCGCCTTGTCCGCCGCCAGGCGTGGGCCTGGGCCGACGAACTCCTCGAGCTCGTCGGCCTCACCGCCGTCGCCAGCCGCCCGGCCGGGCAGCTCCCCACCGGGCAGGGCCGGCTCCTGGAACTGGCCCGGGCCCTCGCCCGCCGCCCGCGCCTCCTCCTGCTCGACGAGCCCTCCTCGGGGCTCGACGCCGCCGAGACGGCCGCCTTCGGCGCGCTGCTCCAGCAGGTGGTCGCCGACCACGGCGTCGGCATCCTCCTCGTCGAGCACGACATGCACCTCGTGCTCGGCATCAGCCAGTGGATCCACGTCCTCGACTTCGGCCGTCCGCTCATGGCCGGGACGCCCGAGGAGGTCACCGCCAGCGATCTCGTCCGCCGCGCCTATCTCGGATCGCTGTCCCCGGCCGGATGAGATCTGTCGCCGTCACGATGAGCGGCCGCCGTCACGATCAGCGTAAGGAGCCGACCATGAACCCGAGGCGATCCATCACCGCCTTCGTCGCCCTGGCCCTCGGACTGACCGTCGCCCCGGCCTGCGGCGGGCGTTACACGGACACCCAGCGCCTGGCGGCGGACGGCGCGCTGGCGCCCACTGGGGCCATCCCGGCGGCGGACGGGCCTGCGCCGGCCAGCACAGCCCCGGCTACCGACCTGGCGGCCACCGGAGCGTCAGCGGCACCGGCCAGTGGAGCCGACCAGGTGTCGCCGGCCGGGACCAGCCCAACGGCCGGTGGCCCTACGGCCGCCCGGGGTGCCGCGGTTCCCTCCGCTCAGGCCGGGTCATCGGCCGCCGCCGCGTCGGCGGGCGGGGCGCCCCAGGCCGGGCCGGCGGGCGGGGCGGCACCGGCCGCAGGGTCGGGCGCCTCGGCGGGTCCGGCCGGTGGCGGTGCCGTCCCCGGATCCCCGGGACCGGCGGCGTCCGGGCCCAAGGCGCCGGTCAAGCTGGCGTCCATCGGTACCCGCAGCGGGGTCATCGGCGCCATCTTCGATCCGTACCACGAAGGGGCGGTCGCCTGGGTCACCGACGTGAACCGGCGCGGCGGCCTCGCCGGACATCCCGTCCAGCTCATCTCCGTCGACGACGGCGACGACCCGCGCCGGGCGGTGGCGGCAGCCAAGCGGCTGGTGGAAGAGGAGAAGGTCACGGCCTTCTACGCCGAGCACGCCGTCACCAGTTTCGACGCCATCATCCCCTACCTGGAGGAGAAGGGGATGCCGGTCATCGGGTCGGCCGTCCCCAACGTGAGCCACGAGAACACGCCGATCTTCTTCAACCTCGGCGTCTCCTCCCGGGAAGGCCTGCTGTGGATGCACCTCCTGCCGGTGTACCTGTTCCATCCCGAGGTCAAGGACATCGGTGTCCTCCACTGCGGGGAGGCGGAGGTCTGCAAGACGGTGAACGCCGACCTCCAGGCGGCCGCCCCGAAGTACGGGTACCGGGTTCGCTACACGGCCCAGGTGAGCGTCGCCCAGCCTGACTACACCGCCGAAGTGCTCGCCGCCCGGAACGCCGGAGCCAAGGCTCTCGTGCTGGTCATGGACAACCACAGCGCCGTCCGCATCGCCACATCGGCCCACCGGCAGGGCTATACCCCGTTTTTCAGCATCCAGGGCTCGGGCCACAGCGAGAAACTCGTACGCGACGGCGGGAAAGAGGTGGAGGGCTTCCTCATGGGCGGTCAGGGACTGCACTGGGAGACCCCACTTCTCGACGACTTCCGGGCCGCCTACCGGGCGGCGGTGCCCAACGGCGCCGGCCTCTCGTCGTTCGCCATCGCCAGCTGGAACTCCGGGAAGCTGCTGGAGAAGGTGGCCCCCGCCTGGCCCGACAACCCCGGCCCGGCCGACGTCATCGCCAGCCTCCGGGCGCTCCGGGGCGAGACCCTCGGCGGCCTCGTGCCCCCGGCCACCTTCCGGCCGGGAGAGCGGGCCGGCAACACCTGCTCGGTCATGCTCCGCGTCGAGAACGGCAAGTTCGTTCCCTACCAGGGTCGCAACGAGTACAGCTGCGCGCCTGCCGTCCCGGCCGGGGGAGGCGGGCAGTGATCGCCGCCCGCCTGCTCGACCAGGCCGGCACGCGGGCCGACCGGCCGTTCCTCCGCTGCGGCACCACGGCCTTCAGCTTCGGGGAAATGGCGGGGCGGGCCGACCAGGTGGCATCCGGCCTCGCCGCGGCCGGCGTGCAGCCGGGTGACCACGTGGCCATCCTCTCGCCCAACCGGCCGGAGATGCTCGAGCTCTACTTCGGGTGTGCCCGGCTCGGCGCCGTCCAGGTCCCGCTCAACGCCTTCCTCAAAGGGGAGTTCCTCCGCTACCAACTGGACGACTGCGAGGCGACCACGCTGGTCGTCGACGCCGCCGGCTACGCCGCCGCCGAGCCGCTGCTCGGCGGGCTGCCCAATCTCCGCCGGCTCGTCCTGCTCGACCCGATCGAGCCCGACGGGCGGCCGACGATCGAGACTGTGCCTTACGCGCAGCTGGCCGCGCACCCGGGCCGCTGCGACATGCCCCTCGCCACCGCCGAGTCGCTGATGTCGATCGTCTACACCTCGGGAACGACCGGCCTGCCCAAGGGCTGCCTGCTCACCCACGGCTACTACCTCCGCGTGGCGCAGCGGATGACCGAGGCCCTGACGCTGAGCGACGACGACGTCCTCCTCACCGCCTTGCCCCTCTTTCACGGCGCCGCCCGCATGATGGTGGTCGGCGCCGCCCTGGCCGGCGGTGCGTCAGCCGTGATCGAGCCCGCCTTCCAGCCGGCCGGCTTCCTCGACCGGGCGGCCGAGACCGGGGCCACCGTCGCCATGGGCGTCGGTGCCATGGGCATGGCGCTCCTGGCCACGCCGCCGTCCCCGGCCGACCGGGCCCACCGGCTCCGCCTGGCCATGTGGATCCCGTTCCCGCCGGAGCAGCAGGAACGGTTCGAGGCCCGCTTCGGAGTCCCTGCCAGCAGCGAGCTGTACGGCCAGACCGAATGCGTCCCCGTCACGCTCAGCCTCCCCGGCAGGCCCCGACACCGGGCCAGCGCCGGGCGGCCTGCTTCTGACCTCGACGTCCGCATCATGGACGACGACGACCATGAGGCCGTGGTGGGGATGGCCGGCGAGATCGCCGTCCGGTCCCGAGAGCCCCACGCCATGTTCGCCGGCTACTGGAGCAAACCCGAGGCCACCGCCCAGGCCTCCCGGAACGGCTGGTACCACACGGGCGACTACGGCCGGCAGGACGAGGACGGATTCATCTTCTTCGTCGACCGCAAGAAGGACGCCCTGCGGCGCCGGGGGGAGAACGTCTCGTCGATCGAGCTCGAGGCCGCCATCGCCGCCCACCCGAAGATCGCCGAGGCGGCGGTCCACGCCGTCCCCTCCGAGCTCACCGAAGACGAGATCAAGGTCTGCCTCGTCCTCGTGCCCGGCGCCGAAGTCTCCCCGGACGAGCTCTTCGGCTTCTTCCGCGAGACACTGCCGTACTACGCCATCCCCCGCTACATCGAGGTGCTGACCGAGCTTCCGAAGAACGGCGTCGCTCGGGTCATGAAGCACATGCTGCGAGAACGTGGCCTGAACGCGGCGACCTGGGACCTCGAAGCCCTCAGTCTCACCGTTGGCCGGGACAAGCGCAGATAAGAGGAGGTGTCCGCGAATCCCAGCACGATGTCCGCATCGTCCATGGCCTGACCGGAGTCCCGTCCGTAGCGTGAGCACATGAGCTCGCACATGGATCTTTCCGTTCAGGGGTCGCGGCCCGTCGGGTCGCCATCATCGGTGCCGGCATGTCCGGGCTGTGTATGGGCGTGACGCTCCGCAGGCCGGGATCACGATCTTCGATTCGCCCCCCACCCCGAGTGGTCGAGCCGCTACTCGCCCGGCCCGGACATCCCGGGACTGGACACGTTCGCGGGCCCGGCGTTCCATCCCGCCCGCTGGGACGACACGGCGGTCGTCGAAGGGCGGCGCATCGGGGTGATCGGGACCGGCTCCACCGGCGTGCAGAGGGTTCCACCACATGCTGGCCCACCCCGACGACACGGAGTTCGACCTGGGATGGAGCGAGTTTTCCGGTGGAGCCAGGGGGATTTGAACCCCCGGCCTCTTGCATGCCATGCAAGCGCTCTGCCAACTGAGCTAT
>WUUC01068058.1_pt1 | contig 11134 bp, 5 predicted proteins | sample 6278441 | NCBI WGS metagenome assembly WUUC01 (sample SAMN13675441, study PRJNA597444) | soil metagenome | isolation source: soil | place: USA: Washington | collected 2017-10 | reverse complement strand
AATAATCTTCACGCGAAGTCAGCCCGGCGTCCTCTTTAAACGCCCGTTGGATACATTTGTGGAATCGCCTATCAGCGCATAACTGAAGAAAGCCCTTGGCAGGACAATCTTCCGTATAGGGGAGTCTTTCGACCATCCAATTTTCTTTATTGAGCGCGCTCGATTGTCGCTCGTCGGTGGGATTTACGTTTGTAGCTGGACTGCTTGATTGGTCGTTCATGATATCTCCTTATCGCTGGAACTTGTTAGAGGATTCCGGCTCCGGCTCAACTATTACTGTGCCGAATAGTTCAGGTTAGACTGCGTAGCTATAGATATAGAGAGACGACGGCCCGGGATCGTGGGATTGAGAAGGAAGAGCAACCTTTGAGTGCGGGAACGATATGCCAGCGGGGGAGGATAAGTCAATGAAAAGGGATGCCGGGGTGTCGGCCACTTCGTCCCCACCTCGCACAAACCCGGCGGCGTCTGTGCGGCTCAGCGCTCGCCGTTCTCGCGTCGGCAGCGCGGGGACGGACGCATCCAGTGCGGGGATATCGGACGGCCTGACTCCTTTGATTTACGGCTAGGGGCTTGACGATGTCCGGGCTTCGCCGGGCGGTAAGGGTTGGCGATGTACACGCCCTGAAGAGAAGCATATCGCGGCAATCTTTCTTAAGCTATAATTTCCATTCGCAGCGGATTCCTTCCACCTTCTTGAACTGAGAATTAGTATGAAAAACAATTTGGCGATTTCTGCCCTGCTTCTCTTCTCCTTATTGACCTCGTCGGTCGCACAGAGTCCCTCTGCTCAGGTTCCGAAACAGGACGCGGGGCAGGAAGACGTGGTGAGCATCACGACCAATCTGGTGCAGATTGATGTGGTGGTGACGGATAAGGAAGGAAAGCCTGTGAGCGGCCTCGGCCCGGAGGATTTTGAAATCTCCGAGAGTGGCAAGCGGCAACAGATTACACACTTTTCATACGTCGAGGCCGAAGCGTCTCCGCCTTCAGAAAACGGCAGCCTCCCGGCGTCGAAGGCGTCGGGCGCGGTCGCACCGGCTCGCCTGCGGCGCGAGCATGTCCGCCGCACAGTCGCCGTCGTGATAGATGACTTGGGCATCTCGTTCGAGAGTATAGAGTCCGTGCGGAAGGCTCTCAGACAGTTCGTGGACGAGCAGATGCAGGCGAGCGACTTGGTGGCAATTCTTCGCACCAGTTCGGGCATGGGGGCGGCGCAGCAGTTCACTTCCGACAAGCGGCTGCTGCATGCGGCCATCGAAGGCATCCGCTGGTATCCGGCAGGGCGCGTGGGGGCCAGCACCTTCGCGCGCGCCAACGAGATGTATTCCGAAGAGATTAAAGGTGATGCAAAAGCCATCGACGAATTGGAAGAGGCGCGGCAGGGGATTTACTCCGCGGGCACGCTGAGCACGGTCAAGTCCATCGTGCGCGGCTTTGGCAAGATGCCGGGGCGCAAGTCGGTCGTGCTGTTCTCGGAGATGTTCCGGCTCTTCTCCGCGAGAGGCCGCAACGAGCGTTTGGTGAATGAGATGCGGCAGTTGACGGAAGAGGCGAACGCCTCTTCGACGACCATCTACACGATAGACACCAGCGGCTTGCAGACCTTCGGCCTCAACGCCGAGGACAGGGCCAGCGGCATCGGTTACTTGTTCGACCCGAGGGCCATGGAGGGAGGAGGGGGGCCGCTCCCAGCGCCCACGCCTACGCCGGACAGCACTCAGAGCAGCCTGTCCGCGCAGGCCGAAAGAGACTCGCAGGACGCCTTCAGAAAGCTCCGGGGGCTGTCGGAGCAGCGAGAGAATCAGAGGGGGGAGTCTCAAAGCGTTCTGTCTTATCTGGCGACGAGGACGGGCGGCCTCTTCGTGCGTAACAGGAACGATTTGGGGGCGGGCATGCGGGACGTGATGAACGATCAGAAGGGCTTCTATCTGATTGGGTTTCGTCCCGGCGACGCTCCCTTGGACGCGCGCACGGGACGACGACGGCTGCGCAGTCTTGAGGTGAAAGTTAAAGGCTCGGGGTTAAAGGTGCGTGCGCGGTCTGGCTATTCGGGAATCACGGATGGGGAGAGTCGCCCCGCGCGCCGCACCCGCGACGAGCAGATATCGGAGGCGCTGCTCTCTCCCTTCGCATCCGACGACGTGAGAGTGAGGCTGACCTCACTCTTCGGCGTAGAGCCGGGCGGCGGCGGCGCGTATCTGCGCTCCCTTCTGCACGTGGACGCGCGCGACCTGAAATTTACGGAAGAGGCAGGGGGCGCGCGCAAGGCCGAGCTGGACATCGTGGCCGTCGCTTTCGGCGCGGGCGGGCAGGTCGTGGAGCAGGGCAGCTACCCGCAGACGGTGAACGCCAGCGCCGAAGAGTACGAGCGAATTTTGCGGAGCGGTTTGACGTTCATCGTCAACTTTCCTATCAAGAAGGCAGGGGCTTACCAGATGCGCGTCGCGGTGCGGGAGCCGGCGTCGGAGCGGGTCGGGACGGCCCGGCAGCTTGTAGAGGTTCCAGACCTCGGCAGAGGCCAGCTCGCACTCTCCGGGGTGGTCGTGAGCGGGAACAATCAGTTGGCCGCGAGCAACACTCAGCCAGCGTCGGCGGGAGGTGTTCAGTCGAGCGCAGCCGAGCCGAATTCGCAGCTCGGCCCGGCGGTGCGCCGCTTGCCGAAGGGAGTGATACTCGAATATCGCTATAACATCTACAACGCCCGTCTGGACACGTCGGGCCGCCCACAGTTGCAGACGCAGATGCGTCTGTTGCGCGACGGCAAAGAGGTCTTCACGGGGAAGGTACAGACGCTAGACGGCAGTCGGCAGCCGGACTTGAAGCGGCTCAACGCCGCGGGGGGCATCCGCATCGGGCCGGAGCTGACGCCGGGAGAGTACGTGTTGCAGGTCATCGTCACAGACCTGCTGGCCCCGGAAAAGTCCCGCACGGCGATACAGTGGGCTGACCTCGAAATCGTCGAATGATTCAGTCGGGCGAGCGGAGACTTCCGGCCAGCTTCCGCGCCGCCTCCGCGTCCGAAGCCTCCGGGGCCAGCGCGACGTAAGCGTCGAGGTGCTCGACGGCGAGCCCGCGCTGGCCCTTCTCCTGCGCGAGACGCGCCAACGCGAGGTGCGCCCTCGCGGCCTTCCCCTCGTCGAGTTCAAGGGCGCGCTTGAAATGAGGCTCGGCTCTCGCGCCGTCCGTCTCAAGGAGCGCCCAGCCGAGGTAGAGGTGCGCGGCCCAACTGGTTTCCTCTAATTGCACGGCGACTCTCAACTCGTCCGCCGCCTCGCCGCGCTTCCCCTGCGCGAGCAGGACGATGCCGCGTTCGATATACGGCTCTGACTGCTTGGGCGCGATTTGTTTGAGCGGTCGGAGCGCCTCTTCGGCCTCGGGAAACCGCTTTTGCAGACGCAGCTCGCGCGCGAGTTCGAGGCGGGCGGCGTAATATTTCGGATAAAGCTTGATGGCCTCGCCGAACTCGTTGACGGCCCGCGCAGAGTCGCTGCCGGACAGCGCTTTCATCCCTTCGCGATAATGCTTGAGCGCGGCTTTAGGCACGTCGATGTCGATATCGGCGGCCACGACTCCCGGCGCGACTCTGCCCGGCAGAGGCTTCAGAGAAAGGTCTACGAGGATGACGGCGTGCTGCGAGGTAGGCGCGGCGGGGTTCGGCGGGAAGAGAGGGACGCTGGTCGCCGTGGGCTCGAACTTTTCCGTCTCAAACGTCTCGACGACGTAATCCCCGGTGGGAAGTTGTTTGAAGGTGAACTGCCCGTCCGGTCTGGTGAAGGTCTCGGTGATGGGCCGCCCCTCCGGCATTTTCAGGAGCCTGACGCGGAGGTTGCCGACCATCTGGCCCCGCGCGTTGAGACGGCCCTCGATTTGGTGATACACGCCTTCGGAAGTTTGCCCCGCAGCCGTGGGGGCGAGCGCCGAAAGAAGGATTGCTGTTAAGAACAACGTCGCTCGAAATCTTTCTCCGCAGGACATCGGCCCCTCCTCTTCGCAAGCTTCCCCGATGAAATTATGAATTGGTTTACTGAGTTGAGGTGAAGAATCTTAGCACCTCCGTAAACGGCGGCCAACCGACCCTTAGTTTTTCGCCGTGCGCTCGCCGTATTAACAAAAAGGCCAGCCGGATTGCTCCGGCTGGCCTTTCCAAAAGGAGATGTGACTCCCCTTATAAGTTAGAAGGAGAAGCGCGCGCCGAGCTGGATGACGCGTGACTCGCGCGCGGCGGTGAACGTGCCGAAGCCGGCGCTCGTCAGGCTCGTGTCAATCGTCGTGAACTGCGTGTGGTTCAGGACGTTGAACGCCTCGAAGCGCAGCTCAAGGTTCGTCGATTCGCTCCACAGCCGCGTGTTCTTCGCCAAGATGAGGTCGAAGTTGTTGACCCCGTTCTTGGCGCGGAACTGGTTGACGCCAGCCGTGCCCCTGCGGAACCCGGTGGCGAGGTTCGTCACCGTCGCGTTCTTGAAGGCGTCGGCGTTGAAGGCCCGCCCGTTGTTCTGGCGCGGGTCGAGGTTGACGAACGGCGCGCCCAAGTCTGGGAGCAGGAGGACGCCGGACGTGCCGGTGGTGTTCGACACGTTGCTCACGGTGATGGGCCTGCCGGACTCAAGCGTGTAGATGCCGCCGAGGCTCCAACCGCCGAGGATGCGATTGAACGCCCCCCCGCTAAAGCCGAGCCACCTGTCAAACGGCACGTCGTAAATCCAGCTTCCGACGAACCTGTGGGGCACGTCGTCCGACGAGAGCCCCCTGCCGAAGCGTCGGTCTATAAGGTCGAGCCCGCCTCGGTTGGTGTCAGTCCCAGCCGTGTCCGTGATGGACTTCGAGAACGTGTAGGCCGCTTGGAACAGCAGTCCATCGCTGTACCGGCGCTGGATGTTGGCCTGAAACGAGTTGTACCAAGAGTTACCTGCCGCGACCTGCATGGCTATGTTGACGCCGAAGTCAGGGTTCACGCGACGGGCGTTGGTGTTGACTCCCGAAGAGCTAGGGACGAACTGCTGCCCGACCGGGATGGAACTCGGGTACGGAATGAAGGTTCCGAACGACGGGTTCACCTGCTCGATGGCGTAGAGCTTGAGGCCACGGTTGCCCACGTAGCTCATGCTCATGACGTAGTTGTCGAGGAAGCTGCGCTCGAAGGTCAGGTTGTACTGATAGGTGTACGGCGTGCGGATGAACGGGTCAATCGCGCGAGCCGTGTTAGCAATCCTGAGCGTGTTGGAGTCCAAGTTCCTCGTGCTCAAAGAGACGCCCACCGTAGGCACGCCCGCAAGGAACGGGTTCGGAATCGTCGGCTGCGTCAGGTCTGTCCCTGCGCCCGAGACGTTGTTGCCGAAGTTCGGGAACGGGTCAGGGCCGAAGGGGTTAGCCAGCGGGCCGCCGACCTCCTCGAAGTACGCCTCGGAACTCTGGAAGCCCGGCGCGGTCAGTTGTTGGAGGGCCGTGTCACCGATTATCGCTCCGTAGAAGACGCCGAAGCCGCCGCGAATCACGCCCTGCTGGTTGCCGAACAGAGGTTGAAGCCAGCCCCCCTCAATCTTCGGCGCGTAGGCGAAGCCGAAGCGCGGGGCGAAGTTGTTCAGGTCGCGGTTGACGCCGCCCGCCGGAACCGTGCCGCCTAGGTCTGGATCGGGGTCGCCCACGTAGAGCAGGCCCAGAGGAGCGCGCTGCCCGGCGGGGACTACCACCTGCTGCGCCCTGTTGAAGAGCTGACCTCCGGTCAGGATGGTCGAGACCTGCCCGCGCGCCGCCGCCGTCGGCCTGTAGTAGGCCACGCGGTTGGCTTTATCGGTCAGTGGCCCGACGTACTCGTAGCGCATGCCGAGCGAGAGCGTCAGCTCGTCCGACAAGCGCCAGTTGTCCTGCGCGAAGAGCGCACCGGCGAGCTGCCTGTAGTCGCGCTCGCCGTTGGAGCCGAACTGGATGTAGCCGGGCGAGTTGCCTATCAAGAGGTCGGCCAAGTCGTCGCCGGTCGTGTTGGCGTCCTCATTCGAGCCGAAGCCGATGATGGCTTGGTTGATGAAGACGAAGGTCTGATCCTGCATGTACTTGGTTCCGTCAAAACCGAACTTGAAGCGATGGTCGCCCTTGACCCAACTGACGGAATCCTGAATCTGGAAGTTGGTGGCCGCGCGCGCCTGCGGGCCTTGGAAGGTATTGCCGAGCCGGAGGCCACGGTCGTCTAGGAAGATGAACGGCGGCCCCGCGAAGCCCTGATTAGCCACGAAATTGGCCGAGAAGCCAATCTCCTGCGGCGTCGTGCTGTTCTGCGGCGCGAAGCTTGGCTGAAGGTTACGCGCGAACCCGACGAGGAACGAGTTGATGAGCGTCGGCGAGAGCGTGTAGGTGTGGCGCACCGCTGCGTTGTAGGTGGTGCGCAGGTCTAAGGAGCCGAATCCCGGCACATTCGCACCGTTGACCGTCGGGAAGAACGGGAAAGGACTCTCGGTCTGCCTCTGGAAGCGGTTGAAGGTGACGCCGTACTGCTGCTTATCGCTGACCCAAGGGTCGAGGCGAATCGTCAGGATGTCGAAGTTCTCAATCTCCGGCGCGGAGACGGTCGCAGTGCCGCTGGCGCTCGTCGGGATGAACCCGAGGTAGTACTGCCCGATGGGGCTGAAGCGCGACGCGGGGATTTGCTGCCTGATGTTGCCGCCCGAGCTTGAAATGATTGGGAAAGGCCCACCCGTCGCAGGGTCGAGGAGCGGGTCTGCGGCGCTGCGGGTGAAGATGCCCTGCGCCTCTTCAGGGGTCGGAAGGCCGTTCAACTGAATCGAAGAGCCGAGCAGTTGGCGGCGTCCCTCGTAATCCACGAAGAAGAAGGCGCGGTTCTTTCCGTTGTAGAGCGACGGCCCGCCCTCGCCGAAGCGCGGCAAGAAGATGGGGCCGCCGAAGTTCCCGCCGAACTCTTTGCGCTCGAAGGGACGCCGGTAGTCACAGTTGTCGCGGCTGCGCAGAGCCGGGTCGGCGGGACAGTTGCCGACCTTGCGCAGGGGCGCGTCCGAGGGGTCGTTCTGGTCGAAGAAACGAGCCGCCGAAAGGAACGTCGGACGCCAGAAGGCGCGCACGTTGCCGTGAAAATCGTTCGTTCCGCTGCGGGTCACGACGTTGATGACCGTGCCCGTGTTGCGCCCGAACTCGGCCTCGAAGTTCGAGGTCAGGAGTCGAAACTCCTGCACGGCGTCGGGGCGCGGCTGGACGCCCGTCGAGCCGCCCGTGGCCGTCTCGTTATTGTTCGAGCCGTCGAGCTGGAAGTTGTTCTCAACCGAGCGCTGCCCGTTGCCGCGAATAGCGCCGACGTTATTCGTCGTGACGCCGGGCTGAAGCAAAGCGAGGTCGAGGATGTTGCGACCGTTGAGCGGCAAGCCCTGCACGCGGCGGGCTTCGACGGTCGTGCCGAGCATCGGGGTTTCGCGGTCAATCGTCTCCTGCGAAGCCGTGACGGTGACCTCTTCGGTCGCCACGCCGATTGCCAGCGTGGAGTCGAGCCGGATGTTACGGTTCGGCTCCAAGTTGGCGTTGCGCAGGCTCACCTGCGCGAAGCCGGGGGCGGTGATAATCACGTTATAGACGCCCGGCTCAATCTCCAAAAACTGGTAGACGCCCGACTCGTTGGTCTGGACGCTGCGGACTTCCCGTCCATCTTCCACCGTCTGGCTGGACGGGTCTCTCTGATCTTGTCCGGCCCTGAAGAGTCTGACGGTCGCGCCGACGACCGCAGCCCCGTTCGGGTCGGTAACTTCGCCACTGATAGTTCCGCGCGTACCTTGAGCAAAGGTCAATTGTGTCAGCAGAAGCACACAACTGACCGCTACCAGTAACATGCGGAACGAGTGCATCACGTGCTTGCCAATAGAGCCGGGCAATGCCAGTGCGTTAAGGAACATGTAAAGCCTCCCCTGTTCAAAAGTTAAAGACGGCATGCCGCTACAGATTAATGCCGCGACATGCAAATTTCGGGAATTTTGAGATTTATTATACAAATACCATTCCGCACATGAGTCGCGGCTTAGACGCTTAATTACTTGGAATTATGAGAAGCAAATTCAACAGGTACGAGCAGAATCCAAAAATCCAAACAAGACCTTCCAAATTTATGGAAAACCCGACGGTAATCGAGAGTTTCCTATACGCTTGATGACGGGCCGGATTTTGCGGTCGAGGTCGTGAACCGGCCCGCCGAATCAGTTAAGCGTAGTCGGTGCTGAAGGCGCGGTCGAACCCCTCCGACGAAATCTCGCCGATGCCTTCGCGCGTCATCTGGTAAGGCAGCGCACGGCGGACGGTGTCAGTGCAGCATTCGTGAGGTGGAAGTTAGAACCTTGAGAGGAACGCAAAATTAATATCAGCCTTCGGAGACAGCGCCGCAGCCGTGCCGGGAGCCAATGATGTTTGTCTCAAGCTGAATAGAAAATAAGTCGCCGGTCTCAGTCTTAGAGGCTCCCCCAAGCCCCACAGACACAATCGACCGGCGACTTATTTTCCGACACCATCGGACGCGAGGCACTTTGACGATTCCGTTCCCCCGAAAGAATCGCAGACTGCCTGTTGGTAGAATTCCCGGCTCCCCCGAACCCTTCACTCCACCCGCCCTGATGGTAAAGAACGAACTGTTTCTTTTCAGCCTTCTTTATTCCGGTATTAACTATTGCAACGAGTGTGCCGCCGCTGTCGCTGCACGCGTTCCTGACCTCAACTCGCGGCAAAACCGTAGAATTTAGCGGCCATTCTTTAAAAAGTTGATGCCGGAATGCCGCTCGTCGAAGAAGCGGCCACGCCGCCCGGGTCGCATCATATTTTTACAGACGACGCATCTTGAGCAGTTAGTTGGTACGGATTCGATGCAAAGAGCGGGCTCAAGCCCTGCCCGAGTCGGCCTTAAAGAACTCTCTCCCAACACCTCGCACTTTTTTATTAAGGCTCCTTACAGTCGAGCGCCCGTGCGCTGGGAGCGGAGCCGTAACTTGGAACAGAACGCCGTCAACTTCTTGGGGTATAATGAAGGATAAAGTCGGGCTGCGGGAAAGGAAGGTTCGTCATGGCAGGTTGGGACGGCGACGCTCTGGCGGGGAGCATGGAGGAGGCTTTGGAGCGGCAGCAGGAGGCCGCAGAGGAGAGGCGCGCGCGGAAGGAGACATCCTCGCCGGAGGAGCGAGAGCGCCGTGCGCGCGAGGAGTCGCACAGGCTCGACAAGGTTCGTCTGGCGGAGCAACTCGGGCGGGCGACCAACCCGGCGCACAGGGCCATGCTGGAACGGGCGCTGAAGGCGCTGGACGATTCCGGCGACACCCTAGACGCCGCCTCATGACTGAGGTCTTTAGAATGTCCCGCGCGGTCGTTGATTCGGAGGCACGTCTGCTAGCGCCGCTGCAAGACACGGGCGCTTGTTGCTGGCGCGGGCGGTAAATGAGGAGCATCAACCATGAACGGGCAGCACAGGAAGGATGTCAGGCCCGGCCTCACGGTCGAGATAGTTTTGAAAGAGGATCAGCGCACCGGCCAGCGGACGCTCGGGGTTGTAAAGGATATTCTGACGAAGTCGTCTCAACATCCGCACGGCATCAAGGTCAGGCTGGAGACGGGCGAGGTGGGCAGAGTCAAAGAGATTATCGAAAAGAGTTCAGTCGGCTCATAGAGCAAGGCTTTACAGCACTCCCGAGGTGGCGGCGAACCGGCCCGCGAGCAATGCGGCTGTCCTCCAAAGGCTTCTGGAAGAGGGGGCCGTCCTCCCCGGCAAGTCGAACATGCACGAGCTGGCCTTCGGCGCGACCAGCAACGACGCCTTCTTCGCCTCAAAACACGTCAACGTATTCCCACAAGCCCCTGCACCGATTGAATCAACTTCTCCGAGTCATATCCGACGCCGTCTTTGAAGACTATCTCTACCCGCTCGATGTCGCCGATATTCGCCGCCGGGTTTCCCTTTACGACCATCAAGTCGGCCTGCTTGCCGACCGTGACGGAACCGATGCGCGCGTCTTCGCCGAGGAACTTCGCGCCGTTGAAGCTCGCAATCTTTATCGCCTCCAGAGGGGTGAAGCCCGCTTCGACCAGCAGCTCTATTTCGCGCAAATCGCCGAAGCCCGCGACGATGCCGCCGTTGCCGGTCGGGTCGAGTCCGGCGATGAGCAAGCCTCCCGCCTGAACGAACGCCCGCTCGAAATCCATCGCCTTGCGCAACAGCGCGACGAAATCCGGCGCGGACGAGACGCGTGCACGCGCTTGCAGGTAGCGCACGCGCGCGTCCGTAGACATCACGTTCAGCAAGCGCTGACTGAGCAAAGCGCTCGCAGCGCCGATGCCGCTCTGGGCCAGAGGCGCACCGGCGGCTTCAAATACCGGAAGCGTCGAGGTGATGGCTACGTTCTTGGCGACCAGCGTGCGTATCGTTTCCTGTGCGGCAGGGCTATTCAAATCCAGCTGCCGCAAGCTGGCGCTGACAGCGCCGCCCGGCGGGCACTGGTCGGCTTTTTTGTTCGCGACGAATTCCGAGTCGGCGAACAGCCCGTGCTCAAGGTTGTCGATGCCAATCTCGGCGGCTTCGCGATAACCGATTGAGCAGAGGTGGCCCGTTACTTTCAACCCGCGCTTGTGCGCCTCTTCCACAGCCGCGCGCAGCTCGTCGCGCGTGATATTCATGTACGCCTTGAATGAAGTCGCGCCCGCGTCGGCCCAGTAGTTCACCAAGCGCCGCGCGTCGTCCGGCCCGGAGAGCTGATGCATGACAGGCGTGAACGCGCCGGAGCCTTCGAGATACGGCGCGGTGACGTGCATCTTGGGGCCAATCATCCGGCCCGCGTCGATGAGCCGCTTGATTTCAAGGTCGGTGTACGGCGCGACGCTGCCCGTGGTGCGGATGGTGGTGACGCCGTGTGCGAGATAGAGGCGCGGGAAACTGCTGCCCATGTTCGAGTACATCGGCGGCGAACCGCCCATGGGGAAGAACATGTGGTTGTGCATCCCTACCAGACCGGGCAGAACCGTGTAACCCGTGAGGTTTAGCACCTGCGCGTTCGCGGGAGCTTTCGCCGTGGCGCTCGGCTCGACCGATTGAATCTTGCCGTCGCTGATGACGACCGTCTGATTCTCACGCGGCGCGGCTCCCGTCCCGTCAATCACGCGCACATTTGCC
>WUUC01173055.1_pt1 | contig 11135 bp, 10 predicted proteins | sample 6278441 | NCBI WGS metagenome assembly WUUC01 (sample SAMN13675441, study PRJNA597444) | soil metagenome | isolation source: soil | place: USA: Washington | collected 2017-10 | reverse complement strand
TGCGGCTGGCCCGGCTACTTCTCCGAGCTGCTCGAGTGGCAGTGGGAGCGGAAGATCATCCCCTACTGGAAGGAGGGCGCCGCCTTTGCCGGGGAGCATGGCGTAAGGCTGGCGTTCGAGCCCCACCCGGGCGACTGCGTCTTCAATCCGCCCAGCATGCGCCGCCTGCGTGAGGCGTGCGGCGAGAACGTGGGCGTCAACTTCGACCCGAGCCACCTCTGGTGGCAGGGGATGGATCCGCTGGTCGTGGCCGATGAGCTGGGGCGCGCCGGGATGATCTTCCACGTGCACGCGAAGGACACCTACATCGACGAGGCCCGCGCCCACAGCGACGGGCTGCTCGCGACTTCCGAGCCCGAGGCCGAGGGCCGCTCGTGGCGCTTCGCGACCGTGGGCTACGGCCACGACGTCGTCTTCTGGCGCAAGCTCGCGTCGGTGCTGCGCACGGTCGGCTACGAGGGCGTGATCAGCATCGAGCACGAGGACCCGCTCGCTCCGGTCATGGAGGGTCTCGAGCGGACGGTCAAGCTGCTGCGCGAGGCCCTCTGGCACGACCCCAGCGCCGCGCTGTCCTGGCTCACGGACCCGCCCACGCTCACGACTCTCGAGCGCGACGCGGCGGCCGGGTAGGCCGATCTCCACCGTCGCGAGCTCGCGGCGCGGGCTCGCGGCGCTGGTGCTGGGCGCGATGTCGATCGCGCTGGGCGTGATCGCCAGCAAGCGTGCCTACGCCGAGGGGGCCGACACGCACAGCATCCTCTCCGCGCGCTTGATCCTCGCCGCGGCGCTCGTCGTTCCGCTCGTGCCCTGGTCCATCCGAGCCAGCGGCCGGCGGGCGAGCTTCGGCGCGGTGGCGCTCGGACTCGGCACCGGAGTGGCGCTGTGCGTGGGTGGCCGGAGCGAGCTCGAGGGACTGGCGCGGCTGCCCGCCGGCACCCTCGTCCTGCTGCTTGCCGCGGTGCCGGTCTGGGTGGCGGGGCTGGGCTGGCTCGGCGTCGGACGCAGCCCCACACGCGTCGAGCGCGCGGCGGTGGCGGCGCTCGTGACGGGCGTGGCGATCATGGCCGTCCCGATCGGCGCCGCGATCGACCCGCTCGGGCTCGCGTTCGGGATCGCCACCACGCTCTGCTTCACGGTCTTCCTGCTCGCGCTTGAGCGCAATCGCGGCGTGGCGCCGCGATCGGGGTTCCTGCTCGGGGTAGCGGGCGCCGGGCTGGCGCTGATCGCGATCGACCCCGGCGCCCTGCCGGGACTCGTCGACGGGGAGGTGCCTCTGCCGCTCGTGCTGGCGCTCGGAGTCACCACCGCGGGCTGGGCCGTGCTGGTCGGCATCGGGCTCCAGGCCACCGACTCCGTCACGGCTGCGATCGTGATCTCAGTCGAGCCGGTGCTGGTGGCGGTGCTCGCCTTCCTCCTGCTGGGAGAGGGTCTGAGCCCGCGCGAGCTCGTCGGCGGGCTGGTAGTGCTCAGCGCGATCGGGGCGGTCGCGGTCCACCCCGCGGACGGGTGAGCGCGTCAGCGCGCGAGGGCGCCGCCGCGTCGCGCGGTCGGGTCCCAGAAGCCCCAGGCGCCGTGCAGCGCGAGCCCGACGGCTCCAGCCAGGCCGGCCTCCGTGCCGAGCTCGGTCAGCCTGATCGGGGCGTCGTAGTCGAGCCAGAGGCGGAAGCGCTCGGCTACACGCCCACGGATGATGTCCACCAGTGGCTCGCCGAGCAGGATCGACTCGCCGTGCAGGATGATCAGCTCGGGGTCGTAGTTGAGGATCAGATCGCAGATGCCGCCGGCCAGCGCATCGGCGTGCACCTCGATCTCGCGCAGCGCGACCTCGTCGCCGGCTTCGGCCGCCGCGACCAGGCGCTCCATCGTGAGGTCCGTGTCCTGGTAGAGGGCCTGGTCGCTGCGTGCGATCGATGCCGTCTTGACGGCGTTGAGGAGGTGCGTGGTCGACGCGACCATCTCCCAGCAGCCGCGGCTGTCGCAATAGCAGCGGTCGCCGCCGGCGCTGACGTGCGTGTGGCCGATCTCGCCGGCCAGCGAGTGCGTGCCGCGCCAGAGGCCGCCATTGATCACGATGCCGGCACTCAACCCGGCACCGGCCTCGAGGCACACGAAGTTGTCCACGCCCCGTCCCTGCCCGAACCAACCCTCGGCGATCGCCTGGACCCTGCTCTCGCTGTCGAGGAACACGGGCATCCCCATCTGCTCCTCGAGCAGCTGCGACAGGCCGATGTGACGCCAGCCGGGCATGCGCGGAGTCGTCAGGATCCGCCCCTCCTCGTCCACCAGCCCCGGCACGCTGACTCCCAGGCCGAGCACCGGCCGCCCGGGCTTGTTGATGGCCATCAGGGACCGCAGCAGGTCGACCATTCGGCCGATCACCGCCTCGGGGTCGGAGAGCGGATCGAACTCGACCGTCTCGCGGTGCTCGACCTCGCCGTTGAGGCCGGCGATGCAGCCGACCAGCCTCCCGACCTTGACCATGCACGCGACCCCGGCGGCCGCGAGCGGGTTGAACTCGAGCAGCCGCGGTCTGCGCCCACCGTGGCTGCCCGCCGTGCCGAGCTCGGTCTCGAGGACCAGCCCCTCGTCGATCAGGCCACTCACCGCGCGTGTCACGGCCGGCTTGCTGATGCCGGTGCGCTTGGAGAGAGCGATCCGGGAGACCGGCGCGCGCATGCGCAGCTCGCGCAGCAGTATGGCCCGGTTCGCGGAGCCGAAGCCGCCGGGTGGCGCCGCGCCCGAGCCCGTTGCGTCGTCCCCGGTCAAGCTGACCGGTCCCCGTCGCGCCGCGGCCTCAGCGCGCACGCGGGCCGCCGAGTGGTGCGGTGCGCGTCAGAAGGCGGTTGCTGGTGCTCGTTGAGGTGCCACATGGCTGGGCTTCGCCTTGGACGCGATCGGCGGGTCGAGCCGCTGCGCGCGCACATGTTCGCAGAGCCGCCCGAGGGGCGAAGTTTGATTCCATCCAGGAACTAGCCTAGACCGGCTCGGAGCGCGCGGCAAGCAACAGCGGCCGCCGCTCTGCGGACACGACGGCGTCTTGACAACTTGGCGACCCGGACATTAGGCTCGCAGCGGAACGATCTTCCCACTCGTCTATGAGCCGTCCGATCACACTCTTCACCGGCCAATGGGCCGATCTGCCGCTTGCCGACCTGGCCCCGAAGGCGGCCGCGTGGGGTTACGACGGGCTCGAGTTGGCCTGCTGGGGCGACCACTTCGACGTGGTCCAGGCACTCGACGACCCCGCCTATTGCGAAGGCCGGCGGGAGCTGTTGAAGCGCCATGGGCTCGACTGCTTCGCGATCAGCACCCACCTCGTCGGGCAGGCCGTGTGTGATCCGATCGACGCGCGGCACAAGGCGATCCTTCCCGACGCGGTCTGGGGCGACGGGGACCCGGAGGGCGTGCGCGGGCGAGCCGCGCGCACGGTCATGGACACCGCCCGCGCCGCAGCGCGCTTCGGGGTGCGCCAGGTCAACGGCTTCACCGGCTCGAGCGTCTGGCACATGCTCTACTCCTTCCCGCCCAACGACTGGGAGGCGATCGAGGCGGGCTACGCGGACTTCGCGGAGCGCTGGAACCCGATCGTCGACGTCTTCGACGGCGAGGGCGTGCGCTTCGGGCTCGAGGTCCATCCGACCGAGATCGCCTACGACTTCGCCACGACGCGGCGCGCCCTCGATGCCGTCGGCCACCGCGAGGGCTTCGGGATCAACTTCGACCCCAGCCACCTCGCTCATCAGTTCCTCGACTCGGCGGCCTTCCTCGAGGAGTTCGCGGAGCGGATCTACCACGTGCACGTCAAGGACGCCCGCCGCCGGCTCGACGGACGACGCGGCACGCTCGGCTCGCACCTCGACTTCGGCGACCCCGATCGGGGCTGGGACTTCGTCTCCCCGGGCCGCGGCGACGTCGACTTCGAGGGCATGATCAGGGCGCTCAACCGGATCGACTACGCCGGGCCGCTGTCGGTCGAGTGGGAGGACGCCGGCATGGACCGCGAGGCGGGCGCGCGCGAGGCGGCGGAGTTCGTCCGCCGCACCGACTTCGCTCCGGCGCGGAGCGGCTTCGACGAAGCGTTCCGCAGGGACGACTGACCGTGGCCAGGGGGATCGGCGTCGCGGACGTGACCGGTGGTGGCGGCGACGTGCCCGAGCTCGGGGTCGGGATGCTCGGCTATGCGTTCATGGGCAAGGCGCACTCGAACGCCTACCTGACGATCCCCCACATGACCTGGCCGCCGCCGCTGAGACCGCGGCTGGTGGCGCTGGCCGGGCGCTCCGCCGACAAGGTCGCCGACGCCGCCGCCCGCTACGGCTTCGCGGCCCACACCACGGACTGGCGCGAGCTGGTCGAGGACGAGGCGGTCGACCTGTTCGACAACTGCGGCCCCAACTCGGTGCACGCCGAGGCCAGCATCGCGGCGGCGGAGGCGGGCAAGCACGTGCTCTGCGAGAAGCCGCTCGGGCGCGACGCCGACGAGTCGTACGACACCTGGCAGCGCGTGGCTGCCGCGGGCGTCAAGCACATGTGCGCCTTCAACTACAGGTTCGTGCCGGCCGTGCGACTCGCGCGGGAGATCATCGAGTCGGGCGACCTCGGGGAGGTCACGCACTTCCGTGGCTCATACCTCCAGGACTGGGGCGCGACGGATGCCGACATATGGCGCTTCGACAAGGACAGCGCCGGCTCGGGCGCGCTCGGCGATCTCGCCGCGCACGTGATCGACCTGGCGCGCTACCTGGTCGGTGAGATAACGACCGCGGCTGCGCTGACCGCGACCTTCCAACCGGGCAGAGGGGTCGACGACGCGGTCGAGGCGGCGATCGGCTTCGAGGGCGGCGCGGTCGGCACGATCGAGGCGACGCGGTTCGCGAGCGGGCGCAAGAACGCGTTCCGCTGGGAGGTCAACGGCACCAAGGGCTCGATCGGCTTCGACCTCGAGCGGCTCAACGAGCTGCAGGTTCACTTCGACGACTCCGCGCCGGGCAGCCGCGAGCAGGGGTTCCGCACCGTGCTCGTCTCGGAGGCCGATCATCCCTTCTGGGAGTTCTGGTGGCCGCCCGGCCACATGATCGGGTGGGAGCACACCTTCGTGCACGAGATCCACCACCTGCTCACCGCGATCGCGCAGGACGGGCAGGTCGGGCCGCACGGCGCCACCTTCGAGGACGGCTACCGCGCGGCGGAGGTCTGCGACGCGATCCTGGAGAGCGCCGCGTCCGGGCGGCGCCAGGAGCTGACGTACCGGGGCCCGCGGTGAAGCTCGCGATGATCCATTGGATGCGGGACGAGCCGCTGGAGGAGACGGTCGCGCGTCTCGCCCGCTGCGGCTACGACGGCATCGAGCTCAACGGTGAGCCGGCGCTCTACGACAGCGGCGAGGTGCGCGACTGCCTCGACCGGCACGGCATCGCCGCCTGGGGGGCGGTCACGCTGATGGAACACGAGGGACGCGACCTGCTCCACCCAGACCGCTACGTGCGAAACGGGACTGAGACCTACCTGCGCGACACGATCGACCTGGTCGCGGCGATAGGCGGCCGCACCCTCTGCTGCGTGCCGTCCACGATCGGCAAGACGGCGCCGCTCGCGGACGCCGGGTCGGAGTGGCGCTGGGCCGTCGAGGGCCTGCGCCGCGTCGGCGAGCACGCCGGCGAGCGCGGCGTGCGCATCGCGCTCGAGCCGATCACGCGCTTCGAGACCTACTTCCTCAACCGCGGCGAGCAGGCCGCGCGGCTGGCGGACGAGGTCGGCCTGCCCAACGTCGGCCTGTGCCTCGACGCCTATCACATGAACATGGAGGAAGCGGACCCGCTGGCCGCGATCCGCGCCGCCGGAGACCGCCTGTTCGACTTTCACGTCGCCGACAGCAACCGCTTGCCGGCCGGAGCCGGCGGGCTCGACTGGGGCGAGATCCTCGCGACGCTCGCGGAGGTCGGCTACGACGACTACCTGACCGTCGAGGTCGAGCCTCCACGCGACCACACGCCGCTTCGGTCGGTGCCCGAGGTGGATGGTCAGTTCGAGGCGCAGTTCTACGACCGCATCGTCAGGCAGACGGTCGAGCACCTGAACACGGCACGCAGCGCAACGGGCTCGTAAGGAGGAGGGGATGGGTTTGAGGTACTACCTGGTCGCGGTGGCTCTGGTGGCGGCGATGGTGCTGTCCGCTTGTGGCGACGACAGCGACGATGACGACGGCGGAGGCGGCAGCGGAGGCGGCAGCGCGGCCACCGAGAAGCCGGCCAAGAAGCCGAAGCAGCTCAGCGTGAGGATCTGGGCGGGACCGCTCAAGGACGGCTTCGCCGAGTCCTGCGGCGCTTCGTTCACCGAACGGACGGGGATCCCGATCAGGTGGGACACGGCGGACGAGGGCCCGATCCACACCAAGGTCACCTCCGCGATCCGGGCCGGCGAGCGGCCACCCGTCGACCTCAGCTTCCAGCTGCAGACGCGTGGGTACCTCAGCGGCGTGCAGGACCTGTCGGTTCCGATCAACCCCGACGTCGCAACCAACCTGAACGCGATCACCGAGAGCGTGGCCAAGCCGCCCGAGCTCCCCGACGACGACGGCTGGGCGTACGTGAACGTGTACAGCTTCATGATCCCCGTGATCGTCAGGACCGACCGGGTCAAGCCGGAGGAGATCAAGTCCTGGCAGGACCTCTTCGACCCGAGGTTCAAGAACGCGATCGAGTGGGATCAGCAGTACGCGAGCACGGCGTTCGCGATCGCGAAGATGCTCGGTGTGACGCCGTCGGCGGAAGACCCGGCGAGCATGGACCCGGTGTGGGACAAGATCGCCGAGGCCAAGCCGAACATCGCGATCCTCGGTGACGACGCCGCCTCGGTGAAGGCCCTGACCGAGGGACAGGTCGACATCTCGATCCACGGCGTCTTCGACAAGATCGAGGCCGAGGCGGCCGGCGCGCCGGTGGCATCCGTCGTGCCTGAGGAGGGAGCGCTCATCCTGGGTGACTCGGCGTACATCCACAAGAACATCCCGGACGAGTCCGCCTACTACGCCCAGGTGTTCATCAACGAATGCCTGAATGCGGAGAACCAGACCAAGATCGCGGACGCGCTCGGGGTCATCCCGGTCAACCCCGAGGCCACGCTGCCCGCCTACATGAAGAAGGAGCCGCGCGTGTTCCCGGTGACGGAGGAGCAGATCGAGGAGTCCGCGATCGTGGCCCCGATCCCCGCCATGGCGCGCAACCAGGACGAGTGGCAGGCCGCCTTCGACGGGGCCGTGAAGTAACGATCGATGGGGATGGCGAGGCTAGGGGGAGAGCCCGAAGACGTCAGCGCTGATCCTCCTGTGGCGCTGGGCGCCGGTTACCCGGGAGTTCCGAGCGAGCTTCCGGAACCGGTGCCCAGCGACCACATCGCCGTCTGGCGGGGCATCACCAAGGCCTACGGGCAGGTCGAGGCGGTCTCCGGCGTCGACCTCAGCATCGCGCGCGGGGAGTTCTTCACGCTCCTGGGTCCGTCGGGGTCCGGTAAGACCACTCTCCTGCACGTGCTCGCCGGCCTGATCGCGCCGACGTCCGGGACCGTCGTGATCGACGGCTGGGACGCGACCGACGAGCCGCCCTACCGGCGCAACCTCGGCATGGTGTTCCAGTCGCTCGCGCTGTTCCCGCACATGGACGTCTTCTCCAACGTCGCGTTCCCCTTGCGGATGCGTCGGATCGGGCGGGCCGAGATCGCGACCCGGGTGGGCAGGGCGCTCGAGATGGTCCGCCTCGGCGACCTCGAGCACCGCGACGTGGCCGACCTTTCCGGCGGCCAGCGCCAGCGCATAGCGCTCGCCCGGGCGCTGGTCTACGAGCCGCCGCTGCTGCTGCTCGACGAGCCGCTGGGTGCACTCGACCGGCGGCTGCGCGAGGACATGCAGGTCGAGCTGATGCGGCTCCACCGCGACCTCGACGTGACGATCGTCAACGTCACCCATGACCAGCGCGAGGCGCTGATGTTGAGCGACCGCATCGGGATCCTCGAGCGCGGCAGCGTCCTGCAGGTCGCAACCCCCGAGCAGCTCTACAGCCGCCCGGCGACTCCGTTCGTCGCGGCGTTCCTCGGCGACCCCATCCTGATCCGCGGGACGCTCGTCGAGGAGGGCGGCCGGCGCTGGCTCCAGCGCGACGACCTACGCGTGGCGGTCATGGACGGCGATCAGCGCGGACCCGGCGTGCTCGTCCTGCGCAGCGAGGCCGTGACGCTGACCGGCTCCGCCGAGCGCGCGGCCGGCTTCGACAACCGCGTGGCGGCGCAGGTCGAGCTGGCGGCCTTCGAGGGCACCGGCATGTACTACGAGGCCAAGCTGGTCGGCCACGGCGTCGTCGCCAAGGTGCTAGCTCCCGGCGGCGGCGAGGGCGGCCGGCTGGCCCCGGGCGACAAGGCCTGGCTGGCGTGGAACGTCGGGGACGCGCCGGTGCTCGCCGATGGGTAGCGCGCTCGGGGCGCCCGGCCGCTCGGACGTGGCGTTCGGCTGGCGCGTGCTCGACGGCGCCATCGCCGTCAAGGAGCGGCTGCGCTTCGGCGGGCGCGGCCGGATGGGGGCGGCGCCGCTCCTGCTGCCCGGGCTGCTGCTGGTGTCGCTGCTCGCGGCGGGGATCGTGCTGCTCGCGTGGCGCAGCCTGCACGCGTTCGACCCCTTCCTGTTCAAGCAGGGCGGGCTGTCGACGGTCAACTATCGAGAGCTCGCCGAGACCCCGCTGGTGCGCGAGGTGTTCGTCCGGACCGTGATGATGGCGCTGGTCACGACCGCGATCGCGGTCGCCCTGGCGGTGCCCACCGCGTACGTCATGACGCGCCTGCGGTCGCGCGCGTTGCGGCTACTGATGCTCGTGGCGATCTTCATGCCGATCCTCACCGGCGATATCGCGCGCGCGTATGGATGGCTCGTGCTGCTCGGCCGGGAGGGCTACGTCCCCTGGCTGACCGACCTGGTCGGGCTGGGCCGGCCGGCGCTGCTCGGGACGCTCTGGGCCGTGGGCATAGGCACGGTGCAGATCCTGGTGCCGCTGTCGGTGCTGATCCTACTGCCCGCCTTCCAGCGCGTCGACGGCCAGCTCGAGCAGGCAGCGGCCACGCTCGGCGCCCGCCCGTGGCGCGTCTGGGCCACAGTGATCCTGCCCCTGATTCGGCCCGGGATCGCTGGGGCGGCGGCCGTCTCGATCACCGTCAGCATGACCGAGTTCGCGAACCCCGGCCTGCTCGGGCAGGGCGTGCGCGACTACGTCGCCAACCTAGTCCAGAGCGTCGTGCTCGGACGCGACAACGTCTATCTGGGGTCCGCGATGGGCCTGACCCTGCTGGTCCTGGTGATGGTGCTCGTGACCGTCATCCTGGTGGTCGGTCAGCGCAGCCGGGCCGGACGCGCCGCGGGGGGAGCGGGATGAGGATCGGCCTGGGCCTGCGCGCCGTCACCGCGGCAACCGTCCTCTACCTGATGCTGCCGACGCTGATCATCGTCGCGGCGTCGTTCTCGGCCGGCCGGCAGATCGCCTTCCCGCCGAACGGCTTCACACTCGACTGGTACGGGGACATGCTGTCGGACGCCGAGGTCTGGCGAACCCTCAAGAACAGCCTCTACGTCGGGCTCGTCTCGGTGGCAGTCGACGCGCTCGTGGCCGTGCCCGCCGTGCTCGCGATCCACCGCCGCCGCGTCCGCGGTGGGACCTACCTGACCGCCTACCTGTCGCTGGGCCTGGCGACGCCCTTCATCGTGTCGGCGATCGGCTTCCTGATCGTCTTCACCCAGCTCGGCGTGCTGGGTCACCTCACGGCCGTCGCGGTGGCGATCGCGATCGTGAACCTGCCGTTCATGCTGTGGGCCGTCGCGTCGAGCGTGCTGGACCTGGGCACGGACCTCGAGAAGGCCGCCGCCACGCTCGGCGCCGAGGAGCTCCAGCAGTTCCTCTTCGTGACCGTCCCGGGTGTTGCCCCCGGCGTGATCACGGGAGGGCTGATGGTGTTCGTGCTCGGCATCACCGAGTTCATCGTCAGCGCGATCCTTGTGAACCTCAACAACCTGACGCTCCCCGTCTTCGTCTACTCGGGCATCAGGACCACCGTTTCGCCGTTTCTCGCAGCCGTGGCCGTGTTGTTCATCGTGGTCGCGATCTGCGTGTTGGTTCTTGTCATCCGGTTTGGACGAATCGAGAGGTTCCTCTACCGCCACTAGGCAGAGGACGACCAGGAAGGAAGCGTCATGCGCATAGGAGTCATCGAGGCGGTATGGGAGGGCACGCAGTTCGAGGGCCGGGCCGGCTTCGAGCTGGCGAAGCAGATCGGATTCGAGGCGATCGACCTCGCGCGCGATCCGCTGGACAGCTCCGAGGCAGAGCTCTCCAAGGTGGCCGGCGAGCTGGCGACCGTCGGGCTGCCGGTGGTCTCGGTCGTCTGCGTCGCGCTCGGCGTGGCCGACTACAACCCCTCCGTCCAGCGCTTCCACGTCGAGCGGGCCAAGCGCCACGTCGAGCTGGCGGCGAACGTCGGCGCCAAGAACGTGCTGCTCGTCATCGGCGACTACGTGTGGCGCGGCGAGGTGATCCCGCGTGACGACCAGTGGGGCATTGCGGTCCGCAACGTGCGCGCGATCGCGACGCACGCCGAGCAGCACGGTGTCGAGCTCGCGCTGGAGCTGGAGCCGTTCGAGTACGCGTTCGTCAACTCGATCCCCGAGATGGTGCGCTTCCTCGACGAGGTCGATGTAGGCGCTCTGAAGGCGAACGCCGACCTGGCGCACCTGTGGCCGATGGGCATCGCGGCCGACGAGCTGAGCCACCTGACCGGCCGCATCGCCCACGCCCACATCTGCGACTGCGACGGGACGGTCTATCGCAACCTGCCGCCCGGGGACGGCACGGCCCCGCTGGAGGACTACCTGCGGGCGCTGGTGCAGACCGGCTTCGACGGGACGATCGCCGTCGAGCTCGAGCCGCCCCCCGAGGGGCGCGAGGTCGAGGAGTGGCTGCGCGAGGGCTACCAGCGCACCGTCGAGCTGATGGACCTGGTCGGCGCCGGCCGGGTGGGCGCCACGGCAACCTCCGGCGTCGAGCGCCCCGAGCTGGATTCGAACCAGCGGCCTACTCCTTAGGAGGGAGTCGCTCTATCCGGCTGAG
>WUUC01226244.1_pt1 | contig 11138 bp, 7 predicted proteins | sample 6278441 | NCBI WGS metagenome assembly WUUC01 (sample SAMN13675441, study PRJNA597444) | soil metagenome | isolation source: soil | place: USA: Washington | collected 2017-10 | reverse complement strand
CCACCACCTCCGAATGGTGGTGCTCCGGGGCAGTTCGTCCCGCCTGTGCAGCAACAGGCACCGCAGCAGTTTGCACCACCGCCTCAGCAGATGCAGCAGCCTCAGCAACAGCAGGTGCCGCCACAGCCTGGTGCACCAACGTTCCAGATGTAGAGTTCTTGCCGTATCGCTGCGACGACCGGGTGGTGGCAAACCACCCGGTTGTTTTTGAGGTTAACAATGCGAGTATCCAAAAGGAAAGTCTTGGAAGATCATCTAAGACTTTTTCCTTTGGATAAAGCTGTTGAAAACCTAGGCCAAGTCAGACATCTGTGTGGGGATTACTTCGAACGACTCACAGCACAGATCACAGGTGGGGATTGGATACACAACGATTCCAAGATGGAATATTGTCCCGACGTTCAGATCAGTGATAACGAGTTTCTCGAAGTCAAATCCTGTGGTGCTGGCAGAAGGACGATGATCTATGACTGGCGAATTCGAAAAGACCTCGACTTCCTCGCCGAAGGAAACAAGCTCCAATACGTCCTTTGGCACCACGAGCTTGCTTCAAATGGAATCAAATGGGAAAGTGAAATCCGTCGAGAAATTTCGAAGAACACGATCTTTTGTGCCGTTCTTTCAGCGTTCACCATGTGGGAGCTCATACGTGAAAAACCACAAAGGAGGCTTGCTGACCGTCATTATTCCAATCACTACTATCAGAAGCATGGGGGTCTTGGATACACTATTAGTCTTACCCACGTACTCGCGGAGTGTTGTGGGTATTCTGAATGTCGTGAGATTGGAGATAGCAAGAGTGTAGAGTTCTTTTTTGAGAACCACGAAGCTTGGAGAATCTTTCATGCAAGAAACCGCAACCATTGACATCCGTGAGATAACGGTTAAACCTGGCAGGTCGAGAAAGACGTTTGATCCTGACAAGTTGCAGGAATTGGCGAACTCGATCAAAGAGAATGGGTTGATTCAACCGATTGTATTGACCAAGGAAATCATCGAGGGTGTGGAAAAGGTTGTGTTGGTAGCAGGGGAACGTCGGTATCGTGCCCAAACTCTACTGGCTCTACAGGATCAGAAGTATCTCCAGATCAAATACCACTGGTTAAGCGATCTGGACGGGTACCAACAAAAGAAACTTGAGCTTGAAGAAAACGTCCAGCGTGAGAATCTCCACTGGGAAGAGAAGAATGAAAATATACGTCAGCTTGTTGAACTTGAAAAAGCCCGTAAGGGTGTGAAACGTGGAGATCCGACAGCGTTCAAGATTGCCGATGTTGCGGAGACTGTACAGGAATCCCCCGCTGGTGTCATCACCCGAGCCGCCTTTGCCCAAGCTCTCAAAGACCGACCGGATATTGCTGAAAAAGTCCGGCACATGCCAATGACCGCAGCGATGTCTGCGTTCAAACGTACCGTTGCAGTGGAAGCAGCCCAAGCCGCGGTGTCTTTGGGGCAGATACAGACGTATGCAGATTACAAAAATGGCGACTCGACGCAGCTCGTACGTGAGATCGGGAACGAAGCTGTGGATATGATCCTCTCCGATCTTCCCTTCGGAATCCCAGACCTCGATGGTTCCCAGGGTGATAACAAGATCTACACCTCGTTAATGAAGCAAACAGACAACCTTACATCCGAAGACATCGCCAAGCTCATGTACGCATGGGCACCGGAGTGGTATCGGATTATGAAACCTTCCGCTTATGGTTTCATCTTCTTTGGGTGGGATTGCTACCAGGACACGATCAACCAACTACGAAGGGTTGGATTCCATGTTGAGCAGGAGCCTATTATCTGGTACAAAGAACAGACTACTAGCAGTTTCAAGGGTTACGCTCCAGTTCCATGTTCCGAGCAGCTTATCCTTTTCGTCAAGCCTCCAAGACAGAAGCGCTTGGCCGAACCCTTCCAGTCGCTCGTCAAGTGCTCGCCTGTTCCGAAGAATATTCGCACACATCCATTCGAGAAGCCTGTACCGCTGCTTTCGTTCTTCATTAAACTTGCCACCAACGTGGGTGATGTGGTATATGATCCTTGCGCTGGTACAGCCTCAACACTACTTGCTGCGATCGAGCTACAGCGATCAGCAGTTGGACATGAGTTGAACCAGGATCATTACCACATGGGCCAGCGTCGTATCGCTAACCTTCAGGCCAACATGGCGTTGGGAGGAATCAGTGGCGAAAAGTAATGAGGAATTAACCTCTGATCCTTCGTTGGTCTATACCAAGGCAAGTGCGTTGCTGTACGACACCTGGGGTTTAATCAATCGACTGGCGAACAAGGAAGGTACAACTCTCGAAGAACAAAAGGCTTTGTACAAATTCGCCAACGACTGTATGCAGGCATCGAAAGACCTTCGTCGTTTCATACCGAAAGAAGACCCGGCTGCTGTAGCCGCATCACGTCGTTTACGTGAGGCAGGCTGGAAGCTAACATCACCTGGTGTCACACGGGAATTGGAAAGATACAGTGGTCCCGGTAGTGGTGAACCTTTGACCGAAGCAGAACGTGTGGCATACCGGCGTTCACTCGGTCAGGAGGACTAATGACCTCTGAACAAGAAATGATGCTAGACGAGCTTCTTGAAGTGGATGAAGTCCTCGTCTCCGAACAACACTGTCTTGACGACTGGACCAAAACCTTCATCCACGATCTTGATGAAACTCGTAAACAGTTCCCTCACTACTCGCTATCGGTGAAACAATCCGACAAGCTTCGAGAGAAATGGAGTCAGTACTGTGATGACGATTGATTCAATTGTGAACGAACTCCTGGGTAAGGTTCATCCCAAGAGACTCGGCTGCTTCAGCAACGACGACAGAACCGTTATCTTCGGAGCTACCAAAGAATGGGCTGCGAAGCTTAATCAACTGTACGAAGACTTCACTCTGATCGAAAAGATCAGATCAGCCTTACCAGACGAAGCCAACGTGACAGCCGGCCAACTCCTCAGAGCTATTGACCAACTCATCTCGGAGCACGCATGTCGATATACGTCGGACCCGAAGGCCCTTCGAATGCTCGAATCGCTTTTGTTGGTGAGGCTCCGGGGTCTGAGGAAGAGCGATACGGACGTCCTTTCATTGGGGGCAGTGGTCAGTTGCTTGATGGAGTTCTCCAGAGGGTTGGGATTAGTCGATCCGATTGTTACATCACCAACATCTGTAAGTATCGGCCACCGGGGAACAACTTCGATTATTACTATTCAGATGGAGCTCAGCGAAAACAGCCATCTGGTCACTTACTTCAAGCAATTGACGAACTCAAGGCCGAACTCTATCGGGTCCGCCCCAACGTCATCGTCGCCCTCGGAGGAGAACCGCTCCGAGCCCTGACAGGTCGCCAGGGTATTATGAAATGGCGTGGTTCTATCCTCTCCAGTGAAGTCGGCAAGGTGATCCCAACAATCCACCCTGCCGCGATTCTGAGGGACTACGGTGACAAACCGATTTTCGAGCTCGATCTACGACGAGTTGTTGTGGAGGCAAAAACCCGAGAGATCCAGATTCCAAGACCTCGTTTTATCCTGGCACCTACGAAGCAGGAAGTTTTCAACTGGATCGGTCATTGCACAGAACAGCATCGAGTGGCCTACGACATCGAAACTGTCCCATATCGTTCTGACGACCCCAACAACCGATCCTTCCTGGTGCGTTGCCTTGGTCTCGCTCGATCAGCGGACGAGGCCATCTGCATCCCGTTCATGTCTGATCCGTCTCAATATCGGATGGGGTCAGGGCTCATACCACACGATGGTAATGCTGCCGGTTCATTCACGTCGCATTACACAGAGGATGATGAATATGAAATCCTCAGAGCGATTGACTGGCTTCTCAATAATCCGCGTATCCGAAAGACGGCACAGAACTCACCATTCGACTCATATCGCTTGGCTCGACAGTTTGGGATCTTCGTTCGAGGTCTCGATCTTGACACCATGTACGCTTGGCATTGCCTCTATCCTGAGCTTCCCAAAGGGCTCGATTTCCTATGCTCAGTACTCACGCCGTTCCCTTATTACAGTGATTACAATAACGCAGTAGACAGGGAAGTTTGGGTGTACAACGGTTATGACTGCGTCAGTACCTGGTTAAGTGCAGAGCGAATAGAAGTCGAGCTGAAAGAACAAGGCCTGTGGGAAGTGTACCAGAACCACGTTCTCCCCACCATGTTCTCCGCAACCCGAACCGAACACCGCGGTGTGGCGATTGATCCCGGTCGCAAGAAACAGATGATGGAAAAAACTGAGCAAGAGGTAGAAGAGGTCAGACAAAAGATCTGCCAGATAACCGGAAACAAAGACTTCAACCCTAGATCGCCTCCACAATTGAACCAGTTTCTCTACGGTGCACTCGGTCTACCAACGCAATACGCACGCAAGCGTAACGCCGATGGTACTCGTAGCGTGACGTCGGATCAGCATGCTAGGGACCAGTTAGCGAAACGTTTCCCCGAACACGCTCTAACACTCGCTCTCGTCGACGAGTTCTCGACTAAGAAAACCTTGATCACCGGGTTTTTCAACCGCCCAGTGCGTGAAAACGGCAAGATGTACACCCATCTGCACACCGCTGGTGCTGTTACTCGCAGAAGCACATCGAGCGATCCTGGTGATGAGCCTGGCACGAACCTGCAAAACGTCCCGATCCGAAAAACCCCAGAGTTTCGGGATATCTTTGTCGCGAACGCACCAGGTGAATCCGGTTGGGGTCTGATCAAAGCAGACTTATCCGCTGCAGAGTACATGCACGTCATGTGGCGAACGCCTGTGATGCGAGTAGTGGAGAAGTTTGTCCACGAACCCAACTTCGATCCGCACCGTTGGATCGCGGCTCAGATGTATAAGATACCTGAAGAGTCGATCGGCAAGAAGTCTGAGTACAGGATGAAAGGTAAGAACGGTAACTACGGTGGTAGCTACGGGATGCAACCCGACAAGGCAGCTATCACGTGGAAGGTCATGGTCGCTGTGGCTAAGGATATCATGACCCGTTGGCACGCTCTAATGCCCGAGATCGAGGGTATGTACTGGCCGAAGATCATGAACATGATCCTGACGGATCGAACCATCATCAGCCCAAGTGGACTACGTCGAACGTTCTATGATCGGATCGAGAAGGATCTGTCTCCACTCCAAGCGATCTTCCGTGACGCTTACTCCCACGATGCTCAGTCACATGTTGCCGATCTCATCAATCGTGCCTGGCACCTGACCGACGAGTGCTTCCCCGAAGAAGAGTGTCATCCAATCCTAATGATCCACGACGAGCTACTGTTCCGGTACCGACTGGGGTTGGAGAACAAGTACTGTCCGCTGGTCAAACAATTCATGGAATACCCCGTGATGTACGAAGGTGTTCCTTACCCCTTAACAATTCCAGCCGAAGTCAGCTACGGCCCCACGTGGATGCAGCAGACTGTCTGGAAGGAGGTAGCGTGAAGAAACTAATCTCCGCTCACAAACGTGCCCTCCTCGCCCTCGCAGATGCAGAGCGGGAACTTGGGCTAATCATGGACAAGATCCAAGCCTTTCAGGAGCTTGAACCAATGGTTCGTACTGCTACCGATGGTAGTGGTCTACAGTTTTTCATCTTCACTCGTGACCAATTGATCCTTTCCGGAGTGGACGTGTCAAAATGGACCAAAACTTCCTCGAAGGATTCTGTTCCCTCCACGAAGGCACCGAAGTCCCCGATTCCTTCGCAATGTGGTGTGGAATTGGTGCAGTCTCCGCAGCCATGGGACGGAATTCCTGGCTCAAAGCCGGCCCCTTCACTGTCTTCCCCAACCTCTTCATCGTTCTCGTCGCCGGGAGCGGTAAATGTCGAAAATCTACCGCCATCAACGCCGCCGAAGAGTTGATCCGGTTGATGTCTCCGCAGCCCAATCTAATCGCTCAAAAGCTCTCCCCTGAAGCTCTCATCCAAGCAATCCGTCGTGTTGAAACCAAAGACATGACCAAGCTGCTAGCAGAAGAGTGCACGGGGTTTGTTGTCGCGGATGAACTGGCTACGTTTCTGAACAAGAAAACCTACGAAGCAGGGTTAGCGTCGTTGCTAATCAGCATGTATGATTGCAAAACGAACTTTCAATATCGTACCATTTCACGTGGCGTTGAGGACGTCAACAACGCCTGTCTTGGTATGTTGGCAGGTTCGACCGTGGATTGGATTCGGAGTGGAGTTCCTGAAGAAGCCGTGGGAGGAGGCCTTACATCTCGAATTCTGTTCATCTACGTTGACACACCAGCTCCACCTGTCGCTTTTCCGGAGTACACGGAAGCTCACGCTAGGCTTAAGGATAGGTTGGTACGTCAGCTGGATGCAATCAGTAAGATACGTGGTGATTTCTCCATGTCTCCCGCAGCTATGATGGTGTATAAGGCTGAGTATGATTCATGGAGGGGTGACGAGGCCAGAGGGATCAAGGGCACTGGTGATTCTTTCTACAAAGACCGTGCACTGGAAGGCTACGCAAGTCGTCGCCACATGCAGTTGCTCAAGCTGTCCCTGATCCTCTCCGCCTGCGAGTCCACAGATAAGATCATCAAAGACAAGCATATCTTCGCCGCTGCTGCAATGCTTGGGGACAATGAGAAATTCCTGAAACTCGTGCTGAGTCTCATCACATCCAGTCAGCACGGGAGTGCGATTGGAGACGTCCTGGGTTATATCCGAAGACACGGGAGGGTGACGAGAAGTGATCTGATCAAAGCGATGTCGAACAAGATGAAAGCCAGGGAACTTAACGAGATCGTGGATACGTTACTAGCCGGGGATCAGGTTGTTGTAACTGTTACCCCACAGGGAACCTTCTACATCATCAACCCCCAAGCTGGTTCTTGATCTGTCCCCAAGCGGGGCCAATCACTCTGGCAAAATCAGTCCGGTGTTGCTTCCGTGGGACGTGAATTGATCTGCACGTTTGATTCAGAAAGTTTTGCACCGTGGAAGGATCAGACGTGACAACATCTTCATCACCCAACCCAACCTTCCTCGCGAACGCAGTAGCTACGCCGATGGCGGTGTAGGTGGTATAAAAACTCTCCTTCAACACTCCAGTCGGAGCAAAGGACCAGAAATGTCTTTCGACCGCACCCCCAAGTCCTTCTACGAGAACCTTATCTCCACTGGATGCATATGGATACGGGAATCGGGTGACGATCTGACCACCATACCACCACCATTCAGTGAACAGATGTTTGAGTGGGTCGGCTACGAAACTACCAAGTCTGCATTTAAGACCTTCCATCAAGGCAAACAGCCCGTACCCTGGCACACCCCGCTTGAGGGAGCAAACCGAACGCGAGTCCTTCGTCCCTATGGACAAAAACCCTTGCCAGTTCTTCATACCCTGCACCATCCCGGTGAGACCGGTATTCTCAAACATCCATTCAGGTGGATTAGGGATAAAGCGTATACCGCAGCCCGTAATCACCTCGTGGCCGAGGTTCTCATTCATAAGCCCATAGATGGGGATGAGCACCGCTGTCTGTGGGTGCCAGTCACCAGCCCAATAGCGAACGAAGTAATGGCTTGGTACATCTGCTCGGAAGACATCTTTGTAGAACAGAGATACGAAGGAGTCAGGTACTGGGGTATCGTACCAATCATTCGGTATCAATATTTCCGGTGAAATCGCTGTTAGTGTTTCCTCTTGAAGCTGGAACCTTCTTCGCAATGCGTGGCTCTCTAACGAGTCGCCTTGGACGAATATCTTCATAAAAGAATAACGAGCGGTTAAAGGTTAATTGTTCGTTGGGGCGACTGCATTCACGATCTCCATGTACTGACGGTGAACCTTCCAGTACTGTTCCTGTTTGTCCTGTGGGATTGAGTTCATGTACTGACCGAGCAGGTGAGGGTTGAGATTAAGTGGTGCTCGTTGTGTGAGGCTTGACCGTAACCCACGTCGTGAACGATCGAAACTAAGCCCCATCTGAACAGCACGTTCGGGATCACCTTTGAACTCTTTCATCTCACCGTCATAATACTCCTGAGCCGCTTTCATTGCCATCTCAGGATCATTACGCACGGTCCAACGCCACACGTCATCGTACTTCGGGTTGAGCTGAGTCTCCCCCACCTTACTTTTCTTCTCCATCACGTCACCCTGCCACTTACCCACACTCGCCTTGATCTCGTTATAAACAGGTGTGTTGGGGTACGCAACCTGCTCCTGCCACCGCATAGCTGCACGTACAGCAGGTGTGGTGAACTTCACAAACTCTTTCGTCTGCCTCCACGCATCGAACCCACCATACCTCCCAAACTCTGATCCAAACGCCATGTTACTCGCATACCCCAGGAACTCGAACAGTGCATTAACCTGTGGCATCATACCCATTGCCCAGTTCTGCACCGATCCTTTCGAGTAGCGTTGGGACTCAAACATTCTCTGTGTGGGTCCAAATAGCTGCACCGACAGAAACGCTCCCAACCCTCGCTCCATCCAGTCCTGTTTCTCCTCTCGGGCAACATCACCCCGGATCACATTCCTCATCGCCTCGCCCAGGAACCCTGCTCCCATCGCACCACCAAGCCAAAGACCTGTGCGATAGAGCATGTTCGCTGCATCTTCCTTTGACTTCACTTGCTTCCAAGACCGATAAAAGTCAGCCGTCGCACGTGCAGTCCCCGCCGCGTAGCTGTTGTAGGCAAACAACACCTTCATGATGGGATGGTTCTCAACGAACGCTCTACGATGTCCCGACTCGGTCACGAACTGTGTTACTGCCACTCCGGTTTGTACGATCTTCGCAAAGGTCTGATTCGACATCTTGCCTTCACGAATCTCTTTAATTTGAGCGTCGTTCAACCTCAACGTCTTAGCCAATCCTACGTCTTTCGAAGTAAACGACGAGGGTTCTTTCTGCCACTGTTTTGCCAGTCGATTAAACGACTCACCAGCGATGGCGTTGTTAACATCGCTGACCCATTTCATCCCTGTGATCTTTTGCACTGACTGTGCGAGGTTACGTGAGATACCTTCGATCATGTACCCACGTTCTAACGCCCAGGCCCTATGGGTGTCATTAATTGCACCAATTGCAATTAATCCCTGTTCAACCCCTCTCCGATCCTTAAACACTGCCTCAACCGCACCAGCGAAGTTCTTCAACCCCACCATCTGCGGGACTTGTACCAACGTCTGCGGTATGTTCGGGACGACTGAGGTAGATGTTTGTGCAGAACCTAAAACACCACTGAACAACTTCGTTACTCGCATCGCTGGGTGACGTTCCAGGAACCCACCCTTCGCTGTGCGATGCACAGGCACACCCTGGCTGAGCTTAACCAGCTTGTTAAACAACCCACGATCCCCACCTTCTGCACCGATGTTATCTGACAACAAACTGATTGGATCAACTGGGTTCTCTTTCACTCTTCGTTTGACTTCATCCAACAACCCAACCGGACTCAGATCAGGATCAACCCCACCGATCTTCTTTGCAAACGCCTTCAACGCCGGAAGTCTCTCTTTGGTGATATCATTCACCGTGAGCTTGTCAATCGCTGTGAGGTAGTCCTTCCGACGCGGACCTGTTTGCAACTTAATCGCTTTCGCCGCAGCCTCCAATTGTTTCAGATCAGTAATATGCTCCGGAACCTCAATCCCTTTCTTCGCAAACCGTTCCTTCAACGTATTGATGTTATACGGTGCCTCAACCCCAAGCTCTTCCAAAAACCCCTTCATATTCTTCGTCTCAGCTTTAGCCAAATCAGTGTCACCGATGACACGATTCCAGCCAATTTGATAAGCCTGAGTACGAACCGCACGAGTAAGGTATCCCAACGGTTCCGTGTGGAGTAACTGTACCTTCTTGCCATTAACAATTACCCCGGTTGGAATGATCTTAATCGCACGAGCGTCGGTAAGAGGACCGGATTCCCTGATCCCAGTTCCTGCCGCGTAGTCGTTGAGAACGGATTTGACACCCGAATCGGACAGTTTCTGATCAGGGTTCAGTTTCTTCACAGCCTTCTGAATCGCATCAAACGTCTCACCTTCACCACGAATCACGGCTTCACGGAAATCGTCCGTGACGAATCGGAGCATACGGAGTTCATTCGGTTGCTTGAACGGGATGATATCGTCCCCAATCTTGAACAACCCACCCTCTCGGGAGAAGGTGTTGCCAAGAGTGACCAGGATCTTCTTAGCTTGCTGCCTCAACCCTTCAACAGCTTTCGACGGAGCTTTCGGAATACTGTTCGGTACACCCACAGTTTCGATTAGACGATGGAAGTTGTCGAACCAGTAGCCGTCTTGTTGTGCCTGAGCCTCATCAAACTCAGCCAACCACTGACGATCTCGCTTAGGCAACCCATGATACGTTCGCCAGTTGTCCTCAGCATATTCACCCTCGATGCTACGCTGGTGTGAGTGAACATCGTCCAGAGCTTCGAGTGCAATCCGTCCACTTGGATAAGGTCGCAGAGGAGCAGCTTCTTCCGCTACCATCCCTTGCCACCAGTCCATTGACCGCTGGACACCGTTCCGACGGACCTTTTCGGTGGGGGTTTCCAGGCGTAGGATTTCACGAATCGTACCGGATTCACTAGCTCTTCGAGCGATGTTTGAGTCGCGATCAGGAAGGAGACGACCAAGCTGCAATGCGTGCAGATCCCAACGCATCCGCTCGTTCATCTTCTCTTGAGCTTCAAGATCGCCAGGGATATGTTCAACAGTAACACCCTTCTCCGGATCAACCCTGACCTCGTCTCGGCTTGGGGTAACATAGATCGCACGAAGACGCTCCTGGTTTTTCTTAACCTCTTCGTTTGCCAGTCTGATCCGAGTATCCAGTGCTGTCCTACGAGGGTCATCTGGAGGAGTCATTGATCGCTCAGACAACAATGCGTCCAAGCGGTCACTTGCTTCCTGCGAGATCCTCTCAATATCCTCACCAAACTGAAGTGCCTTGTCACGTTCTCTAATGGCACCCTTGATCTTTGAGCTAAGATCCTCACCCAGACCTAACCTCCTCCTCGCCTCCACAATCAAATCCGTATCCACGCTTAGCATGCGATCAAACGCTGCACGAACTTCGGTGGAGATGGGAGAAGGTGCATCTGCTTTCGCTGACTCTTCCTTCGTCAAAGGACCCATTGCATCCTTCGTCGTCCTCCAAT
>WUUC01012433.1_pt1 | contig 11138 bp, 17 predicted proteins | sample 6278441 | NCBI WGS metagenome assembly WUUC01 (sample SAMN13675441, study PRJNA597444) | soil metagenome | isolation source: soil | place: USA: Washington | collected 2017-10 | reverse complement strand
AATCCAGGCCCAGATATCCGTTAGGAACATTCTTGTTGGCCGACGCCTCCGCGCCGATCATGGCCGGTGTGATCACGTCCTGTCCGCCAGTAGCGTGGCTCGCACCGTGTGGCTTCAGCTCCACCCGCCACATCAGCGCCGGACTAGACCAGGTCATCTCAGTAAACGTCGCGGGGTCATAGGCAGAGGTCCAGCCGCCGCCGACCACGTTGGTGCGCCCACCAACCACAGTGCCCGCGATAGCGAAGTTCGAGTAGACCTTCAGATCATCAGACTGGCTGGCAACTCCGGCACCGCCAGCGCCCTCGATCAAGCCACCCCAGATCTCTACACCGCGCCCATAGATGATGCTGTTGACTGTGACGTCGTAAGGCTTGAATCCGTCACCTGGTGCGCTACGGCCATGGCAATTAATGAACTGCACTGTATCGGCGCGATTGTAGTAACAGGAGTCACCCTGCGAATCCGCGATAGTAGCGGACGGCTTATCGACCAAACAGTCTTTGACAACGATGTGGTGAGCGCCCTCTTTCAGGTCGAAACCGTCATTGCGGGTGCGTCGGGTGGTGCAGCGCTCGAACCGGACGTAGCTTGTCGTGTCCGGGGTGATTCCAGGAGTAGGCAGCCAGTTCGTGGACGACTCTCCAACGTAGAAGCCCTCACCGAACGAAGCGCCCAGACCAGTGTCCTCGGCGACGCAATCCCACAGATGGATGTAGCTGGCGCCCTGCCGGAACTTCCATGCCTCATTCTTTGTGGCTCGACCGACGACCCGTTCGAACGTGATGTGCTGCGCACCGGTGCCCTGCACCACGATCGCCTTAGCCGCTTCCTGCGCGGTGAAATCGGCGAAGTGCAGGTACGAGCCGGTGATGGTGAGCGCATACCCGGTGCCTGTGCGACCGTCGGTGTGCTCAATCGTCGCCGTACCATCACCCCGAATGGTGATAGGCAACGTAGACGTACCCGACACAGCCACAAGCGCAGAAGTCACCACATGCCGACCGGAAATCAGCAAGGTCTGCCCCGGGGTAAGAGCAGCGATCTTCGCGTTCAGATCGTCGCCCGGGCGAGCGACGATAGAATTACCAGAGAGTCGCGAATCGTCATGGCGCACCACATCGCCAGCTGCAACAGAAGCTGCAGCTGACTGAAGACGAGAAAGCGACGAAACGCTACCCACTAGGCGACCTTCTGCACCATGATCTCGTACTCACCAGAAGCCAAGGCAGCATCCGGCATAACTGAAACCGTGTTATTGGTAGTCCGTTCGATGCGTACATCGACAATGTCGTAGGGAGAGGCGACCCGGGCGACCTGGCACACCAGGAACTTGGTGTTGAGGTTGTGAGTCACGGTCCAGGTGCCGCCAGCCGTAGTCACAGGACACGTAGTCGTGTAGCCGGTCGAGGCAGAGGAGTTACCGCGAACTACAGATGTCAGCGTGGTTGTTCCCAACGTCACCGTAGTGTCGTTGGTCATCAGAATGAACGAGTCGGCGTAGGTGCCCTCTCGCACATCCCAGAACGAACCCAGAACAGCCTCGGCACTGGTGTCGAAGTTCGCAGGGCGCGTCATGGCAGACGCAGCACCATTCCAGACCCATGGACCATTCTGCGAGCCCGTGGTCTGGTTGCGCAGCCAGAAAACCTCGCCCGTAGCCGCAGTCAGCCCATCGATTGTGGCGCCAGGCGTAGCAATAGTGATGTTGGTGTCTGTTGCAGCGCGCACAGACCCCTTCAGGACCAACCCTGAAGTCAGCGAAGCCAGCTGAGTGTCAACATAGTTCTTGGTAGCCGCATCCTGCAGACCGGTGGGATCCAGCAGCGAGGTGATCTTACGGCTATTGAAGTTGACATCCGCGGTAGGAGCGGTCATCTGATCCAGGCGACTAGTACGAACCTGGGTATCAAAATCCGAAATGGTGTTAGCAAGCTGCGTTCCCGTGTGGTTAGCACGAGAACGATCATTTGTAGAAGCGGTATCAAGCTGACCCTTGGTGGCAGCGTCAGTAGCCGCTGTACCGTCCGCCAGGTTGACACCCTTCAGCGAACTGAAGTCGATGTTTGAAAGGTTCTTGACGCCAGCCACAGCCGGTTACCCTCCTAGCTAAATGAAACGGATGAGCCCGGCGGTCGGGACGTCCATCGAAACTCGCAGTGTGTTCACATCAGGATGATCGACAACGTAGTTGCCGCACTCATATCCGTCTTCGTCAAAGAGAGACCACGCCACTGGGTACCGCCCCAGCCCATGCGAAATTGTCCAGACCGACTGCGCCACGGCCTGGACATGTTCGAAAGACTGCAGACCTAGCGATCCGCGCGGTACCCAAGTGGCCATAGGACTTACGGCACCAACTCGTAGTAGACGCCGGTCTCAGCATCCAGGTAGTAGTCACCAACAGCCTGACCCGAGATTGTGCCTGGGACACCAGATCCGTCGAACCACTTCGTGCCGCGCACGCCCTGGATGCCCTGCGGGCCGGTGTCACCCTGGGCACCTGTAGCGCCGGTAGGACCATCTGCGCCCTGCGACCCCGACGGGCCCTGCGGACCGACCTCACCCTGGATTCCCTGCGGGCCCTGTGGACCCTGAATGCCCTGTGGACCCTGCGGACCCTGCGGGCCGCGGAACTCCACGCCATTGCCCTCAGCGGGGAACGAGAGGCCAGTCCAGATGTAAAGACGTCCGTCTTCCTCTACGAGATAACCCTTGCCACGATCAGCCGGAGAATCGACCAAATCGGTGGGCAGATCCTCGTATGTCTCCACAGATCCTGCGATGGCAACACCAGCACCATCTTCACCAGCAGGACCCTGCGGACCCGCAGGTCCCTGAGAGCCAGTGGGTCCCTGCGGACCCTGCGGACCCTTGATGTTGCCGCGTTGAGTCCACGTGGCCATACCTAAACTCCCTCAGTAAGCTCGTACACGTTGCCGGAGATTGTGTCCCAATACCAATCTCCAACCCGTGAGCCAACGATGAGATCCGGAGGTGGACCCTCTCCCTGCCACCACCGCTCTCCGGAACCAGACCCGGAACCAGTGGCGACTGGAACTACCGTGGCTGTGCCAGACCTGCTCTCAACTCGGACAACAGTCGTAGGTGACTTTTGCCCTACTCTAACTACCTGAACTGTGCTCATTCTTCAGTAATATCTTGCACTGCGTACATGCGGCCAGAAATAACAGTGTGTCGCTCGACGTTATCGCCTGAACCACGCTCAATCTCCACCTCGAAATCCGCAGCGAATGGATCCCATTCCTCAGATTCCGAAGCCCCGTGCTTTAACTGAATGGTGGATGTCTCTCCATGCTCGCCATCGCTCCCGTAAACGAGATCGGCAACACCGAGCTGCACCCGAGCGTTGTCGGTTGACCACTCCTCGATCACCGCAGTGGATGACTTACGTCGGGCCTGACAACGAACGACCCAACCGTCGATAGAAAGATCGACTGGAAGGTCATCAACGAGTACTGCCCACTCCGGAGATGCCCAGGTGTCTCCCAGGCGGAACTTCAGCACGACGCCCTCAAGAGTCACGACAGACACCTCCACTAGAGGCTTCGACGGACAGATAAAAACTGCGATGCGTGAATGAGGGGGTCAGGCCTGCCTGGCGGATCGAGTGCCAGGAAACGCCTTGGAGGTCTTGATGCGCGACTCCATGACATCACGCTCTTTGCGCATCCAGCTCTTAGAGTCGAAGCCCCACTGCTCGGCATCCCATTCAGTGCACAGCGTCTTGTACTGCCACCACAGATCTAGCAGGAAGTCGCGCGCCTTCTCCGTCTTAGCCTCAACCAACTTGCTAGCCAGCAGAGCAAACGTGTCCTCAGAAGCACCCACAGGAATCCCCTGACGATCAGCTGGTCTACAGCCCCAGCACCTTCCGCGTAGCCGGACCAACCGCGCCGTCTACGGCCAAGCCCGCCTTACCCTGCAAAAAGCGAACAGCCTTGTCGGTGTTGGCACCAAACTTGCCGTCCTCAGTCAGAGGCCACCACGCAGGGCGGGCGACCTTGTACCAACTGTTGAGCACCCGCTGCAGCGTCTTGACGTCCTCTCCAGTCATGATCGGACTGATCAGTGACAGCACCCGGGGGCCAGTGGGACTCGGAGGAGGAGGAGTCGGAGTAGAACGCCGCACCTTCGCCACAATGCGCGCACAGGTGGCCTCGTTGGCGACCACCTCGAAGTGCATCTCATCCTTGCGACCGGAGTAGTCCCCACCCCAACGGATAGCCCGCTCACACTCGGTGTTCACGATGGTGTGAATGGTTCTGACCTGGGCTGCGCTGAACGTGCCAGACTTACCCAACGCGTGCTTAGGAGCGCTCCAGTCGATCGCCGTGCCCGATGAGTGATTAGACAGCGACGACGCTGCCATCAAAGTGTCTTCGTTATCGAAACAGCAGGCTCGGTTGTTCTCGTGCAGATCCATTAGGTCATCGAGAACCGGGATACGCGAGGCGGCCATGATCCGGTCGTCCTCTTCAGGCAGCATGAAGCCCCGGATCGGCCGGTAGGCGTAGCCCCACATGCCGTAGCCGGTGCCGCCATTCTCCACACGCTTGTGCAGCTGCTCAGCGACGTAGATCAGTAGCTCGCCGGTCGGGCCCTTACGAAGCCCACCAGGGAACGTGATTGATGTGCCGGGGACAGACGGGTTGTAGATGACGTTGCGGTCACCCGCAACATAACCGTTCTGAGAAACAGGCATCAAAATTCCTAAGCTGGCTCTTCGTCCAAGGCAGAAGCGAAGCGCTGATACAGCGGCTTGGCCTGCTCACGAGGCAGGTTCGACAGAACCGAAGCAACGATCTTCGCGGTGTGCGATGACACGATCTGGTGCAATGCGTCCGGAGAAATCTTGGTGCTGTGTGCACCCGCGGCCAAATCGTTGGCTGAATCTCGCCACAACTTATACAGGTGCTCGCGATAGCGTGGGTTCGGCCAGTTACCCGCAGATTCGTGGTATCGAATCTTGATGTAGTAGTAGGCGACCCGTTCCAACTGCATAGCAGCCACTACGCCCGTAGGGAGGTGCCGAGCATCCCGGCGCAGCGAATCCACCAGCGAGGAATGCAGCTGACGAAGCTCTTGCGGAAAGTCGCCCCCGAGACCCCACATCGATGAGGGCAGATCATCAAAGGCCAGCTCGTGAGAGCCCAGCATGACCTCTGGGTCATCATCAGTTCTGGTCGGAACGGGCTGTAGGTAGTCTCGTTCAGGCACGTGAGTCTCCAGGACTGAGTGACAAATAGTGTCTCAGCTGAAGTATTCGACCCAGAACGCCAAAAAGCCCTCTCCGATCCGAAGATCAGAGAGGGCTTCTCGGTAGAGCATCACTCTCGCAGCAAGGCCAGCTTAGCGCTTGGACTTCCGACCGTGCTTGGCCTGATCAGAGTTCTGAGTACCAGAACCCTCACTGGGCGACTCGAAATCGATCTCGCCGCGCTCCTCATTGGGATCCGGTGAAGGACCCGGCTGAGAAGTGCCGCCCTGCTCACCAGCACCCGTAGCGGGAAGAGCCTCGCGGTCCTCCTCGGCGTTGTTAGACGCCTGAGTCGGTGCGGGCTTCTTCTTGCTCACGAGTTGTCCCGAGGCTGCTCCTCTGAAGGAACGTCCGAGGGGGCGCCTGACGGGGAGTCCACGGGAGCGTTGTCGGTCGACTCACCGGGAGGGGTGGCTTCACCCGGCTCCACAACCGTGCCCTCAGTGGGAGTCTCAGCCTCGGGAAGGTTCTCCACCGGGGTCACATCCGGACCCGGCTCGACCGGAACCTGCTCAGGCTCCGGGGTAGGCACCGGCTCGGCCGCGTCCGCGCCCAGGCCCTCCAGCTGCTCAATCAGAGGACGCAGGTCGGCAGACGCCTGCTGGATGTCAGCAGCCTTCTGAGCCGCGCGAACCTCATCGTCGTTACCGGTACCGAGCGCATCGATCTGGTCGAGCAGGGACGCAACACGAGCCGCAATACGCGACGTCGCAGCGTTCAGGCGCTCCAGATCCTCACTGCTAATGGCCATCATGTTCTCCAGGTCGCGTACTTGACGCTGGATCGCAGCGATGCCTAGCCAACGGCGCAGAGCCTTGCGGAGACTTCCGAGGAAACCCTCCACGCGCCCTCCTCCACTGCCCCTTACGGCGCAGTTGCACTTGCCAGGATGTCGTCCACGGTCACAGCGGGGGAAGACGACGCCCCCGCTGATGTATTCGGCAAAGCTGAGGAGTCAGACCGTGTCATGGAGGACGTACGTGCAGGTTTAGATGCTGCCGAGATCGGGGAGGCGAGCGCCTTGTGCAGCATGACCACCAACAACTGCATCGCGGCGAACCCGTCGTTCGTGCGCACGATGTTGGCGCTGTAGTCCCAGACGACCGACAACGCCGACACCAGCCGTGCGGGCTCCAGATTGGCCGCCAGCGCCCGCTCAGCCTCCACTGCAGGGGGAGCCAGGGTCACGCCGTCAGAGCCGCGTTGAGAGGCCAGGATCAGCAGCCGGGTCAGCGAATCCACGACCCGGGCGACTACATCCTGCGGAGATGGCAGGGACTGCAGCTGCGTATTCACCGTGTCATAGGCGCCGGGAAGATCCCCATGTGAGAGGCAATCGATGAGCTTGAGCGACAGGTTGCTATCCCCCATCAGCATCGCCAGCTCATCCGGAGTCGACACGCTCACCAGCTGCGACTGCTCCAACAGCATGATCGCGTCGCGCAGCGCGCCCTGGCTGCGGTCAGCAATAGCCAGAGCCAACTCAGGACTCAGATCAAAACGCTCCTGCTGTGCAATGTGCTGGAGACGACCCGCAATATCCTGCAGAGAAATGCGTCGAAACTGTACCGAGAAGCAGCGGGATGCGATGGTGGGAAGCATCTTGTTCGCGTTGGTAGTCACGAACAGGAACACCAGCCGTTCACCCGGCTCTTCCAGAATCTTCAGCAGAGCCTGCTGCGCCTTCACAGTCAGCTCGTGACACTCGTCCAGAATGACCACGCGCCAGCGCGCGATGGGCTGCATGCGTACCTGCTGGCGCAGCTCGCGTGCCTCCTCCACACCACCGGAAGACGCCGCGTCGATCTCGATGACATCCGTGGACTTGCCATCCACGGTCGCTTCACACGTCGGGCACTTCCCACAGGGGCGCTGTGTCACATCATCCTGCTCGCAGTTCAGTGCGGCAGCCACGATACGAGCACTAGTTGTCTTGCCCGAACCCCACGAGCCGTACAACAACAGTGCGGGCGGCACCTTGTTCTGCTGAATCATCTGAGACAGCAAAACACGTGCGGCAGGCTGACCCACCATGTCAGAAAAGTGGCGTGGTCTGTACTTGAGTGTGAGGGGTAAACGAGCTTCAGACACCCCTGCCTCCTACCCCCAGGAGCGCGAGGACTCCTTGTAGTTCAGATGGAACCGGGACGGCGTCGGACCTGTCTGTCCCTGGTACTTCGAGCCGATCTCCGTCGATCCATAAGGCACATCCGCTGGAGACGACAGCCGGAAAAAACACAGCTGCCCCACCGGCATACCCGGATACAGCACCAACGACTTATCTGTCACGTTGTGAAGCTCCAGCGTGATCCAGCCGGAGAAACCGGGGTCGATGAACCCCGCAGCCACGTGCGGCAGCAGCCCCAGCCTACCGATTGAGGACTTACCCTCAAATCGTGCAGCCAGATCGTTAGGCATCGTCACGCGCTCGCGCGTAGCTCCCAGTGCGAACCCGTGCGGAGGCAGTACAAACGATGCATCTTCAGCCAGTGCTATTCGGTGCATCAAAGTTGCCTGATCAGTCTTGGGATCCACGACCACGCCGGGGTGATACACCAGGAACTCTGGACCAAGACACACATCGATGCTCGATGGCTGGATGCGTGAGTAGTCGCATGGGCTGAGCTGGATACGACCCGCAGTCAGCTCAGCTCGAATGTCATGATCACTGAGCAGCATTAGTGCCGGTCTTCGGTTGATACGAAACGACCAGCTGACAAGCCGAGCACGGCTTCACCTCAAAGGGCTGGATGCCCTCGGGGAGCTGATGCCACGGTCTGTCATCGCAAGCGTTCACGTACGTTACACCCCGAACTCGACGCTGATCGGGACGCAAACTCTCGGCGGTCTCAGGGACCTTGGCCGCGTGAATTACGTACTGGCTAGACACTCTGAGCCACTTCGACCGTTGCCAGGTGATCGCGCACCAGCTTGCGACCGATATCTGTCAGCTCAACTGGCTGACCCATCTTCACTGACTGCACGAACCCGTCCTTGCGAAGCTTGAACAGGATCATGTGCGGAAGCAGATTCCATCCCCAGTCTGCAGGCAAAAACTTCACCGCGGGATAGCAGGGGAATCCTCTGACCTCCTGCTCGTACATGTGGACCAAAATCTCAAGCGACTTGGGACCGACTTTCACTTACGACCTCGACAATCTCGAAACGCCCTCAGAATCCAGCTGCAAGCGATGTACTACATCGGCAGCTTCGGACAACTCCGCCTGATGCGTCACCATGATCACCTGCAGATTTGCCGAATCCACCAGCGTGCGCAGGAAAGCTGACGCAGCCTCCAGGCGATCCGCCGACAACATGGCCAGCGTTTCATCCAGCACCAATGTATCAGAGACGGGTTGGCCTGTCTGTCGGGTAAGCAAGATAAGAACAACCCGGAGCAGCATGCCGATCACGGCTGCCACACCACCGCCGCGAGCGCTCATCACGTCCGTCTCGATGACCTCACCATCGGGCTTGGTGGTACGGACGATGAAGTCAATGTTCGTAGCGCTACGCAACGTCGACTGCACCAAGTGGAACGACAGCTGTTCTCCACCCTCACCGAAGATCGCCGTCAAGCCTGCCGTGACGAGAGACTCCACCTGCTCGCGTGCCGCCGCATCACGCTCATCAGCCATCTTGGAGAGCACGCCAGAGACGCGCTCCGCCGTGCGCTGATCCAGCTCCAACGACGACACCGCCTCCTGCAACTGCATCCCACGCTCGGCCAACGACCGGGCTGCACCCACCTCAGCATGCAGCCCAGCCATAACCGCAGAGACCTCACCCGCGAGGGAGTCCAACTCCATGCTCATGAAGCACCCAAGGTGACCAGGTCGCGAGCGTACTTAGCCCGGAGGCGCTCCTGCGTAGCTGCCGGAAGGTAGCGCAACCGCTCCTCCGAGCCGTTGTCCGCGATGTCCTCCAACTTCACGTCCCGAGTCTCGGGGTAGAGCAGCACCCGCCGACAGTAATCCTCGCGAGGCTCGTTCTTACGGTGAGTCATCGCATCCACCCGGGCGACGACCTCAGGAGGGAAGCCCGCGTCGAGCAGATCCCGCAAAGTCACCTGCGTGTCCTCGACTACGTCGTGCAGCCAAGCGATCACCGCCCGCATGGGGTCGGTGAACTTTCCAGCTACGCGCTGCGGGTGCAAGATGTAGGGCCGACCCGCCTTGTCGAATTGGCCAGCGTGCGCACCATAGGCAACGCCGCGAGCCATGGAGATCATCGTGTGATCAATAGTGGTGTGCGCCATGTCGTATCCTACCCCAAACACACTGCAACCCCCAGCCACCAGACCGGGGGTTGCAGCAGTACAGAGTGCGATCACTTCATGTCGGGGAACGTCGAGGCGCTCCACTCCGTGGGAGACATGATCTTCACCAGCGTCTTACCCTTGCGCCAGCTGTTCCACGTCGAAACCAGCAGCCACAGCTGGTGCGGCTCGCGGAAGCGAGTGCGCAGAGCAGCGTGACGAGCCAGGTAGTTCTTCAGCGTCAGCGTAGGCGTGTGCGCGTCCAGGTTGACACCCTCGATGAGTTCATCGAAGAAACGCTGAGCCGCCACAGGATCGAGCTGATAGGCCGCCAGCGCGGCAGCACCGCCGATACCCGCACGCAACGGAGTTGCCGAAGCCACCCGCTTGGCCTGCGCCAGCGCAAACTCCAGAGCCTGCGGATCGGTCTTCTCCAGGAAGTCCTTCACCGTCACAGTGGAGGGACGCCGCATGGCACTCGTGATGGTTCCGTTCTTCCACAGGAGGAAGACCCGGGCGAGAGCCGACAAGTTCTTGGCATCGTTGTAGCCCGACAGAGCCAGCTGGTGAGCCGTGGTGCGAACCAGACCATTGTCCATGACGTCCTGGACGCTGGGCTCAACGCCCGTGGCGATAAGGAAGTCCTGCGCCAGCTCACAGTCGAGCACCGCGAGAAGCCGGTGCTGGCCGTTCGCCAGAACGCCATCGGTGTCGAAGCACAGCGCGTCAGCCGGGTTGTAACGCCAGTTCCCCGCCTGCATCTCGCGCACGTGGTCGTTGACCTTGCGCCACGAGATCGGGCGGTTCTTCTTGTTGGTGTCCAGCATCTGTGCCGCCAGCTCAGGGGTGACAGTCAGGCGGAACGTCCGGGGAGAGAGCCAGACCGGGGACTGCGGATCAAAGTCCAGGACTGCAGATGTCATGTTGTTCCTCAGAACGGTGTTAGTTGACCTTGCGAGCCACTTGTACCCAACCGGCGACCACGAAGTCACAACGACGACGAACTCCGGCGGGACAAGCCCAAACTAGCCGGAGAGAAGCCCAAGAAACACCTTCTAAGCGGGGTCACACGACAAGGCGCCTGCGTCACGCAAGGCAAGCATGACAGTCAGGCGCCTTGTCTTACAAAACTCGTCGGTGTGTTGCTGAAGTATATGGAGTAGTCCACCAGGAACTGGCTGATGGCGAGAAAAGTGCATACGACGAAGCTCTCCACCAGCCATCAGCGACTTCGTCGCCGTCCCGCACGCCTGGCACACCTCTCCACCGATCAGGAAAGAGCACTCAGCCATGTCGGAGTCCTCGGCTAACCCGGGGGAGCCAGCCTCAACAGCGACGTATTGCCATCCAGCGTGGTCCCATCCATATCCAGGCTCACCACACGGGCCACACCCTCATCGTGGTTGAACGTGTACTCCACAGAACGATGGTAGTGACCGTGAAACCACACCAAAGGCCGAAGAGCACGCCCAATTTCGGTCATGCGACGACGATGTACCGCAGAATCCGCATCCGGCTCCAGCGAAAACGGGTTATGCGAGGGGGCGTCATGGCTCAGCAGCACCTGAACATGCCCCAGAGCCTCCGCAGCCGCCTGTT
>WUUC01180596.1_pt1 | contig 11139 bp, 6 predicted proteins | sample 6278441 | NCBI WGS metagenome assembly WUUC01 (sample SAMN13675441, study PRJNA597444) | soil metagenome | isolation source: soil | place: USA: Washington | collected 2017-10 | reverse complement strand
CGTGCTCGTCGGGCGCCGTGACGGCGGCTAGCTGCTCCGGATTGAGGTGCTCGAGGTGAAGCGACAAGGCCGCGATTATACGGCGGTGCAGCAGCTAACCGGTTTGGGGGATGTCCGATCCGGTCTGCGGAGGCGCACAATGGCCGTCCGGTCACTCAAGGGGACCTGCCATGCCAGAAGTCCGGCCGCAACCGCCGCGCGCGGGGCCGCCGCCGCCGCCAATGGGAAGTGGGAGCGGATGCGACGACGAGGAGCACTTCAACAATGCGGAAAGCCTGCGCCGTCAGGCCGCTGCGAAAATCCGCGAACAGGGCTACCGCGACATAGCAGCGCTGGAGGCGGCCGAGCACCTCCTTCAGGAGGCGCTCAAGTGCGACCCGGATGATCCGGCAGGAAAGACGCACCATCTACTCGGCCTCGCCTGCTTCCACCTTCAGCGCTGGGACGAAGCCGTGTGTCGTCTAGCCGTGGCCGTTGAGCGCGACGCGAGCAACCTTGCAGCGATGGAGCTTCTTGCGCACGCGAAGACTAATTGCGCAACCAGCGTGCAATTGCCAATGGGCCCGACCTGCCCGTTCGACGCGGGGCAGTTGCGCAATCCGCCGGAGCGCGCGTTGCGAGCGCCGCAGGGCATCGAGCCGTTTTCGCACGATGGCGGGCGACGCCGAGCGCGGCTTCTGCGACGCGGCGTGGACCGCCTGCTCGGCAGATTCATAGATGGCCTCAGCCGGATCGCATACGCCCGGCGCAAAAAAGGCGTGCTCTACGCCTTCGAAAGCTGGGATAAGCGTCGTTTTTTGGGCGGGCAGCTCGAGCTTGTCCACATTCGCCGCCTCCTGAACCGCGATGCCCTGCAGTCCACCTACCCTGGCCCGGTCGGCCGCCAGCAGGCCGGGCAGACGCGCCCGGCGTGGACCGAGCGCTTTCGCACCGCTACGGGCGCGTGGACGACCGACGATCCGATGGAAGGCGCGGCCGGCACGGAGCTGCAAAGGACCGGCTCGCCGCTAGAGAAGCGCAAGAGCCGTGTCGAAGATCCAGAGCTTCCGCACCCTCGCGAAGTCAGCCGCCTGATGCTCGCTTCGCGCGGCCCCCGCGAGACCGTGCCCTTCCTCAACATGTTGACCGTCGCCTGGATCCAGCCGCAACTGCACGACTGGCTGAGCCACGCCCCTGCGCTGCCGCATGAGGGCGCCTACACCGTCGCGCTGCCCAAGGGCGACCCGCTGTGCGAGCCTTATGGGATCAAGGCGCTGCATGTTCCGAAGTCGGCGTCGAACCCTCTGCGGCAGCCCGGCGAGCTCGCCTATCTCAACGAGTCGACACACTGGTGGGACGCCTCGCACATCTACGGCTCGGACCAGGCGACGCAGGACGGCCTTCGCTTAGGTTTCGACGGCGCGTGCCAGCCCGACGGCAAGCTACGCATGGAAGGGGGCCTTCTGCCGCTCGACAAGGCCACCGGGCTCGAGATTACCGGGTTCGGGCGCAACTGGTGGCTGGGATCGAGCCTTTTCCACACGCTGTTCGTGAAGCATCACAACTTCATCTGCGACGTGCTGAAGCAAGCCCATCCGCGCTGGTCGACGGACCAGCTTTTCCACACCGCCCGCCTGGTGAACGCCGCGATCCTTGCCAAGATCCACACCGTCGAGTGGACGCCGGCGGTCCTGCCCAACAAGAAGATCGCCTCCGGGATGGCCATCAACTGGTGGGGCTTCGGCGAGAGGCTGCTACGTCCGGTCGCGGAACGCCGGGTCCGCCGCGGCTACGAGCCGGAGCACGAGGTGCTCGGCGGCATCGTGGGCGGTCGGCGCAACAATCACGGCAAGCCTTACGGCATTACGGAGGAATTCAGCGAGATCTACCGCTTGCACGCGGCGATCCCAGATTTCATCGAGGTCCGGCCTCTCGGTAATAAGCCGCAACAGCGGATACCAACCGATGCAACCCGCGGCGCCATGGCGCGCCGGCTGCTCGAGCAGCACGGTATGGCGGACCTCATCAACTCCTTCGGCCACCAGCATATGCCCGCGCTGGTGAACAACAACTATCCCGCCTTCGCCGGAGCGATGAGCGTCGAGGGACAGGCGGTGATCGACCTGGGAACCGCCGACATTCTGAGAGCCCGGGAGCGCGGTGTGCCCCAATACAATGCGTTTCGGGACATGCTGGATCTCAAGCCGATCGAGAAATTTGAGGATCTCGGCTGCGACGCTGCAACGCTTGCCAACCTGCAATTGCTCTACAAGGGCGACGTCGACCGCATGGACCTTCTTGTTGGCACGAGCTGCGAGCGCCGGCGACCCGAGAACTTCGGGTTTGGCGAGACCATGTTCACCGTGTTCATTCAGATGGCGAGCCGCAGGCTGCAGGCCGATCCGTTCTATACCGAGAAGTTCAATGCCCAGTACTACACCAAGGAGGGGATGGAGCTTATTGAGCGGGCGACGTTGAAAGGCATCCTGCTGCAGCACTTCCCGGAGCTGGCCGCCACGGGCCTCGCGCTTGTGGACAACCCGTTCGAGCCGTGGGGCACCAACGCCCAGACCTGTTCCAAAGAGCACCCGCTTTCCGCGCTCGAGAACTACGGGCCGAGGCACACTATGCTGCGCTTGCGCGAATGCGCCACCGGAGAGCTCTTCATCGTGGACCTCGCCGCAGCCTGTGTATATGGAAGGGCTGCGCCCAAAGCAAACGTCGATCGCGGGAACGAAATCCGCGGTGAGGCCGCCTCGCCCATCCTACAGAGCGCGCTCACGTACCATGCCACATCCGAGCTTGCCGTTCCGGGACGCAAGACGCCGGACGGCAGGTTCGAGGTGCGTGGCCCGCTCTCGCGCAAAGAACGCGAGCATTTCCATGCGGGCCGCGGCGTCCCGGCCGAGCGTGCCCCTCTCCTATTGCACTTGGATTTTTTCGACCGCGACCTGGACGGCCGCATCGGGCTCTTCGAGAATTATCGCGGCTGGCGTCGCCTCGGCTACGGCAGGCTGGCCGCTGCACGCAAAACCGCGTTTTCTGCAGCGCTCTTCGGATGGGCAAGCGGATTTTCCATCTATGTCGACCGCCTTCAGGGCAAGCGCTTTGCGGGCAACACCGGCATCTACGATGCGAGCGGAAGCATCAATCATTTGAGGTTGGATCAGTATTGCGCCGAGTTTCGCGCCAAGGGCGGCCAGCTCGACTTCGATGAAGTCATGGCGCTGCTCCGGCGCAACGCTGCGTCGGGGTTCGTGAGCGCCCGCCAGTTCAAGTCGCTGTTTGAGGTCTGTCAGCGCCTCAACAACGGCGCAAGAGTCGTCACCGAGGCGCAGTTCCGCGGCCTTTTCGACGGCTCGCTGCTATGGGCAGCCGAGTCGAGAACCAGCAGGTCGCTACACGTCGAGGCGGATACCCAGACGGCTGGCCGCTAGGAGCGCCTGGGTGCGCGTGGAAACGCCGAGCGAGTGCAGCACCGCGCTCACGTGGACCTTCGTTGTGTTCTCGGAAATATCCAGCTTGCGCGCGATGAGCTTGTTCGACAGCCCCTTCAGGAGGAGCGAGAGCACCTCGCGTTGTCGCGGAGAGAGGTCGAGGTCCTTTTGGCTGCGCGGCGCGGTGCGCCCGCCCGCGGCGGGCTCTTCCACGCGCTGCTTGAGCGCTTCCACGGGCACATAGATTCCACCGGATGCGACCAGCCGAACCGCATGCAGGAGCACGTCGCGCGGCGACGTTTTGGGGATGAAACCCATCGCTCCGAGATCGAGCGCCGTGGTGATGGTGGTAAGGTCGCTTGCGGCCGAGACGACAACGACCGGCAGGCTGGGAAAGCGCTCGCGAAAGCGTTCCAGCGCTTGGAGCCCCGAGCATCCCGGAAGACCGAGATCGAGCATTACAAGGTCGAAAGCCGGATCGCCCGCGGCAAGTTCGAACGCCTGCTGCAGCGTGTCGGCAGTCTGCACCTCCGCCTCGCCGGTCAGCGCGGACTGCAACGCTTCGGCCATGAGCGGATGGTCGTCGACGACGAGGGTTCGCATCGTAGGCACCTTCCTGGCTGACGCCTTATCGTAACCCTCCTTAAGGTGCAGCGCTACAGACGTCCAGGAGCGTCTGGCGGCGACGCGACCTCCGTTCGAGTTGCCGCCGCCTCCCATTCCTGGGTGAGACGGAAATGCAGAGCGGGCGTCGGCGTATTGGCGCCGAGCGCCCGGGATCCGAACCCGCACTGCGCGAGCGCCTCGCGCGCCCGCTCAAGACAGCACAGCGCAAGCGTGCGTTGCGCGCTGGAGAACCTATTGAAGCTGGGCGGTTCCGGGGTCGCCGCGGGATCCAGCAGGTCGCGATAGCGGGGGCTATGGTGAGGCCCGTTACCGTGCCACGCGCTTTCGAATCGCTGCACCAGGCGCTCCAACCCTCCCAGGGCACCGAGCAGGCGAATCCAGCGATGATTGTTCCAGCTGGTCTCGATACCGAGCTTCTCGCGTTCGGCAGCGCGGCCGGGGTCGAAATGCAGGGCCAGCCGGTCCGCGGCGAGTTCGCCATAGCCGGCGAGCTGATCGATGCGCCGGCGCGTCATCGTGAGATTGAGCCCGCCTTCACCAGGCCCCAGACGCACACTCACCGCGCGATCCCGCGAGCTCGGAAGCCGCAGCAAGGCATTGTCGCGCCAGTTCTGCATGGTGTTGAAGATGGCAAGCAGAAAGTCCGCGAGCGCTGTCACCTCACCCTCATGTCCCGACCTGATGCGACGCCATGGACGCGGTAGGCCGACCGCGTTGTTCTCAGGAAGGCGGACGCGCTCGTGCTGTTCCGGTTCCTTCAACCATTCCTCGATATTGATAGCGAAGGTCGGCCTGGAGGGAATCGGGCTGTCGAAGAAGTGCAGCGGGAAGTTCGAGCTGATGCCGCCGTCGGAAAACCAGCACTCGCGCAGCCGGCCGGCGTGCGGGTCGTAAACATACAGCGGCACCGCGGACAGCAGAAACGGAAAGCTGAGACTCATCCGAACTGCTACGAGCACCGGCAAGTCATCCGCATCGGGCAGGGGTTCGAGTTTTGACGCCCGTGCAGCTTCCAGGCTGGCGCTGCTGCATCTTCGAGGCTTGTTGCACAGGTGGGTAATGATGCTGTCGGGAAACAGCGTCCTCCACTGCGCGGGATCGAAGAAGACAGGGTCATCGTCTGCGCCGAAAGGCAATTCGTTCGCGCTGGCAAGGCAAAGATTCGACGTCACCACGCGCAATTCAATCTTTTGATCCCGCAGGTGCCGGAAGGTGAGCACCTGCTGGCCCAGGCCGGCCACTTCCTGGAGCAGCGCGTCCATCCAGGGCGTCAGGTACGTTTTGTCTTCGGGTTTACCGGCAGCCACGGCCTCGAAGCCGCGGCTGATGCCGAAAAAGCTGTCGGCGGCCGACAACGCGAGCACCGCGCGCCAAAGCCCCCAGAGCGCAAACGCGCTCGCGCCGGCGAAAGCGAACACGGCGAGCACCACGACGCGCCAAGACCACTCGAGCTCCCCGCCCAGCAACCAGGCAAGGATTACCGCGAGCACAGCGCCGAGACATGCCCACGCCGGAAAGCATCGAATCGCATGTGCGCAGATCCTTCCTATCAAAAGCCAGGTGCTGATGCGGGTGCGCTCGCGGCCGACGAACGCGACGATGAACCGGAAGAGCGCGTTGAAGCGGGCTTGCGGCTTGAAGAGGTCCAGTACCCTCGTCTTGCCGCCGGCATCCTCGAATCTGTCGGGCAATTCTGCGAGCGCCTGGAAGCCCGCGATGGAGCTCTTCGCCTGCCGGCGATATTCGGCGGCGGCCGCGGCGGCGGCCGCGATGGCGCCGGCCGAGGTGCCGCCGATGCTGCGAAAGCGGTAGTCGCGCGCGAGGCGCGCGATGGCCCGCGGATAGATGATGCCGCTGGTGATGCCGCCTTTCAGCACGAGGTCGCATTCGAGTTGCGGCCCTGTTTGCGTGCGTGCGCCGTCAGCCACGGTCATCTCCCAAGAATGAGGGACGCGAAATAGTCGTTCAGCATCCGCTCCCGCGGATCGAAGGCGCGTCGTGTTTTCTCGAAGTCCTGCAGCCGGGCGCCGAACGCGAGGGCGACCTGCGGATGCGTCAGCCGCGGCGTCTGGTTGAAAAGCGGCTTTCCACCCCAGGCGCTGCACCTTGCGTTGAACGCGTCCAGGAACTCAGGCCATCCAGGCTCGTCCCCGCTCGCGATCGGATCGAGCGACCAGACGTCGCCGTCACGCGAGTACGACAGGAGCGAGCTTTCGTCGCGTCCGATGTGGTAGCTGACCTGGGGCAGGAGCGTCCGAAAGCCGCCGGCTTTCTGCACTTCGCGGCAGAAGGAGAAGTATTCCGACAGGATGGCGGGAAATTTCTTCCGCGCAAAGGCCCACATGCTGAACGTGAATTTCGGGCTCGGCTCGCGGAAGTCGACGATGTAGCTCACCGGGCTAGCGGCCTTGCTCTTAAGGAAGCACACCAGGAAAGCGCGCAGCAGGACGTTCTGGAGCTTGCCGAAGACGGCGGGCAATCGGCGCAGGATATGCACGCTGCGGTGCAGGCCCTTCAGCCAGAAGAGGTTGCGCACCCGCAGCCAGAAATCGCCTGAGCTGAGGTTCGTTTCGGCGTTCCGCCGCACCTCGGCCACGATTCGGGGCGGATTCTCGTAGGGAAAGAGATACAGGAACAGTGCATTGCGCTCCTTGAGGAGCTCCTCCGTGCGTGCTGCGAATTCGTCCAGCACAATGGTCTCGTGACGCAGCGACACAAGCGTATGCGGCACGAGCTGGAAGGTGACTTCGGTCACGATGCCGAACAGGCCGTAGCTGCAACAAAGCGCTTCGAACTCCGGGTCGCCACGTCGCAGGTCGCGTGCAACGCCGTTCGGCTGAATGAGCCGCATGCCGATCACACCGGAGCACAACTGACCGAATTCCGCGCGGCCGCTGGATGACGAATCCTTGGTCGCGCCGCAGGCAGCGGCCCCGATGGTGAGCGCGCCGATCTCGGACACTACGTTGAAAGTCAGGTTGTAGGTTTCGCGAAGCTCGCGCGCGACCTCAATGAAGATGCGCCCCGCGGGAACCACGGCGGTCTTTCGTTGCACGTCGACTTCCAGCGGCTTTCCATTCCGCAGCACCGTGAATCCGGTCATGTCCACCGCCGTGCCCCACCGCCCCGTCCGCCTCGCCACCATGCATTCGGTCATCGAGTGGCGCGAGCCCATCGGCCGCACGGGCGACGGGTAACGCACATGATCCGTCAGGATGTCGATCAGCTGCTGTTCGCACCACGGCCGTTGGACATCGCCCTCGAAGCACTGGAAGTTGCCAAGCCAGTTGCTATCGCCGAGATCCATGGTTCGCCTCCCTCGCGTCAGACCTTCATCTACGTCACGTTCGAATCATCCCGCCGCGCAATAACTCGAGCATTGTTCCCCGCAGCCGGGCAGGCGCGACCGGCTTGTGGAGAAGCGGATACCCGCTCTGCTGCGCTTCTCGCAGGCGATCCGGGCCCGTATCGCCGGTGACGACCAGTGCCGGGATCGCTTTGCCTGCTTTCTCGCGCAGGCGAGCAATGGTCTCTATTCCGGATGCGTGGCGTCGCAGCCTGTAGTCGACGATGAGAAGGTCAACCGATTGCGGCGCCGACGCGATGTAGGCCTCGGCTTCTTCGGGAGTGGCGACCGTCACCACCTCGCAGCCCCAGCTCTCGAGGAGCTGGCGCATGGCGTCGAGCACCGAGGTCTCGTCGTCCAGCACCAGGATGCGGACGCCTGCCACGTCGGTGCCGGGTCGCGGCACCGCCACTCTCGTATCGAGCCGGCTACCGCTCCGCGCCGATATGGGGAGGCTGACGGAAAAGCGCGACCCCTTGCCGACGATGGAACGCACCTCGATGCGATGGTCAAGAAGGCTCGTCAGGCGCTTCACGATCGCAAGCCCCAGTCCGAGGCCCTTGCGCCGATCGCGCTCCGGGTTACCGAGCTGGTGGAATTCCAGAAAGATGTCGTCCAGCGCTTCGGCTGGAATGCCGGGTCCGGTATCGTAGACGTCGATCCGTACCGTTTCGCCCCGCACGCGCGTACAGACGAGGACCTTGCCGTGGGTCGTGTAGCGCAGGGCGTTGCTGATGAGATTGCCGAGGATGCGCTGGAGCATGGCGGCATCGCTCAGGGCTACGGCACTGGTGCCGCGCACGCGCAGCTCGTTGCCCGTCAGTCTGGCGATGGGCTGGTGTTCCGCGCTCAGGCGCTGCAGCAGGACGTCGAGGTCGACGGGCGCAACGTTGGCCTGCACCACCCCGGCGTCCAGCTTCGAGATGTCGAGCAGGCTGTTCAACATCGAATCCACCGCATCCACCGATGATTCGATCTGCCCGAGGAGCTGCGCATTCTGCGGATTGCGCACCTTTTGCGCCAGCGTGGCGAGCAGCAGACCGAGCGCGTGCATGGGTTGCCGAAGATCATGGCTGGCGGCGGCCAGGAAGCGCGTCTTGGCTGCATTCGCCTGCTCCGCGCTGCGGCGCGCTGCGTCGAGCGCGGCCTCACGGCGCTTGAGATCTTGCAGCGCCGTCTCCAGCAGAGCGCTCTTCTCCTCCGCTTCGCGTCGCAGGGCAAGGTTCTCGAAGCTGAGCTTGAGCGATTCGGTCAGCAGGCGGTGCACATTGCGCGCCCCGATAAAGTATGCCACCGACGCCACAACGGCGAGCAAGGCCACCGTGTTGCTGACGGCGCCCCCGTGCCATAGCAGCACGGCGATGAGCGCGCCCATGGAGGGGCCGACGACGGACCAGAAAGACGGCAGGTAGGACGCGAGGTTGACCACCGAGCCGGCGCAGATGCCCATCAGTATGACCGTGAGGGTGATGATGCTGATCGGCTGCTCGGCTTCGAGAAACAAGACGCAGGCAAGCGCCCATGCAATTCCGACCAGCGTGCTGCCCCCGGCCGACGCGACGGCCCAGCGGCCGATGCGGGCCTTCGGCGGATCGGCGCGGAAGAAGAGCATGATCTGCGTCACGCGCAATGCGCATACGGCAGCGAGCGCGGACAGCCAGCCAATGAGCTGCGGACGTGAAGCAATGTCCCACAGGACGTAAGTGAGGATGCCTCCGACGACGAGAATCGCCACGATGGATCCGGGGGCCTGGCGGTATAGATAGCGCACCAGCTCGGCCTTGACATCCTCCCGGAAAGAGGACGTGCGCACCATGGCACCGGAAGAGTGGGATTGGGCAGACATGTCGCCTCGCGTTAAGCTTTCGACCCGGTTCGATACTACGGCGGGCGGTGCGGTTGGGCTATCGGCAAGCATGTTCCAGCGCATCGAGCACGGTTGCGGTTAGGAGCGCCCTTTTGTAGTGGGTCATCGGAAGCGGCCTTGCCCCATCGGCTGCCTCGCTGGCTGCCGCCTCCAAACTTTGGCGATCGGCGCGGCTGCCGACCAGCGCGTTTTCCGAACGCATGCGACGCAGCGGTACGGGGGCCACAGCGCCAACAGCGACACGGGCGGCGGTGATTATTCCGTCGCGGAGTGCGAGTCGCACGACAGCTTCGACCAGGGGCCACTCGGCCGACGCACGCGCAATAGCCCTGCGGTACGCTGCGCGCTCGCGCTCCGCGGGTGCGGGCAACACTACGGCGGCAAGGACATCGCCTTGCACAAGCTGATGGTCGTTCCGGGCGTCCGAGCCGTTGCCGTACAGTGCCTCGATCGGCCGCGCCTGGCCAGACTTCGTCTCGAAGTGCGCGTCGTAGGCGAGCAGCGCGACGGCGAGGGTCGAAGGATGCGGCGCCACGCACTCACCCAAGTCGAAGCAGCTGCTGAACAGGTGGTTTCCGTGCCGCGCCGGGCAGGCGTCTCCGCCCTTCTTGAAGCAGCTGAAGGCAGGATTACGGAAGTACCAGCAGCGCGTGCGCTGCAGCAGGTTACCGCCGACGGTGGCCATGGCACGTATCTGCGGCGTGGCAAGCGTTGCGGCGGCACTGGCCAGCGCGGGGTAGGCGGCTTGGATGCCGCGGTCCTCGGCGAGAGCCGCGATACGCGTGAGCGCGCCGATGCGCGCGCCGCCACTGGCCAAGACGATACCGGCCAAACCGGCTTCCCCATGCAGCTCGACGATCCGGCCTTGCGAAACGCCGCTGCGCAGGCGTTGCTGCAAGTCGGTTCCGCCCGCGCGGTACTCGATCATCGCGTCGTGCCTTCAAGGAGTCGATCCGGACGGATGGGCAGGTGCAACGGACGCCATCCCGTCGCGTTATGGACCGCGTTGCCGATCGAGGCCGCCACGCCCAGGGTGGAAAGCTCTCCGAGCCCGACGCTTGCGCCTGCCGCATGCGCGAATCCGCGCTGGTCGAAGTGCAGCTCGATCTCGGGCACGTCTCCGATCCCTGGAATCCGGTAATCCTCAAGGCCCGAGGTGAGCACGACGCCGCTCGACGGATCGACCTCGCGATGTTCGTAGAGCGCGTAACCGATGCCTTGGATGATCCCGCCATAGCACTGGCTTCGCGCGAGCTCCGGCGCTGCAAGCCGTCCCGCCGCAAGCCCGGCCGCGACATTGAGTACGCGCGTCGTGCCGAGCCGCGTGTCGACTTCGACTTCGGTCACGTGCACGGCCCCGGTGTATCCGCGCCCTACGCCGAGCTTGAGGAAGAAGTTGAAGCCCGCGCGGGTGAGCAGCCCGAAGAAACCAGTACCCGCCAGCGGACGTGCGGCGCTTGACGCGCGTCGAACGTCGCGCGGACGACCTGAGCGCGCGTGGAGAGAGCCTATTTGATCAGGCGCGAGCTTCCATGAAAGGCTGCGTCGTTCGAGCTTGGTGCGAAGCCGAAGCGCCGCTTGCACCGCTGACGGAACGAGGGTTGCGGTGCTCCGGCTCGCGCTCGAGATCGGCCCCTTTGCCAATTGCGTATCGCCGAGACGAACGTCCACTTGGGTCGGCGGCAGGCCGAGCGTCCGCGCAACTGCGTCGGCCAGCACCGAGCGAATCCCGGTTCCTACATCCTGAACCGCGGTGGCGACATAGATGCGTCCCTTGTCGACGCCGACTTCGACCTCGCAATCCTTCTGGAAAAAGTAAATCCAGTTCGCTGCCGCCGCGCCTACGCCGCGCCGGTACCGCCCGCGCTCCGATCCGGGGGCCG
>WUUC01239808.1_pt1 | contig 11140 bp, 8 predicted proteins | sample 6278441 | NCBI WGS metagenome assembly WUUC01 (sample SAMN13675441, study PRJNA597444) | soil metagenome | isolation source: soil | place: USA: Washington | collected 2017-10 | reverse complement strand
CCCTGGACCCGCCCGCCCGGCGCGCCCGGCTGGCGCTCGCCGAGGCCCTTCTGGAGGCGCCCGCCCTGCGCCTGCGGGGCATCGCGGCGGAACGCATCCTCGAAGGGCTGGTGGCTCGCTGTCTGGCCTCGTGAGCACCAGGAGATTCGAGGGCGGCTATGCCGTGTGCTAAAATATCCGCCTGAATTTTTTTGCGACCCGCTTTGGTTATACCGAGTCAAGCCTTTCGATCAAGCCCAAAAGGAGTCAGACATGAAAGCATTCAATCGTAGGCCGTTGGTCCCCGGGGTTTTGGCCCTGATGCTCGCCATGGGGTCCTGGCTGCCGGCCTGCTCCGCCCAGGACAAGGCCGCCCCGAAGGCCACCGGCTCGGACCAGGTGCTGGCGACCGTCAACGGCCAGCCTCTCACCGAGGCCGACGTGCAGAAGAACTCGGCCGCCGAGTTCCAGGCCCTGGAGCGCGAGTACGCCCAGAACAAGCACAACCTCATCGAGTCCGCCCTCAACAAGCTCGTCCAGGACCGCCTCGTGGAGGCTGAGGCCGCGTCGCGCAAGGTCACCAAGGACCAGCTCCTGGCCGAGCTCAAGCCGGCCGTGGTGACCGACGCCGAGGTCGACGCCTTCTACGAGCAGAACAAGGCCCAGATCCCCGCCCCCAAGGAGCAGGTGGCGCCGCGGATCAAGCAGTACCTCGAGGAGCAGGGCAAAGCGAAGGCTCAGGGCGATCTTTACAAGTCGCTGGAGGCCAAGTACAAGGTCGAGTACAAGATGGAGCCGATCCGGGTCGAGGTCGCGGCCGTCGGTCCGACCAAGGGCCCCGAGAACGCCCCGGTCACGATCGTCGAGTTCTCCGACTTCCAGTGCCCCTACTGCTCGCGCCTGATCCCCACCCTGGACCAGGTCAAGGCCAAGTACGGCGACAAGGTGCGGCTCGTCTTCCGCCAGTACCCGCTGAACTTCCACCAGAACGCCCAGAAGGCCGCCGAGGCCTCCCTCTGCGCCAACGAACAGGGCAAGTTCTGGGAGCTGCACGACGCCATGTTCCAGAACCAGCAGGCCCTGGCCGTCGAGCAGCTCAAGGCCAAAGCGGTCGAGCTGGGCGTCAAGGCTGACCAGTTCAACTCTTGCCTCGACAGCAACAAGTTCGCCGAGCAGGTCGCCACCGACTTCAAGGAAGGCGCGGCGGCGGGCGTCACCGGCACCCCGGCGATGTTCATCAACGGGCGGTTCATCTCCGGCGCCGTGCCGCTCGAGGATGTCACCAAGGTGATCGACGACGAGCTGCGGCGCAAGGGCGTCCAGGTCTCCGCGAACTGAGCTGAGCTTTCGTCCTCCCCCCTCTCCCGCCCGGGCATCTTCCGGGAGAGGGGGCTGCTATCCTTACCTTCCATGCCCGGAGACATTTCCCCTGACGAGTTCCGCGCCGCCATGCACCGGGCGGCCGACATGGTGGCCGACTACCTGGAGACGGTGGGCGAGCGGCCGGTTCTGCCGCGGGTCTCACCCGGCGAGGTGGGGGCGGCGCTGCCGGTTTCGCCTCCCGAGGCGCCGGAGCCGATGGACCTGCTGCTGGACGACTATCAGCGGCTGATCGAGCCCAACGTCACCCACTGGAACCACCCCGGCTTCCTCGCCTACTTCGCCATCAGCGGCTCTGGCCCCGGGATCGTGGGCGAGACCCTGGCCGCCGGCTTGAACGTCAACGCCATGCTCTGGCGGACCTCGCCCGCGGCGGTCGAGCTCGAGGAGCGGGTCTGCGACTGGCTGCGGCAGATGATGGACCTCCCGGCGGACTTCCGCGGCCACATCAACGACACCGCCTCGTCCAGCAGCCTGGTGGCGCTGGCCGCCGCCCGGCACCGGCTGCCCGGCCTGGACGTCCGCGTGCACGGCCTGGCCGGCCGTCCAGACCTGCCGGCGCTCACCGTCTACGCGAGCGACCAGGCGCACTCCTCGATCGACAAGGCGTGCATCGTCCTCGGGGTGGGCCAGGAGAACGTCCGCCGGGTGGCTTCGGACGCGGAGTTCCGGATGTCCGTGCCCGCTCTCGAGGAAGCCATCGCCCGCGACCGCGCGGCGGGCAAGCTGCCGATGGCCGTGGTCGCCACCCTCGGCACCACGTCGACGACCAGCATCGACCCGATCGACGCCATCGCCGACGTCTGTGCCCGAGAGGGGATCTGGCTCCACGCCGACACCGCCTACGCCGGCGCGGCGGCGATCTGCCCGGAGCACCGGGCGCTGATGGCGGGCCTCGAGCGCGCCGACTCGATCGTGGTCAATCCCCACAAGTGGCTGTTCACCCCGGTCGACTGCTCGGTGCTCTACGTGCGCGATCCGGCCCTGCTGCGCGACGCCTTCTCGCTGATCCCCGAGTACCTGCGCACCGACGAGCCCGGGGTGACCAACCTCATGGACTACGGCTTCCAGCTCGGCCGCCGCTTCCGGTCGCTCAAGCTCTGGATGGTGATCCGCGCCTTCGGCGTGGAGGGGCTGCGCGAGCGCATCCGTGAGCACTGCGCCCTGGCGGCAGACTTGGCCGCCCGCATCGAGGCCCATCCCGGCTTCGAGCTGGCCGCCCCCGTGCCCTTCAGCGCCGTCTGCTTCCGCGCCCTGGTGGACGGGCCGGCCGAGGAGCAGGACCGTTTCAACGAGCGGCTGCTGGCCCGGGTCAACGCCGCGGGGCCCTTCTTCCTCTCGCCCACCGTGCTCCACGGGCGCTACACGCCGCGCGTCGCGATCGGCAACGTGCGCATCACGCGCGAGCACGTCGACGCCCTCTGGCGGCTGCTCGTGGAGTCGGCGGAAGAGCTGCGGGCCTAGCGAGGGCTGGTCTCGGGGCGCGGCACCAGCCAGAGCCCGGCGGCCAGACAGGCGAGGGCCGCCAGCAGGAGGCCCGGGACGAACCCGGGTGGCCGGTAGAGAAGCTCCAGCCGGTGCTCGCCCGGAGGCAGCCAAGCGGCAGCGAAGGGGCCGTTGGCGATCACGGTCTCGCGTGGCCGGCCGTCAAGCAGCAGGCGCCAGCCGCCGTCCTGGTAGACGCTGGAGGCGAGGAGGCGGTCCTCCGCCAGCCGCGCCGTGGCGGTGAGCCGGGCCGCTCCCAGGGAGAGGACCCGGACCTCCGAGCCGCCGGGCCGCGCGGCGCTCCACGCCACGGCCCGGCCGGCGGAGGGCTGGACGAGCGAGCGGGCCGCGAAATCCGGATTGCCCGCCACCCACTCGGGCCAGGGGACGGCTGAAGGGACCTCCGCCGCGGCGGGCAGGAAGAGGCGGGGCAGGGGGGCCGGCCGCTCGAAGATCCGCGTGGTCTGGTCCTGGTAGACGACGCGCAGCGGGCGCACCCTCTGGAGCTTCCGGGGGGCGATCAGGTAGCGCACACCCAGGAGCTGGTAGACCGGGTGGTTCGGGCGCACGAAGATGTCTTCCACCCGGCGCGTCGAGGCGGCGACCGGCGCCACCACCTGCACGTACGCGAACGGCTTCACCGGATTCGAGATCCGCGCGTCCGCCAGCCCGTAGACCGAAGCCGCGTTGGGCAGCAGCCGGTCCCCCAATCCCAGGATGCGCGAGTCTCCCGCGTTGGCTTGGAGGAAGGCCACGGCCGGCGTCACCGGATAGAACCGGTCGCGCGGAAGGGCCGGGTTGGCCGGCCGGTGGAGGGCCACGAGCTCGAGAGCGACCAGGGCGGCCAGGGTGGCGAGGACGGCGGGAAGCGTCCCCTTCTTCTTCCGGCTCAGCAGCGTCACGGCCGCCAGCGTTACCGCGCCGAGCTGCACGGCGAGCGAGAACCAGCTCAAGCGGGGGAGCGGGCTCTCACCCGCCGGCGGCTCGATCGCGGCGTAGGCCCACGCCACCGCGCCGAGGAGAGCCACCGCGAGCCCGGCCACCACCCGCCGGCGCGGCCCCTCTCCGGCCTGCCATCTCTCGACCGCGCAGGCGCCCAGGTAGGCGAGCGCGAAGGCCAGCACCATGAACAGCCGCCGGTGCGAGCTGAGCGACTGGTTGAGCACCGGCAGCTCCGCGAGCAGCCGCGGCAGCGGGGGAGGGCGCAGCGCCACCACGAAGCTGACCGCCGCGAGAGCCAGGAACAGCCGCTCCTGCGGCAGGCGGCGCACGCCGGGGACGAACGCGAGGAGGGCGGCGAGGAGCGCGGCCCCGCCCACGAAGCCCGCAGCGTCCTCGTTGACGTTGGCCTCGCCCCAGTAGCTCCAGTAGCGGCTGTTGCCGAGCGAGCCGGGTGCCACCACCCCGGCCAGCCGCAGCCCCAGGGTTCGCCCCGTCTCCCGGCGCGCCGCCGCCGAATGCCACCCCGCGAGGAGCCCCTGGCGCTCGATTCTCTCGTTGCGGCGGTCCACCATGCTGTCGCGGTGGGTCTTGGGCAGGAACCGGACCGTCGGCACCAGCGCCGGCGCCGTGATCCCCAGCGCGATCACCCCCGCGAGCGCCCACCGCGCCGCGAGACGTCCCCGTTCGGCCGCGCCGCGGGCGAGGAGCCTCGCTCCGGCGAAAAGGGCCGCCACCATCACCACGTAGAGGATGGTCTCCGGGTGCCCGGCCACCAGCACCGAGGCTGCCGCCGCCGTGAGCAGCCCGAAGTCCCGCCGGGCTCCCCGCTCCGCCGTCATCACCAGGGCATAGAGGGAGAGCGGCAGCAACGCCGCCGAGTTGGCGAGCGGCCATCCCACCCAGAGCAGGAGGAAGCCGGAGAGGCCATACGCCAGGGCTCCGAACAGGGCCGCCCCTGTCCCAAGCCCCTGCCGGCGCATCAGCAGGAAGAAGAAGACCAGCGCCACCAGCACCCGTAGCGACGCCGTCACCCCCAGCGCCTGGTCCAGGGGAAGGGGGAGAGCGAGCAGGGCGAGAGGCTGCAGGGCTTGGGACTGCGGATCTGCCAGGAGCGGCATCCCCGCCCCGACGAGCGGAGTCCACAGCGGCCACTCGCCCTCGCGCACCGCCCGCCGCACCTGGGAGAGCAGCGGGGCGACCTGAGTCACCAGGTCGAGCTGAAGAGGGTTCCCGAGGATCTCCGCCTCCCCCTCCGGCCCCCGGACTCCGGGAAGGATGTCCGCCGGCAGAAGCACCCGCCCCAGGAAGAGCGCCGGCCCGAACAGCACCACCAGCAAGGCTCCAAAGGCAGCCCAGGCGCGCAGGGGCACCGGGTCCCACCAGCGCCGGAGCGCGAAGGCGAGGGCGATGGCGAGAAGGGATAGGTACAGACCGGGGACGAGGCTCATTACCCTCTCTATTACCCTCTTTTAGGGGTACTAAGGTCTGGCGGGACCATATCCCAATCCCCAAGAGCTAGAATCCCCCTCCCTGATGTGTGGGGGAGGAGGGTGTTCATGCCAAGAATCACCCGGGTCTACACCCGGACCGGAGACGACGGGACCACCGGCCTCGGCGGCGGGCAGCGGGTGCCCAAGGACTCGGCACGCATCGAGGCCTACGGCACCGTCGACGAGCTGAGCTCGGAGATCGGCGTCGCCGTCGCCCTGGGGCTAGACAGCCTCCTCGCGGCGACGCTGACGCGCGTTCAGAACGACCTGTTCAACCTCGGCTCCGACCTCTGCATCCTGGAAGAGGACAAGGCCAGGATGCCGGTGCCGGGGATCGAGGAGCGGCACGTCGACGCCCTGGAGCGGCTGATGGACGAGCTGTCGGCGGAGATGACGCCGCTCGAGAACTTCATCCTGCCCGGCGGCTCGGCCGGCGCCGCGCAGCTCCACGTGGCCCGCACAGTCTGCCGGCGCGCCGAGCGCCTCACCATCGCCCTGTCGCGGCTGGAGCCGGTGGGGCCCTTCGTCGTGATATACCTGAACCGGCTCTCAGATGCTCTCTTCGTCATGGCCCGCTTCGAGAACCTCCGCAAGGGGATCCCGGACGTGCTCTGGGACAGTCGAGCTTAGGTTGGCGCGCCTTTTGTATTTCTCCGAGAAGAGCGGCGGGGCTGCGCCCTTCCACTCCACACGAACATAGACAAAGACAAGGAGGAACGCGGCATGTCGTCCTCATACGCGCTATATTTCGTCGGTTTCCTGATTCTGATCGCCGGGCTCGCCTACGGGGCCAGCCTGGCAGGTGTCCCCTCGCCCTGGATCGCCGTCGGCGTGATCTGCCTGCTGGGCATCGCCGTCCTCAAGGCGGCCAAGCGCATGCAGAAGGGCGGCAACCCTCCCGGCGGCACGCCGCCCCGTTACTAGATTTCCTTTTCAGCAGGTGCTGTCTTCCGGCAACCGGCGCGTCTGATTATGGTAAAAAGAGCGCTATGGCGAGAGCGGCAAAGGTCCAGGGCAGGGAAGTCCCGCCGCGCAAGAGCCGTGCGCGGCGGGTCATCGACCGAAAAACCCATTTCCAAGGCTGGCGGAGCACGGACGAAGAGGAGATCGAGCGGCGGCGGGCTCGGGCCGCGGCCGATCCGATCCAGGTCGAGGCGCTGGAGCCGCAGTTCCCGGTTTTTGGGACGTTCCGTACCGGCTCCGAAGGGGTAGGCGCCTACGAGGTCGAGATCCGGTCTCTCACCGAGCGGGACAATTCCTGCGGCTGCCCGGATTTTCAGGTCAACGGCCTGGGAACTTGCAAGCACTTAGAGGGGGTCGTTGCCCGTTTCAGCAAAGCGGCTCTCGGCAGGGCCTCCCGCGAGGGAGATCCGCGGACCGAGATCTTCCTGCGCTGCACCGGCGAGCGTCCGGAGGTCCGTGTCCAATGGCCCGCGACGGGCTCTCCCCGTTCCGCTCCACGCCCTCTGTTGGCGCCATTCTTCGGAGCTCGAGGAGAGTTGCTTGGCGATCCTGTCGAAACCCTGCCGGTCCTCGCCCGAAAGATTGCCGGCGCGCCCAAGCGGGTGCGAGACGGTATCCGCCTCTCTCGCCACCTTCAGTCGTGGGTGGAGGAGCAGAGGCGCCGTGCCGCCCGGAAGACGGCGCGGAATCGCTTTCTCGCGGAGGTTCGGCAGGGCCGGCGCACGCTGGATCTCGTCCGGCAACCCCTCTATCCCTACCAGCAGGAAGGAATGCTCCATCTCGCCTTCACCGAGAGGGCGCTGCTCGCCGACGAGATGGGCTTGGGCAAGACCGTCCAGGCGGTCGCCGCCTGCGAGCTGCTGCGGCAGATCCGTGGTGTCGAGCGGGTCCTGGTGGTCAGTCCCGCCTCCCTGAAGGCTGAGTGGGAGGAGCAGATCGCCAAGTTCACGGGTCTGCCGGTGCGCGTCCTCATGGGCACGCGGGCTCAGCGCTTACGGCAGTATTCGTCAGAGGCCTTCTTCTACCTCGCCAACTATGAGCAGATCCTCGCGGACGGCGAGGAGATAGAGCGCCGGCTCGCTCCGGACGTGATCGTGCTCGACGAAGCGCAACGAATCAAGAACTGGCAGAGCAAGACCGCTCAGGCCGTCAAGCGGCTGCGGAGCCCCTTTGCCTTCGTGCTCACTGGCACGCCTATAGAGAACCGCATCGACGAGATCTACTCGATCGTCCAGTTCCTCGACCCGGCCCTGTTCGGCCCTCTCTTTCGCTTCAACCGCGATTTTTACGAGCTGGACGACCGCGGTCGGCCAGTCGGGTACAAGAACCTGGACCTGCTGCACCGCCGGCTTGCTCCGGTCCTCCTGCGCCGGCGCAAGGCCGACGTGGAGGACCAACTCCCCGAACGGACGGTCAACCACTACTTCGTTCCTATGGAGGCCGAGCAAGCCGAGCGCTACGAGGAATACAACGGGCGCGTCGCCCAGCTCCTCGCCAAGGCTCGCCGCCGGCCGCTCTTGCCCGAAGAATTCGACAAGCTTCAGAAATGGCTGGCCTGCATGCGGATGCTCTGCGACACGCCATACATCCTCGACCCCGACTGCCGGATCTGCCCCAAGCTCAACGAATTGGAGGAGATCCTTGGCGGCCTCTTGACCGAGCCCTCCACCAAGGCGCTCGTCTTCTCGGAGTGGGAGGGGATGCTGGAATTGGTTCGGGAGCTGGCGCGGGAGATGGGGGTGGGCTTCGCCTGGCATACTGGTTCGGTGCCGCAGGCGAAGCGCCGCCAGGAGATTCGCCGTTTCAAGGACGATCCAGACTGCCGGCTCTTCCTTTCAACCGACTCCGGAGGCGTGGGTCTCAACCTCCAGGCAGCCAACGTGGTGATCAATCTCGACCTGCCCTGGAATCCAGCCCGCCTGGAGCAGCGCATCGCCCGCGCTTGGAGGAAGCACCAGGTCCGCCCGGTTCACGTCATCAACCTGGTCACCCTGGACAGCCTCGAGCACCGCATGCTCCCCCTGCTCGCCGGCAAGCAGGCTCTGGCCGACGGAGTGCTGGACGGGATCGGCGACTTGGACGCGATGCCGCTCCCCTCCGGTCGTACTGCCTTCATCGAGCGGCTGGAGGCTTTGACGGGGATGCCGCAAGAGGTGGCTCCAACTCCGAAGGAGCCCGCCGGCGCGCAGGACCTTCTGGAGATCCTCGACCGCGGTACTTACGAGGCCATCGAGCGCTTGGCGGCAGCCGGCTTTCTGCAGCTCACCCCCGAGGGCCGTCGCTTGCTCGACCGCTCGGCAGTGGGAAAAGAGGCTCCCGACGGTGGCCGCCGTCTCCAGATTGCTCGGGCGCGGGAGATTTTCGAGCAGGCGGAGCGCAAGGTCCGCATGGCCGCTGTCCTCGCTCAAGGAGGCTTTCCAGTCGAGGCTTTGCCGTCTCTTCGCGAGGCTGTCGAGCTGAGCCTGCGGTCCCGTGCTCATCTCGCGAGGGAGGAGATCGCGGAAGCCGCCGAGGGGCCGGTGACGGGGCTCGAAGGTCACGAAGTCCTCTCACTGATCGAGACGCTCCGGGGTGGCTCCGAGACCCTGCTGACCGTCAGCGACCAAGACGCCCGCGCCTGGATCGAGTCGGGCGCCCGGTTCGTCGCCCAGCTTGGCGAGGAGCTGACCTCGGCAGGACGATCCGGAACCCCATGACGAGACAAGGCAAGGCAGACCGCATCGGCACGATCCTCGACGAGCTGTACCCGACCGTCGACATCCCTCTGGAGCACCAGGACCCGTTCACGCTGCTCGTGGCGGTGGTGCTCTCCGCCCAGACCACGGACAAGTTGGTCAACCAGGTCACGCCCGGCCTGTTCGCCCGCGCGCCGACCCCGGAAGCGATGGCCGCCCTGGAGGTTGAGGAGATCCACGGGCTGATCCGCCGGATCGGCCTCGCCAACGCCAAGGCCAAGAACCTGAAACGCCTTGGAGAGCTCCTGGTCGAGCGGCACGAAAGCCGGGTGCCGCGGACGCTCGCCGAGCTCGAGGACCTGCCCGGCGTCGGCCACAAGACCGCTTCGGTCGTGCTCAGCCAGGCCTTCGGCATGCCCGCTTTCCCGGTGGACACCCACATCCACCGTCTCGCCGCCCGCTGGGGGCTGTCCACCGGCAAGAACGTGGAGACCACCGAGCGCGACCTGAAGAGGTTCTTTCCTGAAGAGACCTGGGGGCGCCGGCACCTCGAGATCATCTACTTCGGCCGCGAGCACTGCCCGGCCCTCTATCACGACCTCGACGCCTGCCCTATCTGCTCCTGGGCGGCGTCGAAGAAGCGGAAGGAGGAGGAGCGGCGGCGGAACCTCAAGCTGCGGCGTCGATGACCTCGGGAGAGGCGTCCACCCGCTCGGGAGGACCGCCTGTCGTCCGGGTTATGATCTCCCCATGGACCGTTTCGCTCGTTACTCCTGGCTCACTCTCGCCTACAACGTCGCGGTCGTGCTGTGGGGGGCCGCCGTGCGGGCCACCGGCTCCGGCGCGGGGTGCGGCAGCCACTGGCCGCTCTGCAATGGAGAGGTGCTGCCGCGGGCGCCCCGGATCGAGACGATCATCGAGCTCTCGCACCGGGTGACCAGCGGCGTCGCGCTGCTCCTGGTGATGGGGCTCGTCGTCGGGGCTTTCCGGACTCGGCCCCGGGGGCATGCCGCGCGCAAGGCTTCAATCTTCTCCCTGGTGCTCATCCTCAGCGAGGCTGCCGTGGGCGCCGGGCTGGTGCTCTTCGAGCTGGTCGCGGACAACAAGTCCATGGCCCGCGCGATGTTCATGTCGACCCACCTGGTCAACACCTTCCTCCTGCTCGGCGCGCTCACCTTGACCGCCCACTTCGCCTCGCGCGGGGCGCCGTTCCGGGTGCGCGGGCAGGGGCTCTTCGGCGGCGGGCTCCTTCTGGGAACGTTCGGCTTGCTGCTGGCGGGCGTCAGCGGCGCGATCGCCGCGCTGGGCGACACCCTGTTCCCGGCGACGTCGCTCGCCCACGCCCTGGAGCAGGACCTCTCGCCCACGGCGCACCTGCTGATCCGCCTCCGGCTGCTGCACCCGGTCCTCGCCGTCGCCGGCGGGCTCCTGGCGTTCTATCTGGCCTGGCAGGTCTTGAAGTGGCCCCCGGCCGCGGAGACCCAGCGGCTGGCGCTGTGGACCGGGGGGCTCGTCTTCGTCCAGATCCTGGGAGGGTTGATCAACGTGCTGCTGCTGGCGCCGGTCTGGATGCAGATCGTCCACCTGCTGCTGGCCGACCTGCTCTGGATCGTTTTCGTCCTGCTCGGCGCCTCGGCCCTCGCCGAGCGGAGGGCCGAGGTGGGGACGGCGGTGGAGACCGGGGTCGCCGCGGTGAGCTGAGGGGCTAGAGCACGGTCTCGCGCACGATCTCTTCGACGGTGGTGACTCCGTCGCGGACCTTCTGCATGCCGCTCAGGCGCAGGGTCATCATGCCCATCTGCATGGCGCGCTGGCGCAGCTCGAAGCCGCTGGCTCCGGAGAGGATCATCTCGCGCAGCTCGTCCTCGATCTCCAGGACCTCGTAGAGGCCGAGCCGGCCCTTGTAGCCGGTGTTGCTGCAGCGGTCGCAACCGCGGCCGCGGAAGAGCTTCAGGGTGCGCGCCTCGGCCTCCGAGAAGCCGACCTGGACGAGCGCCGCGGGGGGCATCTCGAAGGGCTCCTTGCAGAAGGAGCAGATGCGCCGTACGAGCCGCTGGGCGACGACCATGTGGACCGAGGTCGCGACCAGGAAGGGCTCGATGCCCATGTTCATCAGACGGCTGATGGAGGAGGGAGCGTCGTTGGTGTGGAGCGTCGAGAGCACGAGGTGGCCCGTCATGGCGGCCTTGATCGCCACCTCGGCGGTCTCGAAGTCGCGGATCTCGC
>WUUC01233167.1_pt1 | contig 11143 bp, 11 predicted proteins | sample 6278441 | NCBI WGS metagenome assembly WUUC01 (sample SAMN13675441, study PRJNA597444) | soil metagenome | isolation source: soil | place: USA: Washington | collected 2017-10 | reverse complement strand
TCCGGCCCTTCGGCAGGATCCTGACGCCACCATTTGGAAGTGTGCGGCCGCCGAGCAGCTCCGCCCATCGTTCCGGATGTGCCTTGATGGTGAGATCGAGCGCCGGTTCGATCAGATTGGTTTCGCCGATGGCGCGTGCGGCGCCCTCGCCGTAGTGGTGCACCCAACGCTTCCAGAGCCAATCCGGCGTATTGACCCTCGGTGCGTCGAGGCCGGCGACAATCGCTTCGCCTTCTGTTGAGACGCGCCGGAGCACGGCGTTTACCAGCTTGTCGTAGCGCATGGCGCGCGGGTCGTACCGCGCGAGCCGCACGGCAAGGTCGATCACCGCGTGCGGGGGTGTCCGCAAGAAGAGGAGCTGGGCTGCGCCCGAAAGGAGGATGGGATAGAGGGAGCCTGAGCGCGGCGGCAGCCCACGCTCGAGGAGCGTATCGAGTACGCGATCGATCTCACCCTTGCGGCGAAGGCTCACGCCGACGATCGCACGCGCCAGGGCGATGTCGCGCTGCGGATAGTCGGCAAGCCAACCGGACGCGAGCGTACGGCTCAATATCTCTCCGAGCGGCTGCCGCTTCTGGAGGACCGCCATAAGCAGCTCGGCCGCGGCGCGGCGCGCCGGCAAGCCAATTTGCGCCTCGCGCCCCGCGGGGGTGCCAAGCGCCTCGTCGTCTAAGTTCATTTGAGGGTCGCGCGGAAGCCTAGCGGAATCCCCACGGGCCGCGGCGGCGGATGCTGGCGCTATGCGGCGCCGCCCACGGGCCGGAGGCTTCTGAGGCTTCTTCGTCATGGCCCCTCGGTACAGCCTGACCCATGCTGGCGGCAATCTCATTCAGCCGCGCGATGCGATTCTCCACATTGGGGTGTGTGGAGAAGAGATTGTCCATCCGTGCGCCGGACAGCGGGTTGACGATGAAAAGGTGGGCGGAGGCGGGATTGCGCTCGGCGGGAATATTCGGAACCTCCTCCGCCGCGCTGGAAATCCGCCGTAAGGCAGAAGCGAGCGCAAGCGGCATGCGGCTTGTCTCCGCGCCGACCCGGTCCGCCTCATATTCGCGGCTGCGGCTGATGCCGAACTGCACGAGCGCGGCCGCGATCGGCGCGAGGATCACGAGCAGCAGGCCGCCGATGGGGCCGAAGCTGCCGCTGTCGCGGTTTCCGCCGAAGTAAAATCCGAAATTGGCAAGCATCGAGATCGCGCCGGCGAGAGTCGCAGTGACGGTCATGAGCAGCGTGTCGTGATGTTTGATGTGCCCAAGCTCATGCGCGATCACGCCGGCGAGTTCGTCGCGGCTCAGCCTTTGAAGCAGGCCGGTGGTGACGGCGACGGCGCCATGCTCGGGATTGCGTCCGGTGGCGAAGGCGTTCGGCTGCGGATTCTCCATGATGTAAACGCGGGGCATGGGAAGCTCCGCGGCTTGCGCGAGCTGCTCGACCATGCCGTAAAGCTCCGGCGCCGACTGTGCATCGACCTCGCGTGCGCCATACATGGAAAGGACCATCTTGTCCGAGTTCCAGTAGGCGAAGACGTTCATCGCCGCCGCGATGCCAAAGGCGATAAGCATGCCCGACTGGCCGCCGGCCAGGAATCCGACGCCCATGAAAAGGGCCGTCAGCGCGGCAAGCAGAATGGCGGTGCGAAAATAGCCACCCATCAAGAACAACCTCCAAAGCGGGTTCCGCATCTGATTCCCGCGACAAATATGTCGGAAGCCCAAGCCTTTCCCACAAGTCTGCCGGTGACGAATGAGGAGAGCGGCGCCGCGCTTAACCCTTCGTCAAGGCTAAGCGCGCAAGCTTGGCTGTCCTTTCAAAGCCAAGCGAGAACCGCCATGTCGCTGTCCGCCGCCATTGCCCCTGCTGCCCAGCCCTCGAACTCGGAAAGCGCAAGCCTCTCCGCCGATCAGCGGCGCGTCATTCGAGAGAGTTTTGCCTCGATCGAGCCTGCGGCGGACCTCGTCGCGCGGCTCTTCTACATGAAGTCAGTGGACCTCGATCCCTCGATCGCGGCGGTCTTCAAGATGCCGACACGGGCGCAACGGCGGAAGTTCATGGCAGCGATGAAGCTCGCCGTGATCTCGCTCGACCGGCTGCAGGCCCTTGCTCCGATCATCAAGCTGCTCAGCGCACGGCAACGCCTCGAAGGGGTGCGGCCGCGCCACTACGCGGCGTTCCGCAAGGCGTGGGTGTGGACTCTCGAGCAGTCGCTCGAATTCCGCTTCACCGCGGAGGCACGGGAGGCCTGGACGGCGCTCCTCGGCGAGATGCACCGTAGCTCTAGGATGAGGTCGCAGAGCGCCGCTTAAGGCTGAGCGGGTTCCGGCGCGGTTCCACCGGCGTCCTGAGCAACGCCTTCTGCCGGCGGCACCCCTCGCGCGGCTATTTTTCCCGCTTCGTCGATGACGATTTCGACATCCTCGGTTGGGTCGATCTCGAGCTTCTGGCCATCGACGGTGATGGATTCGGCGGTGGCCGTGATCTCGTGTCCGTCGGCGACGATCTTCACGCCATTCGAGAGCAACTCCTGTGTCATCTCGCTATGGTGGGAGAGGGTCACCGTACTCTGGCCCACCGCTATATGCCGCACCTCCTTGCCGCCGCCGCCGGTGAAAGTCCCGATCGCGGCGAACATGCCAAGTGTCACCAGAAGCACGGCAACCGCCGTTATGACCGCCCACCTTCTCCAGGTCATGGCTTGCCTCGACCCTATGCTTGGCTCGCGCCGCGATTCTGGCGCTGCTCAATCAAATCTTCCACAACCGCCGGGTCCGCGAGTGTCGAAATATCGCCGAGATTGGAGAAATCGTCTTCGGCGATCTTGCGCAAGATACGGCGCATGATCTTACCGGACCGTGTCTTCGGCAATCCCGGCGCAAATTGAATAAGGTCGGGCGAAGCGATCGGCCCGATCTCTTTCCGCACCCAATCGCGCAGCTCGGACTTCAAAGCGTCCGAACCGTTCTCGCCCGACATGAGGGTCACATAGCAATAGATGCCTTGGCCCTTCACCGCGTGCGGATAACCAACCACTGCGGCTTCGGAGACCTTCGGGTGAGCGACGAGCGCGCTCTCCACCTCGGCGGTTCCCATCCGGTGGCCAGCGACGTTGATGACATCGTCCACGCGGCCGGTGATCCACCAATAGCCGTCCTTGTCGCGGCGGCAGCCGTCGCCAGTGAAGTACTTCCCCTTGAAGGTTGAGAAGTAGGTGTCCACGAAACGCTTATGGTCGCCATAGACGGTGCGCATCATTCCGGGCCAGGAATCGAGCAGAACGAGATTTCCCGTCGTCTCGCCTTCGAGCACCTTCCCGTCGCCGTCGACGACGGCGGGCCGCACCCCGAAGAACGGCAGGGTTGCCGACCCCGGCTTCAGATCGATGGCGCCGGGCAGCGGCGTGATAAGAATTCCCCCCGTCTCGGTCTGCCACCAAGTATCGACGACGGGGCAGCGCTCTTCTCCGACGACGCGGTAGTACCATTCCCACGCCTCGGGGTTGATCGGCTCGCCGACCGTACCGAGCAGCTTCAGCGACTTTCTGCTCGTGCACTTCACGTGGTCGTCGCCGACGCCCATCAGCGCCCGGATCGCCGTCGGCGCGGTATAGAAGATGTTGACGCCGTGCTTGTCGACTACCTGCCAGAAGCGGGAGGCGTCGGGATAATTCGGCACACCCTCGAACATGAGCGTGATGGCGCCGTTCGCGAGCGGGCCATAAACGATGTAGGAGTGACCCGTGACCCAGCCGACATCGGCGGTGCACCAATAAATGTCGCCGTCGTGATAATCGAAGACGTATTGATGCGTCATGGAAACATAGACGAGATAGCCGCCGGACGTGTGCAGCACGCCTTTCGGTTGGCCGGTCGAGCCTGACGTGTAGAGGATGAAGAGCGGGTCCTCCGCGCTCATCTCCTCCGGGGGGCAATCCGCGCCGACCTTGGTCACCTCCTCGTCAAGCCAAAAGTCGCGTCCTTCCGTCCAGGGCACGTTCCCGCCGGTGCGCTTCACGACGAGCACGGTCTCGACCCCCTCGCTCTTCTTTAGCGCCTCATCGGTATTCGCTTTGAGCGGAACCTTGCGTCCTCCGCGGATGCCTTCATCGGCGGTTATCACGAGTTTCGATTTGCAGTCGGTAATGCGTCCCGCGAGCGAGTCGGGCGAGAAGCCGCCGAACACGACGGAGTGGATCGCTCCGATGCGCGCGCAAGCGAGCATGGCGAAGGCCGCCTCGGGAATCATCGGCAGGTAAATGGTGACGCGATCACCCTTTCCGACGCCGTGGCGTTTCAGGACATTGGCGAAACGGCACACCGAATCGTGCAGGTCGCGATAGGTGATGCGTCGGGGCTCGGCGGCGGGGTCGTCGGGCTCCCAGAGGATCGCCACCTGATCGCCGCGCGTCTTCAGGTGGCGGTCGATGCAATTGGCGGAAACGTTAAGGGTGCCGTCCTCGAACCATTTGATCGAGACATTTGGGTAGTCGAAGCTCGTGTTCTTGACCCGGCTGAAGGGCTTGATCCAGTCGATGCGCGCGGCGACCTTCCGCCAGAACGCATCCGGGTCCTCAACGCTTTCGCGGTAGAGCTTTTCGTAAGCGGCTTTGTCGACAAAAGCGCGCTTCGCCCATTCCTTGGGGACCTGATGGACGATCTCGGTCGTCATCGCGGCATTTCCTCCTCACGCCGAAAGTGCGCGTGTTCTTTTAATTGTGGGCATTATGGCCAGGGAGGGCCGCTGGGACAATTAGACTATCGCCGGAAGCGGCAGGCGCTAAACGCCGAAAAGTCCGATGACGATGGCCATGCCGAGAAGGATCGCCAGCCACGAACCGGCATCGATCGCCGTCACAATAGGCTTGATGCCTTGGAACTGGTGGTTGACCAGCATGGTGGTGGCGATGAACCCCGCCCACACAAAGAGGGCAGTTATCACGGCGCCTCCGACGGTCACGTCCTGGAGGTGGCCGACGAGCCCCGCGAGTAGATAAGCCATCAACAGATCGGCAATGAAGGCAATGAAGAGGGGGAGGATCGCCGTGGGCATATCGGTCTCGCTCTTCCCCATCGCGCGAAGGCGGGCCTTGCCGAAGACCGCATACCAGATCCAGCCGATGACAAAGGCGACGACTGCCGCGACAAAGACGGCGAGGTAGTTCACGGGGACTGCCATTTCCCTTCCTCCTTTGACTAACCCTTCGGAGGCGAATCGAGTCCTCCGAGCCGGCAGATCAGGCTCCACTCGTCAGCAGTGACGGGCTGCACGGACAGTCGCGAATTCTTGACGAGCACCATGTCCTTCAGGGCTTTTTTGGCTTTGATCTCGGCGAGCGTGACGGGGCGCGGCAGGTCTTTCACGGCCGCAACATTCACGCACTCCCAAACGCCGGAACTGTCGGTCGAGTCGGGGTGCGCCTCCGCAACCACCTTGACGATGCCGACGATGCGCCGCGATTCCCCCGAATGATAGAAGAAGCCGAGGTCTCCCTTCTTCATCGACCGCATGACGTTCCGCGCCTGAAAATTGCGCACGCCGTCCCACTCGGCGCCCTTCGCGCCTTCTTTCTTCTGCGCGTCCCAGGGCCAGGTCTCCGGCTCCGACTTGAACAGCCAATAAGCCATGAATGCCTCATCCGTCCCGATTGCGCGGGTTCTTCAAGACCCATTGCCAAGGCCGGATATCGGCCGAGGCGAACAGGCCTATTTTTGCGAAAGGATCTCCGTCCGCAATTTCCCGCGCGGCATCGAGCGAGTCCGCCTCGACCACGATCAGGCTTCCGTTCATGGTCGCTTCGTCATCGGCGGTGAAAGGCCCGGCCAGCACCAGGCTGGCGCCGTGACCCTTCAAATAAGCGACATGCTCAGGCCGATGTTCCCGGCGAAGCGAGAGGCTCCCCGGCTTGTCGGTGCAGATCAATGCGTAAAACATGTTTCCCCCAGACGTCGCAGGCTATTGCGGATTGTGCACGGCTGTCCAGCGACGGCAGAGGCGCCCCTTGCACCGTAGCACCACCGAACTCACGCCTCCGCCCTGAGCGGACGGGCGAGGAGAGCGCCGACGGCTTGGTCGACCGTGGCACGTCCAGATGTCACCGCGTAGACAGCGCGCGCAATCGGCATGTCGAGATCGCGAGCGGCCGACATACCGGCGACCGCACAAGCCGTATACACTCCCTCGGTGACAGAACGGCGGGCCGAAAGCACGGCCTTCGCGTCCTGCCCTTGGCCCAAGGCGATGCCGAGCGACATGTTTCGCGATTGCGGACTGCCGCAGGTCAGGATCAGATCGCCCAATCCCGAGAGTCCGGTCAGCGTCTCGCGGCGGGCACCGAGTGCCGCGCCGAAGCGCGCCATCTCTGCGAAGCTCCGCGTCACAAGCGCGGCATGCGCACTATCGCCGAGTTTCTTGCCGGCGACGATACCGGCGGCAATCGCATAGACATTCTTCAGCGCGCCGCCGATCTCGGCTCCGACCACATCGTCGCTCCAGTAGCATCGAAAGGATGTGTGGCTGAGAGCATGCGACAAAGCACGGCCAAGCTCTTCGCGCGGCGTTGCGAGCGTGAGCGCCGCGGGCAAACCTCGCGCCACTTCCTCCGCAAAGCTTGGACCCGAGAGAACGCCCACTTCGGCTTGAGGTAGGACTTCCGCGGCAATCGCGGACAGGAGTGTTCCGCTCGATTGTTCGATGCCTTTGGCGCCAATGAGGATCGGCCGCCCACGTTTCACGTGGGGCGCGAGCTGTTTGCCGATATCACGCAAATGCTGAGCCGGGGGCACCATCAGGAGGAAGTCGGCGTCAGCGACAGTCTCGAAGCTGCTTGTTGCCCGAATGGCGGGATCAAGTTCGATGTCGGGAAGGTAGAGCGGGTTGCCGTGTGTGCCGTTGATCTCCTCAACGACCTCGGGTTCGAAGGCCCAGACGCGCACATCGCGGCCGGCGCGGCGCGCGGTCAATGCGAGCGCGGTTCCCCACGCCCCAGCACCGATGATGCCAACACGTTGGAATGTCATGACCGGTCCGTTTCCAAGCGATCGTTCATACAGGAAAGGAGGCCGTGCCGTCCCACAGCTGCTGCGTTAGGCCTTGACGCCGGCGCCGATGGCCGGCGGAGCGTCGGGATCGAGCGGCCACCGTGCCCTTGCCGGCACTTCTGGCCCATCGATGAGCCCCCGCGCGAGCCGCTCGGCGCCGGCCCAAGCCACCATCGCGGCATTGTCGGTGCAAAGCTCCGGCGGCGGAAGGATCAATTGAAAACCATGCTCCGAAGCGACGCCGGCGAGCGTCTCCCGCAATCGCGCATTCGCGGCGACGCCGCCGGCAACCACCAAGGCCTTCTGCGCCTTCGATCCCAGCGCCTCAACATAGAGAGCGAAGCCGCGGCGGACGCGGTCATGGACGACATCGGCGACGGCCTCCTGGAAGCTTGCGCAGAGATCGGCGACGTCGCTCTCGCTGAGCGGCGACCGTTTTGCTGCTGCGTGCCGGAGTGCAGTTTTAAGACCGGCGAGGGAGAAATGCGGTTCGGGGCGGCCCAACATGGGACGCGGAAGGGGCACGGTCGGCTTTCCCTTTGCCGCCATCAGCTCGACCGCAGGGCCTCCCGGATAGCCAAGCCCGAGCAGCTTTGCCGCCTTGTCGAAGGCTTCGCCCAACGCATCGTCGAGGGTCGTGCCGAGACGACGGTATTTGCCGACCTCTTCGACAATCAAGAGCTGGGTATGACCTCCCGAGACCAGCAGGAGGAGATAGGGAAAGCTGAGGCCGTGGGTGAGGCCAGGTGTGAGGGCATGCGCCTCGAGGTGATTGACGGCGATGAACGGAACGCCGCGCGCCATTGCGAGCGCTTTTCCCGTCACCACGCCGACGATGAGGCCGCCGACCAACCCCGGCCCCGCCGTCGCGGCGATGCCGCCGATCGAGTCCCAGCCGAGGCCGGAATCGTCCATCGCTTTGGAAATGGCAAGATCGAGCACGTCGACATGCGCGCGCGCGGCGATCTCCGGCACCACACCGCCATACTCCGCGTGCAGATCGAGCTGCGAACGGACCACATTCGCGAGAATCGCTCCTCTTGTTTCACCGTCTCGGCGGACGACGGCCGCGGCCGTCTCGTCGCAGCTTGTCTCGATGCCGAGGACGGTCAGAGGTGCGAAGTCGGTCTTGCTCATGCGGCCTCTTTACAGGGAGAGGCCCTACCGATTGAAGAGGAGGCGGGTTCCGGCCATTAATGGCGCGCCTAGGTCGCCCGATCATGCGGCCGCGCAAGGGAGAACAATGGCTTGGCAGATCGCCCCCTTCTGATCGGCACGAGGGGTAGCCCGCTTGCCCTGTGGCAAGCGGAGCATGTGCGCACGCGCCTCGCGGCGTCGTCCGATCTTACCAAGGACCATATCGGGCTGGAGGTCATCACAACCTCGGGAGACCGCATCCGCGACAAGCCGTTGCGCGATTTCGGCGGCAAGGGGCTTTTCACCAAGGAGATCGACGAGGCGCTGCTGGCGGAGCGCGTGGATATTGCGGTCCATTCCATGAAAGACCTTCCGACCGAGCTGCCGGACGGGATCATTGTCGGCGCGGTTCTTCGGCGTGGGGATGTACGGGACGCATTCATCTGCACAAAGGCCGGGTCTATCGCAGAACTGCCGAAGGGCGCCGTGGTCGGCAGCTCGTCGTTGCGCCGACAAGCACAGTTGCGCCGGCTGCGGCCGGATTTCAAAGTCGTGGACTTCCGCGGCAATGTCGAAACGCGTCTCTTGAAGCTCGATCAGGGGGTTGCCGATGCCACTCTGCTTGCTCTTGCGGGCCTTGAGCGGCTTGGGCTGACGGGCCATGTCACCGCGATCATGCCGGCCAGCGACATTCTTCCCGCGGTTGCGCAAGGCGCGATCGGCATCACCTGCCGCGCGCGCGACGACCGAACACTTGCGCTGTTGAAGCCGGTAAACGACGAAGCCTCGGCCACGGCGGTCGCCTGCGAGCGCGCCTTTCTCGCAGAGCTCGACGGCTCTTGCAAAACGCCGATAGCCGGGCTTGCCGAGATCGCGGACGGTCGCCTGCGTTTTCGTGGCCTTGCGCTGAAGCCGGACGGCACGGACTGGGAGGAGATCGCGGTCGAGGGAAAGGCAGAGGATGCGGTGCAGCTTGGGAGCGAAGCCGGCCGCGATCTTGCCGCACGCGCGAGCCGCTTCCTGGATAGCCTCCGGGTGTAGCCGACGATGCGACTTCTCGTGACGCGACCGGAGCCTGACGCATCGGAGCAGGCGGCGAAGCTTCGCGCGCTCGGGCACGAGCCGGTGATTGCTCCCCTGCTGCGCATCGAGCTCGTCTCCGGCCCCATTAATCTCGCCGACGCGCAGGCCCTGATCGCGACGAGCCGGAACGCCCTCCGCGCGCTTGGGGCCCATCGGTCACTCAGCGCAGCCCTCAGGCTGCCGCTGATCGCTGTCGGGGAGGCGAGCGCAAGCCTTGGTGCCGGCCTCGGCTTTGACAGCATCGAACGGGGGCCCGGGACCGCCGAGGACCTCGTTCGCATGATCGCCGAGACGCGCGATCCGAAAGCCGGCGCCCTCGTCCACCTCTCCGGCGAAACGATCGCATTCGATCTGGCTGCCGCGCTTACCGCGCTTGGCTTCGGCGTGAGGCGGCAGATTGTCTACCGCTCGGTGCGGGTCACCGATTTTCCACCGAAAGTTTTGTCCCTGTTGATTGCGGAACGGATCGACGGGGCCATCCTGATGTCGCCGCGAACCTCCGCCACCTTCTCACGATTGATTCGCCAGCATGGCATGACGGCGCAGGCGAAAAGGCTGATTTGCTATTGCCTCTCCGAGGCGGTAGCACAGGCGCTCGAACCCCTGCAGCCGCGCGTGTTGGTGGCAATGCGGCCGAACGAGGAAGAGCTTCTTGCCCTCGTCGAGAAGGGCGGGCCCGCCTCGCAAGCAGAGCGAATCGGAAGCGGGTGAAGGCGGCGACGAATGGCAGATCCCCTCGGCAAGGACCCCGGCGAGACCGGAAAACGGCCAAAACACACCATCGAGGGCACGGCAACCGAAATCTCGGTGGCGCCGTCTTCGGAGAATGCTGACGAGCCTTCCGGTGCCGATGAGGCCGATAGCGAGGCGCCCGCCGCGCCAGAGCCCGAACGCAAGGTGCCCGGGTCGCGCACGAGCCGGATCGAGCTCAAGGGCTTCATCACGCATCTGGCCGCCGGGACTCTAGGGGCCCTGATCGGCATCTTGGCGCTTGCCCTTGGCTGGAAACTCATCCCCGAGCGTACGGCGCTCGATCTGTCGCCGATTGAGAAGCGACTGGCGGACATCGAGGCACGCCCCGTCCCCGATTCAAGCGAAGCCATCGCGGCGCTTGGGACGCGGCTAAAGGAACTTGAACAGCGGCCAGCGGAGACCCCGGCGGAGCTCACGGACCTCTCGGTGCGCGTGCAGAAGCTGGAGGAAAGCCTGCAGGCACTCGCGAAGAGCGCCGAGGCGGGGGCGCCGGTGGGTAACGCGGCGGCCCTCGAAAATCGGCTCGGCGAAGTCGAGCGGCGGCTCGACAGCAAGATCGAGTCCGCCCTTGGCGCGCAACAGACCGACAACGCCAAGACCGTTCAGACCCTCGAAGGCGAAATCGCGTCCTTAACGGAACGGCTCGGCGCTTTGGCCGAAGCCAACAAGACGGCCGATCAGGCGACACAAGGCGTAGAGACGGACATCGAGGCCCGGCTCGCGAAGCTCGAGCAGGAGGTCCCCAATCTTGCGGACTCGGTCGCCAAGAATGCGCAAAGCGCAAAGGCCGGCGCGGCGGCGCTCGCCTTTACCAAGCTGAGCGAGGTTGTCAGATCCGGCCGGCCCTTTGCAGTCGAGCTTGCCGCGTTCAAGGCCGTCGCTCCAAACGCGCAAGCCGTCGACGCGATCGCGGTACACGCCGCCTCCGGTATCCCGACGCTGGAGCAGCTGCGTGGCAGCTTCGACGAAGCGGTCGAGAAAAGCGAGATGCCGGCAAAGCCTGGCGACGGCTCTCTGCTCGGCAGCGTGATCGAGAGTGCGCGATCCGCGGTGCGAATCAGGCGCGTACATGCCGCCGAGACGGATGCGGGGCCTGATGCCGCGATCGCCAAGGCCGAAAAGCATCTTGCGAAAGGTGA
>WUUC01137858.1_pt1 | contig 11145 bp, 11 predicted proteins | sample 6278441 | NCBI WGS metagenome assembly WUUC01 (sample SAMN13675441, study PRJNA597444) | soil metagenome | isolation source: soil | place: USA: Washington | collected 2017-10 | reverse complement strand
TCATGGGCTTCGTCACCCTCGCCAGCATCATGCTCTGGCTCCGATGACTAAATCGTCCCTACAGCCTAGATCGCCGAGAAGCAGACCCACTTTGTGGCTCAGTTGGGTGGGAAGCGGAAGCTGGGCTTTCGGCCGCTACCTCGGCTGATGCGCTCGGAATGCCCGATCTAGATTTCCGCGACTTTCGCAGGGTCTTTGGTGACGACCAACTCCGGAACTTCCTCCGGCAAGGAAAGTGGAAGCGCGATCGCGCACGTGACGCCGCGTGGCGCAAACGTCAGCGACAGTTCGCCATCGCCCGGCGCGAAAATTCGGCGGAGCAGCCTCGCGCCGAAACCTTCGCGGGTCGGCGACGCGACATCTGGGCCGTCGACCTCCTCCCAAAGGAAGGTCAAGTGGCGCTCCCCTAACCCGTTGTAGGCCAGGTTCCAGTTGAGCCTGACGTAGCCGTCGCGGGTCGACAGCGCCCCGTACTTGATGGCGTTCGTCGCAAGCTCGTGAAGCGCCAGGGACAAGGGGACGGCCTGGCGAGCGCTCAGTTGGACGTCCGGCCCATCCACACGGAAGCGCGCGGTTGAGTGAGGCTCGACAAGTGAGGCGATGATCGCCCCTAGGTCCGCGCCCGCCCAGCTCTGCTCCACTAGGATGTTGTGCGCTGCCGAGAGCGCAAGCAGGCGTTCGGTTAGCCCGGCGCGGACGGCGTGGTCGACGTCGGCGGCGCGAAGGCTCTGATCGACGATCGACTGCACCGTCGCCAGAGTGTTCTTGATGCGATGATTGAGCTCATTGAGCAGAAGCGCGCGCTGGTCTTCCGCGAGCTTCGCACGTGTTTCGTCCCGCATGACCTTCAGCAGCACGGGGTGACCAGCCAGACGCATGGTGACGCCGTTAGCCCAGAAGCGTTCGCCGTTTTTACGCAAATGCCAGCGTGTGTCCTCTGCCCGGCCGTCGTTGATCGCAGTCTTGAGTTCGTGCTGGTCAGCACCAGCCATTTGGTCCGCCGCTGCGAAGATCGTCGAGAATGGGGCGCCGATGGCTTCACTGGCCGTGTAGCCCACCACCTGTTCGGCGCCGGGGCTCCAAGAAAGGATCGCGCCGTCAAAGTCCATGGTGAAGATGGCGTAGGCGAGCGCGTTCTCAACGATGGCCTGGGCCAGGATCGGATCCGTCATCGACCAAGCCGACGTTCGTAGCGAATCGCCCATCCGGGTCGCCTTGCCCCCGTGCCGGCGCCACGGTTACCCGGAAAACTAATCTGCGACATGCAACTCCCCAGCGATGCGCTAAGGCGCGGCGGGGACGGAGGTTCCTGATCTGATCAAGCGGGTGGGAATCGGACCCAACGACGAAGGGCTGTTGAACGTCCGACTGAGCTTCACGCCGAAAGTCCGCTCTCCGGCCGGATCTCAACGACGCTCCTGGCGCGAAGCGGCCGTCGCCGCTGACGGAAGCCAAGGTTCCAAATCCAGGCGGCCGGCCAGTAAAGCTTTGTGGCGTCGGGCTCCGGGCTCCTGCGAAACCCCCAGTGAGAGCAGTGGCGGCAGACGGGGTCGCTCAGTGGGCTGGGGCTGTGGGTTGATGGGTAACCGAGCTCAATGGATTTCGGCTGTGGCATTGCCTGCCGCGTTCGCTTCGTCAGCTGTGCGGGCTGCCGTCCGCGACACCACCGTTGTCGAGGAGATGGTCGTCACTGCCCAGAAGCGAGCCGAGAACATCCAGAACGTCCCGCTGTCGATTATGGCCGTGTCTAAGAGGCGCTCAAGGCGCGGAGCGTCTCGGACGCGCGCGACCTGAGAGGATCATTCCGAACCTGCAGATAGACAGCGCGGCCCAGGTGGCGGCGTCGCGATCCGGATCCGCCGTTTCGGCGCCAACTCGAACGCCGCCATCGGCCCAAGCGCCGCGCCCTACGTCGACGGAGTCTTCATCCCCCGACCGGGCGCAATACTGACCGGGTTACTGGATGTGGCAGGCGTCGAGGTGCTGCGGGAACCCCAAGGTACGCTCTTCGGCCGTAACGCTACGGTAGGCGCCATCTCGATCCGTACGAACGACCCCGAGCGGCCCGCCGGTCCCAGGGCGGCCGCCCCACACCCACTTTGGGAGCGCCCTGGTCGGCAACAACATTAGAAGCCAGTCAGGCGGCTCGCTCTCCTACGATTGGGCGTCGGCCGGGTTGCGGGTCACCATGAAGCTACCGAGCAATAGGCTTACAAGCTGACGCATCGCCGCGGTCGTTCTGCCGCGTTTCGCGCGGACGATCCTGGAGGCGATCCCGGACGTCGCTGCCGCGTCTGCGCAGTGACCTTGCGGTGCGGCTTCGGATGCGACGTCAGGCGCCGCCGCTGGGCCACTGCGGCGGCCGCCCACCGCCTCTGGCCCGCCATTTCGTGATCCAAGCTTTCCGCATCCGCCTTCAGGCCATGCTGGCGTTCAAACGTGGACTGCCCCGCAGGGCATCGAAAGCCCACTCGCCCTGAGTGCCGCTCAGCTCGGCCGAGTGGGCCAGTGCCCGGTGGCTACGGGCCCCTTGGCGATTGCACTGGAGGCACCCTGATGACCGAAAATCCGGGTGAACAGATGGAGGCTTAGGCCGTTGGAGCTCACCGCCGGCAATGCACCCGTCCAGATTTCTCACAGGCCTTGCGTTCATGTCGCCATCAGTCTCCGCTTTAGCCGACGAGCAGATGATCGAGACCTTCGACTACGGGCTCGAAAGCTTTGCAGTCTGCGAGATCGGCCAAGGATGGCGGCTCACGTCCCCCCCGTTCGAGGGCGTCTTCGTTCATTTCGTGCTGCAGGGCGAAGGCGTTCTGGAATTCCGCGGAGCGCACACGAAGCTCAGGAAGAACGAGATCGTTGTCGCTCCCAAGGGTACGAGCAAATACATCGAAGGGACCGGCCCCATCCTTTGGGAGGTTGCGGCGGACGATGGGTGCGCACTCCTCACCGATGGCCTGGTGGCGTTTCGGGCTCATGTGGGCGGCCCAGACTTGGTGCTCGTAAGCGGCGTGCTCTCCAGCCCGGACGGACGCGCTGTTCCGTTGGATCACCTGTTAGACCCTGTGGTCTGCTCTATCGCGGGGTTGGACACGTTAGAGGCGAACTTCCGCGCTTTGCTGGAGGAACTTTCCGCCCCGGGTCCGGGGGCTGCCATCATTGCCGAATGCCTGATGAAGCAGTGCTTCGTGTTGCTCGTCCGGGACCACATCGGGCGCTTTGGCGAGCAGTCCCCGCTATTCGTTCGCGCAAGTGACCCCCGTCTGAAGAAGGCCGTGGCGGCAATGTTCGCCAAGCCCGGCGATTCTCACACCGTCGCCTCCCTCGCTCAGGAAGCAGGGATGAGCCGCTCACCGTTTGCGACGCTCTTCCTGGAGTATTATCGCGAGACGCCCGTAAGCTTTCTTCAAGGCGTTCGCCTGCGCACAGCAGCCCGAATGCTCCGTCTGGGTATGCTCCCTGTGAAGGCGATCGCCGCCACCGTCGGATACGCCAGCCGCAGCCATTTTTCCAAGGCTTTCAAGGTGGTCTACGGGCTTGACCCGTCGAAGTATCGACGTCGAGGGCTTAAGCAAGCAAGCGAGCTGCTACGCTCTTAGCACAGCGTGCTCACCCGGCTGAAGCCGGAGCGCGCTTCAGACGGCAAGCTTGAGCGAACCGCATGGCGGGCTTGGCAGTTGACGGTGGATCAGTTGCGCCGCTCTTCAGCCAACTTCTCATGATCTTGTATCATTTGACAGTACGCTTATCCAGATCGGGTCGGCTAAATCTGAAGGACCGGGGTTTTGAGCGCACCTTCGCCGGCCGGGCATCCCTCCGCTTCATTACTGGCTGCTTATGCCTCCGGGTGGATCTCATGGTCCGGTGATCTGTGCATTAGGGTCCATCTCGGGACCTGCGCCTCCTGCCGCGCAGAAGTCGGGAAACTCGAGCTCGCCGAGGCGGAATTCGTGGACGCTTTGCCGGAGGCCCCGGTCACACCCGAGACTTTGGAAATCGCCGCCAAGCTGAAGGGGACGCAGGTTGAGGCGCACCTGCCTCGCAAGCGACCGACTCTTGGTGACGTCAGGTTGCCCCCGGCCCTGGATAGCGCGGCGATCGGCCGTCGCCGCTGGTTGGCGCCGGGATTTTGGCTGGCTCCGCTCCCTGACGGCCGGGCGGAGGGATGGCGCACCTCGCTGCTGCGAGCGCCGGCCGGATTGCGCGTTCCCGGCCACCGGCATGTCGGGCCAGAACTCATCTGCGTGCTCTCCGGTGCATTCCTTGAGGATGAGCAGCGATACGCCGCTGGCGACTTTGTCGAGAGTGCGGGCCACTCGGAGCACAGCTTGAGTGTAACCAATGAAGGACCGTGCGCCTGTCTGATCGCGCACAAAGGCCGGCTCCGCTGGCGCGGAGCGGCAAAGATTTTGGGTCCACTATTATCAGTCTAAAGTTACAACTCCGCTTAAATCGCACCGTTCAAGGACTTTTGCGCACCAAAGGCCTCGTCGATAGGACGCCCGGGCGCTACATCCGCGCGTTGATATTCCGGTTCAGCGAAACAGCAGGTGTTTATGCTGGTGTGCCGGAGAGCGACTTGTCCAACGGCTTCCTGTCCCAGATCGTCCCATTGATCCCCAAGCTCCGCGCCTACGCGATCCTGCTTACGCATTCGACGGCAGAGGCCGATGATTTGGTGCAAGACACCCTCCTGCGCGCCTGGCGTTTTCGGGACGGCTTTTCCGAGGGCACCAACCTCAAAGCCTGGCTGTTCCGGATACTTCGCAACCAGTTCGTCAGCCGGGCTCAGGTGGATCGGCACATCACCGAAGACGTCGATGGGCAACATGCGGCGCGGCTGGTTTCCGAGCCCGATCAGGAGTTCAACCTTCGCTACAAGGAGCTGCTTGCCGGGTTGCGTCTCCTCTCGGACGATACGCGGCAGGCGCTCCTGCTGACGACGGGCTCGGGGTTCACGTACGCCGAGGCGGCAAGATTGTGTGATTGCCCGGTCGGTACGATGAAGAGCCGTGTGAACCGCGCGCGCGAATTCCTCGCCAACTACGTCGATGCCGATCTCAGCCAGCGTGAGCGTCCTTCGCCCGGAGGCAAGGCCCCTGCGTCCAACACGGGGGAGTTCGCCTAGGTCTTGCCCCCTTTTCGGCGCGGCTTAACCACAATCACGAAAGCGTGCGCCGAACCGTTTCGTCTTAGGGCTGGTTCTGGGCCCCGGAGGAAGCACCTCCAGAGCACGCTACCCCCGGAGGGCATTTATGTCATTGAAGTTCTTGGCTTCGGCCTCAGCCTTTGCGCTGGTCGCCGCTCTGTCCACAAGCGCTCTCGCGCAGGTGGCGGATCCCGGCTCAACCACCACCACCACGACCACAACCACGGACGCGACGGACAATTCGAATAACTCGACCAACACTTCGGACTCGGCCAACACATCCACCCACGATGCGTCCAACCATTCGACAAACACCTCGGATTCGGGGAACACCTCTAACCACGATGCTTCCAACAACTCCACCAACACCGCGGACTCGGGGAACACCTCAAGCCACGATGCGTCGAACAATTCTACCAACACGGCGGATTCCGGCAACACCGCCACACACACGACGACGAATACCGACGGTTCGACCCGCACCCGCATGGTGAGCGACTCCAACAACGACAATTCCATGCGCTGGGCGGACTCGAACAACGACAACTCTGACAATTCGGACCGCTCCGACAACTCAAGCCGCATGGCGGATTCGGGGAACGACAACTCCGACAACTCCTCGCGGATGCGGAATTCCGGGAACGACAACTCGGATAACTCCAACCGGTCGACCAACGACTCGAACAACGATTTCTCTAATCGCGCCGACAATTCCGACCGTTCAGACAACTCCGATCGGTCGAACAACTCGGTGCGCTGGGTCGACTCCAACAACGACAATTCCGACAATTCTGATCGTTCCGATAATTCGACCCGTAATTCGAACAACGATAACTCCGATCGTTCAGTTCGCTGGGCGGACTCCAACAACGACAACTCCGACAACTCCGATCGCTCGGATAATTCTGATCGGTCGGACAACTCGGTTCGCAATGCGAACAACGACAGTTCGGACAACTCGATGCACTGGGCCGACTCCAACAACGACAACTCGGACAATTCCACGCACGCCACTACCCACACCATGTCTACCCAGGACCTAGCCGGCACGGTAAGCGGCATCAACGTGACCTACGCCAGTCCGGCCGATGGTGAACAGAATGGCCTCCTCACCACCGGCGCGATCAACGCCAGCGGCGCTGCCTTCGCGGGCGTGCAGACGGCGAGCTACAACACCGGCGTCGGCGGCTTGAACCAAGCTGCGACGTCTCTAGCGGCCAACGCCAACATCAGCTTTGGCGCCCCTCAGTAGGCTTTGCGGATTCCGGCCGGGCCTGCCTTCCGGCGGGCCCGGCCACTCTCCCAGCGCTCCCTGCAAAATAATTCCGGAGGACGATATGCGTCCAGTGACTGGCCTGTTCGCACTGACCGTTTCGGCTCTGGCTGCAGGCAGCGCCTTGGCCGATCCGGAACCGATCCTTCGAGCCGCCCCCCCCTCGTCGTCCCCGGCCGCTGCGACCATGACCGCGGAAGAAATGGAGGCGGCCAGCGGAGGGCAGGGGGTATCGGTAGAGGTGCTCACCCGCCAACAGCTCAGTGGTACGACCAACGGCAACACAGTCAACGCCGGTACGCTGACATCCGGCGCGGTCAACTTCGGCGCGGACGCGCTCGACGGCTTCAGCGGGGTCGGCAACTTCGTCATCAATACCGGCGCCAATAACACCCTGCAGGGCGCCATCAACATCAGCATCGTTACGACGCCGGGGAACTAGGCGTATGGCTACATCTCCTCTTGAGCCGGCGATGCGCGCTGCGTTGCTGGTATTGTTCACTGCGCCGGCATGGCCGTCCGCAGGACAGGCGATGTTCGACATTGCCGGAGACAGCGCGGCGGTCCACGTCACGAGCCTGCGCGACATGCCGTTCCGAACGGTTGTGCGTCAGCAATATGACTACAGTTGCGGTTCCGCCGCCTTGGCCACCTTACTTACTCACCACTACGGGCGGCGCACGGGCGAGGCCGCGATTTTCCAGGCCATGTATGCCGCGGGCGATCAGCTGAAGATCCGCAACGTCGGCTTCTCGCTGCTCGACATGAAGCGTTATCTCGAGAGACAGGGGCTGAAGGCCGACGGCTACCGCTGGAGCGCCGAGGACCTGAAGCGCGCCCACTCACCAGCGATCGCCTTGATCACGGTTGGAAACTACCGGCATTTCGTCATCATAAAGGGATACCGGGGAGGCAAGCTCCTGGTCGGGGATCCGGCGCAGGGTCTGAAGCTCTACCCGATCGACGAGTTCGAACGTGTCTGGAATGGCGTCGTATTCGTCGTCGACGCGGCCTCGGCGCCCCAGGTCGCCTACGACCGGCCTGAGGAATGGAGGCACTTCAGCCTCGGTCCCCTTGATCCGCTGGATGATGTCGCGCTCTCCAGCTTCACGCGGGAGCTGCCGCCGATCTTTCAGATCGTGGGCCACTCCCGGGGCGGCGGGGCGATCCGATGAGGCGGGTATTTCTGTCATTCTTTGCCGCGCTCGCAACGCTGATGGCATTGCCGGGAGCAGCGCAGGAAGCGGCAAGCCCGCCGGCCGTCGCGGCCGTTACCCCGCGCGCGGTCGCAGGGGGCGTCCACGGCGTCGCTCTTTCCGATGTGACTTTGGGTGAGGCCCGGGGTGGGTTGGCCACGCCCTTGGGCGTGGACATCGGCTTCGGCGCCTCGGTCCGCACCTATGTAGATGGGGCCCTGGCCCTTGAAACCCGGCTCACATGGACCGCGGATGGAGCCCGCTCCAACCGGATCTTCGAGAGCGACGCTGCGCGCCGCCTGACGGCCGAACAGATGGGGGCCGGTGAACGAGGGCAGGTGAGGATCGCGCCGGGCACCAGCGTCGTCCACGACCTCACGGAAAATCGCATCGCGAGTGTAGTGCTCAACTCCGCCAACGATCGCACGATCCGGCAGGACACCGACGTATCGCTCCACCTGCCGCACCTGCCCGATCTGCAGCAGCGCATCTCTACAGAACGCATGACGCAAGCTCTGCAAGCGCTCTCTCCGCAAGCTAGCGGCCTAGCCAAGTGAATCCAGGAAGGAAGACTTGATGAGACGGTCCGACAGGGCGTTCGGAGCGCCACTGACAGCCGGGCTGAGCGCCCTCGTGATGGGAGCTGCGATATGCGGGTCGGCGGGGGCCGCAGAGCTCAGCCCTGATCCGTTGACCCGGATCGAAGCGCAACTCGCGGTGCAGGCGGGCCTAATCGCTGAACAGGGCGACCGCCTGCGCGCCCAGCAGGCCAAGATCGACGCGCTAGAAGCGGAGCGCGACAAGATGCTCGCCGCTTTTCGCGCCACCGGCCTCGGCCCGACGCCGGATTCCGGAATCCGTGCGTTCGCAGCCGCCGATCAGGTCCCGAACGCGGTGTCGGAGTTACCCGCCGGTCCTGTGGGCGAGGTGCCCAAGACCGCCCCCCCGTCGGAGGTGACGGCCATCCCAGCAACCATGAACGTGCTGACACCCCAGGGCCGCCTCATCCTTGATGCGTCGCTCGAATACGTGCGCACGAGCAACAACCGTCTGGTGTTCCGCGGTGTGGAGATCGTGCCGGGAATCCAGCTCGGCGTCATCGAAGCTAGTGACGTGGCGCGCGACACGGCGGTGGCTACGGTCGCCGCCCGATACGGGCTGACCAGCCGGCTCGAAGTCGAAGCGCGGGCGCCCTATGTCTATCGGCATGACCGCCTCACGCTCCTGGCGCGTTCTACCCCCGACTTCGAGGGACAGGAACAAGAACTAGACGAAGAGAGCCTCGGAGACATCGAATTCGCGGCTCGGTATCAGTTGAATAGCGGTCGAGGCGGCGTCCCGATCTTTGTCGCCAATACACGCGTGAAACCACCCACCGGCATCAGCCCGTTCGACGTGCGGTTCGACGAGATGGGCGTAGCGCAGGGCTTGGCCACGGGCTCGGGGTTCTGGAGCCTCGAGGGCGGGGTGACGATGATCTATCCCACCGAACCCGCCGTGATCTTCGGCGGCGTAACCTACCTCCACAACTTCGCGCGCGATATCGAAAAGGACATTGGCGGCGCTCGTGTAGGGCGGGTAAACCCCGGCGATTCGATCGGAGCGCAGGTGGGCTTCGGCCTGTCGCTGAACCCCCGCTTCTCGATCTCACTCGGTTACAGCCACAACTACATCTTCAGGACCGAGTCCGAGATTGGTGGAGAAACTCAGAAGTCGCGGCCGCTGCAGGTCGGTAGCATGCTGATGGGCTGGTCGTTCCGGCTCAACGAACGCCTCACGCTCAATAACAGTTTCGAATTCGGCGTCACAAGCGAGGCGCCGGACATGCGATTGGTGCTTCGCCTTCCCTACAGGTTTTAAAGGGGCGACATCGTCCGCTATGGATCGATCCGGTGGAAGGGCGGGACGGCGCCGACCGGTTCTTAGGTGAGATCCCCAACACGGGTCGCAATGAAGAGCTGAGATTGCGGTGGAGGGTCCGCCGGCGACGCGCTGGGCCAACGTCCGCTGGTGTTGGCGCGAAGCCATGTTATCAGCAACCTATGGGGGTGTGCGATCTGCATTCGGCGGGGCGCGGACGATTGCGTCCGAAACGCTAGCGCAGGAACTCCACCAGTGGGCCGCCCGTGAAGCCGCGGCGGGCGACGCTGATCCCGGCGCTCGTCAACGCCGTTACCAGCCGTCCCGGCCGCCCGCCGCTCGGCGGACCCCTCGTTCAGGGGCAGGTGCTGGCGGGCGAGCTGCAGAGAATCTACGACACCCTCCTGAAGCCGCACTTCGGCAACGCCAAGATCTCCTTTACGGGCGAGCGCTTCTCTCGGCTTCGCTACAGCGAAGGCGCAGAGGCCGGACCCCCCTTGGGCTTGGCGTTTCTGGTCTGGCTGAGCGACAAGCTTGAGGCCGGCGCCTACGAGCCGGCCGCGCAGGTCATGGGCCTGCTAGCGATCTTTAACCCGATCGCCGCCGCTGAAGCGCGGGCGGCTCGGAACGAAAAGCTCCCAACCTTCAGGCCGGTCCGACCGGCGACGCCGCTGATCCCGTTCGGCGTCAGCGACGACATTGATGAGGCCGAGCGCAAGGTCAGCGAGGGTCTGAAGACCTTGTTCGGCGTCGAGCAGTTGAACACCCGCGAGATCGCGTCCGACTTCTACCAGGAAAGTGCCGCCAAGGCCTGTTTCCTGCTCTATCAACGTACGGTTGAGGCTAATCGCGTCAGCCGCGGTTTCCTTGTCCTGCAGGCGCCGCGGCTGGGCTCCGACCTCCACAGCTTCAACCTTTGGCGCAGGTCGGCAGGCTGGCGCGGAAGCCGGGGCTTCGTCCTGACCCTTAGGTCCCACCACATCTTCCTGGGAGCCACGGGCAAGCAGCGCGCAGCCAAGCGGCCGGAACTCTCCGACGCCCTGAAGTGCGTGGTCCTGGACCGCAATCTGGGACGCCAGGGCAATGGCATATGGCCCGGCCTCGTCCTGACCCACGGACCGGACTACCGGCCGATATTGGGGCGTTGCGTGCTCGTCCGCTCCAGGTGGACCCACTCCAAGGACGCCGACCTTGAAAAGCCCTCCGCGTTGCGGGCCTGACGGCCGACATCGCCGCCCAGGCGCATGCCAGCCTTGCTGACGATGCTGAAGCCGTGCGGCACCTGGGCGCGGCCGTGGAACGGGTGATCGACAACCAACGAGCCACCAACGACGGAGAGCCCGGCAAACCTGCCGGACCGCTGCAACTCCGGAAGCTGCCGGACTTCTGACCCCAGCGTCTGCGACGGCGCCGGCCCACCTCGCATAGCTAAACAACTCTGAGCTGCCTGACGTCGGCGAGCGCTCAAGCGATTCGTGGCCGGCGAGCCGCTCCGGCCAGTCCCTGAGTGCGTCTTCGGCGTATTCGGCGATGGAGCGCAAACCGATCGATCCCTGCCTCTAGGGGTCGAGGTTCGCTTTCGGGGCGGACCTCAATGTCCGCTGGTGGCGGATTGTGTTGATTTAGTCGGCTGTTGATCGGCGCCTGAGGGCGTGATTCCCTTGTTG
>WUUC01056803.1_pt1 | contig 11147 bp, 8 predicted proteins | sample 6278441 | NCBI WGS metagenome assembly WUUC01 (sample SAMN13675441, study PRJNA597444) | soil metagenome | isolation source: soil | place: USA: Washington | collected 2017-10 | reverse complement strand
CGGTGACGCCGATGCTGGTGTTGTTGCCGGTCGCGCCGACGCAGTGCGCCGCGGTCAGCACGATCTGCGGGGTGTACAGGGCACCGCCGCAGCCCATCGACAGCCGGACCATGAACGGGAACTCGCCCTGGGCGGCGCGGGTGCCGCCGACCACCTGGGGCTGCCAGTCGTCGGCGGGTGGCGGCGCGGCGACCGACTGCCCGGCGGCCGAGCCGAGCACCGCGGCGACGCCGACGGTCAGCAACGCGGCTCTCCGCAGCGCGGTGAAGGTTCTTCTCACGGGATGGGTCCTTTCGACAGTCCGTGATCAACGGACGCAGGGGTGTCGAATGTGGCGGAGACGCGTGTGACCACTGGCGGTGACCGGAACGCGATCTTCCGTGTTTGATTCCACCGGGTGGGCGGTGCCGCCACAAGACTGCAAACCGGTCAACTCCTGTTCGGCCGACCGGCGCCTGAGCGGGAGCGACGGGGCCCGCGGGCACCTGGCTTGCCCGTCCGCGGCCGCACCGGGGAGGGTGGGGGAGCCGACCGAAGGGAGTCGCCGGTGACCCGACGCCAGCGCATCGAGGACCTGACCGCGCTCGCCGTCCCGGAGCAGCCCGCGCTGTCGCCCGACGGCACGCGCACCGCCTACGTCCTGCGCACGAGCGACACCGTCGGCGACCGCAACCGGCGTGCGCTCTGGGTCGCCGGGCCCGGCGAGCCGCGCGGGCTCACCACGGGCGCCGCCGACTCCGCGCCCGCCTGGTCGCCGGACGGCACCCGGCTCGCGTTCCTGCGCGCCACCGACGGCCCGCCCCAGCTGTGGGTCCTGCCCGCCGACGGCGGCGAGCCCGGGCAGCTCACCGCGCTCCCGCTCGGCGCGGGCGCGCCCCGCTGGAGCCCGGACGGCCGGATGATCGCCTTCGCCGCGCCCGTCGAGACCGGCGACGGGGACCCGGCGGCGCCGATCGTCACCGAGCGGCTCGACTACCAGGCCGACGGCGAGGGCCACCTGCGGACCGTCCGCACGCACCTGCACGTCCTCGACGTCCACAGTGGCGCGGTCCGGCAGGTCACCGAGGGCGACTGGCATACGGGGGAGCCCGCCTGGTCCCCGGACTCGACGCGGCTCGCCTACGGCGCGGCCACCGCGCCCGACGCCGACCTGCGCGCCGCCCGGCCCCCCTACGTCCTCGACGTCACCGACCCGCTCGCCACCCCCGTGCCTGCCGGGCTGCCCGCGGGCATCGCCTCGGGCGTCACCTGGGCCGACGACGACACGCTCCTCGTCGTCGGCACCGTGGACGGTCCCACCGGGCACGCCCGGCTCCTGCGGCTGCCGGTCGGCGGCGAGCCCGTCGACCTCGCCGCCGCTCTCGACCGCAACGTCATGCGCGGCGGCGCCGCCTACCCGGGGGCGCTGCCGCGACTCGGCGGCGACGGCGTGCTGTTCTGCGTCCGCGACCGCGGCTGCACCCACCTGTACACGGTCCCGCTCGAGGGCGGCGCGCCGCGCCCGGTCGTCGCGGGCGCGGGCCGCACGGTCACGGGCCTGTCGGTGGCGGGCGGCACGGCCGCGGTCCTGCTCGTCACGCCGACGTCGTTCGGCGAGGTCGTGACCGTCGACCTCGCGTCCGGCGCGGAGACCGTCCGCACGAGCCACACCGGCACCGAGGTGGCGCTGTACGTCCGCGAGGAACGCGAGTTCACGATCTCCGACGGCACCACCGTGCAGGGCTGGCTGGTCCGCGACCCCGGCACCACCGGGCCCGGTCCGCTGCTGCTCGACGTCCACGGCGGCCCCCACAACGCGTGGAACGGCGGCGCGGACGAGGCGCACGTCTACCACCAGGAGCTCGCCGCCCGCGGCTGGACCGTGCTGCTGCTCAACCCCAGGGCCAGCGACGGCTACGGGGAGGACTTCTTCACCGCCACGACGGGCGGGTGGGGTGTGACCGACGCGAAGGACTTCCAGGAGCCCGTCGACCGGCTGGTTGCCGAGGGCGTCGCCGACCCGCGTCGGCTCGCCGTCGCCGGCTACAGCTACGGCGGGTTCATGACCTGCTACCTCACCAGCCGGGACGACCGGTTCGCCGCCGCCGTCGCCGGTGGCGTGATCGCCGACCTCACCAGCATGGCGGGCACCTCCGACACCGGGCACGGCCTCGCCGTCCACGAGCTCGGCGGCACCCCGTGGGCCGACCGGGACCACTACGCGGCCATGTCACCCCTCGCGCGGGTCGAGGACGTGCGCACCCCGACGCTCGTGCTCCACGGCCTGGCGGACATGCGCTGCCCGGTCGGCCAGGCCCAGCAGTGGTACACCGCGCTGCGGGAACGCGGGGTGCCTGCCCGGCTCGTGCTCTACCCGGACGCCGCGCACCTGTTCTTCATCGACGGGCGGCCGTCGCACCGGGTGGACTTCAACCGCCGCGTGGCCGACTGGGTCGAGCGGTACGCGGGCGACGCGGCCGGGCCGCGCAGGCCGGCGATCGACGCCGCGCACTGGCGGCGCAGGCTCGCCGTCCTCGCCGAGCGCCACCACGTGCCCGGCGCGGCCCTCGGGATCCTGCGGGTGCGGCCCGGGCGGCCCGACGACCTCGTCGAGGCCGCGCACGGCCTGCTCAACGTGGACACCGGCGTCGCGGCCACCACCGACTCGGTGTTCCAGATCGGCTCGATCTCGAAGGTGTGGACGACGACCGTCGTCATGCAGCTCGTCGAGGAGGGCAGGCTCGACCTCGACGCCCCGCTCGTGGAGGTGCTGCCGGAGCTGCGGCTGTCCGAGCCGGAGGTGACCAAACAGGTCACGATGCGCCACCTGCTCACCCACACGAGCGGCATCGACGGTGACGTGTTCACCGACACCGGCCGCGGCGACGACTGCCTCGAGCGCTACGTGGCGCAGCTCGCGGGCGTCGCGCAGAACCACCCGCTCGGCGCCACCTGGTCCTACTGCAACGCCGGGTTCGTCATCGCGGGCCGGGTCGTCGAGAAGCTGACCGGCACGACGTGGGACGCGGCCGTGCGGGAGCGGATCACCACCCCGCTGGGGCTCACCCGCACGGGCACGCTGCCCGAGGAGGCGCTGCTGCACCGCGCGGCCGTCGGCCACACCGGGGAGACCGAGCCGGTGCGGGCACCGGTGTGGGGGCTGCCGAGGGCGATGGGGCCCGCCGGGCTGATCCACTCGACCGCCGCCGACGTGCTCGCCTTCGCCCGCCCGCACCTCGACGGCGGCCGCGCGCCCGACGGCACGCGCCTGCTGGGTGCGGAGAGCGTGGCCACCATGGCGTCGCCGCAGGCCGACCTGCCCGACAAGCACACGCTCGGCGACTCGTGGGGCCTCGGCTGGATCCGCTTCGCGTGGGACGGCAGGCGGCTCCTCGGCCACGACGGCAACACCATCGGCCAGTCCGCGTCCCTGCGCCTGCTCCCCGACGAGGGCCTCGCCGTCGCGGTGCTCACCAACGGCGGCGGCACCCGTGACTTCTGCCGGGACCTGTACCGGGAGATCTTCGCCGAGCTGGCGGACCTCGCCGTGCCGGAGCCGCTCGCGCCGCCCGCCGAGCCGGTCGAGGTGGACCCGGCGCCGCACCTCGGCACCTACGAGCGGGCGGGCGCGCGGATCGAGGTGTTCGCGGGCGAGGACGGGACGGTGATGCGGACGACCGCGACCGGCCCGCTCGCCGACCTGCTGCCGGAGAAGGTGCGGGACCACCGGCTGGTGCCCGTGGCGGAGAACCTGTTCGTGGTGCGCGAACCGGCCGTGCGGACGTGGCTCCCGGTGACCTTCCACGCCCTGCCGACGGGGGAGCGGTACCTCCACTTCGGTGCGCGCGCGACCCCGAAGGTGGCCTGAGTGCGCGCGGACCTGCTCGCCGGCCTGCTCACCGACGTCCGGGAGCTGGTGTGCTGCGAGTCGCCGTCGACCGACGCGGCCGCGCTGGCACGCAGTGCCGACGTGGTGGCCGCGGTCGGTGCCCGGCGGCTCGGCGTGCCGCCGCAACGGCTGGGCACGACGCTGCGGTGGCGGCTGGGGACCGGGCGGCCACGCGTGCTGCTGCTCGGTCACCACGACACGGTCTGGCCGCTGGGCACCCTCGCCACCCACCCGTGCGCGGTGGACGGCGGGGTGCTGCGCGGGCCGGGGTGCTTCGACATGAAGACCGGGCTGGCACTGGCGTTCCACGTCGCGGCGGGCCGGGACGGGGTGACGATCCTCGTCACCGACGACGAGGAGATCGGCTCGCCGGGCTCGCGGGCGCTGGTCGAGGAGGAGGCCCGGGCCGCCGACGCGGTGCTGGTGCTCGAGGGCTCCGCCGCGGGCGGAGCGCTCAAGACCGAACGCGCGGGCGTGTCCCGGTACGAGGTCCTGGTGACCGGCCGGGCCGCGCACGCGGGCCTCGAACCCGAACGGGGCCACAACGCGACCGTCGAGCTGGCCCACCAGGTGCTGGCCGTCGCCGCGCTCGCCGACCCGGCACTGCGGACGACGGTCACCCCGACGCTCATGTCGGCGGGCACCGCCGCCAACACGGTGCCCGCGGCGGGCTCCCTCGCCGTCGACGTCCGCGCGCGGACCGCCGGGGAACAGGACCGGGTCGACGTGGCGATGCACGCGCTGGCGCCGGTGGTCCCGGGCACCCGCCTGGAGGTGCGGGGCAGGCCCAACCGCCCGCCGCTGGCCGCGTCCGCGTCGGCGGCGCTGTTCGCCCGGGCGTCGGCCCTCGCCGCCGGGCTGGGTCTCCCGCCGCTGACGGGGGCGGCGGTGGGCGGCGGCTCGGACGGCAACTTCACCGCCGGCGTCGGCACCCCCACCCTCGACGGCCTCGGCGCGATCGGCGGCGGCGCCCACGCCGACGACGAGCACGTGCTCGTCGACCGGCTCCCCGACCGGGCGGCCCTGCTGGCGGCACTGCTCGACGACCTGCTGGACGGCCCGGCGCCCCGGCTGTGACCGGGGTTCCGCGTGGACCGTCAGGAGTCCCCGCCGCCGACAGGGTTCGGTTGCGCCCCCACAGGGCGCCCCTGTCGGCCTGTAGGGAGTGCCGCGGAGGCGCGGTCGAGGCACGCCTTGCCGAGGCGCTGAGGGGCCGGGCCGTGGTGGCCCGTCGTTCGCGCACGCGGACGATCGCCGGGGGCGACGTCCAGCCGAGCATCATCGCGCTCTCCGGCGGGACCTCCAGGGTCGCCGGCCGGGTGCCGCCCGGCAGCGGGGACTATCCCCTCGACGGCCTGGCGGTGGGCAGCTCGCCGAGGTGCGCGCACAGCTCCGGCAGGGTCCCGTACACGACGGCCGCGCCCGCCTCGGTGAGCTCGGCCGCGCAGAACCCGCCCGTCAGCACGCCGACGGCAGGCACGTGGATCTTCGCCGCCGCCTCGCAGTCCCACACGGAGTCGCCGATGGTGACGGTCTCGGCGTCCGGGTGCGGGGCCTTGTCCATCGCGGCGGTCAGCAGGTCGGGCGCCGGTTTGGTGTTCGCCACGTCCTCGGCCGTGGTCCAGCCGCGCACGATCTTCCTGGCGTCCAGCAGGTCGAGGTAGTGGTCGATGTGCTCGGGCTTGCCGGAGCTGGCCAGCACGACGTCGTAGCCGGTGTCGCGGAGCCCGGTCAGGAGCTCGCGGGCGCCGTCGAGGGGCTCGATCTCGGCCAGCACGGTGTCGAAGTGGCCTGCCCACGCGTCGCGCACCGTGTCGCCGTGCTCGGCCTCCACCCGGTCCCCGGCGACCGCGGCGACGAGCCGGTCGCCGCCCATGCCGATGGCGCGGTGCGCCTTCGCGGCGGGCACGGTCACCTCCACGTCGCGGAAAGCGCGCACCCACGCGACCGCGTGGTGGTAGTTCGTGTCCACGAGCGTTCCGTCGATGTCGACCACGGCCAGTCGGTTCATGCCGGCGGCGGTACCCGCTCGCGCGCCGCGTAACCCCGGCCGGGCTGCGGGGCACCCGACGGAGGTTGACGCCCGTCCCACGGGGTAGCCACGAAGCCGTGACGACGACAACGATGCCGATGCTGCGGACCTATCCGGCGGAGATCAACCTGGACCGGGAGAAGCTCGCCGCGACGATCGACGCGCTGATCGCGTGCGCCGAGGCGTGCACGGCGTGCGCGGACGCCTGCCTGAGCGAGGAGTCGGTGGCGGACCTGAGGAAGTGCATCCGCACCAACATGGACTGCGCCGACGTCTGCGGCGCGACCGCCCGGGTGCTGTCCCGGCACACCGGCTACGACGCGAACATCAGCCGGGCGCTGCTGGAGGCGTGCGCGACGGTCTGCGCGTCCTGTGGCGACGAGTGCGGGTCGCACGCCGAGATGCACGAGCACTGCCGGATCTGCGCCGAGGCGTGCCGGGCCTGCGAGCGCGCCTGCCGCGACCTGCTCGCCACCATCGGCTAGGCGGTGCCGCAGGTTCTGGTCGCCGGCGCCTGGGGCCTGCTGGCGGGTGGCGCGCTGGTGCTCGGTGCCCTGGTGGGCTTCCTCGCGCGGGTGCCGCGCACGGTCCTCGCGAGCGTCATGGCGTTCGGCAGCGGGGTGCTGCTGTCGGCGGTGTCGTTCGAGCTGATCGCGGAGGCCCACGAGCAGGGCGGCCTCGGGCCGACGGTGATCGGCGCGGCGGTCGGCGCCCTGGTCTACACCGGCGCCAACCTGCTGCTCGCCCGCCGCGGCGCGCGGCAGCGCAAGAGGTCGGGGGACCAGCAGCCGTCGGAGTCCGAGCAGTCGGGTTCCGGCACGGCCATCGCGCTCGGCGCGCTGCTCGACGGCATCCCGGAGTCGATGGTGATCGGCACCAGCCTGATCGGCGGCGGCGCGGTGAGCCTGGTGACCGTGGTGGCGGTGTTCATCAGCAACGTCCCGGAAGGCCTGTCGAGCGCGGCGGGCATGCGCCGGGCGGGCCGGTCGCGCGCGTACGTGTTCGGCCTGTGGACGGGGATCGCGGTCATCAGCGCCCTGGCCGCGATGTTCGGCTACGGCGTGCTGGGCGGTGCCCCGCCCGAGGTGCTCGCCGGCATCACCGCACTCGCGGGCGGCGCCATCCTGGCGATGATCGCGGACACCATGATCCCGGAGGCCTTCGAGGACGCCCACCTGCTGATCGGCCTGATCACGGTGGCGGGCTTCCTGGTCGCCTTCAGCCTTTCCCACGCGGGCTGACCCGGCGCCGCCGCAGGGCGGGCAGCAGGACCGAGCCCGCCACGGCGAGTGCGACCACGGCCCACAGCACCACCGTGACGGGGCCGGACACGAGGATCGACGGGTCGCCCTCGGACAGGGTCAGCGCGCGGCGCAGCTGTTCCTCGGCCAGCGGGCCCAGGATCAGGCCGACGACCGCGGGGGCCACCGGGATGCCACCCTCGCGCATGAGCAGGCCCAGCAGGCCGAGGCCGCACAGGATCAGCAGGTCCGCGGTGGTGCCGCCGGCGGCGAAGGTGCCGAGGGTGGCGAACACCAGCACGCCCGCGTAGATGCCGTGGGCGGGGATCATCAGCAGCCTCGCCCACACCCGCGCGAGCGGCAGGTTCAGCACGAGCAGCATCACGTTGCCGACGTAGAGGCTCGCGATGAGCGTCCACACCAGCGGGCCCGACTCGGTGAACAGCTGCGGGCCGGGCTGCAGCCCGTAGGACTGGAAGGCGGTGAGGATCACCGCCGCGGTCGCCGAGGTCGGCAGGCCGATCGTGAGCAGCGGGACGAGCACCCCGGCCGCGGCCGCGTTGTTCGCCGCCTCCGGGCCCGCCACGCCCTCGATGGCGCCGTGGCCGAACTCCTCCGGGTGCCGGGACAGCTTCTTCTCGGTGGCGTAGCTGAGGAACGTCGGCACCTCGGCGCCACCCGCGGGCAGGGCGCCGATCGGGAAGCCGAACGCGGTGCCGCGCAGCCACGCGGGCCACGACCGGCGCAGGTCGGCGCGGGAGAGCACCGCCCGCTCCCGCAGCGGCTCGACGGTCGTGCCGCCGGTGCCGGTCAGCAGGTGGCCGAACGCCTCGCCGAGCGCGAACAGCGCGATCACCACGATCACGACGTCGACGCCGTCGAGCAGCGAGTCGATCCCGAACGTGAGCCGCGGCTGGCCGGTCTGCGTGTCGATGCCGATCAACCCGATGGTGATGCCGACCAGCAGGCTCGCGACGCCCTTCAGCAGGCTGCGGCCGAGCAGCGCGCTGACGGTCACGAACGCCACCGCCATCAGCGCGACGTACTCCGGCGGGCCGAAGCCGGTCGCGAAGTCGGCGACGGCGGGCGCGAGGAAGGTCAGCAGGACCGTGCCGATGGTGGCGGCGACGAAGCTGCCGAGCGCCGCGGTGGCGAGCGCGGCCGCCGCGCGCCCTTTCCGCGCCATCTTGTTGCCCTCGAGCGTGGTGATCATCGAGGCGCTCTCGCCGGGCGTGTTGAGCAGGATCGCGGTGGTGGAGCCGCCGTACATGCCGCCGTAGTAGATGCCGGCGAACATGATCAGCGCGTTGGCCGGGTCGAGCCGGAACGTGATGGGCAGCAGCAGCGCCACGGTCAGCGCGGGCCCGACGCCGGGCAGCACGCCGACCGCGGTGCCGATCGTGACGCCGATCAGCGCCCACAGCAGGTGCTCCGGGGTGACCGCGGCGGCGAACCCGTCGAGCAGCATTCCGAACGAGCCCATGTCAGAACCCCCACGGTCCGGCGGGCAGGCTCAACCCGATCAGGCGGTCGAACACGAGGAACACGATCGCGGCGAGCGCCCAGCCGTAAGCGGCCGTGCGCCAGGAGCGGGGCGCGCCGAGCAGGAGCGCCGCCGCGACGAACAGCGCCGCCGACGTGACCACGTAGCCGAGCAGCGGCAGCAGCAGCGCGAACCCCACCAGCGCCACCACCATGCCGAGCAGGCGGGCACCCGCGCCCGCCTGCCACGCCTGCCCGCGCACCGCCGTGGGCAGCTGGCGCCGTGCCCGCACCAGGAGAGCCGCGCCCACGACGCCGAGCAGCACCCCCACCGGCAGCGGCACGGCCGCGGGCCCGACCGCCTCGGAGGTCTCGGGCAGCCGCACCGCGTCCACGATCACGAGCACCGCGGCCACGAGCATCAGCGCCCCGAACGCCGCGGTCGCGAGCACCGAACGCCGCTCGGCGGCCTCGTCCACCGCGTCGCTCACCGCTGCCTCGCCCACTGCTGCGTCGTCCACCGCCGTCCCGGCACGCCGCGTCCCGGCCGTGCTGTCACCGGTCGTGCCGTCACTGGTGGTGGCGTCACCGGTGGTGTCGTCGACGGTCGTGCCCTCGCCGGTGGTGCCCTCGCCGGTCGCGTCGCCGCCGGTCCTGCCGCCGGTCCTGTCGCTCGTCATGACCTCACCCCAGCCCGATCTCGTCGAGCACGCCGGACACCCGGTCCTGCTCGGCGCGCACGAAGTCCTCGAACTCCTCGCCCGCGAGCGTCGCGTCGCCCCAGCCGCGTTGCCGCAGCGCGTCCTGCCAGGCGTCGGTGCCCGCCATGTCGACGAGCAGGTCCTCGAGGGCCTGCTCCTCCGCGTCGCCGATGCCCGCCGGAGCGACCACGCCGCGCCAGTTCTGCAGCTCGACGTCCAGGCCGGACTCCCGCAGCGTCGGCACGTCCCGCAGGCTCGGCAGCCGCTGCGGGCTGGACACCGCGAGCGCCCGGACCGCGCCGGACTCGATCTGCGGGAGGATCTCCGAGATGCCGGAGACGGCGATGGTGGCGCGGCCGGACAGCAGCGTGCTGAGCATCTCCCCGCCGCCGGAGTGCGCGACGTAGCTGAGCCGCGACGGGTCGGCGCCCGCGGCCGTCGCCATCATCCCGGCGAGGATGTGCTCCGCCCCGCCCGCGGACCCGCCCGCGATCGACACCGCGGGCAGGTCGGTGCGCATCGCCTCGGTGACACCCGCGATGTCGGTCAGCCCGGAGTCGGCCTCGACCACGACCACCTGGTAGTCGGTGGTGAGGCGGACCAGGGGAGTGGTGTCCCGCAGCGAGTACCGCGAGCCGTTCGCCTTGATCGCGCCGACCATGATCAGCCCGGTCGCCATCAGCTGCGTCGGGTCGCCGTCGAACCGCACGAACTGGCTCAGCCCGATCGTGCCGCCCGCGCCGGAGACGTTGTACACCTCGGTGCGGCCGACGAGCTCGCGCAGCGACTCCTGCATCTCGCGCGCGGTCTGGTCCCAGCCGCCACCCGGGGAGGCGGGTGCCATGATCCGCAGCTGCCGGTCGCCGAGCACGTCCATGGCGGTAGAGCCTGCGCGGCTCTCGTCGGGTGCGGTGACCACCACGGCGACGGTGGCCAGCACGGCGACCGCGAGGGGAAGCCAACGACGTACGTGCTCCATGGGACGTCCCCTCGGGCAGTGTTCCGCCGATGTTCTGTCGACATTTGTATACAGTGGTGTGCGAAACAGGGCAAGGGCGTGGGAGGGCGGCATGGCCGAGCGGTTCGACGTGGTGGTGGTCGGCGGCGGCAACGCCGGGTTCAGCGCGGCGCACGCCGCGGCCGAGCGCGGCAGGCGGGTGCTGCTGCTCGAGAAGGGCGAGCCGGACCAGGCGGGCGGCAACAGCTACTACACCGCGGGCGCGTTCCGGATCGCGCACGGCGGCCTCGCCGAGGTCGCCGACCTGCTCGACCCCGACGAGCGGCACCCGGTGACCGTGCTGCCGCCGTACCCCGCCGGGGAGTACGCCGCCGACATGGCGAAGGTGACCGGCGGCCGCAACGACCCCGCGCTGACCGACGCGCTGATCGCCGACAGCCAGGACGTCCTGCGGTGGCTGCACGGCAAGGGGCTGCGCTTCCGGCTGATGTACGAGCGGCAGGCCTACCCGGACGCCCGGGGGCGCCAGGTGTTCTGGGGCGGCCTGACCGTCGGCAGCACGGGCGGGGGCAAGGGGCTGGTCGAACAGCACACCGCCGCGGCCCGCGCGGCGGGCGTGGAGGTCCGCCACGGCGTGCGCGTGCGGGCACTGCTGCGCGACGGCGACGCCGTGACGGGCGTGGCGTGGGACGGCGGCAGCGTGGCGGCCGGGTCGGTCGTGCTCGCCGCGGGCGGCTTCGAGGCCGACGCCGGCCTGCGGGCCACCCACCTGGGCCCCGGCTGGCGGCACGCGAGGGTGCGGGGCACCCCGCTCAACACCGGCGACATGCTCGCCGCCGCGCTCGCCGCGGGGGCGGCCGCGCAC
>WUUC01004074.1_pt1 | contig 11149 bp, 18 predicted proteins | sample 6278441 | NCBI WGS metagenome assembly WUUC01 (sample SAMN13675441, study PRJNA597444) | soil metagenome | isolation source: soil | place: USA: Washington | collected 2017-10 | reverse complement strand
TCGTCCGCCGCATCCGCGCCGCCGACGCCACCGCCGGCCGCATCGACCCCGAGCTGCCGCTGCTGGTGCTTAGCGGCCGTTGCGGGGAGATCGATCGCGTTCGCGCCTTTGAGGCGGGAGCCGACGATTTTCTCTCAAAGCCTGCCGAATAGGAGTTCGTCGCCACCGGCAGCGCGACCTTCAGACCGTCGCCCGAGCCGAGGAACGACCCATCGTTGCCGGTCGGCGCGACGACCATCAGCCGGTTGCCGACGTCGCCGGCGAGCGCCACCGCGGCCTCGCTGCCCTTCGGGTAGACGTGGAACGACCGGTAGATCCGCCGGAAGCCCGCGCGCAGCGCGTCCAGCGTCTCAGCGTCTCGTACCGGCGCCAGCATCGCTTCGCGGATCTCGCCGAGGAAGTCCAGCACCTCGGCTTCGACGTCGCGGGCGCTTAGCGTGGCGCGCAGCTCGGTCTCGCGTGCCGTCAGCCGCTCCACCTGCTCCTCGGCCGCCTGCTGCTCGGCCGTCAGGTCCGTGCGCTGCTCCGTCCAGTCCTCGGCCTCCATGTGGCCGTCTTGGAAGGCGCGCCGCACCCGGGCGAGGCGATCGGCCGCGCGCATCGCCGAGCGCTCCGCATCCACGCGGCGCTCGGTGACCTCGACGATCCGGCGCTCGACCGACTCGGCGTGCTGCTCGCGCATCGCCTCCACGTCGACCTTCGTCGAGAGGAAGTGCTGCACCACCGCGCGCTCCAGCAGCTCTCGGTGGACCACTGGCATCGAGCAGGCGCCCGCGCCGTGGTTCCGCACGCGCTGACACTTGTAGACCTCGTACCCGCGGCGCTTGTCGGTCCGTGGCCCCAGCGGCGAGCCGCAGAGCCCGCAGCGCAGGAAGCTGTTCAGGAAGAGGTGGCCGCTCGCTGTCCGCCGATTCGGACCGCCCTCGTGGTGGCGTCCGCCGAGGAGTGCCTGCGCCTGCTCGAACACCTCGGCGGTGATGATCGCTTCGTGACCGCACGGGCACGCTGGATCGCCCAGCTTCGAGGCCTTGTCCTTCGTCGATGGCGCGTAACGGAGCCCGACGTACTGCGCGTTGCGCAACATCTTCGAGATGACGCCCTGCGACCACTCGCCGCCGGCCTGCGTGACCACGCCGTCCTGGTTGAGCCGCTGCGTGATGGCGTACTGCGACACGCCGCTGTTCCACTCCCTGAAGACGCGCCGGACGATCTCGGCTTCGACGGGGACCACGTGCCAGCGACCGCCGTCATCGGCCCAGCCGTAGCCAGGCCGTCCGTTGTGCAGGCCGTTCGCCGCGCGGCGCGCCATGCCCTTCTTCACGGACTTCGACTTGCGGCGCGAGTCCATCATCGCGCGCTGGCCGATTGCCGCGACGGATCCGACGTCGCGCATGTCGAAGTCGTCTTCGACGGTGCGCAGGTGGACGTTCCGCCGGCGCAGCTCAATCCATAGCTCGACGAGATGCTGCGCCGCTCCGGGCGCGTCGCCCGAGCCGCGCGCGAACCGGTCGTGCGCCTGCGCGATCAGCATGCAAGGGCGGCCGTACTCGACTGCGGCGCGGATCGCGGCCTCCTTGCATCGCACCAGGGCGGGGCCGCGATTCCCGGTGTAGCCGGTCGCCCCCTCGTCGTCGTCCTCGAAGACGACGGTCCACCCGTTCTCGTCGGCCATCTCGCGCGCTTCGGCGAGCTGCGTCGGGATCGACTCGTGCTTGTCCTCGGTCGACTTCGCCGCGTAGAGCACCGCCGGGATGGTGCCCGCGATGCCGTCTTCGCCCTGCTGTAGCTTGCTCACTGCGTCGCTCCTCGACGCTGTTTTCGCGAGCCGTCCTCTTGCCCGGAGGGCGGCTCGCCTTCGTATGGGACTGTGCAGCCCCGATCGGACGGAACGGATCCGACCGCCGGATGTGATAACTGAGCTATCGCGCCCGGCGCACTCCAGAATGACCCTTCCGTGGCGTCCGTCAGGGCGAGAGGCTCAGCCGGTGCTTCAGCTCCACCGGGTCGGGCAGACCCGGCGGCGGCACCGCCGGCTCGAACGTCGTGCCGTGGTCGAGCAGCAGCCGGTGCACATCGTCGTGTGCCTCGCGCCGCAGCTCCGACAGCAGGTGGTCGATCGTCTCGCTCATGCCGCGAGATGTGCGGCGACCGCGTAGGCGGCCGCACGGTCGAGGGAGTGACGCCGGGAGTTGTAGCGCTGCGTCGTCCGCGGGTCGGCGTGCCCCGCGCCGTCCTGCACGATGTGCAGCGGTACGTTCGCGTCGAGCGCCAGCGTCACCCACCCGTGCCGTAGCCGGTGCGGCGAGACGCGGTCCTCGATCCCGGCGATCTTGGCCAGGCGTGCGACCGTCTTCGCGGCCGCCACGCGGTCGAGCCGTCGACCGCTCCGCGTGGCGAAGATCGGCTCGTCCTCGCCGCGCCCCTCCACCAGGACGTCGATCGCCTCCGCGGCGCGCGGCCCTAGCGCGATCGTCTGCCGCTTGCCGCCCTTGCGAGTGAGCTGGAGCGTTCGATGGCCGCGCTCGTGGCCGAGGTCGCCGATCCGCGCGGCCAGCGTCTCGGAGATGCGCGTCCCGTTCAGGCAGAGCACCGCGAGCAGCGCGTGGTCCCGCAGGCTCGACGCCTCCGCGGCCGCGAGCAGCGCGCGCATGTCGTCGCGCTCGACGCCCGTGCGCGGCGACTCGTCCGAGACCTTCGGGCGCCGAACACGCGCCACCGGGGAACGCTCGATCAGGTCCTCGTCCAAGGCGTAGGCGTAGAAGCCCGCCAGCGCCGACAGGCGGCGTGCGAGCGTCGCTGGCGCCACGCCGTCCTCTTCCTGCTGGCGGGCCCAGGCCTCAACGTGGACGCGACGGGCGTCAAGCGGGTCGAGGCCGTCGAGCCCGGCGAGGAACGCGCCCCAACGGCGCAAGTCGCGGGCGTAGGCCTCGCGCGTCGCCGGGCCGTAGCCCGCCAGGAACGCGGCCGCGACATCGTGCGCGGTGCGGATCGGGTTGGTCAAGTCGGCGCCGGCTGGGCCGGTCACCGTCAGCGCGACAGCGCCGGTACGGTTCTGCGTGTCCATCAGGTGCACTCCTGTGGGCCATGCCCCCGGGCCGCTACCAACGGTCGCGGGGGCGCTTTTCTGTGGTGATAGCTGAGTGATCGTACTCGGCCTCCGACGAGGCGTCTACGCTCGGCGCGTGATCGACCTCTTCGACGTCCCGTGGCAGCAGTTCGACGAAGACGCCTTGCGCCGGTTCCTCGCCGACGCCGGCGAAGAGGGCATCACGTGGGAGGCCAAGGCCGACGACGATCGCGGCGTCCTGCGGCCCGAGAGCATCAGGAAGGCCGCGTGCGGGCTCGCGAACCAGCTCGGCGGCTACATCCTCATCGGCGCCAGGTGGGACAAGGCGACGAGCACGTGGACGCTGCCGGGCATCACCCCGCCCGACGACGAGCCCGACCTGTGGATTGGCAAGGTGGTGCGCGGGCTCCGGCCCGTGCCGCACCACCTCCCGAAGTCGTGGACGTTGCCCGACGGTCGGCTCGTCGCCGTCGTGTGGATCCCGCCGGTCGCCGAGGCGCCATGCATGACGGCTCAGGGCAAGATTTACGAGCGCGTGCCGGGCGAGACGCTGCCCGTCGGCGACCCTGCGCTGCTCGCGCGCCTCTTCCAGCGGGGCGAGCAGGCCCGCGCCCGCGCGGTCAAGTTCGCGGACCGCGGCGCCGTGACGGCCACCCTCACGCCCGGGTGGGAGGGCAGGGCCGCGACCGGTGTCGCGCTAGCGCCGATCGGTCGGCAGACCGACGACATCGGCGCCTTGCTCTTTACCCAGACGTTCAAAGACGAGCTGACCCGCGGGCTCTGGGAGTTCTTCGCCCCGAACCCGCAGCCGACGCACATGCATGTCTGGCAGCAGCAGGACGGGCTAGCGGTCGCCGCGACGTTCGAGGCCCGCTACGAGGACACGGCGTACCCCGACACCTTCGACCGCTACGAGCACCACCTGAGCACGTGGCTCCTTCGTGCGAGCTGGGACGGCACCGTCGCCGCAGCCGCGGTCTTCAACTCCGACGCCTTGACGACCATCGGGGGCACCGATCCGACGCTGCATCGCGGCTGGCCGGCGATCGTCTCGCTCGTCGAACGTCTCGGCGGCTACGGCCCGTCGCAGCTCTCGTACTTCCTCCGCGTTGCGCAGCCGTCGCCCGAGGGCGTTTTCCACGGGCTGCCCACGGAGACGTGGGTGCGCCGAGTCGTCGAGCTGCACGCTCCCAACGCCGAGGAGGTGGCGAGCATCAGCCGCGAGGCGCGTCGAGCCGCGGGCGAGTTCGTGACCGAGCCGGGACCGTCCTGAGCGTCTACTCGACGCCGCGCACGACGTCCCCGACCGTGACGCCGAGCGCGCGGGCGATCTTCACGAGCGACGACAGTCGCGGGTCGACCTCACCGCGCTCGATCCGCGAGTAGACGGCGGTCTGCATCTCGGCCGCGTCGGCGGCCTGGTCCTGCGTCAGCTCGGCGGCGTCGCGAGCAGCGCGGATGTTCCGGGCGAGTACGTCGAGGTCCACGGCCGACCACCCTGCGCGACCCGAGACCGCTTCTCCACGACTTGGAAGTCGTGTACGGTCTTGCGCATGGCCGCCAAGGACTGGCGCGTGGTCGTCGAGGTCGAGACCGACAGCACCGACGGTCGCCGGACGCTGCGCCTCGATCTACCGCGTGACGAGTGGACGCTCGACGAGCTGCACGACATCGGTCGTGGAGCGGCCGCGGCCGCGGGCGTCCTCACCGAGGAGACCACCGCGGTCGACGTGCGCGTGTCGTTCCCCGAGCTGGAGGAGCACCTGCTGGACCACCTGCGCCAGTGGTACGACGCGTTCCGCTCGCTCGGCTTCAGGCCGCCGCCTCTCTAGCTGCGACGGCCGGTCGACCCGATGCGTCGTAATGCCTGTTCTGAGCGCCCTTCGGCGGCGGCCGGCGACGTCATGCGCCGCCGGCGGCCGCCCCGGTCCGGGTAGCCGGTACGTCTCGATCGTCGGCGTCTTCCGTGACCACTTGCGCCGCGATGTCAGGCCGCGAGCAGCGGCTCGCCTGCGGGCAGCTCGTCCAGCACGCCTCCCAGAAGCCGCACGGCCTGCTCAGGCGCCGTCGGCGGCGCGCCCGTGTACGCACGGCGCCAGCCGTCCCGCACGATCGGATCGGCGAGCGCGTCCAGCCAGCACTTCCGCTCGATGTAGTCCGTCGGCCACCGCACAGCGCAGGCCGGCGGCCGGGGATGGTTGACCATGACGGGCGTCCGCCCGAGTCGAAGCGCCTCGTCCCACCACTCGTCGAAGGCAAGCCCTCGCCGGCGGGCGTCAACCGCCAGGTCGCGGAGCTGCGTCGCCGGCGACGGGTACCGCGACCGCGGCGCCACGTCAGCCCCCGACGACGCGCAGGCTGCGCTCCTCGGAGGGACCGTCGCCGTCGCCTACCTGCGCGTGGTGGGCTTGCACGGCCGTGAACGCGCCGGTGGCGCTCAAGCCGAACGCCTCGCCGACCTCCTGCCACGGCGCGCCGGCCGCGCGCATCTCGGCCATCGCCGCGTTCCGCCGGCGCCGAGCGACACGCCGCCGAACCGGGCCGGGACCACCATCTACGGCCAGGGCCACCGCCACACGGATCGCCTCGGCCCGGGAGCAGCCGACCTCCCGCGCTAGATGGTCGAGCGCATCGACCTCTCCGGCCGTGACCCGGACGTTGATCAGCCGCCGCGTCATCGGCCCGCTTCCGACGCTGCACGCACGCGCTGCCGTCGCAGCTCTTCGGCCACGCCGCGCAACGTCTGCGTGTCGGCGCGCTCGGCGAGCGCCACCGCGACGTCCATCACCTCCTCGCGCGGCAGCACGAGACGCTGCCCCAGGCCGCTCAGCCGGGCGTACGTCGCCGCGGAGACGAACAGCCGCACCGCTCCTAGGCGGCGGTCCATCAGCGGCTCCCGCTCACCTTGAGCCGAGCGCCTGCGGGTAGCCCTTCAAACGCTGCACCCCGCGGGTCATGCGTTCGAGGCGCGCTTCGGCCGCCGAGAGCTGCTGTTGCGCCTCGTCTACGGCCTCGGTCGAGCCGAGGCCGAGCATCCTCATCGCCTCGCGCTCGCCCAACTCGTCGCGCCATGCATCCACGCTGTGGTCCGCCTCCACACGCTCGGCCAGCGCCGCGTTGAAGGCCCTCGTGAACTCGGCCTGCGTCAGGTCCGTCACGCTGCGCGCGGGCGCCGCCATCACGCAGCCCTCGTCAGCATGTCCGACGAGGCCTCGACCTCGCCGCGCCACGCCGGCTCGTCGCCGCCGGCGTTCGCCCGGTCCCGCGTCGCGACGCGCAGCCGCGCGAGTTGCGACTCCGTCAGCGGGTTCCCCGCGCGCGCCGCCTTGATCAGCAGACGCTCCAGCGCGCCCTCCTGCTCGGCCACCTGGTCGTGGCTCGCCGGCGCCAGCATCGACGCCACCACCGCGCCGTCGCCGTCGGCTTCCACCAGCGCCTCGCGCCAGTCGATCGAGTCCCTCATCACGGTGCCCCGCTCCCTTCGGTTGCGCTGCGCCCGGCCGTCAGGACCGCGCGCAGCTCCTTGATCGACGCGTCGTCGGCCCCTGCCGCGAACACGTCCAGCCGCCGAGCGAGATCGCCCGACGGATCCTGCGCAAGCGCCGCGTCGCGCAGCAGCTCGCGCTCGGTTTGCTCGCCGCGCTCGGCGCGCGCCAGGGCGTCCGCCGCCGCGGCGAAGAAGTCGAAGCCAGCAGGGCGCGCACGACCCGCAAGCGATCGCGGCGACCGACGCGTGTGGGAGTGGACCCACACCATCACGCCGCCTCCCGCTCGCGAGGCGCCGGCCCCAAGGGCGCGACCTGCAACGTCCCGGCGCTCTGCTGCTGCGCGATCCGCACGCCGACGCGCTCACGCGTCAGCCGACGCAGCTCGTCGATGTCGAGGCCCGCCGCCGTCGCAACCTCCGACAGCGCTTGCCACGCCGCGTCGAACTTCAGCTCGTTCAGCCACGTCGGACCCTCCGGCAGCGCGCCGAAGCGCGCCAGCAAGTCGATCCGCTGCACCGACACCGCGGCCATCAGCTTCAGCGCCGCGACGCGCACCGCGTCCTGCCGCGTCTCGGCCACGAGCCGGCGCGCCTCCTCGGCGACCTGATCCTGCTCGGCCACCGAACGCAGGACGGCCACGAACGGGTCGAGCGTCATCGCCTCCGGCACGTGCAGCTCCCGCGGAACGCTGGAAGACGACCCGGTCGCCAGCGCACTGGCCGCGTCGTCGAGCACGCGCTGCACCTGCCGCACGCTCTTCAGCCCGACCTCGCGAGCGATGTCCCGCTGCGGCACGCCGGCATGCGCCAGCGCGACGATCCGCGCGTTCCGCGCCTCGCGCTCTGCCTTGGATCCGGGACGGCCTGCCATGTCGCCTCACATTGTCCGGCCCGTCGCGCATCGATACCACGAACCCACCAACCACAAGGGATCGCGACGACACAGACGACATGTCGCCCCCTCGCGCGGGGCACGGTCCGATGGTGGCACTGCCCGGGGCAGCGACGCCCCCGCTCGACTGCGCGATGATCACCCGATGATCAGCGATCGACCACCGTCCGACCTGCGCCTGACCGACGTCGCGGCGCGCGAGCTCTAGCCGTCATGGCGAACGTCGCGCAGCGCGAGGTCGACCGCTGGATGCTCATGGGCACGCCCGACGACGGCCCGATGATGGTCATCCTCGTAGTCGACGACTCCGACGACGACGACCTCACCGCGGCGATCGCCCGCGAGGGCATGGTGCCCGCCGACCACTTCAGCGGTCTGTGGGGCACCGGCGAGCACGACGGCTTCTACCTCATCGCGTTCCGCCTGATCGAACTCGGCGGCGGCATCGAGCGCGAGTTCTTCACGGACAACGTCCACCGCGAGCTGCTCGACGCCATCCTCGTCGTCCCACACCTGGTCGCCATCATGCCGCGCGAGATCGCCGGCGACGCGAAGGATCCCGAGAGCATCGCGCACCGGCTCGGCGGCGCCATGATCGTCGAGGTCCAGGAGCGCTCGCCGCAGGTCGCGAAGGTTCGCGCCGAGCGCGACGACTAGACCCGCCGTAGCCACGGAAGCGGCATTACGGAGTAGGCCGCCGGCCGCTACTCGACGACGTCAGCGGGCCGCGGCCCGGCGTCCGTCCGCAGCCCGACGTCCGGCGCCTGGTCCGGGTACGCGTACGGCCACAGCTCCAGCGCCGCGGCGCGCATCTGCTCGACGACGCGCACGGCCGCCTTCCGCATGCCGTCGCGATCTATCGCCGACGCGATCCCCCACACCGCCACGACCCCGTTCGTGCACCCGCGCGAGATCGTCCGCCAAGCGTCGCCGTCGTCGACATGGCGGGCCACCGCGACCTCGTGATCCTCCCAGAGCTGCCGGCGCACCGACATCGCGGCGTCCTCCGTGATCCCGGCGTACGGCGGCTGCTCCATGCGGCCCTCCACGTACTCCGCCGTCGAGGACAGCTCCTCGACGAGCAGCCGAGCGACCGCCCGGAACTCCAGCCGCTCGTCACGGCGCCGGAGCCGCCACTGCACGATTCCCGACCCCAGCACGCCGAACACGACGCCCACCAGGGGCAGGATCGCACCGAGCGTCGGGTCGAGGCCGTCCATCGCGCGCCGATCCTACGCAGCGTCCCGGCGGGGATCGCGTCGCTCGATCATCGCCCGGAACGCACGCTCGAACACGAGCAGTCGCGCCTCCGTGTTGCTCAGCGCGTCGAAGACCCCGCGGAGCAGCCCGTCGAGGTCGTCGATCGACCCGAGCGCGTCAGACACCGCCGCCGCGTCGTCGAGCGCGACCGCCAGCAACAGAGGGTCCGCCGGCGGCGGCTCGCTGTCCTGCAACCGGTCAGCGGCGCGGCGCGACGCGTCGACTGCGACGAGCGCCACCACGACCTCCCGCAGCGTCGCCGCCGGCAGCTCCTCGACCCGGACCCGAACTCCGCTGAGGTCGTCGTCCGCCAGGTGCCGCAGTTCCTCCAGCACCGCCGCCGCATCGTCTCCGTCGTTCAGCACCATCAACTCCCTTTCGTCGTCATGAACGTCCGGCACCCCTCGACCGGCCACCACCGAGCCCCTGCCAGACGGGGAGGGCGGGAGGTTGAAGACGGACCGGCCCCCTTGGAGGGGAGCGCGGTCTGTCGAGCTGCCATCCGGGTCGGACGGTCGGCCATCGACTGCGGAGACTCGGACCCGTCCAGGTCGTGCATTACCGGGCGCGGCGCTTTCGCCTCCGCTTCGTCTCCGCCCGGCCCTCGCTTGCGCGAGCACGGACGGTGTCATCTGGAGATGCCGGGCCCGACCTGCACGCGGTGCCCGCGTGCTTCGCCTCACGGCTGCGCCTGGTCGTCAGGCGCGTTAGGTACGCTGGCGAAGTCCCGCCCGGACTTCGGCGGCGGCGAGGGATAGGGCTCCGGCTCGTGCCTCGCCGCCGCTTCTGTTTTCCCGCCTCTCTCAGCGCGTCGTGGGGCCCACCTCCCGGCGCAACGGGCGCCCGTAACGGGGCGACCCGTCGAAGCCCTCGACACGCCGCACGAGGCCGAGGCGGGCGAGCCGCTCCAGCGCGCGACGAACGTCGTCGTCGTGCTCCAGGTCGAGCCCCAGCGTCCAGGCGATGGACCGCACGGTCCGCGGCTCGCGCGTCAGGGCGCCGCACACACGACCGGCGTCCCGCGTCGCGGGGTGGGGGAGATGCAGGCGCTCGCCGACGCGCTTCCACGCCGTCACCACGCCACGGATCCCGCGGCCCATCACAGGCGCCCCCAGCCACGCGCCGGCGTTGTCGTCGACCGCTCCGAGGGCTGCTCGTCGGCACCGATCGGGATCGGTGCGAACAGCGATGCCACGAGCAAGCCCTTTGCTTACGCTGAATTGCGCGCCCGCCTCCGCGCCCTGCTGCGCCGCAGCGAGCGCCGCCGCCGCGCGGGTCGCGTCCGCGTCGGCGCCCTGGAGCTGGACCCGGCGTCCCGCACGGTCCGCGTCTCCGGTCAGCCGGTGGAGCTGACGCAGACGGAGTTCGCCCTGCTGCGCGTCCTCGCGGCTGCCCCGACGACGGTCCACACCAAGGCCGAGTTGATGCGCACGGTGTGGGGCTTCCAGGGCATGTCCTCGACGAGGACTTTGGACAGTCATGCGTGCCGGCTGCGGAGCAAACTGGGGCAGGCGGGCGACCGGTTCGTCCTTAACGTCTGGGGTGTGGGCTACCGCCTCGTCGACGATCCGGGGCTGGACCTCGACGGCCGCGACCGGGGGTGGGTGGCGGCGTGATCGCGGCGTGTCTCACCCTGCTGGCCTTGACGGCCCTCTGCGCGCTCCACGGCCGGCGCACGTCGCTCGCGCTGCGCGAGCGCGCCGCGCGCGTCGCCCACGAGGTCCGAGGCCCGCTCGCCGCCGCGCAGCTGGCCCTCCACGGCGCCGCCCGCCGCGGCGAGGTCGGCCCGGTCGTCGTCGCGGCGCTCGAACTGGAGCTCCGCCGCGCCGCGCTGGCCCTCGAAGCTCCCGCGCACGCCCGGCCCCAGGACGTCGACCTCCACGCCCTCTTGTCCTGCCAGGTCCGCACGTGGCGGGACGTCGCCGCCGCCCACGGCGCCACCCTGACGCTGCAGCCCGGCGTCGGGACGGCCCTGGTCCATGCCGACGCCCTCCGCGTCTCCCAGGCCACGAGCAACGTCCTCGCAAATGCGATCGAGCACGGCGGCGGGGCGATCGTCATCCGCACCGTCCTCACCGGCGACCACGTCCGCGTCGAGGTCACCGACGGCGGCCCCGGACTCCCCGCGTCGGTCGCCGAACTCACCCGCCGCCCGCGGGCGGGCCGGGGCGCCCGCGGCCGCGGTCTGGCCATCGCCGACGCCGTCCTGGCCCACTGCGGCGGCCGCATCGCCACGCTGCCCTCGGGCCCGGGCGTCGCCATCGAGCTCCCGCGCCTCGCGGGTCGTGCCGCGTCGGAGCCGGCATGACCCGCCGTCGCCGCGCCGCCGTCCTGCTCGGCCTCGCGCTCCTCCTGGGCGGCCTCGCCGCCTCGGACGTCGCCGGTCGCGAGGCCGCGCTGCGCCGCGCGGTCGGGCCGACCGTCCCCGTCGTCGTCGCCCGGA
>WUUC01105122.1_pt1 | contig 11152 bp, 6 predicted proteins | sample 6278441 | NCBI WGS metagenome assembly WUUC01 (sample SAMN13675441, study PRJNA597444) | soil metagenome | isolation source: soil | place: USA: Washington | collected 2017-10 | reverse complement strand
GTCACCAGGTATTCAAGTTTAACCGGTTTACTAATGTAATCATTCATGCCTGCTTCCAAACATATTTCGCGGTCGCCTTGCATGGCATTGGCCGTCATCGCTATTATAACAGGTTGTGCAACCGGCTGCTGACGAATTACCCGGGTTGTTTCCAAGCCATCCATAACGGGCATTTGAATGTCCATTAAAATAATATCGTAGTGATTTAGCTGCAACGCAGCTAGTGCCTCCTGACCATTCATAGCCTGGGCTGGCTTATATCCCAGCTTAGTTAGCACACGTTCAGCCAGCTTCTGATTGACGGGATTGTCTTCAGTAATAAGAATATTCAATGGATACTCCAGCGCAAAATTGACCGATAATTTTTTTGTTTCGTCAACTTCTAAGGCGATGGATTTGTCAGTGCCTTCTATCAGTTGACTGAGAATATGCTTCCGAAGCGTAATTTGTTTCACTGGTTTAATTAACACAGACGAGAATAGCCCAGGGCAAGATTTACAGTTTTCATCTCCTATTGAACTCAATAAAATAATAGGTAAGGTCTCATTCTGCTTGCGGATCGCTTTTGCTAGGTCGATGCCATCCATTTCCGGCATTTGCATGTCGGTAAGAATGAGGTCAAAAGTTTCCCCCTGTGCTAATATTGCCAGGGCCTGTTCACCGGAAGTAGCGAGTGTGGGCACAAGCTTCCATTGCTCCAATTGATTTTTAAGAATATTTCGGTTAGTCGCATTGTCATCAATTACAAGAATTTTCTTTCCTTCTGATCCAGCCATGTTATGATGTACATACGTCCGTAGCGGCAGTTGGCCGGTTCCAATCTGTATTGTAAATGTAAAAGTTGTACCCTTTCCTTCGTGACTTTCCACCGTAATACAGCCACCCATAAGTTTGACTAATTTTTCACAGATGACAAGTCCAAGGCCCGTGCCTCCATATTTACGGGTTGTAGAGGAGTCTACTTGCGAGAACGCTTTGAATAAGCGGTCAATCTTATTATGTGGAATACCAATGCCTGTATCCTTAATCTCAAAGCCTAATTCTGCCTGCTCGCCGTTTTTGTTCAGCATGTGTACAGCCACGAAGATCTCTCCCCTCTGGGTAAACTTAATAGCATTGCTCACAAGATTCATGATGACTTGCCTTAACCGGGCGCTATCACCTACGATCTGCGTCGGAATATCATAATCTATTTCGTAGATCAAATCGAGACCAAGTTCAGCTGCTTTCGGGGCGAACACATCGAGCACTTCCTCAATGCATTTCCTTAGATCAAAATCGTGCTGCTCAAGCTCCATATTACCCGACTCAATTTTTGAAAAGTCGAGAATATCATTAATAACGGTGAGCAAATTCTCTCCGCAACTTTTGATGGTGTCGGTGTACTCCTGTTGTTCGTGATTAAGTGTTGTTTCAGACAGTAGTGAAGCCATCCCGATTACACCATTCATAGGCGTGCGAATTTCATGACTCATCGTAGCTAAAAACACACTCTTTGCCTGGTTAGCCAGTTCAGCATCGGCCTTAGCCTGCTCTGCTTCACCGTGTTTCAATAATATCTCTTCGCGTTGCTCCAAAAGCTTTCTGTTGGCATGTTGTAAAAATTCCGATTGCGTTTGAAGATCTTCTTTCTGTTGGATAACTTCGTTTGTCCGGACCCGTACCTCTTCAGCATTTTGTTTAAGATTTTCACGCATACTGATGAGCGCGTTACCCATCACATCTTCAACGCTTATTAACTTAAAGTCTTCTTTGTAATTCCCCCTGCCAACTTGCAAAGCAAACGCTAATTTACTATTAATGCCTTCCATCAGGCTCGTAATAGCCTTTGTCATTTCGCCAATCTCATCATTCCGTTTCGGAACGTTCACTTCCACTACTTTGCCTTCGCCAATCTGCAGGATAATATTTTTAAGATCTATAATAGGCTTTACTACGCTGTTTTTAGAATAGAAATAAGCTGCGAAAGCGGCCGCAATAAATAGCAAGATCATAACAATCAAAAGCCCTGTTAGGAAATTATAAGAACCTTGTTTTTCTTTAAGCGCCAGGTCCATTTTTAATTCTTGAAATCGCAGCAGCGATCGAAACTTCTCGGAAGCTTTCTGCATCAGCGGCACGATCTTCTTATTCAATACCGTAATTGCACGATCAACGGCCTCATCGTTATCATAGAGGCTATCGGCGGATAACGTAGACATCAATTGCTTTTGCGAAACCAAAAGCCGTTCTACGTTTGTTATCGCTACTCTAATATTCTCCTCGTTTTCAATGTCCCGATTATCTTCGATCATTGCTAGCAGATGTTTTCGCAGTACCGGAAATCTGGAATCGTGAATTACGTTAAGTTTACTTTTACTTTCGAGATTGGGCTGATAGATCCAATTACTGGATAGCTTATACGATTCTTCCAATAAATAGTCGGTATCCTTCAAAAGCAGGTAAAGGGGGATGTAGTTCCGTTGAATACGATCATCAAGTCGTTTATTATTTTGTAATGTACGTATGCAAAAGAGTGTCGCAACAATAGCCACTATAATTATAAACAAATAGCCACTTGAAATTCTCTTTGACAGATTAAGATTTAGTTTCATATGGCAGGTATGGGCAGGTTATGAGTCATCCTATTTATGGTTTGCGCACGATACTGATATAATTCTTGGTTACTGAATTAGTCTAGTGTAAATACAATTTTAACTCTTGCCAGTATCTCCGGAGTGACTGAGCTTGCCTTGATGTACCCAATGGCACCTATTTCTTCAGCAACAAAATTGATTAGTTCTGCCTCCGTATTAAATTTGTCTGGTGGACGTTCCGCATTTTGCAACTGTTTATTAACAAAGTATTGCTCCACCTGGTTATCACTCATTCCTAAAAACGAATAAAATGAATCGCGTTCAGCACATCGCTTTTTGCGATCTGCGGGTCGTATATTTTTATTGATTGCCGGCCATCGTTTCTTGATTTTACGTAAGTAATACAATTTGACTTCACTCGCGGTAAGTACGGTCACTGGATTATCCTTATTCGTAATAATTACAATACCCTCAGCAGCGGTGTCGTGCTTCACGTCGAAAGACACAAACACGATTGCCATTAAACAGATTATTGACAGACAATACATTTTCTTCATAATAATTTCTTGATTTTGAAATCCGGGTACCGATCAAAAACCTATTGCCCAAATAACCTTCACCTGATTTATTTTTGCGAAATCATCAGTCTCCAAAAATTGTGCTTCAGCTTTAAGCACTGAAAGTGCACTAATATTGTACCGCAAACCAATCGTTGTACTGGCGTTTTCTATGACAAAATTCAGCAAACCATTATAGTATTGGATGTAGGGTACAATATTGTTTATTTTATATCCAACGTATACATAATAGATATTACTAATGGACGTACTGCCCGTCGCTGCTAAACGGAAATACGCGCGACTATAATCCAATGCGAATTCAAAGTTCGTATCGCCCATATACATAAGTGATGTTCCTCCCACGTTTAAGGTTCCTGCAGGCACAGCACTAGCACTTACTACTTTTTGATGTGACGTAAATAGAGCGAATCTCAGGTTGTCTATCGGCTCAATAAAGAAATTGCCGTAGTAAATTTTATTTTTTGAATTAGGCAGGTTGTATCCATTACCAGCCATAATTCGATATCCGAACCTTAATTTCGAAATGTCATCTCCGCTAATCTGAATTCCATTGTCTTTATTTATAGCAGTACCGCCTTCTTCAAAATTAGCAATGATCGGCGGTGCATCAATTGTGGGAGTCAATGCTTTGGCATATCGAAAGAACGTGGTGTTCCATAAGCCAATGGGCGTATAAAGTCTTCCGGCACTAAGGTTAAAATAAGTGTTAAGTGAGTATTTTATCATAACCCTTTCCATGCTTATCGTTCCATCCGGCCGCATAACAGGTTCAGCCAATAATGAAATTTTATCCGTAATCTGTGATGTTATAAGAATCTCAATACCTCCAAATTGAAAAGCTGGTGTAAGTACTTTTGAAGTGTCGCGCGCTGCCGTAATTCCTGCATCCGTAAAAAACCTCACCTGCGTGTTCTCTAACAGTGATTGGGCCGATAACACCCCTCCGCACAGAAGGAGGAGCAACAAAAAAGAGCCTTTTAAATATAGTTTGGTAAATTTCATATGCGTTAACGATTATGAAGCAAAGGTGAGTGTTTACCGCCCGGCATACGTAAGAGTAAACCTGATTTTATAAAAATCAGGCGATAGACAGTTTTCGTAACACATTATAGTCGATCAGACAATTTTATTAGACTGCCGTTGCTGGTTCTCAATCGTTGCATCCATGTTTTTCATTTCTTATCCCTAATTGAGAATCCATAATGCTGTTCAATTGCACATCCTGGTTTGGCCACTGCGTTAACAATCCTGCATTAGATATATGAATTATTACATCCATCCAAGGGTATACCCTTAGGCAACCACTGGTCAAAAATATTTACAACGTTTGTGTTTCAAGCTAATTGTGATTGTTGACAACGGTTAACAAGCCTGTCCATTAAAAGGCTGCGTCAACGAAATTTAGAATTTCTTTAAGTACTTTTGATAAGGGGCGCGCTATTGACCCACTCTTGAAAAATGTTAAATAAATTTTTACAACTCGTATTCTGCCTTCCACTACTTGTTATCCTGGTACTGTTAGTTATGATCAATATCCGGCTACACTATTCGCCAACAATTAGCCGTATCGGGAATGATACCATTAACCATGATGTGGTGAAATTGTTACGAGGTCTGAAAAACGCAGCAACGAAGAATGCCGACGTCGATATGCAAAACCTGTATCCAGAAGGATATGTTTTTTTTAACGCGTTATACGGTCTGGCGTGGTGTAACTTTTTAGAGCATTTGAATACGCAAGCTGAACAAATTTATTATGATGAAGGCCGTACTGAAATTCAAAATTGCTGGAACAAAATAAATTCAACAACAGGACATACGGCGTTTAATGAAGAGCTACCCCTAGCGTACGGAGCATTTTATACCGGTTGGAGCAGCTACTTGCTCGGGAAAAAATTAAGTATCGAGCAACCCCTCGATCGCGACGAAAATGAAATCATTCAATTCAAACGAGACTGTGAACGGATTCATGCCGCCTTGCAAGAAAGAATTTATCCCGTATCGTATTACGGCGGTGCATGGCCAGCTGATGTTGTCGTTTGCGTAGCGTCTTTATCCCTCCACGATAAACTATTTCCTGTGAAGTACACCAACTCAATTGCGGCATGGCTCGGCAAAGTAAAGACAAAACTTGACAGTCACGGGCTAATCCCACATGCCGTACACCCATTGGATTACACACCCACAGAAAATGCAAGAGGTTCATCGCAAAGTCTCATGCTCATTTTCTTAAAAGACATTAATGCGGATTTTGCCCGTCAACAATTCCAACTTTATAAAAATATTTTCGTGGACAACAAACTCGGCCTTACGGGAATACGCGAATATCCAAAAGACGAATTTGGTATCGGCGATGTAGATTCCGGCCCCGTCGTTTTGCAATTAGGAACTGCTGCAACAATTGTTGGCATGCATACCATGCATCTATATAAGGAAAATAATATAGCCACCGATTTACGAAATATGATAGAAGGCGTTGGCTTTCCGCTTGAACTCAACGAACGGAAAATATATCTTTTTGGATTACTTCCGATGGCTGATGCGTTTATTGTGTGGGGACATAGCGCGCTTGCCGTAAATGAAATTGAAACAAGTTTTGCTGAATTTCATTTATACTCGTCAATTGCCGGGTTGATTTTTGCCTCATTACTCTGGTTATTTCTTCGCCGCAAACCATCTTCAGGTGGCTTTTTGCATATCCCTTGGTAAAATACAACACCAATCAGCAAATGAATTTCAAGTTCTTACACTATCTTTAACTGCTTATATTTATAGGATCGTTTAGTAATCATAATTGCCTCACCATGAATAAACAATCCCGAAAAGTAGCTGTAATCGGATACAACAGAATTCCTTTTGCACGTCATAATACAGCGTATGCAAATGCGAGCAACCAGGACATGATGATCGCAGCGCTAACAGGTCTGATTGATCGCTATCACTTACGTGGTAAGTTATTGGGCGAAGTTGCCGGTGGCGCCGTGATCAAACACTCACGTGAGTTCAATCTCATGCGAGAATGTGTGATGGGTACATCCCTTGATGCAGCAACACCTGCGTGTGATATTCAGCAGGCCTGTGGAACCGGGCTCGAAACTGCGATCTATATTGGAAATAAAATTGCCCTGGGTCAGATCGATGTCGGGATAGCGGGTGGTGTAGATTCCACCAGCAATGTTCCAATCGTGGTAAGCGAATCTTTACGAAAAATTTTATTAGCGAGTCGACGCGCAAAAACCACGGGCGATAAGCTCAGTCAATTATTAAAAATAAGACCCTCGCATCTCCTCCCCATTGCTCCCGGTATCGATGAGCCTCGTACGGGATTATCAATGGGTGGGCATACTGAGATTACCGCAAAGTACTACGGAATTTCGCGAGAAGACCAGGATCTGTTTGCGTTACAAAGTCATCAAAAAATGGCAAAAGCTTACGACGATGGTTTCTTCCAAGGTATGCTTACACCCTATCTCGGTCTGGATCACGACAATAACGTACGAAAAGATACAAGCCCCGAAAAACTGGCCAAACTCAAACCGGCTTTTGATAAAACGAATGGAACACTCACAGCGGGTAATTCCACACCATTTACCGATGGCGCATCGTGCATTCTGCTGGCAAGTGAAGCGTGGGCAAAAGATCATGACCTTCCCGTACTCGCGTACCTCACATTTGCAGAAGTAGCAGCCATAGAATATGTAAAGCAAAGACAGAACCTTTTGCTGGCGCCTGTGCTGGCCGCTACACGCATGTTGAAGAAAGCAAATTTGAATTTTCAGGATTTTGATTTTTATGAAATACATGAGGCTTTTGCAGCACAGGTGCTCACCACGCTTAAGATCTGGGAAAGCCCCGAGCTGATGAAGGCTTTCGGCGTCGACTACGCTTTAGGAACCCTGGACCGAACGAAACTAAATGTGAAAGGTGGCAGTCTGGCAGCCGCACATCCTTTTGCAGCTACCGGTGGAAGAGTTATCGCTACCTTAACCAAGCTGTTGCATGAGAAAGGATCGGGCAGAGGATTTATTTCGGTATGTGCAGCCGGTGGTCAAGGGGTAACCATGATCCTGGAAAAATAGCTACGTATTAAGTCTCTAAGCCAGAGGCTTGCTTACATTTTTGAAGTGTATCATCGCACGGAGCCATCCCTGACTCAGACAAGTATCGATCCGCTATTGATCGATCGGATTAATGTTTAATTTCAGGGGAAATTAATATCAGATCATGGATGTAAAAGATAGCAACGGCACACTCCTGGCGGACGGAGACTCTGTCACACTAATTAAAGATTTGAAGGTTAAGGGGTCATCGGTTACACTTAAGCGCGGTACCGTAGTAAAAAAAATTCGCCTTACCGATAACGAATCAGAAGTTGATTGCCGGGTGAACGGCAGTAGCATCGTTTTAAGAACAGAATTTTTGAAAAAAGTGTAGCCGTAAAAATAGTAGAAGACGCACCCAGAAAATTCGCCGTACGTCTTCATTGGGGTATTTAATGCCTTTGTCTTTTTTGCTACGAATGTTAACTTTACTTAAAACCAACACACTTTCTGATGAGAGCACATCTACTTCTGCTTTTTTTATTATTCACCGCCATTGTAACCTCTGCCCAGGAAAACGGCAACCGGTACGAACTGGTAAACATGGGGAAACCCGTAAATACCTTTCACCATGAAGCCGCACCTATTGTATCACCAGATGGTAAAACACTCTACTTCTTTGTACAGAATCATCCCGAAAATACCTATGGAAAAGACGACAGCCAGGATATTTGGGTAAGTAAAAAAGATGACGCCGGCGTATGGGGTACTCCTCAACACTTATCCTCCCCGTTCAATAATAGTCACTCTAACCAGGTGTTCACGATTTTGCCCGACGAGAGCCTTTTCATTAAGGGAGGAAAAGGAAAGAATGAAAAAGGATTTTCCATCGTGAGTTCAAGCGGAAGTTTGCGAGAACTTACCGTCACCGACTTCAACAAAATGAATAAGGGACGTTTTTACGGTGCCAGCATGTCGGCGGATGGAAAGCATATGATCATTTACTTCAGCGAAATAGAGAATAGCCCAAATAGCGATTTATACGCCAGTCATCTGGAGGCAAAAGGATCATGGTCACGTCCGGTGAAGTTAAAACTCAGCACCAACCTGGATGACGTAGGGCCTTTCATTGGCCCGGATCAAAAAACATTATATTTTGGTAGTGCACGACAGTCACCCGGCCGTCAGGGCGGAGTAGATATTTACAAGGCAGAACGCATGGATGACACGTGGATGAACTGGGGTGAGCCGAAAAACCTTGGTAAACCAATAAACACAAGCGCCCTTGATTTTTACTTCACTATGGACAACGCCGGTAATGTATTTACCAGCCGGGCCAACAAAGCCCTTGAAGGCGCTCAATTGGATTTGTTCATGCTGGTTCCCAAAGTTTTTAAAATTAATCTTATTGGCACCGTATATAATGAAAAGACACAGCAGCCAATGGTGGCGCAGGTGGAGCTAAAATTAAAGGACAAAGAACCTTTAAAATTTACGACCACCGCTACGGGTAAATTTGAAACTAAAATTGGGGAGATAAGAGAGTATACGTTAAGCGCAACAGCAGAAGATTTTGCTCCAAAATCGGAAACATTTAAACTTCCTGCTATCAATAGCGATACGACGATCAACACGGAGATTGTTTTAAAACCCATTCCCAAAAAACTTATTCTTGCCGGAAACGCGTATGATCAAAAAACGGAGAAGCTTATAAATGCGCGATTAAACGTTACCCTGAAAGGTGATAAGAAAATCAATTTCAAACTTGAAGCAGCTGATGGAAAATATGAGCAGGAAATTGCGAAACTTGGCTGGTATCTGATAACTGCTTCCGCAGAGGGTTATGTAAACGCTACGGACAGTGTTTGGATAAACGATGCCGATGTAACACCGGTTGAAAAAGACATTTATTTACAACCTATAGAAATAGGCCTTACCGTGCGATTAAAAAATATTTATTTTGATTTCGACAAAACTACCCTTAAGCAGCAGTCTTTCGTCGAATTGAATAAGGTAGTTGATTTTCTTAAACAGAACAGTACAGTAGAAGTTGAAATTGCCGGTCACACTGACAACAAAGGTTCCGATGATTATAACCTCAACCTTTCGCAGGGAAGATCGCAATCTGTTGTTGATTACCTTATCAGTCAGGGAATAGACGGCTACAGACTGACGGCACACGGTTACGGCGAAAGCAAAGCCATTGAAACAAACGATACGGAAGAAGGACGTGCGAATAACAGGCGGGTTGAATTTACTGTCGTAAAGAAGTAAGCTGTGTTAACACAGGCAAACATCGCCTAGACTTGTTGGCATATTAAAAAGCTTTCCTGTCGATGGGGAAGCTTTTTTTATGTAGTACGACAGCAATAGTTCAGAATGATATATTGATGCACCGGGATTGACGTAGCGCAATCTGCTTTCCTTGTGACAACGGGCACAGACTTTATCATTCGCCTCTCGGGGGGCCGGCCATATACACGTCAGTAAGTTTTTTGCCGTCACATACAAACCCTACTATGCCTGTTAAATTTGAGAAAGATGATTGCATAAAAAAAGAGGCTGTTAACAGCCTCTTTTTTTTGGTGCTAGTATTTTTTTTCTTACTTCTTCGGTGCCGCAGCCGCATTCCGTTTTTTCAATATTTCTATGGCTTCTTTTGCCCGTTGGTCAGCGGGATTAAGCACAAGTACCTTTTCCCAATATGACATCGAAGTTGCATTCTGATTTTTTAGGTAATAATAATATCCGAGGTAAGAATACGCCTCAATCAAGTCTTTCTTATTCGTGCTCTTTTCAGGTTCCGGGGCAGCTAACTCAATTATTTTTTCAAAAAAGGGTTTCGCCAATCCTTGCGTTGATTCAGGATCTGCCATTGCTCTGAGTCGTGCTACCCATAAGTAACCAATTGTTCTGGTCGGCTCCTTCTTAATTAATTTATTGAATGTGGTATCAGCTTCTGCCAACTGATTGCCGTAATAATAGGCGCGCCCCAACGAATATAAGTCCAACGAAGATGCCGCTCCTCGTAACGCGATTAATCGGTTATAACTTTCAGCCGATTCAGCATATCGCTTTAACGAATACAATGTTTCCGCATGCAATTGTCTTATTTCCAAGTTGGTGCTATCGAGCACTAAACTGTTGTCAAAACTTTGAATAGCCAACGAATCTTGTTTCAACGCCAGGAGGACTCTCCCATAGTACACATAGTCTGTTGCTTGAAGCTCTTCCTTCTTTGACTTCTCGAAATATTGTTCAAACGCTGCTCTGCTTTGCTCATACGTAGGTGTACTTTTCTGGGTATTCCCTTCATAAAGAGATACAGCATAAAAGCGACTTGCAACGGGAGGTGTTTCCGGTTTTTTAACTAGCGGCTCAAACAACGTATTTGCTTTCGCGTAGTCTTTGGTCATGAATACATAAAAAGCAAGTTGCAGTTTAGCGGGTTCGGGGTTTTCGGTTAGTGCAATGTATTTCTCCTGTGCCTGCACAGCCTTTGCACCGTCTTTGGCAATGTAATAGATCTCCCCTAGTTCTTTATAGGCAGGCGCATAGTTTGGATCAATCGTTACGGCCTGATTGAATGCTTCAGTGGATGACGTTACATTTTTTGAACGCGAATAAACAATACCAACTTTATAATGCGGTCTCGCATTTTTTGGATCCAGGCTTGCTGCCGTCTCATAACTGGTTACGGCCTGGCCACCCTGGCTACCATTACCTTGCTGGAGATAGGCGTCTCCTAATAAAATATGTGTTTCCGGATCTTTCGAATTGATCCCCTTAGATTTTGTCAAAAGGGGCATTGCAGCAGTCGCATTTTTGGTCGAAATATAAGCTTCAGCGACTGCGTTAAGCACAGCTGGATTTTTAGATTTTGAATATTCTAATGCCTTGTCAAAAAAAGTTTTAGCTTCTGCCGCATTATTTTGAAGGGCACGTACATATCCTT
>WUUC01199904.1_pt1 | contig 11153 bp, 8 predicted proteins | sample 6278441 | NCBI WGS metagenome assembly WUUC01 (sample SAMN13675441, study PRJNA597444) | soil metagenome | isolation source: soil | place: USA: Washington | collected 2017-10 | reverse complement strand
TCACCGCCGCACTGTTCGGCCTACTCGCCGACCGGCTGATCGGCGCGCACGTGTTCGACCCGGCCAACGGTGGCTCGATCATGTGGCAGCACATGTTCTGGTTCTTCGGCCATCCCGAGGTCTACATCGTCGCCTTACCCTATTTCGGCATCATCAGTGAGATCGTCCCGGTGTTCAGCCGAAAACCCCTCTTCGGCTACAAGGGCATGGTGTTCGCCACGATCGCGATCACCGGCCTGTCCGCGGTGGTGTGGGCGCACCACATGTTCGCCACCGGCGCGGTGCTGCTGCCGTTCTTCTCGATCATGACGTTCATCATCGCGGTCCCGACCGGGATCAAGTTCTTCAACTGGATCGGCACCATGTGGCGGGGCCAGCTCGTGCTGTCCTCCCCCATGCTGTTCAGCGTCGGGTTCATGGTCACCTTCCTGCTCGGCGGACTGACCGGGATCCTGCTCGCCGCCCCACCCATCGACTTCCACGTCCACGACACCTACTTCGTGGTCGCCCACTTCCACTATGTGCTGTTCGGCACGATCGTGTTCGCCACCTTCGCCGGGCTCTACTTCTGGTTCCCCAAGATCACCGGCAGAATGCTCGACGAAGGCTTGGGCCAGTTGCACTTCTGGACCACGTTCATCGGTTTCCACCTGACCTTCCTGGTCCACCACTGGCTCGGCAACCAAGGCATGCCCCGCCGCTATGTGGACTACCTGCCCAGCGATAACTACACCGTCCTGCACTCGATCTCCACCATCGGCGCGTTCCTGCTCGGCCTGTCCATGCTTCCGTTCATCTACAACGTGATCCGCAGCTACCGCTACGGTGAACCGGCCGACGCCGACGATCCGTGGGGCTACGGCAACTCCCTGGAATGGGCCACCACCTGCCCACCACCCCGACACAATTTCACCGAACTTCCCCCCATCCGCTCCGAACGCCCGGCCTTCGAACTGCACTACCCCGGTTCGGTCAAGCGGTTCCGCGAAGAAGCCGGCCAGTACCCGCACCACGACCAGGAACGGCCGGCCTCACCCTTCGAGAAAGCCGCTAGCGCGATCCAACCCGACGACAAGGGTGACACCACCGATCCCCGCAGCAAATAGCCACGCGGTCGCGCCTGTTCTCCGGCGGAACCGTCGCACTCACGAGTGGCGTCGTCTTAGGCTTCGCCGGGTGATGCACCGAGTGGAGCCCTGGCACGCGATATTCAGCGAGATCGTCAACGGCGTCCACGTTGCCAGCGCGGATGACCTGGTGGAGGTCGTCGACGGCGCGGTGGCGCGACTGGACATGTCGATGACGCTGTACCTGGTCGACCTCGCGCAACGCCAGCTCAATCCCGTGCATCCCGGCGTCGGCCCACCGCTGGCGGTCGATACCACGGTCGCGGGGCGCGCGTTCCGCCTCGTCGAGATCGTCACGGCGGAGGCCGACAACTCCGCCCTGTGGATGCCACTGCTCGACGGCACCGAACGCCTCGGCGTGGCCCGGATCGGGCTGCCCGCGGACGCCGATCCGCACGACACGTGGATACGTGGCCAGTGCTGGGTGCTCACCGGGCTGATCGGGCATCTGGTTGCCGGCAAGCTCCTCTACAGCGACCGATTTCACGTCTTGCGCCGCACCCGGCCGATCTCGGTGGCCTCCGAACTGCTCTGGCAACTGCTGCCGCCACAGACCTTCGCCTCCCCGCAGGTGGTCGTCACCGCGGTGATGGAGCCCTACGACGAGGTCGGCGGGGACGGCTACGACTATGCCGTGGACGCCGGCCACGCCCACCTCGCCGTATTCGACGCGGTAGGCCACGACCTGGCCGCCGGACTGACCACCACCCTCGCCCTGGCCGCGACCCGCAACGCACGCCGAGCCGGCGAGGGTTTGGTCGCCGCGGCCGCGGCGGCCGACCGGATCATCGCCGACCAGGTCGGTTCCCGGTTCGCCACCGCGATACTCGCCAACCTCGAGCTGAAGACCGGGAAGCTGCACTATCTCACCGCCGGTCATCCCCCACCGGTGCTACTGCGTCACGGCAGGATGGTCAAAACCCTGCACAGCCCGGTTCGCGTGCCACTGGGCCTTGGCCACCTGTCCCCCGTGGAACCCCAGGTCGGCTGGGAGCAGCTTGAACCGGGCGACCGGCTGCTGCTGCACACCGACGGCATCACCGAAGCCCGCGACGCACACGGAGAGCAGTTCGGGTTGGACCGACTCGTCGACCTGGCCGAACGACACCATGGCGGCGGACTGCCCGCACCGGAAACCCTCCGGCGCATCTCCCACGCCGTGCTCGAACACCAGCGCGGGCGTCTTCAAGACGATGCCACCCTGCTGCTGGTGGAGTGGGCGGCCAACGCCCCGACCGGCCTGCTACCCGCGATCGGCGGCGGTACCGAGACGTGAGTGGTGGAAGCCGTTCGCGGTGAGGGTGGCGTGGTCGAGGAGGTTGCGGGTGTCGATGATCACGGGTTGGTCGGCGGCGGCGGCGAGTTGGGGCCAGTCAAGATCGCGGAACAGCGGCCATTCGGTGAGCAGGACGATGCCGGCGGCGCCCTTGGCGACCAGGACGGGGTCGTCGACGATGTCCACGGGGCCGATGGTCTGGCACGTGGCGGCGGGGACACCGGGGTCGTAGCCGGTGAGGACGGCGCCCTGGTCGGCGAGGCGCGAGGCGACGGCCAGGGCCGGCGAATGGCGCAGGTCATCGGTACCGGCCTTGAAAGTCAGGCCGAGCAGGCCGATGCGCAGGTCGGTGATGCGGCCCTGCGGGGAACCGGTGACCGCCTCCCGCACCTTGTCCACGATGCGCGCGGGTTGACGCTCGTTGGCAGCGACCGCGGCGCGGACCAGGTCGAAGTCGACGCCCGTGTCGGCCGCGCCGCGAACCAGGGCGGCGGTGTCCTTGGGTAGGCAGGAGCCGCCCCAGCCGGGGCCGGGGGTGAGGAACGCCGGGCCGATCCGCTCGTCGAGGCCCATGGTGTGGGTGACCTCGCCGATGTCGGCGCCGAGGCGCTCGCAGAGTTCGGCGAGAACGTTGACGTAGGACAGCTTCACCGCGAGGAACGCGTTGCTGGCGTACTTGGCCAGCTCGGCGCTGGCCGGGTCGGTGTGGATCACCGGTGCCCGCAGGCCGGTGTAGAGGGCCGCGATCCGGCGGGCGGCCGGGTCGTCGTCCGAGCCGACCACGATCCGGTCGGGATGCAGGAAGTCGTGCACGGCGTGGCCCTCGCGCAGGAACTCCGGGTTGCTCACCACCGGCTGGCCGAGCACCGCCGCGGCCCGCCGGGTGGTGCCCACCGGAACGGTTGACTTGACCGCCACCGCGCAGCCCGGGCGCAGGATGCGGGACAACGAGTCGAGGGCCGACTCGAACGCCCGCAGATCCGCTACCCCACCGGGGCCCGTCGGCGTCGCCACGCACACCACCGCGGCGTCGGCATCACCGAGCTGGGCCATGCCGGTGCTGAACGACAGCCGCCCGGTCGCCAGCCCCTCACCGACCAGTTCGGCCAGGTCGGGCTCGGCGATGGGCACCTCGCCCAGCCGCAGGCCGGCCACCCTCGTCGTGTCGATGTCCACACAGGACACACGGTGCCCGAGGTGCGCGAGGCAGGCCGCGGTGGTCAGCCCGACATAGCCCGCGCCGACCACCCCGACCCGATGGCTAACCAACCGTGACCCTCCCTTCGGCGAGAGCGCGTCGTGCGCCGGCGAGCACCTCGTGCACGGTGAGCCGCAGCAGCCCGGGATCCGGCGTGCCGGCGAACGGGTCGCCCACCCGGCCCGCCCACAACACCCGGTGCCGCGGGCGATCCGCCGGCGGGCCCCACCGCGCCGGCGGCACCGGGCCGAACAGCAGCACCGACGGCGTGCCGTAGGCGGTGGCCAAATGCCCGACACCGGTGTCCCCGCACACCACCAGACCGGCATCGGCGACCAGTGCGGCCAGTTCGGCAAGGCCGGTCCGCCCGGCGAGGACGGCATCGGGCGGCAGGCCGGCCTCGGACGCGACCCGGCGAGCCAGTGCGATCTCCTTGCCACTGCCGGTGATCACGACGCGGTGGCCTGCCGCGGTGAGTCCGCGCGCCACTCGGCCGTACCGCGAAGGGGGCCAGCGTCGCGACGGGAACGCGGCACCGGGATGCACCACCACGGCGCCCCGCGCGGGGCTGGGCGTGGCCGGCCGGGAGAGCTCCAGGTCGGACCGGTCGGCGGCGATGCCTTGGGAGACCAGCAACCGGCACCACCGCTCGACCTCGTGGGTGTCCTCGATCCACTGTGGACCGTCGAGGTCCGGAAAGTCCTTGTGCGCGTGGGAGATGAGGGCGTCGGGGTGGGTGGACCACAGGTCGGCGATGCTTTGCGGTCCCCGGCCGTGCAGGTTGACCGCGAGCCGTGGCGCGGGGCGGGGCCAGCGCAACGCGCCGAGCCCTGGGGTGGGCAGCAGCTCGTCCACGGCACCGGTCAGCCCGGCCAGCTCGGCGAGACCGGACGGGGCGGCGAGCACCATCCGCGCGTCCGGGACCGCCCGCCGCAGGCCACGCAGCGCGGGCACCGCGACGAGCAGGTCGCCGACGCCGAGCGCCCGCAGCACCAGCACATCGCGGCTCAGGGCCACGAGGTTTCCTCCGACGAGCACACCACCAGCTCGCGTACCTGGCAGCCGGGTGGTTGCCGCAGCGCGAACAGCACGGCGCTGGCGACCGCCTCCGGTTTGTTCAGCTTGGCGTCCGGCGGCGGCTTGTACCGCTCGTCCCGGTCGTCGAAGAACTGGGTGTGCATGCCGCCGGGAATGAGCAGCGTGACGCCGATCCGCCCGGCGGTCTCCGCGGCCAGCGCGCGGGTGAAGCCGACCACGCCGAACTTCGCCGCGCAGTACGCCGTCGCGTCGCTCACCGCCTTGATTCCCAGGGTGGACGCGCAGGTGACCACGGTGCCGCCGGAACGTTCCAGGTACGGCAGCGCGGCGCGCACCACAGCGGCGGTGCCGAGCAGGTTCACCCGGACCACGCGCTCCCAGTCGGCGGCGGGTACCTCACCGAGCGGCCCGCAGGAGTCGATACCGGCCGCGGTGAACACGGCGTCCAGCGTGCCGCCCGCACCGTCCACCAGCTTCGCCACGGCGTCCGGAACCGTTTCGGTGTCGGCAAGGTCGACCAGCGCGTGGTCCACATCGGACGGTGGTGCGACGCGGTCGAGCACCAGCGGCCGGCCACCCTCGTCGGCCACCGCGGCCACGGTCGCCGCGCCGAGGCCGGCAGCGCCCCCGGTGATCAGTACGTTCCCCAACGGTTGCATCCCGCTCCTCTCAACGCGCCTTGCCAAGGACGAGGTCGACGGCTTCGGTGAGATCGGTCGCGACCCGTGCGCTATGCCTGGCCCAGGTGATCTCGGCGGCGCGGGTGCGCACGGTCGGCACCAGGATGCCGAGGGCGCCGGCGGCGGTCGCCGCGGTGACGTCCCGGCCGGTGTCCCCGATCAGCACGCAGGCCCGCGGATCCACCCCGAGCGCGGCCGCGGCCTGCCGGACGAGCCCCGGTTTCGGTTTGTGGCAAGGACATCCGCCGTTCTCGTGGTGCACGCACACCTGCCAGGTCTGGAACGGACCGAGCAGCTCCTCCACCCGGGCGTTGACCGCGGCGAGTTGCTCGGCGCTGATCGCGCCGCGGGCGACGGCGGCCTGGTTGCTGACCACGCCGACCGGCAGGCCGGCCGCTCGCACCCGGTCGAGCGCCGCCCGCGCGCCGGGAACGGGTCGCACCAACTCGGGATCGGAGATCTCCTGGACGTCCGTGATGAGGGTGTCGTCGCGGTCGAACAGCACCGCCGCCGGACGGTGCCGCCGCCGGACCCCGATCTCGCCGGCGATGCGGTGCGCGCAGGCCGCCGGCGGAATCAGCACGCTGGTCACCAGCATCCGGGTGATCTCCGCGGGGGTGCGCGGGCCGGGCAGGATCCGGCGCAGCGTGAACTCCGCGGTCAGCGCGGTCCACAACGCGGCGCAGGCGAGCGCCACCCGCCGGGTCCGGCGCGGGCCGGCCAGCGCGATGGCGGCCGAGGCGCCGGCCGTGGCCAGCGCGTGCCGGCCGAGACGCCCCCGGTCCCCGCCAACATTTTCCCGCCACCTCGGCCCGTGCTTGTGGCGCATCAGCGCGTTGTCGGCGTTGCCGGCCTGGGCACGCACGCTGGCCAGGAAACCCGTGCGGCGCGGTGGATGAGTGGTGACCCGCTGCCCGTCGACGATCCGGTAGCCGGCGTACAGCACGCGCAGCGCCAGATCGGCGTCCTCCCGGTAGGCGCGGGGAAAGTCCTCGTCGAACCCGCCGACCTCGGCCAGTACGGCTCGCCGGTAGGCCATGTCCGCGGTGATCCACTTCGCGGTGGCCAGACACGCGGTGCCGCGTTCGTCGTCGGTGGGGCGCCGGCCGTCCGGTGCCGGCACCACGATCGTGGCCTTCGACGCGCCGGCCACGGCCGGCAGCGCGAGGTCCTTCGCCAGCTCGGCGGCCCAGGACGGCCCCGGGATCACGTCGTCGTCGAGGAACGCGACCCACTCGGTGCCGGTGGACCACCACCCGGCGTTGCGGGCGGCGGCCGGGCCGCGACCGCCCGAACGCAACTGTCGCATGGGGACGGTCATGGCCGGGAGCTCGAGTGGTGGCCCGGACGGCCGGTCGTCAACCACGATGATCTCCGCCGGGCATGGCCCGGATCCGCTCTCCAGCGCGCGCAGCAGCACCGCCAGACTGTCCCGCCCGGTGGTGGGGATGACGATGGTGTAGTCCGGTCTCATGCCGCGCTCCTACGCAATGTGTACGGGCCGATGACGAGCAGGTCGATGGGGCTGGATCCGAAGCACTCCAAGGCATCCCGCGGGTCGTCCACCATCGGCCGGCCGGCGGTGTTCAGGCTCGTGTTGACCACCACGGGCAGGCCGGTCCTGGCGTCGAACTCCTCGAGCATGCGGGCCAGCAGCGGCTCGCCGGCCGGGTCGACGGTCTGGATCCGCGCGGTTCCGTCGACGTGCGTGACCGCCGGGATCCGCTCCCGCCACTCGGGCGCGACGTCGTGCACGAACAGCATGTACGGGCTGGGCACCGGGCCGCGGCCGAACAGCTCGCCGGCCCGGTCGGCCAGCACCATCGGCGCGATCGGGCGGAACTGCTCGCGGCCCTTGACCTCGTTGAGCCGCTCAAGGTTCGCGGCCCGGCCGGGATGCGCGAGCAGCGAGCGGTGCCCGAGCGCGCGCGGCCCGTATTCGGCACGCCCCTGGAACCACGCCACGATCTGGTCGGCGGCAAGGGCTTCGGCCGTCGCCGCGGCCACGTCGGCCGGTCGCTCGTAGGGCAGCCTGGCGCTGTCCAGCCAGCGGCGCAGCTCGTCGTCGGCCCAGCCGCGGCCCAGCCCGGCATCCGGCATCGGCGCGGCCGGCTGGCCGAGCTCCGCGGCCAGCTGCAGCGCGGCACCCAGTGCGGTGCCCGCGTCACCGGCGGCCGGCTGGACCCAGATCTCGTCGAACGGGCCTTCCGCGTGCAGCCGGGTGTTCGCCACGCAGTTCAGCGCGACCCCGCCGGCCATGCTCAGTCGCGGTTGGCCGGTGCGCCGGTGCAGCCACTCGGCCAGCTCCAGCAACACTTCCTCCAGCCGCAGCTGCACGCTCGCGGCGAGGTCGGCGTGCTCGTCGAGCAGTTCGCCGCCGGGTTCCCGGCGCGGTGCCAGCTCTGTCCACTCCAGACCATCAGTGTGGAAGCCACCGTCGCCCGTGGTCCTGACCCGATCCCGCAACGTACGCAGGAACCGCGGCCGGCCGTAGGAGGCGAGTGCCATCACCTTGTACTCGTCGCTGGAGCGCAGGAACCCGAGGTGCTCGGTGACCTCCTCGTACATCAACCCCAGGGAGTGCGGAAGCTGTTGGGTGGCAAGCTCTTCCAGCTTGCCGTCGCGGTACTGCCCGGCCAGGTACGAGGCGCACTCCCCGCGCCCGTCGCAGACCAGCACCGCGGAATCACCGAACGGCGCGGCCAATCCGGCGGACGCGGCGTGCGCGACGTGATGGCGTACGAACCGCACGGTGCCCGGATCCAGCCCCGGCAGCGCGGTGGCGAGGAACAACGGCGCCCGGCGCGCGTAGGTGGTGCGCAGTTCCTCCCACCCGGCGTCGAGCCCGGCCAGCTGATGATCGACCAGCGCGGGGTCGTAGGAGTAGCCGACGGCGTCGAGGTCCGGCGCGCCGATCCCGGCGGTGTCCAGGCACCACCGGATCGATTTCTCCGGCAGCTCCCAGGTGGAGAACGGCACCGGACGCTTTCCGTGCTTGCGCCGGGTGAACCGTTCTTCCTCGGCGGCCGCGACAATGTGGCCGTCCACAATCAGCGCCGCGGCCGGATCGTGGAAAACCGCGTTCACACCAAGAATGCGCACTCGACCCTCCGTATCACGATTCCTCTGCTATACCGCTACCCGCGGAGCCGGTGCCCAAACCGGACCGGCGAAACTCTCGATCGTCCGGATCAGCCCGTCCCGCAAGGAGGTTCGCGGCCGCCAGCCGAGCTCATCGTTGGCCAGTGAGATGTCCGGGCACCGCCGCCGCGGGTCGTCCTCGGGCGTCGCGATGTGCTGGATCGGTGCGCTCGACCCGGTCAGCTCCCGAATCTCCTCGGCCACCTGCCGAACCTCACGCTCGGCCGGATTGCCCACATTGACCGGACCCGCGAGGTCGCTCCGCGCCAAGGCGAGCAGGCCGGCCGCGGTATCGTCCACATAGCACAGTGAGCGGGTCTGCCGCCCGTCGCCGGCAATCGTGATCGGATCGCCGGCCAACGCCTGCCGGATGAAGGTGGGGATCATCCGGCCGTCGTCCGGACGCATCCGAGGGCCGTAGGTGTTGAAGATCCTGGCGATCGCGGTGTCCAGCTCCCTGGTTCGGCGCCACGCGGCGGTCAGCGCCTCGGCGTAACGCTTCGCCTCGTCGTAGACGCTGCGCGGACCGACCGGATTGACGTGGCCCCAGTAGGTTTCCCGCTGCGGATGCTCCTCGGGGTCGCCGTAGACCTCGCTGGTCGACGCGAGCAGGAAACGCGCGGCGTGCGTCTCGGCGAACTCCAGCGCGTGCCCGGTGCCCACCGCGCCCGCCCGCAGCGTCTCGATCGGCAACCGCAGGTAGTCCCGCGGCGACGCCGGGCAGGCCAGGTGCATCACCAGGTCCACCTCGCCGGACACCGCCAGCGGCTCGGTGATGTCGTGCTCAAGCACCCGGAATCCCGGCGCGGCAAGCAAATGCGCCACGTTGCCCGGCACGCCGGTGAGGAAGTTGTCCACACACACCACTTCCGTGTCCCGGCCGAGCAACCGCTCGCAGACGTGCGAGCCGAGAAAGCCGGCGCCTCCGGTTACCACCGCACGGTAAAAGTGCCGATCCATGTGTTCGTCTACCCCCGCACCCGGGTACCAAACGGCGGGTTAGCCGGGCTGCTCGCGGGTACGTCCCCCACCGTGACGCGCGCTCGAACCACCGTGGTGATCGCCACCCGCAACCGCCGCGCCTCGTTGTCGCGCAGCCTGGAAAAGTTGACCGCGCTGCGCCCGCGACCGCCGATCGTCGTGGTGGACAACGCTTCCGACGACGGGACCGGCGCGGTCGTCCAGGCGTTCGACCAGGTGCGGCTGATTCGGTTTCCGCGCAACATCGGGGCGGCGGCACGCAACCTCGGCGTGCTGTGTGCCACCACGCCCTATGTCGCGTTCAGCGACGACGACTCGTGGTGGGCACCCGACGCGCTGGTCCGGGCCGAACAGATCATGGACGCCACTCCCCGGCTCGGGCTGCTCGCCGCCGAGACGGTGGTGGGGCCGGACGAGCGGCGCGACCCAGTGTCGGCGCTGATGGCCACCAGCCCGCTGGGCCGCGACCCCGAGCTGCCCGGACCGTCCGTGCTGGGCTTCCTGGCCTGCGCCGCGGTGGTGCGCCGGCGGGCCTACCTGCAGGCCGGCGGGTTCAGCCCGGTGCTGCACTTCGGCGGCGAGGAGGCGTTGCTGGCCTACGACCTCGCCGCCCGCGGTTGGGCGCTGTGTTACGTCGACAGCGTGCGCGCGTACCACCATCCGTCGCCGCAGCGCCAGAATCCCAGGCGCCGCAACAACCTTCAGCTTCGCAACGGCACGCTCGTCGCCTTGATGCGCCGGCCTGCGGCGGAGGCGGTGCGCGCCTCGGCGGCACTGCTCCAGGCCGCGCTGCGAGACCCGGCCGCCGGGCTCGCCGTGCTGGGCGCGCTGCGCAGGCTCCCCGCGGCGCTGTTGCGGCGCGACCGGCTGCCCGGCGACGTCGAGGCGCAGGTGCGCCTGCTCGACCGGGCCTACGACAAGCGTTAACCGGCGTTGGCCAGCGTGGTGGCGAGTTGGGTGGTGGAGCGGCCGGGGTGGTGGGGCACCAGGACGGTCCGCCCGCCCCAGACCCGCAGCAACCGCGCTTCGGGTAGCTCGTCGGTGCCGCTGTAGTCGCCGCCCTTGACCCACACGTCCGGGCGGAGCTCGTTCAGGATCGCCTCCGGGGTGTCCTCATCGAACACCGCCACGGCGTCGACGCAGGCGAGCGAGCGCAGCACCTCGGCGCGGTCGGACTCGGTGTTGATCGGCCGGCGGGCACCCTTGACGTGGCGCACCGAGCGGTCGGAGTTCAGGCAGACCACCAGGCAGTCACCCATGCCCCTGGCCGCCGACAGGGTTCGGATGTGCCCGGCGTGCAACAGGTCGAAGCAGCCGCCGGTGGCCACGACGGTGCCGCCGCGGGCGCGAACCGCCTCGATGACCGCACGCGCGTCGGCCCGGTCGGTCGCGGCCGGCAGCCGCGTCACGTCGGCGCGGCCGACGCTGGACACGCCGCCGTCGGCAAGGAACCGCGCCGCCGCGTGCACCGCCGTCCAGACGGCCTCGGCCGCGCCGTGGCCGGACATCAGCGCGATCGCGGCGGCGGAGGCGAACCGGTCGCCCGCACCGCAGGTGTCGGTGGCGATGATCCGGGGAGCCGGCACCGCGATGGGCGAACCGTCCGTGGCCAGCACGGCGCCGTGCCGGCCCATGGTGACCGCCACCCCGGCCGCCCGCCAGCGCAGCCGCAGCTCCGCGGCAACGCGTTCCGGGTCACGGTCCGGGATGCC
>WUUC01163891.1_pt1 | contig 11153 bp, 17 predicted proteins | sample 6278441 | NCBI WGS metagenome assembly WUUC01 (sample SAMN13675441, study PRJNA597444) | soil metagenome | isolation source: soil | place: USA: Washington | collected 2017-10 | reverse complement strand
AGAGGCTGTCGAGGTTGTCGTCAGCCTCTTGGCCAGCGGCGCTCGTTGTGCGCGGGGCGCGCGCCTCCGGGCATACTACGTGAGGCACCGTCTTTTTACAAATTTGCAAAAGTTAATTATTAGTGACACGCAATAGACCCCTAACTGAGCGAGGGAGAAAACGAATGAATTTGCCTCTCTGACAAGTGATTTAGAACTACCCACCGACGGCGTGACGGCATGCCACTCTTGCAAATCTTCCACAAGACATCGCTATATAAGGCAATAGCGTGACGCCTCCCCTCCCGGTTCCCTCCGGACATCCTCACCCCTATACTAGCGCCATACATACCCACCCTCTCACGGAGAGTGTGTCACAGTATGGCCATGAAGGAATTGTTCCTTGACGAATTGATGCAGCATGGCGGCTCTCCCGGCTACAGCGCCTATGCTGAACTGTCTGAGGAAAAGAATGGACTGCAGCGTTGCCTATTTGTTGATCTGTATGTAGCCAATCCGTCCTCCGCCAAACAGGCCGCGAAGGATGCTGGCTACAAGTCAGCAACAGCATGCGCAGCGCTCATGCGCAACCAGCTTGTCCAGGCCGCAATCGCTGAACAAATGAACAAGCGGATAGAGCGCACGAGGATCACGCAGGACCGTATCCTCCAGGAGCTTGCCATCATCGGATTCTCCAACCTCGAACACTACACAGTTGACCCTGAGACCGGATTTGTCGAGGCCATCTCAGGAATGCCCGAGCACGTCATGCGCGCGATCTCCTCTGTCAAGTTCATTGTCACCATCGATGAGGACGGCAAGGAGACGAGGCGCACGGAGATCAAACTGTGGGACAAGGTGGCGGCGCTCCATCTCGCAGGCAAGCACCTCGGCATGTTTGTGGAAAAGGTCTCGGGCAGCATCGATGTCAACGTCAAGCAGAAATGGCAGATTGGCAACGTGGAGATCGTGTTCTGATGAGACTGTATCCGGAGGACTGCGAGTGGGGCACGAGGCTCTACAACCTCGACACGGGCGAGGAACTCAAGAACGTTCTGTGGGTGGACATGGCGTGGGCAGAGTATGGGCAGGCAATCGACATCGGTGATGGACAGATCCTTACAGACGAGCAGGGCGAGATCGCTTGTGTGGTACAGCGAGGCAATGTGTTGGAGCTTCGCGCGCCCTCCGGTGAGACGTTACGGACGATGCTGCGCCGATGAGCAACGCAGTCGCAGCGATGGTGAATGCGAAGCTCGCAGAGCCCACCTTCACCGCGACCGAGAAGCAAGCACAGTTCATCACAGACGTTCTCTCGGGCAACTACCTCTACATGGCGATGGGCGGAGGGATCCGAGGCACCAAGACTTGGAGCACACTAGCAGTCCTCGTCATTTTGTGTAGGATCTATCCGCGCAGCCGCTGGGCCGTAGTACGCAAGGACCTGCCTACCTTGCGGCGTAACACAGTACCATCCATGAATAAGCTACGGGAGAGGTGCGAGGGCTTTGTAGGCGAGTTGAACCAGAGCAACTGGACCTACACATGCATAAACGGCTCAGAGATCCTGTTGTTCCCGGAGAGCTTCGCGAGTGACCCGCTGCTGGAGCGGTGGCTGGGCTTAGAGGTGAATGGCTTCTTGTTCGAGGAAGCCAACGAGATGACTGAGATGGCGGCCAACAAGGGAATTGAGCGCGCAGGCTCGTGGATCATTCCCTCCAGTCGCTTTCGGCCGAGACCCGCGCAACCTCCGCCATACAACTTCTACACATTCAACCCTTGCATCAATTGGCCACGCGCGTGGTTCTATGAACCATGGAAGTCAGGCACGTTGAAGCCTCCATTCTACTTCCTCCCGAGCACCGCCAAGGACAATCCCTACATTCCAGACGCAGTGCGCGAGGCGTGGAAGAATCTCCCCAAGGCGGACTATGACCGCTTTGTCGAGGGCGAATGGAACTTCACAGACGACCCTGACCAGTTGATCAAGGCAGAATGGATCTGGAACGCTCGCAACCTGGACCCCATTCCAGGGCCTCCGCGAATGGGTGTAGACGTTGCGCGTTTCGGAGACGACCAAACTGTCATAGCTCGAGCTTTTGGCAACTCGCTTCACGACATTCGAGGCTTCGACAAGTTGCCTGTCAATGTGACGGCCGACTACACGATGAACCTCGCGAGCGAACCTGACTTCACAGTTGGGCGAGGTGACATCCGCATCGACACTGTTGGGCCAGGTGGAGGCGTCGCAGATCTCTGTACAGCAAACGGATATCACATCACAGAGCTCATCGCGGGCGCGACCCCTTGGGAGCGCAAGGACACATTCTACAAGTTCAAGAACGTCAGAAGCCAAATGTGGTGGGAAGCAGCAGAGAAGCTTCGCCTTGGGATTGCCCCTCTCCCCATGGAGCTTCCGGTGCGCCTTGTAGCGGATCTCACATCTGTCAAGTACCGTATCCACGCTGACCGTACTGTCGAGATTGAAGAAAAGAAGCTCACCAAAGCAAGGCTCGGACGCTCACCCGACTGGGCTGATGCCTACCTCTCCGCCATCTTGGATCCGCCTGTGAAGAAACCGAATCAAAGAATCATCCCTGGCACAGTCTCCATTCGGAGGTACTAATGCCCATCCTGCGCAGCACGCCATTCGAGGACTGGAAAAAGAAGCAGGTGGAGGAGCAGATTGCCAAGGCGATCATACCAGAGTACGACACCAACAAGAAGTTCCTCGCAGGCGATCACTGGCAGGACGGCAAGGGCTGGATTGGCCCACATCCAATGCAGGGCGAGGAAGGCAGTGCGGAGGCACTCAGGGAGATCCAGGCAGGCTTCACCTCGCGCAATGTATTCAGCGAGATTGTGGAGCGACATTCCGCAGGCGTAGCAGGTCGCGAGCCCATCTGGGCCGTGGTGCCGAAAAGAGATGTCACTGATGATGAACCCCTCACAGAACAAGAGGAGTCCACCATCAGCGAAGTCGAGGCCGCGCTGACGGGATGGTGGAACAAGCGCAACATTGCGAGCAAGATCCGCGAGTGGAGCGCCATTCTGCTCTGGGCGTCTCGCTCCGTGTTCCGTCTCTACATTCCAAAAGGTCTGTTGCCGGAGGGCGCTGACGGATCAAGGATGTTTGAAGCAACAGATCTTGTGGATGCGCTGGACCATATCTTTCCGGACATCCCGCTGCCTGAGACGGCCATTCTGTATCAAGATCCCAACACCATGGAGAAAATCGGCATTCTCTCGCGCAAGGTGGACGAGAAGGTGGTGATTGAGCTCACATACCGTGTAGCGGAGGACGGCGAGGGATACGAGGCCGACAAGGGCACAGTGGCCATCCGCGTCATTGAGGGCGAGACCGATGACCGCTTCACGCTCCCTCTCGCTAACCATCTCACGATGTACCAGGGCGAGCGACAGTTGCTGCTTACCCAGCAGGCCGCGCAGAATCAGCGTGCGCTCAATCTCGCTCTCTCCATCCTTCCTCGCAACATCGTCACCGGTGGCTTCCTCGAACGCATCTTGCTCAATGCGCAGATGCCGGGCGAGTGGGAGACGGACGCTGAAGGGAACCGCATCAAGTTCAAGCCTGACCTGTCTGGTTTTCGCGCGGGTCCTGGCACGACCACATTCCTCGCTGGCGTGGACACAGTCGATGAGAGCGGCAAGGCCAACATCGCTACGCCTGGCGTGGTGTTCCGTGAGCCCATCGAGACCGCGCCAGCAATCAGCGCGAAGGATTCCCACTACAGGGACATGTTGGAGGAAGTTGACCAAGCGCACGTGCTGATGAACGCTGATGCGAACGCCTCTGGGCGCTCGCGCGAACAGGCACGATCGGACTACATCAACAGCTTGCTCACCAGTGCGCTCGAAACGGAGGCGTGCGGGCGCTGGCTGTTGGAGACTGCCCTAGCATTGGCAGAGTTTGGGTCTAACCAAGTCGGCAAGTGGTCCACTGACTTCCGAGTGGACTTCAACTGCCAGCTGGATCCTGGTCCAATCTCCATAGAGGAGCGGCAGCAGAACGTCGCTGAGGCCAAGGAAGGATTCCTGTCCCACGAGACGGCCATGGCGCGGAACGGGGTCACGGACGTTGCGGCCGAACGTGCCATCATCGATGGCCAAGACCAGGCAGCACTCGCTCTGTTGAAGCAGCGCGCGGAGATCATGCAGATTCTCACGACTGCGGGCGCGTCTCTGCGGGAGGCCGGGGAGATTGCGGGGTTGGATGAGGATCAGTTGAAGCTGCTCGAAGTCGAGGACGACACTGAGCCTCCCACGGGCGCACCTCCGGCCATTCCTCCGTTTGGCGGTGGGGCTCTGTAAGCGATGCCGAAAGCACTGCCGCCTGCCTCGGACAGCGAGGCGGAACTGAGCCCCAGCGATGTGGAGCTGGCACGTGACAGTTGGCGCAAGGTTGCGCCTCCCGGTTACAAGAATCTTCTGGACGCAGAGCTCACCGATGAGGAGCAGAAGGAACTCACCACGGAGGATCCATCATGAAAGCTCTCTTTGCGGCATTGCTATTGGCGCTGCCCCTCTCGGCGCAAGTCGCAGATACCTCTGCCACACTCGTGCAGATTTCTCCCGCCAGCGGTCCTGCTGTGGCTCCGGGCGAGGCTATTCAGTTCACGGCATCGCCCATCGACTCCACCGGCATCAACCGTGTCATCGCGGTAAGATGGAGGAGTCAGGACACGCTCATTGCGACAGTCGATTCAATAAGCGGGTTGGCGAGAGGCGTGCGAGAGGGCTTCGTCAGAATCTTCGCGCGGGCAGGTACAGCCGAGGGATCAGTCAATCTTCAGGTGATGATTCCCGAGGTCACAGTTGTAGTGCCGGCAGGTCTACTCGACTCATTACGAATTGAGCTCACGCGGTCGCGCAGCTTCATTCGAGGCGCGGAGACTCAGCTCAACAAGACGCTGAACCTATTGGGTCGCGTAAATGAGGCGGCACGCGACCCAATCCTGGCCGACACAACAGCAACATTCGACTTCATGCGGGTCGGATTCCTGCTCAATCACGAAGGTGGGTGGGGCGATCTCGTTTGGGACAGCATCACCATCACAGAGCCGGGCGACTCTGTGCTTGCCTGTGCGTATGGATTTGTCGGAGACTCGACAGCCGTGCTGGGATCCGATGATGCGGTTCCAGTTTGGCTATCCGACACGAGCCCAAATTGCCCTGGCCCGAGCGGCATGGAATGGTGGCAATGGCTATCCGCATTTCTCGCCTCCGGATTGGGAGGCGCCGCGCTGGTAAAGTATCTACGGGACAAGAAGCGTGTACAAACCGCGTGATTTAATTCTGGAGGGAGGCCAGCAGGTCTCTCTGCCCAGGCGATATGGCAGGCCACCATCGCCTAAAAAAGAGCAGTCTGGGCGATGCTCCAATTGTGGTGAGCGATCAGATTGCATATTTTTCTGCTCAACCTCGTGCGAACTGGAATGGGAGGCCAGGGCAGCCATCGCCAGATGGTATGTGGCCATTGGGAACAGGCGATTCAAAAAGGTTTTCCCAGAAGCTCGGAGGCAAAATGACGCGACAGGTAGGAACCAGACGCGCTGACGGCACTCCGCTCGACACCTATAAGCCGGGAGACTTCGGCCGCGATGAAGAGTTTGGAGACTGGTGGTGTAAGACTCCGAACGGCTACATGGGACGCCTCTCCAACCACGAGGTGACTGAGCACACGGATGGCACCATCACAGTCCATCCTTCCATCAAAATCTCCGATGATACCGGAGAGCTTTGGCACGGATGGTTGCAGCAGGGAGTCTGGAGAGGTGTCTAATGCCTGAGCCGAAGTTCAAATGGAACAATCGCGCTGGACGCTACACAAACGCCTCCGGGAAGTTCATCAGTCAAGCTCGCGTCAACGAGGCATTCAGCGCGGCCATCGACAACAGCGCGAAGGTCATGGCCTCACATACGCAAGCTCTCAAGGAAGGGCGCACAACGCTACGCGCGTGGCAGGTTACGATGCGTGCGGAGGTCAAGAACGTTCATCTGTACACAGGCGCTCTCTCCAAGGGAGGCTTTGCCCAATTAAGCCCAGCAGACCTGGGCAGAATTGGGCAAAGAGTGAAGGAGCAATACAAGTATCTGGACCGCTTCGCTCAGCAAATCGCTCAAGGCGCTCAGGTGACTGACGGAACTATCATCGGGCGCAGCCGTCTATATGCGCAGTCAGGCCGCCAGACATTACATCTCATGGACCGCGCCAACAACGAGGCGCGCGGGCTGACAGAGGAGAGGTGCTTGGCGGAATCCAAGCCTTGCCCCGGATGCGCTAACGAGGCAAGTCGAGGCTGGGTGCCGATTGGAAGCCTCGTGCCCATCGGCTCGCGACAGTGTAACATGAATTGTCGTTGTGAAGTGGAGTACCGTTGACCCTAACCATCGGAGCAAAATCCATGTTCAAGAAAGAGCCGGCAATCATCATCGGATTCCTCATCGTGGTCCTCCAAGCGTTGCTGCAATTCTTCACCGGGGAATCCGTCCCTGCCACTCCAGGCACGGTGGAAGGCATCGTGGGCGAGCAGGCGACTGGGACTGTGATGGTCTCACCGGGCTGGCTCCCCTACGTCATCTCCTTCATCCCTCTCCTCCAGGCCATCCTGACGCGGTTCAATGTCTTCAGTCCCAAGACGTTGGAGGACGCCAACCTGGTTCCGGCCAAGGTGGAGGAGACGGCCAGGGTCAACCGCGAGTCGGGCAGGGTGTAGGCAGATGACGCGCGAGCAGGTGCGGTGGGAGGAAGTCCCCACGGAGATCCGTGTCGCAGTCGAGCCGTTCCTGCTCGCGTGGCTTTCAATGCTTCCCTCGTGGGTCGAGGAAGTGGTGGTCAGGTATGATGATAACGACAGCGAGAATACAATCAGCATCAAGGCGCATTATCCCAATCGCTGGGCGGTGATGGCAATTGCTGGCGGCTACCTCAGCTATCCGGAGGATGAGCGCGAAGTCGCAATCATCCACGAGTTGGTGCACGTCATTGAGGAGCCGTACACGCTCGCAGTCGCCAACTTGCTGGACGCGCTGTTGCCCAAGAAGGATGACGATGACCCACTGTACCTGCTCGTCAGAAGAACGTTCAAGGACGGGATGGAACAGACTGTGGAGGATCTCGCGCGCGCGATGGTCCGTATGCGCGCTCACTTCAAGCAACAAGGAGTAGAGGAATGGCGAACAAGCGGCAAGCAACGCAAGAAGTCAGCACGCAAGACTTCGATGACTTCATGAGGCACGTCCAGCGCCACATAGACCTGGACTCAGCGCGCATCATCAAGGGCGAGGGAGTGCCCATGGCGGCCGCGCACCTGACGCTGGACGGCAAGGAGTATGTGATGTCCCTCGTGCCCACCGATCTGGCGCCGGTGGAAGATGACGAGGAACCAGAGTAAGACACGTGCCAATCCCTCGCACGCTCCATCACATCTGGTTTGGGTCTGAGCAGCCCAACTGGATTCTCAATTGCATTGAGTCGTGGCTCCGTCTACACCCCAAGTGGAAACACAAGGTGTGGTCGGAGTCACACACTCATAAGCTCATCAATCAGGATCTCTATGACCGCGCAGAGGAGATGTTCCCAACGCGCTTTCATCAGTTCCGTTCTGACCTGCTGCGGTACGAAGTGCTGTACACGCACGGAGGCGTCTATGTTGATGCTGACATGGAATGTCTCAAGCCCATTGATGATCTCGTGCGGCGCGTCAACAGCTTCGCAGGATGGGAGATTGAAGGGAAGTGGATCAACAACGCCATCCTCGGCGCGCAACCGGGCGATGGCCTCTATGCGAAGCTGATTCAGGACCTGCCCCGCCACGCTAGGCTGCTCGCGGGTCTCCAACCCAACGTAGTCTCAGGTCCGCAATTCTTCACGGCCAGGGCACGATCCCTGGGCTGGCCATTGGTCATCTATCCAAAGCTGCATTTCTATCCCTACCTGTGGAGCGAGTTGGGGCGTGCGGGCGAGACCTTCCCGGATTCCTACGCTGTGCATCACTGGAACAATCGGAGGCGTGAGCGCAATGTCCCTCTACACCATCGAAGCGCACAACAAGACTTATCAGCTGGAAGCGGATCCGGAGAGCCGGGTGGGACGGGCGCTCGCCAGCGGCCTCCCATATGAGCATCATCTCCTGGAGCACATTTACAGCAGTGGCTTCCGGGGATGGTGCGCGGACATCGGCGCTCACATAGGGAATCACTCGCTGTACTTCTCCATCGTCTGCGGTCTCCAGGTGATCGCTTTCGAGCCCCTGGAGCAGTTTGCGTTGGAGTGCAACCTCAGGCTCAATCCGCACGCGAATGTGAACACGTACCCCTTCGCACTCGGTGCGATGCGCGGAACGGCCAAGGTGGTCGGCAAGGGCAGGCTCGAAATGGACGACAACGGTCCCTGTCTACAAGGCGAGTCGTGCCCTGACCGGGAGGGATACGGATTGATACATGTCCAGGTGGTCAACCTCGACAGCATGGCGCTGCCCAAGTTTTCCTTCATCAAGATGGATGTCGAGGACATGGAGCCTGCAGTCTTGCTCGGTGCTCGCGCGACAATTGAGCGTGATCACCCTGTCATCTTCGCGGAGGCGAGAGATGCGGATGCCTCACGCGCAATCAGCGAGGTGATCAGTCCTCTCGGTTACAAGCATACATTGACGGCAAAAACGTCCACGCCAGTCGAACGTTGGGACTATTGTCAATGATCGGATCCATCACTGTGATGGCGCATAAGCTGCGCCGCCACTTTGTCCCTTTGCTGCTCCCGCGTCTCCCTGGAGCAGTTGTTGTCTGGGATGAAAAGAATGACAGATGGGATACGGGGAGACGCGCGTTGCTGAGCGGCGCAAGCAACGATGATCGTTGGCATCTCGTTATCCAAGATGATGCGCTATTGTGTCACAATTTCACGAAACAGGCCACGCTCGCTCTCACCAAGCTCGCGGAACGAAATCACATAGGGCCAGTGTCGTTGTACCTGAGCAAGACTGCGCCGTTTGCATCGGCGGTGGACGCTGCGACCAAGGATGATGCGAGTTGGATCGTGGCGCCAGGTCCTCTGTGGGGAGTTGGACTGTTGATCCGGCGCTATATCATCGCAGAGCTTGTCGAGGAATGCGACACAATGGTCGATGAGCCACAGTATGACTTGCGCATCGCGAAGTTCTTTGCCCGGCGCAGCCTTTTCTGCTATTACTCTGTGCCGTCTCTCGTGGATCACCGCATAGGTGTTCTTGCGCCATCGCTGATACCGGGGCGAGGCTCATCGAAGCGAAGGACTGCTGAGTGGTTCTTAGGTACGCGCGCGAATGTGCCAATATGGAATTCACGCGTAATCTCGGCTGGCCTTTCCTCCGCACAACTTCCCGGTTAGGATAGGCGCATCAAAAACCCTTCACCTTTCCCAAGGGGAGAGCTCAATGGACCGGTGGCTACGTGCCATTTGGGGCGTGCTGGAGGAAGCGGACAAAGGTGGCGCTGGCGGAGGCGACAAGGACAAGCCGGAGGATGTCGCCCGCAAGCTGCTGGAGCAGGCCAAAAAGCTCATCACCAAGGAAGGTGGAGCCGAGTCTGCGCTTGTGACGCTTCTGGAGGACAACAAGGCGCTGCGTGAGCGCAATCGCACGCTCTCAGAGAAGGTCCCTGGCGAGGGGTCAGTTGTACTCTCCAAGACAGATGCCGCAGACTTCGAGACGCTCAAAGCTCTCGGCAAACCCGCAGACATCAAGAAGATGGTCGAGGAGCACCCCAAGTTGGTCGAGTTCAAGACCACTCGTGAGCGCACGGATCTCGTGAGGGACGCGGCCCGACTGATGGACTGGAGCCCTGATGTGCTCACCGACATCGTCAATGCGCGCGGGCTGACTGTGGAGATCAAGTCTGAGAAAATCAAGAAGGAAGGCAGCAACGAGACGGAAACGGTCAGGGTGCCGTATGTCAAGGCTGCCAATGCCACGGAGGCCGTGGCGCTCGCCGCATTCGCCAAGGACAATCTTGCGGACTACATGCCTGTGCTGAAGTCCAAGGGTGGAAATGGCGGTGGCGGTGGGGACACTCGGCGCTTCCCCAATCAGGAAGGGAGCGATAAGAGTGGTGGTGGAGGCGACACGGTCGCCAAATTCATCGAACAGCAAAAGCAGCGGGATGCGAAGGTGGTCAATCCGCTTCGCCCTGCTGCGGCCACGACCTGAGCAACAACACCAACTGAGGAGATCCGGCCATGGGCTATACCGAACACGCTGGCTTCTCCCGTCCCGACTTCTTGGCAGATCAGTCGTCTGCCGAGCGCACGAGTGGTCGCCAGATCGCGTGGGATGAGGTCTCGGATGACTTCATCGGAACGGACGGAAAGAAGGCTCTGCCCTCGGGCACGCCGGTGGCGCCCGCAGCGGATGGGCGTCGCATCATCGAAGCGCCCGATGCGGGCACTGGCGCATACGGACTGCTGGAAGGTCCGGCACATGAGGACGAAGATGCCGCACCGTTGAGCGGCTATGGGGTGATCATCGGAGGTGTCGTGTACGAGCAGCTGGTGCCGGGCATCACTGCTGGTATCAAGACGGCTCTCGGTGACCGCTTCTTCTTCGAGCAGTACGCAGACAGTCGCACGGCGGCTGAGGAGAGCTAACACATACGCAGTGCCCACGGGGCATAGCGACATCAACCCAACCATAGGAGCCGACAGAAGATGTTGAACTTCATCGCTGTACTGACGGCTCTGGGAGCGGGTGCTGCGTTTCGTATCGCCAATGCGGCGCGCAGTGGGGCAGAGTACCTGTTTGCCTCGCTCCTCCCGGAGCAGAACCGTCCTGACTATCACATCGAAGCTGGCACCATGACGGTGCGCAGCACGATGGCGGGTCTGGTCGGTATGGACAGTCCGTATCCGCCCACGGGGCTCGTGGAGGCTTCGAGCTTCGAGGAGAAGACACTCAAGATCGCCAACTATGCGCGGCTGAACGAGGCCACGCTGCGACAGTTGCAGTTCCTCATCCAGCAGCTGCAGATCTCGGGAGGGAACACCAGCGAGGCGATGAGCCAGACTGTGCTGAACTTCCTCCAGAAGGTGATCGTGCAGCCTCACCTCGACACGGCCGAGTGGCTGCGGTCGCGTGCGCTGTTCAACGGCGCCATCGACTGGACCTTCAACAGCATCAACG
>WUUC01218712.1_pt1 | contig 11154 bp, 12 predicted proteins | sample 6278441 | NCBI WGS metagenome assembly WUUC01 (sample SAMN13675441, study PRJNA597444) | soil metagenome | isolation source: soil | place: USA: Washington | collected 2017-10 | reverse complement strand
GTACTCGATCAGCCGGGTCTGACCGGCGGCCAGGACCCGCTCGCGCAACCCGACCTCCAGCGCCGCGCCGGCGCACACCAGCAGGCCGAGGGCGGACAACGACGCTTCCTGCCGGCAGAGGTCGTGGACCATCGTCGGCACCACCGCGGTCCACGCCGCGGTGGTGCCGCTGAACCAGGCGGCGGCCGCGGCCGGGTCGTACCGCTCGACCAGCGCGACCGTCCCGCCGGAAGCGAGCTGGCCGACGGCGTGGCTGAAGCCGATGCCGTGTGCGATGGGTGACAGGGAGACGTGGATCGGGTACGCCGACCAGCCCCACTCGTACGCGTTGATGAGCGAGTTGGTGAGCAGCCGCTCATGCGAGACCGCGAACAGCCGGGGTGTGCCGGTGCTCCCGCCGGTGGTCGACACCCAGCACGTCGAGTCGGCCGGTGGCAACACGGGGTCGGGGCCGTGCACCCGCCCGGTAACCGGCGGCGCGACCCGGAAGCGGCGACCGGTGGCCTCGGCCAGGCGCTCGGCCCGCCCGGCTCCGACCGCGGGGGTGACCACGCAGGCGGCCGCGTCGGCCTTGTCCACCAGGGCGGCCACCTCGGCGTCGGTGAGCGCCGGGCTGAGCGGCATCACGGCCGCGCCCAGGCATCCGGCGGCGACAAGGTACTCGAAGACCACGGTCTCGTTGAAGCAGACGATCGCCACGATGCCGCCGCCGGTCACGCCGAGGTCGGCCAGTTCGGCGATCCGGCCGGCGCCGCGGTCGTGCAGCTCCCGGAAGGTGACCGGGTCGTTGCCGAGCAGTGCGGCCTTGTCCGCGGTACGCGCGGACGACGCGAGGGCGGCGATGACGCCGGGGAACGTGATCACGTGGTGGCCTCCGGCGCTCGGGCGACGAAGCGGGTCAGGCAGTCGGCGACGCAGCAGGGCTTCTGCGACCCCTCGGCCCGCATGGTGACCCGGGTGACGACCATGGTGAAGCCGGCCTCCGGGCGAACCTCGCGAATCTCGGCCGTCGCGCTCAGCAGCGACCCGCTGGTGACCGCGGCGGGGAACCGGACACGGTCGAGCCCGTAGTTGATCGCCAGTGCGGCGTCGTCGACGGCCAGCAGCTCGCCGAAGAAGTGCGAGAGCAGCGACAGGGTGAGAAAGCCGTGGCCGATCGTGGCGCCGAACGGGCCGGTGGCCGCCCGCCCGGGGTCGACGTGGATCCACTGCTCGTCCAGCGTGCACCGGGCGAACTCGTCGATCCGCGCCTGGTCGATCAGGACCGGTGCGGCCGGGCCGAGCTGCCGTCCCACCAGAGCCGGCAACTCGGCCATCGGCACGTGCGTCGTCATTTGAAGTACCCGTTCACGGTCCAGCCGCCGTCCACCACGAGTGCCTGCCCGGTGGCGTAACCGGCCTGATCGGAGAGGAGGAAGAGCACCGCACCCACCACATCGGACGGATTGCCGAACCGGCGTAGCGGAGCACGGCTCTCGATGGCGGCGACGTCGAGCACGCCGCGCTCGATCAGGTCGCCGGTGAGGTCGGTGCGGATGTAGCCGGGCGCGACCGCGTTCACCCGGATGCCCAATGGACCCCAGTCGTTGGCCAGGGCGCGGGTCAGGCCGAGCACGGCGGATTTGGAGGCGATGTACGCGGCCCGCTCCGGCTGCCCGGTGAAGGAGGTCATCGAGGCGATCGACACGATGCTGCCGCCCCCCTGCTTCGCCATCACCCGGGCGGCCGCCTGCGAGCAGGCGAACAGCCCGGTCACGTTGACGTCCAGGATGCGGGCGAAGTCGGCCAGGTCGAAGTCCATCGCCGGGCCGACCTTGCTGATCCCGGCGTTGTTCACCAGCCCGTCGATCCGGCCCCACCGGGCGACCACCCGGTCGAACGCGCCGGCCACCGTCGCCGCGTCGCCCAGATCGACCGCCACGCCCAGCGTCTGCTCGCCGTCGCCCGGCTCGGGGTCGCGGGCCATGATGCAGACCCGCGCCCCGGCGTCGAGCAGTCCCTGGGCGATGGCCGCGCCGATGCCCCGGGTGCCGCCGGTGACGACGTACACCCGGTCGGCGATCGAGGCCGGCGTGGTCATCTAGAAGATCCTGCCGTTGAGGAAGGCGCCGTCCGGGTCGATCTGGTGAATGGCCGTCAGCTCCGCTTCGGTCGGCTCCGCCGTGACCGGCACCTGCTCCGGCCAGATCAGCTCGAAGCCGGTCTCCTCGACGAGTTGTTCTTTGGTCACGCCCGGGTGCAGCGACACCACGCGCATCAGCTTCGACTCCGGGTGGAAGTCGAGCACCGCCAGGTCGGTGAAGACCTTGGCCGGCCCGCCGCCGATCAGGCCCAGCTTCTCCCGGTGGCCCGGGCCGTCGCCGAAGCCGAACGCCGACCGGTAATCCACCTTCTCGACGAAGGTGCGCCGGGCGTGCGGCAGGAGGATGAGCGTCCGTTTGGCGTTGGCGGCGTGGTCCGGCTGGGCGATGCCGCCGACCAGCCGCACCTTCGGCTTGCGGTAGTCGCCGATCGCGACGCTGTTGAGGTTGCCGTACTTGTCGATCTGCGCGCCGGAGATGAAGCCGACGCTCATCTTGCCGCGCTTGAACCCGTCCAGGCAGGTCTCCACCGACAGGTTCGCCGACGCCGGCCAGGTGAGCAGGTTCCGGTCCTCGAAGCAACGGGGCGCGTTCTCGATGTCCGGCTCCAGGGCCACCCCGTACTGGGCGATGAAGTCGATCCCGCGGCGGTGCGCCAGGGCGACCGCGACGGACGGTACGCCGACCGCGAAGGCGAACGACCGGCCGCCGGTGCCGAGGCCGATGAAGCCGAGCCCGCCGTCCTCCAACTCCGCCGAGACCTGGGTACAGAGCAGTTCCTCGAGGGTGCAGTTCATGCGGTCTCAGCTCCCTGGATGGTCGAGGTGCGGGTGGCGGCGGTCAGCAGCCCGGCGACGCCGACCTTGTCGAGGTAGTCCCAGTGGTCGCTGACCGAGGTGACCCGGTCGGCGAGGTACGCCTCGAACGTCTCCTGGGACCGGGAGGCCTCGTAGTAGCGGCGCAACTCGTTCTGGTCGTAGCCGTACCGCGAGTCGGCGCAGCACGGGTGCGCGCCGAACGGGGCGTGCACAACCGCGGTCACGTCCTCGCGGTGCAGGAAGGTGCGGCGGGGGTTGGCCCGGATGTGGTCGGTGCTGACGATCTCCTCGACCGACACGATGACGTGCTTGGCGGCCCGCCCGATGTAGGGGTCGACCGTGTTGTCACCCCAGTTCGCCTCGTCCAGCTGGACGTTGCCGTGCACGTCGGCGGAGTGCGCGTGCAGGATCGCGAAGTCCGGCTCGACCCCGCGGACCGCGGCGTACATCTGGCCGGTAAAAGGCGAGATGATCTCGACGAGCCCGTCGTTGTACGTCATCAGGTCGGTGCCCAGCGGCGTGCGGTTGGGCAGGAAGTCGACGCCCAGCGCGGTGGCGCGGAACATGTCGATCGCCGTGGTCTCGGAGTGGTCGATCGTCTCGACCACGCCGGACTCGACGTGCCGGCGAAGGTTGCGCGCCAGACCCAGCGGGCCCATCCCGATGTAGGACGTCTCGACCACCCGGGCGACGCCGGCGCCGATCAGCATGTCCATGTCGATGCCGTTGTTCCAGCCGAGCAGGTGCAGGTTGCGTTTGCGCTGGCGGATGATCTCCCGGACCAGAGCCATCGGGTGCCGGCGCAGGGTGTGCCCGCCGATCGCGACGGTTGCCCCGTCGGGGATGACGGAGATTGCCTCTTGGGCACTGATCAGACGCTCCGGGATACGTGATCCAGGCACGGGTCCTCCTTGGTTGCGGGTCACAGGTAGACGCCGTCGGGGTCGATACGGGTACGCAGGATGTCGAGCTCTCCCGCAGTCGGTGCGACGGTCTCGTGCAGGCCGGGGGATTCGGTCACCTCGAAACCGGTGGCCGCACGGACGTCGTCGAGGCTGACGCCCGGGTGTACCGACTCGACGACCATCTCGCAGGTCAGTGAGTCGAAGCCGAATACGCACAGGTCGGTGACGACGCCGATCGGGCCGCCGCCGGGAAGGCCGGCCTTCTGCCGGGCGCCGGGGCCGGTCAGGTGCCCCGGGGTGGTGAGGTAGTCGACCGCGTCGACGAAGGTGCGGCGGTTGTGCCGGGTGACGATCAGATGGTGCTTGGCGCAGCTCGCGATGTCGTTGGCGCCGCCGCTGCCGGGCAGCCGCGTGGACGGCCGCTCGTACGACCCGATCGCGGTGGTGTTGATGTTGCCGAATCGGTCCACCTGCGCGCAGCCGAGCACGCCGAGGTCAACCCGGCCGCCGTGCAGCATCAGCAGGCTGTCCAGCATGCCGCTGACCCGGCGGGCGGTGGAGATGAGCCGCGGGTCGCCGACCGCCTTGGCGATGCTGCGTGGCCGCGGGTCGAGCACGCCGGACTCGAACATCAGCGCCACGTTGGGCGCGTGTGTCGCCTTGGCCAGGTACGCGGCCACCATCGGCAGCCCGGTGCCGATGAAGACGGTGTCGCCGTCGGCCATGTACCGGCCGGTGGCCACCGTCATGATCTCGTCCTTGGAGAAGGTCATCTCGCCCCCCTGGCGATCTTCAGGGCCGGGTCCACGCGCAGGTCGAACAGGCGCCGGCTGCCGAGCGAGTTCAGGTACGCCGCGTGGTCGGCGTGGCCGGACAGGTGTTCGGCGAAGTAGTCCACCAGCGCCTCGCGGGACCGGGAGGCCTGGTAGTAGGTGGTCATCGCGGCAAGGTCCTCGTCGTACTCGTCATACATGCCGCCCGGGTGCGAGCCGTAGGGCGTGTGCACCACCGCGTCGACGAAGATGCCGGGCACGGTGACCACCTGGTTCTCCGCGGTGATCTCGTCGGCGGAGACGATCCGCTCGGCGGTGACGACCACCTTGCGGGCCGAGCGCACCTGCGCGTCGATCACCGACATCGCGCCGTACACGATGCCGTTGCCCTGCTCGTCGGCCTTGTTCACGTGGATCACCGCGACGTCGGGGCGCAGGGCCGCCACCGCTCCGACCTCCTCGTCGGAGAACGGTGAGCGGACCTGCGCGTACTTGGCGGCGACGCCGGTCTGCACGGCGGCCAGGTCGGTGCCGCCCATGGACCGGACCGGCAGGAAGGGCACGCCCCAGGCGCCGGCCAGCAACCGCAGCGACAGTGCCAGGTGGCTGTGGTCGTCGACCGCCACCTCGCCCTCCTCGACGGCCCGGCTGATCGCGCGGCACCGGCCGAGTCCCTCGAACATCAGGTTGGACAGATTGATCCGGGACACCCGGCGGTTGGCCACCAGGAACTCGGCCGGCCAGCACTCCGCGACGGCGTGCAGGGTGAGGTCGGCGGTGCCCTGCCGGATCAGTTCCCGGACGAAGGCCAGCGGGTGCCCGGCGTGGCCGAACCCGCTGAAGCTCAGACTCGAGCCGGGTTCGACGAGCCGGGCCGCCTCGGTGAGTCCGGTCAGCTTGCTGGTCGCTGTCATCGCTCGCCTTTCACTGGTCTGGTCATCACTGGGCCGTCAGGCCGCCGTCGACGGGCAGGTCAACGCCGGTGATGAAGCTCGCCTCGTCGGAGAGCAGGAAACGGACCGCGTACGCGATGTCCTCGGGCAGTCCGAGCCGGCCGGCCGGAACCTGTGCGATCAGCCGGGCCTCCAGTGCGGCGATGCCGCCGGCATCGGCCTTCGGGCCGACCACCTGGGTCATGCGATCCTGCATCGGCCCGGGGTGCACGCTGTTGACCCGGATGCCCTGGGCGGCGAACTCGGTGGCGGCCGATTTGCTGAGCAGCCGCATGCCGCCCTTGGACGCCTGGTATGCGGTGCCCCCACTCCGGCCCACCAGGGCATCGACCGAACCGATGTTGACGATCGAGCCGCCCCCGGCCGCGCGCATCGCCGGGATGGCCGCTTTCACACCCAGCCAGGCGCCGGTGAGGTTGATACGCAGGGTGCGCTCCCAGACGTCCAGTTCGGTGGTTTCCGCCCCGGCGCGGCTGAGCACCGCCGCATAGTTGGCCAGCCCGGTCAGCCGGCCGTACTCCTCGACCGTGCGGGCCACCAGCTTCTGCCAGGAATCCTCGTCGGCGATGTCGGTCTGTACCGCGAGCGCGTTGGAGCCGGTCGCCGTGATTTCGCCGGCCACCTCGTCCAGCGCCTCGACGGACAGGTCGGCCAGAACGACGTCCGCACCGGACGCGGCGAACAGCTTGGCCGCCACCCGGCCCTGCGCACCGGCGGCGCCGGCCACGATCACCACTTTCCCCGCGAGTGTCATCGTTCGCTCACCGTGACCTCTCCCGTACTCCATGATTGCCTGATCGCGTCCAGCGTCAGGGCGTTGTCCAGGGCATCCATCGGCGTGATCCGCTGCGGGACGCCGTCCAGCACCACCGCGGCGAAGTGGTCGATCTCCGCCTCGTACTGGTCCTGGAACGGGGTCGACTCGGTCGTCCAGGTGCCGTCCGGGAACTGCCGCTCGATGTCGAAGGGCGCCTGCGCGGCGCGGATGCGGAAGGCGTTGGACATCCGGATCCGCCCGCCGGTGCCGAGGATCTCCACCTGGCCGCCGCCGGGCACGTCCAGCGCCGCGTAGAACTGGCCGGTCACGCCGTTGTCGAAGGTCACCTGGCCGGACGCGGTGGTCTCGACCGAGCGGCCGGGCGCGGCGTGCGACCAGCTGCGCACCGACACCGGCCGCCCGCCCGCGTAGGTGCGCATCCCGCTCACGCAGTACGACCCGAGGTCGCTGACCACGCCTCCGCCCAGGCCGGGGCTGAGGCGCAGGTCGTCGTCGACCGCCCCGCTGCGCACGTCGCCGGCGGCGGCCAGGTCGAAGGTGTACGTGGCGCGGACCAGCCGGATCTCACCGAGGGCGCCGTCGGCGAGCATCGCGAGCACCTTCTCGACCCGCGGGTGGAACCGCCACATGAACGCCTCCATCAGCACCCGGCCGGCGCTGCTCGCGGCGGCGTTCATCCGGCGCACGTCGGCCGCGCTCATCGCCATCGGCTTCTCGCACAGCACGTGCTTGCCGGCCTGGAGAGCGGCGACCGCCCAGTCGCCGTGCAGCGCGTTGGGCACCGCCACGTAGACGGCGTCGACCTCCGGGTCGTCCAGCACGCCGCGGTACGAGTCGTAAGCGGCCGGTGCGTTCAAGGCGCCGGCCAGCTTCTCGGCCGCCGGCAACCGCCGGCTGGCCACCGCCCGGACGGTGTTGCGGGGCGAGCGCACCATCGCGGGGCCCATCTCGGCCTCCACGATCTTGGCGGCGCCGAGGATGCCCCAGCGCAGGGCGTCGGTCATCGGTAGTGCTCCCTCAACTCGATCGCGCAGCCATGGGCCGCGGCGGGATGCAGGTAGGCGACCCAGCCGTGCGGGCTGCGCCACGGTTCGGCGTCGGCCATCCGCACGCCCCGGCCGGTGAGCCGTTGCACCGCGCCGTGGATGTCATCCAGCTCGTAGCAGACGTGGTGCAGGCCCTCGCCGCGCTTGTCCAGGAACCGCGACAGCGCCCCGGATTCCGTGGTGGGGCAGAGCAGCTCGACCTTGCCGGTGCCGGCCGCCAGGAACTGCACGGCGGTGTCGCGTCCGTCGAGTTCCAGCCGGTCGCCGAGCGGGGTCATGCCCAGCTCCTCGACGTAGAACCGCACGGCGTCGTCCAGCGACCGGACCACCAGGCCGACGTGATCGATCCCGCGCACGGTGGCGCCTTCGGGGGGTGACATGCGATGTTCCTCCTCAGTGGACGCCGGCACTGGCCAGGCGAAGCATGTAGCGCTGCGAGAAGCCGAACATCAGCAGCATCGGCAGGGTGCCGACGATGGAGGCGGCGGCCAGCGGGCCGACCAGCGAGAGGTAGTCCTGCTGGAAGGTGGTGACATAAACGGGGAAGGTCATCGTCGCCGGACCGGCCAGCGTCGCCACGACGATGTAGTCGACGAAGATCAGCAGAGCGGCGAGGATGCCGGTGGCCGCGATGCCCGGGCGGGCGATCGGCAGCACGACGGAGCTGAAGGTGCGCCACACCCCGGCGCCGTCCACCCCGGCCGCCTCCTCCACCTGCACCGGCACGGCGTCGAAGAACACCCGCATGGTCCATATGCAGTACGGCAGGGCCAGCGGCACGAGGGCCAGGATGACGCCGGGCATGGTGTTGATCAGCTGGGTCTTGCTGAAGATGACGTAGTAGGGCAGCACCAGCGCCACCGGCGGCACACCGCGCAGGACGAAGGTCGCCATATAGAGGTTGCGGCCGAGCCGCTTGTGCTTGAGGTGGGACAGGGCGTAGGCGGCGGGCACCGCGAAGATCAGCGCCAGCCCTGTCGACGCCACCGTGATGACCACGCTGTTGACCAGCGCGGGCCAGATCACGTACGCGCCGTTGAGGACGGAAACGAAGTTCGCGGCCGTCAGCGTGTCCGGGATGGAGAACCCGTCCAGCGTGCTGCCGGCCGGGATGAGCGCCACCGCGAACAGGAAGTACAGCGGCAGCAGCACCCACGCCAGGATGATCGCCAGCAGGACGCCCTTGACGATGGTGGCCGGCTGGATGGCCCGTACCCGGTTCACGACAGTTCCCCCTTGTCCTGCGTGCGCTGCCAGTAGAGGACCGCGCCGATGGAGAGCGCCGAGGAGATCAGCAGCATCACGATCGCCAGCGCCGACCCGAAGCCGTAGTTGAGAAACTTGAACGCCTGCTCGTAGATGTAGGTGCTCATCAGGTGGGTGCTGTTCTGCGGGCCGCCCTGGGTCATCACCCAGACGAACGGGAAGGACAGGAAGGAGTCGACCGCCTTGAAACTCAGGGTCACGAAGATGATCGGCTTCATCAGCGGCAGGATGATGCGCCACAGCCGTTGGAAGTAGCTCGCACCGTCCACCATGGAGGCCTCGAGCGCCGAGCGGTCCAGGTTGTCCAGGCCGCCGGAGAGCAGCAGGAAGACCCACGGCGACCAGGCCCAGATGACGGTGATGATGATCGCCCAGATGGCGAGGTTCGGGCTGCCCAGCGGCGGGTCGATGAGGCCGTCCAAACCGAATGTCCGCAGGAACTGCTCGTTCGGCGGCGCCCACATCGTGGTCCGCCAGAACACCGCCGCGCCGGTCGGGATGATCAAAATCGGCAGCATGAAGATCATCCGGAAGACCTTGGCGGTACGGGCCTTCATCTCGAACAACAGCAACGCCTGGGTCATACCGAGCAGGAAGTCGAACGCGATGACGACCACGACGTAGCCCAGGGTTCGGATCAGCGACTTGATGAACTCCGGATCGCCGCCGCTGAGGATCTCGACGTAGTTGGCCATGCCGATGAACTCGTCCAGGCCGCGGGCCAGGTCGTAGTGCCTCAGGCTGAGATAGAACGTGTACGCCAGCGGCACGACGATCAGCAGCAGGATCGCGATGCCCGACGGCACCAGGAACCAGTAGTACCGGCGATCGCGCCGGCGGGCCTGGGTGCTGCCCTTGCCCGTGGGTGGGTCGACGACGGCGCGGGATTCGCCGGACGAAGGCGCCTCAGCATCGACCGTGGTGCTGTTGCCGGCCATGGCGTCCACCTCCTCCTCGGTGAGTTGTGGTCGGGACTTCTCGCTTTGGGGGTGACGCCGGCGGGCAGGACACGGGGCCCGCCGGCGTCCACGGGCCGGTTACTTGACCAGACCCGAGTCCACGGCCTCCTTCTGGATGGCCTCGCCGCTCTGTTTCGCGTACTCCTCCGGCGTCAGGTTGCCCTGGTAGAGCCGGTCGACGAGCGGGATGTCGATCTTCTGGCGCATCCGGCCGGTCGCCGTGGTGACCTTGTACGGCTTGTTGTGCGACACCGCGTCGGCCACACCCTGCGGCACCTTGCCCTGCTCCACCGACCAGGCGAGCAGGTTCTTGTCGGTCGGCACGTACACGCCCTGGCCCTCGGTCAGCGCGAGCTTCTGGTTCTCCTGCGACATCACCCACTGCATGAAGGTCCAGGAGGCGTCCTTGTTCTTACTGCAGGCCGGGATGCCGCGACCCCAGTAGAAGGTGATGCCGCCCGCGCCGTCGACGAAGCTCGGCGGCTCGAACGAACCGCTCTTGCCAATCTTGGAAACCACGTCCGGCGCGGAGAACTGTGCCCACGGCAGGTAGATGTGGTCGTAGATCATGGCCGCGTTGCCGGCGGTGTAGAACGAGGTCGCCTCGCCGGTGGCCATCGAAGTGACCTCCTTGGGCGCATACCCGTTCTTGATGAGGTCGGTCAGCCAGCGCGCCGACTTGGCCACGGTGGCCTGGTTCGCCGGGTTGGACGGGCCCCACAGAGCGTTGTTGTCGTCCGACTGGTACCCGTTCACGCCGTGCCGGAAGATCACGTCGGCCAGCGTGGTCTCGCCGGAGTCGCCCTGGCCGGAGAAGACCAGGCCGTACTTGGTGCCCCGGTTCGTGAAGAACTGGGCCAGGTCGACGACCTGCTCCGGGGTTGTCGGCGGAGCCGGGATGTCGTACCCGTACTTGGCCTTGAAGTCGGTCTTGTTCTTGGCGTCGGCGAACAGGTCCTCGCGGTAGGCGAAGCCCTTGGAGCCCGAGTAGAACGGGTAGTAGGCGACCTTGCCGTCGAACTCCATGGAACCCTTGGTCCAGCCGACCTGGGAGGCGAACAGCTCCTCGGCGCTGGAGCCGGCCTTCGTCAGGTACGGCGACAGGTCCTCCATCTTGGGCGCCGCGCCGGCCAGGGCGCCGTCGAGCAGCTCGACGTTGTCGTAGGTGCAGGCGCCGACCGTGACATCGCGCTGGAAGGCGCCCTCGACGTCGGTGGTGGCGACCTGGTCGAGCTGGACCGTGATGCCGGTCTTCGCGGTGAAGTCGGGCAGCTTGTCCCAGACCGGCTTGAACTGCTGGTGGCCGGAGCTGACCAGCACCTTGATCGTGCTGCCGTCGGTGCCGCCGGATTCATCGGCGCCGGAGGTGGAACAGGCCGCGAGTGGTAGTGCCACGACGAGTGATGCCACGAGGGCGGCACCGCGGGAAAAGACGCGCTGAGTCATGGTGGAGCCTTTCGACTGCCCCAGAGCCGCGGGGACTAGACGGAGAGAACGTTAGAGACTATGGGTGCTATCTATGCATTTCGACCCAGACTGACAATTCAGGCTGGGACCATGTCCGCGCGAACTCGA
>WUUC01053774.1_pt1 | contig 11155 bp, 10 predicted proteins | sample 6278441 | NCBI WGS metagenome assembly WUUC01 (sample SAMN13675441, study PRJNA597444) | soil metagenome | isolation source: soil | place: USA: Washington | collected 2017-10 | reverse complement strand
GTGTATTCGTCATCTTGACGCAGGTGTCCTCGATGTGAAAGCCTTTGCTTGTTCGCTGGTCACGCCTTTATTTCTGGGGTGGATTGCGTAGGAGGCTGCACCATGTCGTCACCTGAATTGCCCGGAATCGATGTCTCCAGCCGGGTGCGAGCCCGGGACGTGCAGATGACCGGAACGGCCGATCTGGCCCGCCGGGTGCTGATGATCACCGGAGCCATCGACACGACCGACCACGACGTTTCGGTGAGCGTCAACCTGCCGGAGCCCGGCCGCTGGCAGGTCATCAAGGCCGAAACGAACCTGACCGACCAGACGTGGGTCGCCATGCAGGCCGTCATGGACGAGGACTCGACGTTCCTCGACGACGAAATGCTCATGTCGCCGCAGTTCTCCAAGAGCTTCATGACCCCGGACCAGCGCCGGCTCACCTTCTACGAGGGTGAGGTGCGCCCGGGCGAGACGGTGCTCAAGACCTATTCGATGGAGACGAGCGGCCGCAAGCCGACGTACTTCTACTCCCGCTACAGCCCGATCGCGACCGACAGCGCCGAACAGTCCCAGCAGACGCTCGGCGAGCTCGTGGCCAACGGCATGGGCCAGCGGCCGGTGGTCGAGCTGATCGTACCGGTCACGGTGCTCTGAGCGCGCCGCCCGACCGAGCGATCCGAGGAATCCCGTGATCACGTTCGTGCCGGAGCCGCACCTGCTCGACTCCCCGCGCGGCCGGGAATGGCCACGCCCGCCCGCGCCACCTTCCCCGGCGCGGGCGGCGTCGCCGGCACCGTCGGCCGACGTCGTGATCGTCGGCGCCGGCCCGGCCGGGCTCGCCGTCGCCTCCGCGCTGTGGCACCACGGCGTCCACGACGTCGTGGTGGTGGACCGCACCGGACGGCCGTGCGGGCGCTTCTTCGACCGGATCGACACGCTGGGCCAGCGCGTGCTGCGCTCGCCCTACGAACACCACCCCGGCGTCGAGGGTTTCCGCGACTGCGAGCTGCTCGACTTCGCGCGCCTGCACTGGGGAAGGCTGACCCGCACCGAGCGCCGGGAGATCCGGATGGCGCAGGCCGGCCACCGCTCGGTGGTGCCGGTGGACGTCTTCGACGCCTACTGCGCCCACCTGGTCACCTCGCACCACGTGGCCGAAAAGTCCTGGCAGGCCACCGTTCGCGAGGTCGTGCCCGGCGCCGACGCGGTCACCGTGCGCACCGACCGGTTCTCCGTCGAGGCGCGCCACGTCGTCCTCTGCCCCGGCGAGGAACGCCGCCCGGCCCCCGAAACCTGGTGGGGCGGCGGCCACCCGCCGCGCGGCGTGTCGTTCTGGGACGAGTCGGTGCCCTCGGGCGTGCAGTGCGAGGTGGTCGTCGGCGCCGGGCTCACGGCGGCGCACCTCATCACCGGCGCGCTGGCCGCGGGCCGCGAGGTGCACTGGGTGGTCCGCGAACCCGGCGAGCGCTACCAGTGCGCGGACGTCAACTCCACGTTCTTCCGCCCGGAGGGGCGCAAGCGCTTCGACGGCGTCGGCTGGTCCGAACGGCTCGAGCTGATGGGCCGGTTCCGGCGCGCGTCGATCATGTTCGAGTTCCGGCCGCAGCTGGAACGCGCCGAGGCGCTGGGCCGGCTGGTCGTGCACCGCGGCGAGGCGGTCAAGGAGGTCGCGGCCGCCGTCGGCGGCACCGTCGTGCTGCGGCTGGAGAGCGGCCGCCGGGTGGCGGGCGACCACGCCGTGCTGGCGCTGGGCACCACGCCCTCGATCGGCACCGGGCTGCTGCCCGACGCCGTCGTCGCCGCCCGGGACGGCTGGCCCGAGCTCGACGAGCGGACGCTGTCCTACCGCCGGGAGCCGCGCGTGTCGGTGGTCGGGGCGGCGGCCGGGATGGTGCTCGGTCCCGCGGCGCGCAACATCGACGGCCACCGCGTCGCCACCACCCGCGTCGCCGCGGCCATCGCCCACCGGCTGCGCCACGGCGTGCCGGCCCCGGCCGAGGTGACCGCCGGTGTCTGAGCCGCACGACACCCGCTTCGCGCTGCCGGCCGTCGACGACCCGGGCTCCACCGAGGCCGGGGTGATCCTGCTCGGCCTGGACCCCGACCGGCTGCTCGCCGGGCTCGGGGTGGCCCGGCTCGCCGACGACGCGGCGGTGGTCACCCAGGTCGTCGACCAGGCCCGGCACGGTGCGGGCGGGTTCACCATGACGGCGCTGGTCGACTCGGGCGCCGGGCACTGGCGGGCCCTGCGCGACGAGCTGGGCGAGCCGCCGTCGACGTCGTCACCCGGCTCGCTGCGCCGCACCTGGGCCACCCGGCTCGAGCGGGTCGCGGAGGCCGTGCCGGGGGCCGGTGCCGCCACCGTCGCCTACCTCACCGCGTGTGCGCTGCGCCGCACCGAGGTCGACCAGCTCGCCGACCGGCGGGCGGACGGAAAGGAATCCCCCGATGTCGTACCTGAAGTCACTGCCGGCTGAAACCACGCTGCTGCAGGTCTTCAAGGCCTACCCCGGACCGGCGCGGCACCTGCTGGCGTTCCACGAGGAGCTGCTGCGCGGCGAGTCGCCGTTCACCCCCGGGGAGCGGGAGATGATCGCCGCGTACGTCTCCGGGGTCAACAGCTGCGGCTACTGCCACGGCATCCACACCGTGACCGCCGAAGCCTTCGGCGTCCCCGAAGGCGTGCTCGCCGCGGCCGTCGCCGACCTCGGCACGGCGCCGGTGGCGGAGAAGCTCAAGCCGGTGCTGGCCTACGTGGGCAAGCTGACGCGCACCCCGGCGCGGATGACCGACGCCGACGCCGAGGCCGTCTTCGCCGCCGGCTGGGACGAGCGGGCGCTGCACGACGCGGTGCTGGTGTGCGCCCTGTTCAACTTCATGAACCGGATGGTGGACGGCCTGGGCATCCGGGCCGACGAGGCCTACGCGACGACGTCCGGCGAGCGGCTCAAGGAGGGCGGTTACGCCGGCCTGGCGCACCTGCTCGCCTGAGCGCACGACCCGGAAGGCCCCCGGCGGACCACGCCGGGGGCCTTCCGCGTGCCCGGGTGGTCCACAAAGGATGATCACTGTGGACGGTGCGGGGCGGCGGCGCAGGGTGGTCGTGCGGACACGCTCGGTCGAAGCTGGGCGAAGTGTACGGTTTTCGTTGCGCAGCAACAGGTTTCGCTTTGGCATTCCGGCCGATCAGGGCATCGTGGGAGATGTGGCGCCGCCCCCGCCGCGTACCGTCGCTCGGTGACAGAGCCGGTCCGCGCGCCGGTTTTCCATGAGCCGCTCGGGTGATGGGGGTCGCGAAATGCGCCTAAGACAATTACGGAACGGCCGGACAGCCGGCCGGTCGGTGCTCGCCGTCGTGGCGGCGGCGCTGATGCTGTCGTCCGGCCACGTGGTGCCGGCCGCCGCCCGGTCCGACGGTCCGGTCCACCCGCGCGTCGCCTCGGGCTGGGGAGAGCCCAACGGCGACAAGGCGGGCACCCGCCGGGTCGGCGGCCCGGTCGACAGCCGCACCGTCGGCACCCTGCAGACCGCCTGGACCGCCCCGCTGGTGGGCAACCTCGACCGCTACGTCGGCACGCACTCCGCGACGCCGGTCGTCGCGAACGGCGTGCTCTACACCCAGGACCACAGCTCCAACGTGTACGCGCTCGACCTGCGGACCGGCCGTCAGCTGTGGACGAAGCTCTACCACTCCGAGAGCAACGGGCCCACCGGCGTCGCGGTCGGCGACGGCCGCGTGTTCGGCTCCACCGCCGACTCGGTGTTCGCGCTCGACGCCCGGACCGGGACCGAGCTGTGGCTCAAGAAGATCACGCGCAACGCCAACGAGGGCATCGACATGGCCCCCGGGTACGACAACGGGACCGTGCTCATGTCCACCGTCCCCGGCGTCTACGGCGGCTTCTACCGGGGCAACGGCCAGGGCGTCGTCTGGGCGCTCGACGGGCGCACCGGCGCGACGAAGTGGAAGTTCGAGACCGTCCCCGCCGACCTGTGGGGCATGCCGGACGTCAACTCCGGCGGCGGGCTCTGGTACCCGCCGAGCTTCGACGCCCGCGGTGACGTCTACCTGGCGGTGACGAACCCGGCGCCGTTCCCCGGCACCACCGAGTACCCGTGGGGGCAGAGCCGGCCCGGGGCGAACCTCTACACGAACTCCGTGGTCAAGCTGGACGGCCGCACCGGGAAGCTGATCTGGTACAACCAGGCGAGCCCGCACGACATCTACGACTGGGACCTGCAGAACTCGCCGATCGTCACCACGGCGGGCCACCGGCCGGTGGTGATCGGCTCGGGCAAGGCCGGGTTCGTCTACTCCTACGACCAGGCCACCGGCAAGACGCTGTGGAAGACGGCCGTGGGCATCCACAACGGACACGAGAACGACAACCTGCTGGCCATGAACGGGGAGTACGACAAGCTGCCGCAGCTGCCGGTGGAGATCTTCCCCGGCGTGCTGGGCGGCATGCCCGCCCCGCTGGCGGTCGACGACACCACCATCTACGCGGCGGTCAACAACCTGGGCGCCACCTGGACCACCCAGGGCCTGCCCACCCTGGCGCCGTTCGACAAGGGCAGCGGGGAGGTGGTGGCGCTGGACAAGGTCACCGGGGCGATCAAGTGGCAGCACCCGCTGGACCACTCGCCCTACGGCGCGTCTTCCGTCGTCAACGACGTCGTGTTCACCACGACCTTCGAGGGCAAGGTGCACGCCCTGAGCACGAAAACCGGCGCCGAGCTGTGGTCGGCGCAGCTGCCGGCCGGGTCGAACTCGCCGGTGATGATCGACGGCGACACCGTGGTCGCGGTCGGCGGGTACCCGCTGACCCCGGACCAGAAGCCGACGATCGTGGCCTACCGCCTGGGTTCCTGCCCACGGCGCTGAGCCCCGACCACGATGGCCGCCCCGGCACCCGGGGCGGCCATCGTGCTTTTCCGGCCCCGGGCAGGGGATCCGCGGCAGCCGGGGCAATCGGGAAGACGTCCCGCGGCCCGGCGCGGTGTGAGGATCCAAGGGTCAGTTGTCCTCGCCGACGAACGGGCCGTGACCAATGCAGCCGTTTCGCGTCTCCATCCCGCAGGCCGACCTCGACGACCTGAACGCCCGCCTCGCCGCCACCCGCTGGCCCGCCGAGCTGCCCGGCGTCGGCTGGAGCCGGGGTGTCCCGCTGGGGTACCTCAAAGAGCTCGCCGAATACTGGCGGACCGAGTACGACTGGCGCGTCGCCGAAGCGAAGCTCAACTCGTTCCCGCAGTTCCGCACCCGCATCGACGGCTCGGACATCCACTTCGTGCACGTGCGCTCGCCGCACGAGGACGCGATCCCGATCGTGCTCACCCACGGCTGGCCCGGCGGCGTGGTGGAGTTCGTCGACCTCGTCGAGCCGCTCACCCGCCCCGCCCCCGGCCACCAGGCGTTCCACCTGGTCGTCCCGTCGATCCCCGGCTACGGCTTCTCGACGCTGGAGGAAACCGGCTGGGACGTGCCGCGCATCGCCCGCGCGTGGGCCGAGCTGATGCGCCGCCTCGGCTACGACCGCTACTTCGCCCAGGGCGGGGACGCGGGCTCGGTGATCTCCCTCGAGCTCGGCCGCGTCGCCCCCGACCACGTGCTCGGCGTGCACGTCAACATGCTGATGACCTTCCCGTCGGGCGACCCGGCCGACTTCGCCGACCTCGACGAGGTCGACCAGGCGCGGCTGGCCCGCCTCGGCCAGTTCGACGCCGAGCTCTCGGGCTACATGCGCGTCATGGCGCAGCGCCCCCAGACGCTGGCCTACAGCCTCACCGACTCGCCGGTGGGGCAGCTGGCCTGGATCGTCGAGAAGTTCCGCGAGTGGACCGACGCGGCGCTCGTCCCGGAGGACGCCGTCTGCCGCAACCACCTGCTGACCATCGTCTCGACGTACTGGCTGACCGCGAGCGGCGGCTCGTCCGCGCAGTTCTACTACGAGGGCGCCGAAGGGGTCCGGCTCGCCGCGAGCGGGATCAAGCCGCCGCCCATCGAGGTGCCGGTCGGGGTCGCGGTGTTCCCGCGCGACCTGTTCCTGCCGATCCGCCGCTGGGCCGACCGGGACATCCCGACCATCAAGCACTGGACCGAATTCGACCGCGGCGGCCACTTCGCCGCGATGGAGCAGCCGGACCTGCTGGCCGGCGACATCAGCAAGTTCGCCCGTTCCCTGTGAGCCCGGCCGGCCGGCTGCGAGAGCACGGATTGGAGTCCCCGATGGTTTCCCGGTCCCTTCAAGAGCGTTTCGCCGAACAGGTGGACCGCACGCCGGACGCGGTGGCGGTGTCCGCCGACGGCGTGGTGCTCACCTACCGGCAGCTCGACCGGCTGGCGAACCGGCTGGCGCACCGCCTGCTCGGCCTCGGCGCGGGGGAGGAGCGGCCGGTCGCGGTGCTGATGGACCGCTCGCCCGACGTCGTCGTCGCCGTGCTGGCCGTGCTCAAGGCCGGGGCCGCGTACCTGCCGCTGCACCACTCGTACCCGGTGGAGCGCAAGCAGTGGATCCTCGAGCACGCCGGCGACCCGATCCTGCTGACCGACCGCGTGCTGCGCGAGCAGGGGCTGCCGAAGGCGGGGCGCGTGGTCGTCGTCGACGAGGACGACCGGTCCGCGCTGCCGGAGAGCGACCCGAAGGTGGCCGGGCACCCGGAGGACGTCGCCTACGTCATGTACACCTCCGGCACGACCGGGGAGCCCAAGGGCGTCTCGATCCCGCACCGCGCGGTGCTCGGGCTCGTCGACGACACCCGGTGGGCGACCGGCTGGCACGACCGGCTGCTGCTGGTCGCCCCGCACGCGTTCGGCGTCTCCACCTACGAGCTGTGGGTGCCGCTGCTGCGCGGGGGCACCATCGTGCTGGCCCCGCCCGGCGACCTCGACATCGCGACGCTGCGCCGGCTGATCACCGACCGGGCGATCACCGGCCTGCACCTGACCGCCGGGCTGTTCCGGCTGGTCGCGTCCGAGGCGCCGGAGTGCTTCGCCGGTGTGCGCGAGGTGCTGACCGGCGGCGACGTGATCGCGCCGACCGCGGTGCGCCGCGTGCTGGAGACCTGCCCCGGCACGGTGGTCCGCGCGATGTACGGCGCCACCGAGCTTTCGACGTTCGCCGTCAGCTGGCCGATGCGCACCCTCGCCGACGTCGAGGCCGGCGTCCCGGTCGGCGAGCCGCTGGACGGCCTGCGCGCCCACGTGCTCGACGAGCACCTCCAGCCGGTGGCCGACGGGGTCGCCGGCGAGCTGTACCTGGCCGGTGCCCGGCTGGGCCGGGGCTACCACGGACGGCCGGACCTGACGGCCGACCGGTTCGTCGCCGACCCGTTCGGCGGCGACGGCGGCCGCATGTACCGCACCGGCGACCTCGTGCGGTACACCCCCGGCGGCGTGCTCGACTTCGTCGGCCGGGCCGGGGACCTGGTGAAGATCCGCGGGTTCCGGGTGGAGCTCGGCGAGATCGAGAACGTGGTCTCGAAGTTCGCCGGCCTCGCGCACGTGGCCGTGGTGGCGCGCGAGGACGAACCGGGCGAGACGAAGCTCGCCGCGTACGTCGTGTCCGCCGGCGGCGAGGTCGACGTGTCCGCGCTGCGCGCGCACGCCGCCGAGCTGCTGCCCGACTACATGGTCCCGGCCTTCGTCGTGCTCGACACGCTTCCCCTGACCCCCAACGGGAAGCTGGACCGCAAGGCGCTGCCGGTGCCGGAGACCGCGGTCGCCGGGGACTACCGCGCGCCGGTCACCGACCGCCAGCGCGTCCTGTGCGGTCTCTTCGAAGAGGTGCTCGGCGCCGCGCGGGTCGGGCTCGACGACAGCTTCTTCGACCTCGACGGCCAGTCGATGCTCGCCATGCAGCTGATCAGCCGCATCCAGACCGAGCTCGGGGCCGAACTGACCATCGGCGACCTGTTCAACGCACCGACCGTCGCCGCGCTCGACGAGCTGATGTCCGCCGGAGGCCCCGCATGAGCACCAACCCGTTCGACGTCGAGGACGGCACGTTCCGGGTGCTGGTCAACGCCGAAGGCCAGTACTCGCTGTGGCCCGCGGCCATCGCCGTGCCGCGCGGCTGGACCGGCGCGCACGGCCCCGCGGCCAAGGCCGCCTGCCTCGCCTACGTCCGCGAGCACTGGACCGACCCGCGGCCGCGCAGCCTGGCCGACGCCGACCCGAGAAGGGGCTCCCGATGACCGGACCCGCGGTGCCGGAAGGCCCGCTGCCGCTCTCGCTCAACCAGGAATTCCTCTGCGCCTACGACAAGGGCGAGCTGGACGGCGCCTTCGGGCACCTGCACACGCTCGCCTACGGGTGGCGGATCCGGGGCGCGCTCGACGCCGGGACGTTGCAGGCCGCGCTGGACGACCTCGTCGTCCGGCACGAGACGCTGCGCACGTCGATCACCCGCGGCGACGAGCGCTCGCAGCGGATCCACCCGCCGTCCCCGGTCGAGCTCGAGGTCCACGAGCTGCTGGCGGAGCCGAGCGGCCGCGACACGCGGGCCGAGGAGTTCACCAACGAGATCGAGGCGCTCCCGTTCCCGGTCGCCCGGCTGCCCCACCTGCGCGCGGTGCTGGGCCGGTTCGACGACCAGGACGCCGTCCTGGTGCTCGTCACCCACCACACCGCCACCGACGGCTGGTCGATGCAGGTGCTGATGCGCGACCTGACGCTCTGCTACGCGGCTCGCCGCGGCAACGCCCCGCGCGAGCTGCCGCCGGTGGGGCACTACCGGGACTTCGCCGCGTGGCAGCACTCCGACGCCGCGGCGGCCGCGGTGGCCCGGCCGCTGGCCTACTGGCGGGAGCAGCTGGCCGGCGCGCAGATCCTGGCCGTGCCCACCGACACCCCGAAGGACCCGGCGCGTCCCAGCGCCTACGCCGTGCACCGGTTCCTGGTGGACCGGGAGCTGACGGCCGCGACGCTGGCGTTCGCGAAGTCGGCGCGGAGCACGCCGTTCATGGTGCTGCTCGCCGCCTACGTCGCGTTGCTGCACCGGCAGACCGGCGAGGCCGACATCGTGGTGCCGACCTTCACCTCGGGCCGGTTCCAGCGCGAGTACGCCGACTCCGTCGGGCCGTACTTCAACTTCGTCGCGCTGCGCGTGCGGCTCGACGGCGCCGCCACGCTGCGCGAGCTGCTGGAGCGGGTCCGCAAGACGTGCTTCGACGCCTACGCCAACGACATCCCGTTCAGCCTCGTGGTGCCCGAGGTGCCCGAGGTGCTCACCCAGTTCGCCGCGGCGGACCGCGCGGTCGTGGCGTTCGAGGTGCTGCAGTCGCCGGACGCGCTGGACGAAACCGTCGTCGGCGACCTGACCTGCACCGAGATCCGGCGCCGCACGATCTCGCAGCCGGTCAGCTGCGGCATCCCGGACGGCGGGCTGTGGGCCACCGACATCCTGCCTTCGGGTGAGATGGCGTCCAGCCTCAAGTACGACGCCAACCTGTACGACCGCGCGACGGCCGAAGCCACGGCGAAGGAGTTCCTCGAACTGCTCGCCGAACTGGTGGCCGCGCCGGGCTCCCCGGTCGCCGGCGGCTGAACGGCAAGCGGGAAGACGAGAGCACCGCCGGTCCCGTGCCACCCTGGCCGGTGGTGCCGCGGCGCAATCCCCTTCGAGGCAAAGGATCTGTCCAGCCATGACGTCCGTGACGAGTGTGTCCACAGAGGACTTCCCGCCCCCGCCGGAACCGGACCTCACCCCGGCGAAGGTCGTCGCCAGGGCCGAGGCGATCGCGGCGTCGCTGGTGGAGCGCCAGGCCGAGACCGAAAAACGCACCTACTACGCCGAAGACACCCACGAACAGTTCCGCGAGGCGGGCTTCTACCGGATCCTCGTGCCCCGGCGGTACGGCGGTTACGAGTTCGGCGTCGAGACGTTCATGCGGGTGGCGATGGCGATCGCCCGCGGCTGCCCGTCCACCGGGTGGGGCTACCTGTTCGGCGCGGCGCACGCGCTGCCGGTGGCGAGCCTGTTCGGCCGCGAGGCCCAGGACGAGGTGTTCGCCGGCGGGGACTTCATCTGCCCGATCACCGTCGGCCCCACCGGCAGCGGGGTCCGCACCGAAGACGGCGGCTGGCTCGTCAACGGCAACTGGGGCTACAGCTCGGGCGCGCCGTACGCGACGCACTTCGTCGGCCACACCCTGGTGGCCGGTGCGGACGGCCCCCGGCCGCTGATGTTCCTGCTGCCGCGCGCGCAGTGGCAGCGCCTCGACGACTGGGGCAACGGCCTCGGCCTCAAGGGCAGCGGCTCGCACACCATCCGCGTGGAGGACGTCGTCGTGCCCCCGCACCGCGTGCTCGAGGCGCACGTCAGCCAGCTGCCGGTCACCGAGGGCACCCCCGGCCGGGAACTGCACGGCAACCCCGAGTACGGCGGCGGCCCGCTCAGCTTCATGCTGCTGGAGCTGGGTGTCCTGTCGGTCGGCATCGCCCAGGGCGCGCTGGACGCGTACGCGGACCTGATGCGGACCCGGACCACGACCTACCTGCCGATCGTGCCCCGGACCGAGGACGCCGACTACCAGTTCCACTACGGCGAAGCGGTCAGCAAGATCGGCGCCGCCGAAGCCGCCGTGCTCGGTGCCCTGCGGCAGTGGAGCGAGACCTGCGCCCGCGGCGCGGCGGCGTTCACCCGCGAGGCCGAGCTGCGGCTGGCCCTGATCAGCAAGCAGGCGATCGCGCTCACCTGGTCGGCGGTGTCCGACCACCTCTTCCCGACGGCCGGGTCCAGCGCCGTCAAGGCGGGCGAGCGGATCGAACGGGTGTGGCGGGACCTGTCGATGCTGCACAGCCACGCCGGCGTCGGGTTGTTCCTCGGCGGCAAGGCCGGCCGGGAACTCGCGCGCCTCACGTTCGGCGTCCCGGAGTGAGCCCGGGCGCCGCGCGGTACCAGGATCCGCCCGAACCACTTGGAGAAAGTCATGGCTGAGAGCTGTCCCTTCGCCCTCGACACGAGCGGGACGAACATCCACGCGGAGGCGGCCGCCCTGCGCGCGCGGGGATCCGCGGTCCAGGTGGAGCTGCCCGGCGGCGTCCTCGCCTGGAGCGTCAACAGCTACCGCGTGATCAAGCAGCTGCTCGCCGACCCGCGGGTCACCAAGAGCGCCCGCAACCACTGGCCGGCGTTCATCGACGGCCGGATCCCGCCGGACTGGG
>WUUC01012212.1_pt1 | contig 11156 bp, 7 predicted proteins | sample 6278441 | NCBI WGS metagenome assembly WUUC01 (sample SAMN13675441, study PRJNA597444) | soil metagenome | isolation source: soil | place: USA: Washington | collected 2017-10 | reverse complement strand
TCGTGTGCGGCGTCCGGCCCGACACGCGGGGCGGAAGCGGAGCGAGGGCGGCCGCGCCGAGTAGCGCGCCGCCCTCGCGGAGGAACTGCCGTCGTGGAATTGGTGCCATGGCGACGCGCTCCTCTGGCCGCTCGAGATCGAGCGGCCCGGTCAGATGTCCGTCAGCGCGATCCGCTCGTCGTCCGGGGCGGGGTGAAGATCTCCCGGAACGCCACCATGAACCGCCGCATCTCATCCTCGGTGCCGATCGACACGCGGAGATGGTCGAGCATCGGGGGGAATGGCCGGCCGACGAGCACGCCTTTCTTCCTGAACTCCTCGATCACCGGCTGCACCGGACGCTTGATGTGCAGCATGAAGAAGTTCGTCTGCGACGGGATCGCGCTGTAGCCGATCGCGCGGAGATCGCGAACGGTACGCTCGCGCAGATCGATCGTCATCCGCTTCACCCGCTCCTGCGCCGCGGTGTCCTTGAGCGCGGCGACGCCGCCCCACTTCACGATCGCGTTGACGGTGCCGGTGCTGAACGGGCGCATCCGCTGAATCAGGTCGCTCGGCGCGACGGCGTAGCCGAGGCGCATCCCGGCGAGCCCGGAGATCTTCGAGAAGGTACGGGCGACGATCACCGGACGTCCCTCGATCACGTACGGCACCGACGTCGCGTAGTTGGGATCCTCGACGAAGTGGTGATAGGCCTCGTCGATCAGCACCGGGACGTCTTCCGGGATCGCGTCGAGGAGTTGCTTCACCTGCTGCTTGGGGACGACGACGCCGGTCGGGTTGTTGGGATTCACGAGATACACGAAGCCGACTTCACGGTGGCTCCGCTTCGTCGCTCGGATCACCGCCGGAATGTCCTGGGTCGCGTCGGCGAGGAGGGGAATACGGATCGCCTCGGACTTGATGCTCGTCGCATGCTGGTACACCGAGCCATACGACGGGTCGACGCCGACGACTTTCTTTCCGTAGCCGAGGAAGGTGAGCCCGACGACGTTGAGGATCTCGCCCGAGCCGGCGGTGACGATGATGTTCTCCGGCTTCACGCCGTGGTGCGCGGCCAGCGCCGCCGTCAATCCGCCATCGGGGTAGCCGTAGCGGTTCGCGTACTTGAACGCGCCGGTCATCGCTTTCATGACGGAGTCAGGCGGCCCCCACGGATTCTCGTTGTTGGCGAGCTTCGCGAAGGCGTCGTACTCGGCGATCGGATCCTGCGCCTGCGCCGCGGCGGCTTGCGCGCGCGGCGACATGCCTTGCGCGAGGAGCTCTGGGTCGGGCTTGAGCGCGAGATAGCCCAGCGTGGTTGCCATTCCACCGACGAAACGCCGACGGGTGACGCTGTCCGTCCGATCCATGGCCCTACCTCCATTCTGGTTGAGGGCTCGGCGCGCGTAGGTGGGCTACGTGGTCGGGCCGGCTCGTTCGACTACTGAACTTCAAGAAGACACGAAGAGGACGAGGCGTGAAGAACAATCGGATGATCGCTGCCTACGCCCATGACAGATCATGCTTCGACAACGGTAGCGAACGGATCCTCTTCCCGGTAGCAGCGAAGATCGCGTTGACCAGCGCCGGGATCGCCGGCGGCAGCATGGGCTCGCCGAGGCCCGTTGGATCGCCAGTCGTGAGGCGGAAATGGACCTCCACCGGCGGCGCCTGGGTGAGGCGGATCAGCGGGAAGTTGTGAAAGTTGCTCTGCACCACCCGACCGTTCTCGATCGTGATCTCCTGGCCGAGCGCCTCGGACAGGCCGTCGATGACGCCGCCCTGGACGTTGTTCTCGGCATTACTCGGATTGATAACCTGGCTGCCGATGTCACCGGCGGCCCAGACCTTGTCGATCTTGAGCGCGCCATCACGGGTCACCGTCGCCTGGACGACCTCGGCGAAGTACCCGCGGTGGCTGAAGTGGAAGGCGATGCCCATTCCGGTGCCGCGTGGGAGCCGGCCCTTGTTCGCCCACCCTGACTTCTCGGCGACGAGCTCGAGAACGCCCCGTGCGCGCTCGGCGTTGAATCCTGCCTGACCTCCACCGCCACCTCGCCCGCCGCGCCCGGCCCCTCCCGCCGCGCCAGCGCGGCCCCCCGCGTCCGGAGGAGGCGCCGCGACGATCGGCGTGCTCGAGAGCAGGTCGAGCCTGAACTGGAGCGGATCCTTTCCCGCCGCATGGGCCAGCTCATCGATGAACCCCTGCACGGCGAACGCGATCCCGTTCGAACCCGGCGCACGGAGCGCGCCGGTCGGGATACCGCTCGGCATCGCCGACATCTCGAGCGCGTAGTTCGGGATGTACGCGCCGGGGAACTCGTTGGCGCCGATGCTGGCGCTGCTCGCCGTTCCCTGTCCGTTCAGCCCGAGGAAGGTGATGAAGTGATCGCGCCATGCGACGAGCTTGCCGCTGGCATCGACGCCGCCCTTGAAGTAGTGCCATCCGGCGGGGCGATAGAAATCGTGCCGGACGTCGTCCTCGCGCGTCCAGAGCAGCTTGATCGGTACGCCCGGTACCTCTTTGGCGATCCACGCCGCCTCACACATGTAATCGTTGGTGAGACGCCGGCCGAAGCCGCCGCCCATGCGTGGGAGGTTGATCGCGATCGCCTCCTGCTCGATGCCGAGGAGGCTGGCAACCTGGCCGCGCCCCGAGCCGGGGGTCTGCGATGCCGACCAGAGCTCCAGCTTGCCGTCCTTGAACAGCGCGGTGGTGTTCTGCGGTTCGAGCGGCGAGTGCGAGATGAAGGGATAGTGGTAGCCGGCTTCGACCGTCTTCGCGGCACCGGCGAGGGCGGCGTTCACGTCGCCATCGCTCCGCAGGGTCCGCTGCGCAGGCTGCGTCGAGAGCTGCGCCGCCTGGGCCGCGAATCCGGCGCTGCTCTGTTGCGCGGTCGGCCCCTCATCCCAGGTCACGCGGAGCTTCGTGCGTGCCTGCCGCGCCAGCCACCAGCTGTCGGCGACGATCGCGACGCCGCCGACCAGCGTGCTCAGGTTCGGCGTCCCCTCGACGACGAAGGCGTGGCGGACCCCCGGCTGCGCCTTGATCTCGTCGAGATTCGCGCTGGCGACCTTCCCACCGAACACGGGACACTTCTCGAATACCGCGTACAGCATCCCGGGCATCGTGATGTCGATGCCGTAGAGCGGTTGCCCGGTGACGATCTTGAAGTTGTCGACGTTGGGGACCTTTGTGCCGATGATCCGGAAGTCCTTCGGGTCCTTGAGTGGGACCGTGTCCATGTCCGGCGGCGTGAGCGTCGCCGCCTTGTCGACGAGCTGGCCGTAGGTCAACCGCCTGTTGCTTCCGCGGTGCGTGACGACGCCGCTCGCCGTAGTGCACTCGGCTTCCGGGACCCCCCACGTCTGAGCAGCCGCGCTGACCAGCATCGCCCGTCCGACCGCGCCGACCCGCCGCATCGGAGTCCAGCTCGACGGCGTCGCGTTGCTCCCACCGGCCGACTGTCCCTGGAACCGCGACGGGTCGAACGGTCCCTGCTCCACGGCCACGCTCTTCCAATCGACGTCCAGCTCGTCGGCGATGATCATCGGAAGCATCGTCTTCACGCCCTGGCCGATCTCGGGGTTCTTGGCGATGATCGTGACCACGCCGTTCGGGGTGATGCGGATGAACGCGTTCGGCGTGAAGTCGGCGAGGGGTGGTGCGGCGACGGCGGTCGCGGTGTCGAACCAGTCGATGTACGTCGCGAGGAGCATCCCGCCTCCGGCGATGCCGGTGACGCGGAGGAAGTGGCGACGGCTGACGTTCATGGTGGTGGTCATACGGCCCCCGTGGTCTCGGCGGCGTCGGCCGCTTGGGCGGCATCGTCTGACGGGCCGCGTCCGGTGGAATTCGCCCGCGGCATCGCCGCGGCGGCGTGGATCGCGGCCCGGATCCGATTGTACGTCGCGCAGCGGCAGATATTCCCGTTCATCGCCGCATCGATGTCGGCGTCGGTCGGCCGCGGCTTCTCGACGAGAAGCGCCGATGCCGACATGAGTTGCCCCGCCTGGCAGTAGCCGCACTGCGGGACGTCGAGCTCCTGCCACGCCCGTTGGAGGGCGTGCGAGCCGTCGGCCGAGAGTCCCTCGATCGTCGTCACCCGCCGGTTGGCGACCGTCGAGACCGCCGTGACGCACGATCGAGTGGCCTTGCCGTCGAGGTGGACGGTGCAGGCGCCGCACTGCGCGACGCCGCAGCCGAACTTGGTGCCCTTGAGATCGAGGACGTCGCGCAGCACCCAGAGCAGGGGCATGTCGGCGGGGACGTCCACGGTCCGGGATTGCCCGTTGACGGTGAAGGTGACTGGCATGGGCAGGACCGCTCCGTGATGGTGATCGATGGGGCTCGCGCAGTCGCCGGCCTGGGAGATGGCGGCCGGCGTGCACGGGACCATGTGGCAGACTTCAACTTACAGGCAGACGCCCGAGGCGCCATACCACGGTTACGCGCCGCGGGGAGAAGTGCTGGGCTACGGCCGGGCCCGGCTCGGGCGGCGGGGCCCACCCGGGCGAGCGCGCCACCGGCGACCGCGCCAGCCGCCGCTGTCTACTGCGGACCCTCACACTCCACGTCGAATGTCGAGCTCCGCGGCGCGTTCGGGTTCGTGGCGCATTCGGCGAACGGATAGGGGAGGTAGGGCACCTTGGCCTCGTCGATCCGGCCGAACCGCCGCTGATCCGCCCAGCGCAATCCCATCGAGAAGAGCGAATACCTCCGCTGGCGGTAGATCTCGTCGAGTACCGCCGCCTGATCGGGGAGCTGTACCGCGGTCAGGCTCAGCAGTCCGGCCCGATTCCGGACGACGTTGATGTGGTTCCTTGCCTCCGTCAGGTTCGGCGGGGTCGACCGCGCGTACGCCTCGGCGCGAATGAGCGACAGCTCGTCCTGCGTGAACAGAGGGATCGGCGCCGTCACGGTGAGAAAGAGATTCGTCTCGACGAGGCTCGCACCACCGAAGGCGCTCAGCGCCGTCGCCGTCGTGTTGGCATTGACCCGCGTGTCTCCCGCCTCGGCGTCGGTGCGGTAGCTGGCGATCGCGCCGAAGAGGATCGTCCCGTGGTAGTGGCTGCGGAACGGGTTCGGGTCGACGGACGTCGCGACGACCGTCGATGTCGCGTTCGCCGGGACCTCGTCGGCGAACGTGATGGCAGCGGCGTAATCCCCGGCGGCGAGCGAGTACCGCGCCTGCATCGCGCGGATGGTGTTGAGCAGGTCGAAGCCTGGAGCGAGAATCGACGTCGTGAATTCGGCGCTCGGCACGGTCGTCGTGATGTCGGCCTTCGCGCTCGCCAGCAGGTCGAGGATCTCCGTCAGCACCGTTCCCCGATCGCGGAACTCCGGCTGCGGGACGTTCTCTATCGGGATCTCCTCGAACGCTTCGATCAACTGTCCGAACGCCATCGCCTTGTGGAGCCTGGCGAGGGCCAGGATCCCCGATTCCGTCCCCGCGGCGAAGCCGACGTTGTCGATGTTCTCGAGGATGTCGTTCGCCGATTTCACGACCGCGTAGTTCTTCACCCAGAAGTCGAGCATCTCACCGTTCGTCGCTTCGATCGCCGAGTTCGCGCTCGGCGTCGGAAAGTCCTGGAACTCTCGGGTCGTCGACTGCGTGGCGTTGGTGTTCCCGAGCTCGTTCGAGATGATCCCGGGGATGAAGATCCCCTCCTCCAGCGCGTTCCCGTAGCGTCCCTGGATGCCGATCGCGATCGCCCGCAACCCCGCAGCCGTTCCGAGCACATCCTCCTCGGTGGCGGCGTTGGGATTGGCGACGTCGAGCTCACACGCACTCCCTGCAATGGCGAGCAGAGCCACCATCGGGCGACCGATCATCCGGCTGAATCCTGAGCGTGCTGTCATTGTGGTCATCTCCGCTCAGAAGGTGGTCGTGATGCTGAGCATCACGCTGCGAGGGATCGGCACCGTCGCGAACGCGAAGCCGCGGACGAGCGTCCGCTGTGCACCGACGTTCGCCTCGGGATCCCACCCCTGAAAATCGGTCCACGTCTTCAGGTTGCGGCCGATCAGGCTGACCTGCGCACCGTCGGCGCGCATCAGGGCCGCGATTCGCCCGGGAAGCGCGTACGTGACCGACGCCTCGCGCAGCTTCATCCACGAGCCATCCTCGATGTACTCCTCGAAGATGCTTCGCCGCGCCTGAAAGTATCCCACCGGTACCTCGCCGAGCAGCTCGGCCTCGTACGCCTTCCCCGACCCGAAGGCGGGCGTCTCGAGCAGTCGGCGGTCGAAATTGAAGATGTCGCCGCCGTTCACGCCGTCGAGCTGGACGCGGAACGACCACGACCGGCCGAGCCCGACCTCGTTGATGAACGACCAGTACGCATCCGGGTTCGGGTCGCCGATCACTCTGCGAACACCGATCCCCGGGATGCCGGTGACCTCCCCCGACGCAGCCCGGATCGGCATGCTGTCGGTCGTCAGGATCTCGCCCTGCGCATTGCGGATATAGGTCGTACCGAAGAAGTGACCCGGCGCCAGGTCTTTCGCGACCCGCACGATCCCGAACGTCTCCGGGATGAAGAAGGCGCCGCCATCGCTGACCTCGGTGACCACCGGATCGTTTGTCGCGAAGGTGACGGTCGAGCTCCAGCTCACTGTCGGACCACGGAGATTGAACGTGCGAAGCAGCAGTTCGATCCCGTGATTCTGGAGCTCACCGACGTTCGCCAGCTGACTCGTGAACCCGGACGACGGCTGGACCGTCTTCGGCAGGATGAGATCCGTCACCTTCTTGTCGAAGTAGGTGAGCTCGAGCCCGATCCGCCCGCCGAGGAGCTCCATGTCGGCGCCGACCTCGAGCTCGCTCGCCCGTTCCGGCTTCAGGTTCGCGTTCCCCTGAGTCAGGCTGTTGACGATCCCCGACCGATCGCCGCTCGGCTCGAAGACATAGTTCGACAGGCGATCGAAGCTCCCCGCCGGCTGGCCCCCCGAGAACCCGTACCCGGCGCGGAGCCGGAAGACGTTGGCGACGTCGCCGAACGGTGCCCAGATGTCGTACTCGGAGAGATTGAGCGCCGCCCCGATCTTGGGGAACCACTGCTGGCGCTCCGCCGATCCGAAGGTGGACGATGCGTCGGAACGGATCGAACCGGTGATGAACAGTCGCTCATCGACGGCGATCTGCTCCTGCCCGTAGAAGCCGAGCGTGCGGCGATCATCCCGCCCCTGGGAGCTGAACTGGCGGCTTCCCTGCACGACGTCGGTGAACAGCGCGAGATCCTCGGCGCGCGCCGTGACGATGTCGAACTCCTGGCGCTGCCAGTTCATCCCGAGCCCATGCGTGAGCTTGATCCGCGCGCCGACGTCTGTGATGTAGCTCAGGTCGAGGTCCGAGTTGAGCAGCCGTGCGCGGTCGGTCGCCGAGATGGCGAGCCCGGTAGAGAGCGATCCCGCCGAGGAGTTGCGAGGAACGAAGAAGCCGGAATTCTGGGTGTAGCCGTCGTAGCCGAGGCGGTACGATACCGTCATCCGGTCGATCGGATACGCGGTGAGATTGAGCCCGCCGATGAATCGCTCCACCTCTTGGGGCGCCTTCCAGTTCGCGATGATGTCCAGCGCGTTCGCCCCGGCGAATCCGGCCGGGTAGACGCCGGTCACCGGATCGGGGTAGAGGTTGTAGCTGTTCGGCATGAACAGGAAGCTCGTCAGAACGCCGAGGTTGAAGACGAGACCACCGTTCGGCGTGATGTTCGCGTCACTCGAGATGTAGCCCGTGCTGATCCCGACCCGGAATCGATCGCTGATCGCGTGATCGAGGTTGAGTCGCAGGTTCTGGCGGCGGTACTCGGTGGAGCGAAGGACGCCTTCCTGGTCCTCGACCGAGCCGGAGAGGAAGAACGTCGTCTGATCGGTGCCGCCCGAGAGGGAGATCGAGCTCGAGAGGCGCGGCGCGGTCTGGAAGATGTCGTTCTGGTAGTCGTGTCGGTCGACCGCTACGCCCATGGCGTTCACCGGCGCCTCGTTCACCTTCACCCGACGCTCGACGTCATCGAGCCCGTAGGCGAGCCGGAGGGTGCTGCGGAGCGCTCCGGGACGACCCCGCTTGGTGAAGATCTGAACGACCCCATCGTTCGCCCGCGACCCGTACAGCGCCGCGGCGGCCGCCCCTTTCACGATCTCGATCCGCTCGATCTCGTTCGGATCGAGATCGGCAAGCCGGTTCGACGTGTAACCACCCAGATCGACGAGCTGAGTCGAGCTGTTGTCGACTATGACGCCGTCGATGATGTATAGCGGCTCGGCGCTGCGGCTGAGCGTCGAGAGTCCACGGATGCGAACGCTGGTACCGCCACCCGGCGTCCCGGATGCCTGCTGGACCAGTGCCCCCGAGACCTTGCCGGCGAGGGCGGCATCCAGCTGCGGCGCGGCGCTCCGCGAAAGATCCTCGGCGTTCACGGTCGAGACCGTCGTGCCGAGCGTCGACCGTTCCGCTTCGGTGCGCGATGCGGTGACGACGACCTGGCTCAGGTTGAGCGGGTCGGGGGCGAGCCGGAAGTCGCGAGTGATCGTTCCGCTCGTTTCGGTGAGCGTGTCGCGCGCCGGGCGATAGCCGATCGTGCGAACGAGGAGGACGATCCCGGCGCGCGGTGCCGCGACCAGGAGGCGGTACGCCCCCTCCGAATCGGTGGCGGTGCCGACGGTGGTGCCCTCGACCATCACCTGCGCGCCGGGGAGACCGGTACCGGCGTCGCTGGTGACGCGGCCGGTGACAGTGAGTTGCGCGACGGCCGCGAGCGGGGTGAACGCGAGCAGCGCGAAAACGAGGGCTGGACGACCGTGCGGGTGCATAGGCCTCTCACTGAAAGTGGTGCGGCATCGCGAACGCGGTACCGAGGTCGTCGGGCGCCCTCGACGCAACGAGGTCGTGCAGTGGCCTCAACGTAGTGACCGGGCAGCGGAACGGGCTAGATCGGACCGCCCGGCCGCACGCGCCGGCGGCCGCGCTTGCGCCGCGCGGGAAGCGGACGGAGTTTTGATGCCTCACGCGTTCATCGAGTTTCCATCGGGGAGGACCCATGCGCCGTTTCGCCACGATCGCCGTCGCCGCACTCGCCACGGCGGCACCGCTCTTCGCACAGCACGACCACGCCGCCCCCGGGCAGACGCTCGGCAAGGTCTCGTTCCCGACCACGTGCGCCGCATCCCAGCAAGGCGCGTTCGACCGCGCCGCGGCGATGCTTCACTCGTTCTGGTTCCAGGAAGCGAACAAGGCGTTCAGTGACATCGCGGCCGCCGACAGCACGTGTGCGATGGCGCACTGGGGGGTCGCGATGACGCTCTGGGGGAACCCGTTCGTCCGGCAGCCGATCGCGGCGAACGCGCAGCGCGCCGGTCTGGCGGCGGCGGAGCGCGCGGCCGCCTTGAAGGCGCACGCCGACCACCGGGAGCAGATGTACATCGACGCCGCGCTCGCACTCTGGCGCGACGCCGACCGCCTCGACCACAACGCCCGCCTCGCGCGGCACGAGGCGGCGATGAAGCAGCTCTACGACATGCACCGCGAGGACTCGGAGGCCGCGATGTTCTATGCGCGCGCCGTGATCGCCAACGCGCCGCCGACCGATCTCGAGTTCAAGCGGCAACTCGTCGCCGCGGGGATGCTCGAGCCGCTCTTCGAGCAGCACCCCGACCATCCCGGACTCGCCCACTACATCATTCACACCTTCGATTCACCGAAGCTCGCGACCCATGGCCTGGCGGCGGCAAAGCGCTATGCGGCGATCGCGCCGGCGGCACCGCATGCCCTCCACATGCCGTCGCACATCTTCACCCGGCTCGGCTACTGGGAGGAGTCGATCGAGACGAACCGGCGCTCGGCGAACGCGGAGCCCGACTCGAACGCGGCTGTCCACCCGAATGACTACATGGTGTACGCCTACCTCCAGCAGGGCCGCGACGGCGAGGCGTGGAAGGTCGTCTCGCGGGCGCGCGAAGCCAGCGATCGGTATTACGGCGCGATCCTCGGCTACAACGCGGCTGCAATGCAGGCGCGCTACCCGCTCGAGCGGTCGAACTGGCGCGATGCGGCGGCGCTCCCCGTCCCACGAGGCTCGGTACCCTACGTCGAGGCGGTGACTCGATTCGCCCGCGCGATCGGTGCAGCGCGGAGCGGGAGCGTCGTACAAGCCAAGGCCGACCTCGGCGCGCTCGAGACGCTCCGGGATTCGCTGAAGGCGATCAACGACAGCTATTGGGCGACGATCGTCGACGCGCAGCGGCTGGCCGCGGCGGCGTGGGTCGCCCGCGCCGACGGGCGCAACGACGAAGCGGTGCGTCTGGCGCGGCAAGGCGCCGAGTTGGAGGAGACGGTCGAGAAGCATCCGGTGACGCCGGGCCCACTGCTTCCGGCGCGTGAGCTCGAGGGCGATCTGCTGATGGAGCTCGGTCGGCCGGCCGACGCGCTTCGGTCCTACGAAGCGACGCTGCTGCGTGAGCCGCGCCGCGCCCGGGCCCTGTTCGGCGCGGCGCAGGCCGCCGAGAAGAGCGGAAACCGGCCGGCGGCCGAGCGGCGCTACCGCGAGCTGCTCGACCTCATGGCCGCCGCGGACGCATCGCGACCTGAGCCGAAGGCGGCGAGAGCATTTCTCGGCCGGTAGATCGGGCCACATCCGACGCCGGAGCCAACCCCGGAGCTCTTCCCCCTTCGACATGGTGCGCCGATGACCTTCCCGGACATCAACTACCTCGCCGTGCTGGTAAGCGGCATCGTGATCTTCATGCTCGGCGGTCTCTGGTACTCGCGAACGCTGTTCGCCAGTCGCTGGATCGCCGCGATGGGCACGACCGAGGAGCAGCTTCGCGCAGCCGCCGGGAAGAGCTCGATGGCGGTGTCCTACGTCCTCGTGTTTCTGTGCGGTCTGCTCACGGCCTGGGTGCTGGCGATCGTCGTCGTCATGTTCAACGCCGGCGATCCGGTCGCCGGCGCGATCACCGGGATGCTCTGCTGGCTCGGGTTCGCCGGCGCGACGAGCTTCGGGACCGCGCTCTTCTCCTTTCAGCCGCGGCAGCTCTGGTTGATCAATTCCGGGTACAACCTCGTCTCGCTGATACTCGCCGGGATCATTCTCGCCGTCTGGCGGTAGCGGGGCCGGGCTTGATTGTCGGTTCTTCGGGGGACTCCCCGGGACTGCTTGAACGGGCCACGCTCGGA
>WUUC01227505.1_pt1 | contig 11157 bp, 9 predicted proteins | sample 6278441 | NCBI WGS metagenome assembly WUUC01 (sample SAMN13675441, study PRJNA597444) | soil metagenome | isolation source: soil | place: USA: Washington | collected 2017-10 | reverse complement strand
CGAAGGTGCCGTACGCGGCGTCGACGGTGAACAACCGCAGCGCCTGATCGACCGTGAGGCGCTGCGCCAGGTGCCAGTCCTCCGGAGGACGGCCGAGGTAGCTCTGCCGGGTCACCGCCTGGTGGACAGCCTCAAGGGGTGATCCGTGGGGCAGCTCGGCGGCGCGGTCACCCAACCCGAGTACCAGCCATGGCATGTCGGTGCTGCCGATGGTGCGAACACCGCTTTCCACCAGGTCGCGCCAGCGGGCGATCCAACGGGTCTGGCCGCGAGCCATCAGTTCCGGGAATCCCGCCTCCACCGCCAGATCCCCCGGGACCCCGGGCTGGATGGATGCGATCATCCCCAGCTCGCCCATCTTGGTGAGCTGATCGTCGCGGGCCTGGATGACGTGCTCGACCCGGTGGCGTGCGTCCGGGTTGGGGTGGGTGGCCTTGGCCCGCGCCACCGCCGTCAGAAACTGGTCGAGCGCCTCGGCACTGACCGTGTGCGCCGCCACCTGCCAGCCGTTGCGCTGCGCTGTCTGCACATACCAGTCCAGTTCGGACCGGTCCCAGTGGAACTTGGTGCCCCAGTCGTGGTCGAGGAACAGCTTGATGCCGGCCAACCGCAGGTGCGGGCTGAACGCGTGGTGCGGCTCGTACCCGAGGAACCAGGCGCTGAACTTGTCGTTCTCGAAGTTGACCGGCAGGTAGGCATTGATGCGTAGCCGGAGCTCGCCGGCCGCGTCGAGCACGCGCAGCGTCTCCAGCCACCCCTGGTTGACGAACAGCTCGTTGATACTGGTCCAACCTCGGCGCAGCGCCCCATCAATCGCCGAATAGGCGGTGAGGCCCACCATGAGCCCGTCGCCGATCCAATGCGCGTGCGAGTCGATGAAGCCCGGCAGCACCGTCCGGCCACCGAGATCCACGACGCGCGTCGGGTCCTTCCTCAGCGCCAGCACACTGTCGTCGTCGCCGATCGCCAGGATCCGTCCATTTCGGACCGCGATCGCCTCGGCCCGAGGCTGCCCCACGTCCATGGTGAGCACTACCCCGTTGTGGTAGATCACCTCAGGCGGCGCGGAACTCGCCTCGGGAACCGGCAGCAGCAGGACAGTCAGACACCCAACCAGAGCGACACCATGGCGCCACGACACCCGCATGCCCCATGATCCCACCCCCACCTGACTTGGCTGCGGCACTAGCTGGCATCGGCGGCCGGTCGTCGGGGTGATCGGGGTCTGGCGGTGCGCGACGCTCGTGGCTCCCAGGCGGCGTTTCTGGCCGTGGCGTACTCGATCAAGGCGGCGCGGTTGGGTTGCTCGACTTTGAGCAGCAGGCTGGCCACGTGTTTTTCGACGGTCCGGGGCGAGATGTGCAACCGGGCGGCAATGCTTTTGTTGCCAAATCGCAGGACCAGTAGTTCGAGCACCTCGAACTCGCGCAGGGTGACACCTAACTCGCGTAGCTCCGGGGGAATTCGCTCGGTACCGGTGCGCCGTTGTGGCACGAGTTCTCCGTGGTGCCGCAACAGGGCGCGGCAGGCGGCGGCCACCGCGGCGACGCCGGCTTGGTGGAAGTACTCTTCCGCGGCGCGCAGCCAGGTCACCGGGCTGCCCCAGCCGTCGTCGATGGCCGCCTCGGCGACCAGTCGCAGGCCGAGGTGGCGGGCCATCGGATACGGCGCACCGGACTGTTGAGCCCGCGCCATCATGGCCTCCGCCCGGTCGCGCTCACCGGCGCGGCCGAGCAGAACCGCCTGCGCCAGTTCACGAAAGTGCCGGTTCCAACGCATCTCGGTGACGCTCCGCCGCGCGCTGCCGTGCAGTTCCGCCAAGTCCATCCGATGGGCGAGGACCCGCATCAGCTGATGGAGACCGTGCCGGCCGGTGAGGTAGAAGGTGACCGGATTCTCGTCTTCGCTCGCGAGCACGCCGGCCAGCTCGTGCTCGGCCAGTTCGACGTTCTCTTCAAGCAGAGCACAGAACGTCCTGGCCAGACCGATCGACAGGGGGAGCTCGCGTGCGGTCGCGCCGCCGCGTCGCAGGAACTCCGCGAGCGCTCGCTCCATCTCCTCGCGGTTACCCTGGTGCGCGTTGGCGACCGCACGGGTCATCAGCATGTAGCGCTCCAGGGACACGAGCTGTAATCGCCGCACCGTGGTCAGGCACTCGTCGATCAGTTTGCTGGCCGCCGAGAAATCCCCGCACAGCACGGAATGAAGCGCGAGAACCGACTCAAGGTTGAGTGCCACCGTGACCGCGCCGACCTGGAGTGCCTCCCGTCTGGCGTGGACGAGGAACTCCGCGTTGGCCTCGGCCAGCCAGGCGTTGGTGGCCTGACCACCCAGGCCGTAGAGCCGCCAGATCGGCAGCTGGTGTTCCTCGGCGAGAACCTGGGTGCGCCGCAACGCGGTGTCCGACTCGACCAGATCGTGCTCCCTGCTGATCACCCCGATCGCGTACCACGCCTGACACGCGATCATCGGCAGCGGAACGCGCTCCGCCGGACCGATCGCCCGCCTGGCCAGCGTCTCGGCCTCCCGAATGCGGTCGCGCCCCGGCGAATCCAGGGCCAGGTGCGCCGATATCGCGTCGACCGGTGCGCTGAGCTCCTCACTCGGGTTCGGTCCGAGGGCGATCCGCGCCTCGGCCACCTGCGTGGCGCAGTCGTCGTAGCGGCCCGCGATCTGCGCGACCCAGGCGAGCCGAACGCGGAGCGCGACCCGCCGCGCGACGTCGAGGCCGGAGTCGCCGGTGTCCAGCGTGCTGGCGAGGTGAAAGGCCCGCTCGAACTGGCCGGCTTCGGCCAGCGCGTACAGCAGCGCTTCGAGCACCTCCACCCGCGCCGACTGATCATCGTGAACGGACAGCAGGGCCTCGGCCTTCTCCAGTAACGCGATGGCCGAACCCGCCGCGGAGTTGGCCAGCGCCCGCCGGCCCGCCTCGGTGAACAGCCGCGCCGCGGTCGTCGAGTCGCCCGCGGCCAGCCGCAGCCCGGCGGCCAGCTGGCACCACTCCCCGGACAACGCCGGGTCGAGCTCCGCGATGGCATCCGCCGCCCGCGCGGAAAACGCGGCCCGCTCGGCCGGGGTCATGCGGGCCAGCAACGCCTCCGCGATCAGCGGATGCTGGAAGGTGTACCAGTCCGGCCGGCGTTCGTCCGCGATCACCAACTGCGCCGCTATCCCGGCGTGGAGCTCGCCGAGCAACGCGTGATCGTCCAGGCCGGTGATCCGCTGAACGACCGGGAGCGGGAAGCGGGTACCGAGCACGGCCGCGGCGCACAACACGTTCTGCCCCCGGGGCCCCAACCGGTCGGCCCGCTCCGTGATGGCGAGCACCAGGCTCGCCGGTATCTCGACCGGACCCAGGTCGACCTGCCGCCAGCCATCGGAGCTCCGCACCAGATGGCCGTCGTTGACCATGCTGTGCAACAGTTCCTCGACCACGAAGGGAATGCCGGCGCTGTTCTCCCACAGCCGCCGCGCCACCCCGGCCGGCAGTTCGTCGGCCTCCACGTCGAGACACGAGGCGACCAGCCGCCGGATCTCCGCGTAGTCGAGCCTGCCCAACTCGATCAGGTCGCCGGCCTGCCGCAGCACCACCGATCTGGCGATCTCCAGCGCCACGGACTGCTCGGCGCGGCAGGTCGCGAGCAGCATGCTGGACTCCTCGGCCAGGTGGTCGGCCAGGTACTCCAGCACCGCGAGCGTCTCGACATCGGCGTGCTGCAGGTCATCCAGGACCAGGACGCAACCGCGTTCCCGGCCGACGACGGCCATCAGGCGGAGCATGGCCTCGGCGAGGACGACCACCGAGTCACCGCCATACGTGGGCTCGCTGGAGGCCCATTCGGGCACGAGCCGGCCGAGCACGGGTCGATACGGGCCGAGCTCGCTTTCCGGCGGCAGGCCGCGATGCCTGAACCGCGACAACAGCGCTTCGACCAACGGCCGAAACGGCACCATGGGACCGATGGTGGTGCTGCGGCCGCGCAGCACCACCATGCCGGTGGCGAACGCGTGCCCGACGGCCTCGGCGGCCAACCGTGACTTACCGATCCCGGCCTCGCCGACGATGAAGACCGACCTGCCCCGGCCCTTGCGGGCCTCGGCGAGCGCGCTCACCACGGCATCCAGTTCGTGGTCGCGTCCGATGAGCAGGGGAGCGCGGGTCCGCATGGGTGCTCCTAGGTCGAGCCGCAGCTGGGAGCGTTGGCCGGCCTATGCCGCGTTAGAAGCTCCCCTGGCGACCCCTGAGCGCGGCGTTGTCGCATCCGCGGCCGTTGTGTCCTCGGCCGGCAGGCCACCGAACTGTTGTACCAACGGTATTAACAGGGCCGCTGAGCAGCAACTTCGGTCCTGCCTTCCTCGACCGGTCCACAAGCCCTTTCGGACGATCCACGGCCCGGCGTGATCAACGCCGGGCCGTGGCATGTCCACTGTGAACTGTCAGCCTTTCTGCCCCTCGCTGCTGGCGCGCTCCAGGTCTTGGTCGGAGATGGTGCGCTGGTCGCGGTCGGGCGCCGAGGCGTCGGGGTTCTAGCCGACGTAGCGTCGGGCGACCGAGCGGCGTTGCGAGTCCTCGAGGAGCGTGAGGCCCTGCTCCACCCGTGCGGGGATGACCCGCCGGTGGCGCAGAACCCACGGGATCCCCCGGAGCGCCGCGAGAACCGCGGACACCGTCGCCCAGTCGGCCGGCGCCGAGGCGAGCACGGCCGCGGTGCGGCGCAGCGCGCTGCGCGGCGGACGGCGCAACCACAGCGTCCACAACGTGTTGCGGATGCCGAGCTGACGCCGCAGGCGTGGGTCGCGCCTGCGGGAGGCCGCGTGGTGCACGATGACGTCCTCGGCCCAGCACATCCACCAGCCATGCGCGGCCAGGTCGATGGCCAGCAGTTCCTCCTCACCGCCCAGCCACAACCGTGCGTTGAAGCCACCGGCCTGCTCGAACGCGGTCACGCGGAACATCGACAGCCCGGCCAGCACGCCGAGCAGCGCCGGTCCGGGCAACCAGTCGGGTCCGGGTACCGGCGAGTTCCGCAGCTCGGGAGTGATCGGGTCCTCAGCGAGATCCGGCTCGACCAGGCAGCGCCCGGTGACCGAGCCGAGCGCTGGATACGCGTCGAGCAGGTCGGCCGCGCGGGAAAGCGCGCCGGCCTGCCACCGGGTGTCGTCATCGCAGAACGCCACATACGGCGTGCGCACGTGCCGCATGGCCACGTTGCGGGCCACCGCCCCGAGGTTCTCCCGCGCCCGGATCAGCTCGACCTCCGGGTATTCGTGGGCCACGGCGTCCGCGCTGCCGTCGGTGGATGCGTTGTCCACCACGATGATCGGTGCGCGGTCGGGCAGTGCCGTCATGTGGCCGAGCGTGCGCGACAGCTCCGCGCGCCGGTTGTGAGTGATCATCACCACGGTGGCGCGGTCGGCTGTCATCTCCACGCGTTCCGTGTACCCGCCCGCATCCCGGTGAATCACGCATCGCCCGGCAGGGACGTGTTTTCCCGCTCCCGACCCGGGTACGCGCTATCTGTTCGCAATGTGGCGAGAGGAGGAAAGACGTGGCCGCGCCGAACCCTATCCAGATGCAGAAATTCCTCGCCGGAGTGAACTATCCGTGCGGCCGGGACGACCTCGTTGAGCATGCCAGGGGGAAAGGGGCCAAGGACGACGTCCTGAAGCACCTGAAAGCATTGCCGGACCGCACCTACGACGGGCCGAACGCGGTGAGCGCGGAATACTCGCGAACCTGAGCGACGCCGCGCCGGGACGACAGGATCGCCGTCCCGGCGCGGAACTGTCCACAACCGACTGTCTATAAGAGACTCTCAGCGCTCGCGAGCCCTGGCCGTCTTGCGGTCGTTCGCCCGCTGTACCGCGTCGACCAGTTCCTGTTTGGACATCGACGATCGCCCGCTGATGTCCAGCTTCTTGGCGAGCTCGTAGAGATGCTGCTTGCTGGCGGCGGCGTCGACGCCGCCGGCCGTCTGGGTGGCGGGCTGGCCGGCGCCCCGCTTGGCCTGCTCGTCGGAGGGGCCGCGACGGCGTTTCGGCTCCCAGTGATCGCCCACCTTCTCGAAGGAGTGCTTGAGCGCCGCGTACGCGGTCTGGTGCGCGCGCCGGCCCTCACCGTAGGTCTCGACCGCCGAGTCATGCGCCTTCGCCCAGGTCCGCTGGGCCTTCTCGGACGAGCGGCGCAGCGTGCTCGGCAGGACTTCCCGTCCAGGCATGAGAACGTCCTCCAATCTCGACTCGTCGGTGGTGTGCCCCCGCGCGGTCACCGCCAAACCCGCCCGGTGCACTACTCGCCTTCTTCGATCCGGACCGCCTGGTGTTCGGGTCCGGTCGGATAGCTCGAGCCGGCATCCTCGGCGATCTCGGTGGGCTCGCGGTCCTCGGCCTCACCGCCTCCACCGGGTGGGGTGAACTGCTCGGCGGGCGGCCGGGCATCGGTCTCCTCCACGCGGTCGGGATCGGACTTCCGCCACGTCGGTGGATCATCAACCGGGCGCGCTTCTCGCTCCAGTTCGAGGTTTTCCTGCTGCTCGGATCGGGGTTGCTTCTCGGTCATCGCGACTCCTTTCCACGCATCGGTACCGGTTACCCAGCTACCGCGGAGCGAACCGGCCGCCACGATGAGTAGCGAATCACCTATGTATGTTTATCGCCCCCTTTCCAGGAAAAGACACTTCCCATGAGAGGTGCGCGATGACGGTGCGGGTGCTGGTCGCCAGATTGGACAGTGCCGGGGATGTGGTGCTGTCCGGTCCGGCGATCCGTGCCGCGGCCGCCGGAACGGGTGATGAGGACGCCGAGGTCTGCCTGCTCTGCGGGCCGGCAGGGGAGCCGGCCGCCCGGCTGCTTCCCGGTGTCACGAACGTGATCACCTGGCGCTGCCCGTGGATCGAGGCGGACCCGGACGCGGTACGGCCCGGCGACATCAGCGCTCTCCAAGGGTTGCTGGCGGCCGCGCGGCCGTCGGTCGCATTGATACTGACGTCCTTTCACCAGTCCGCATTGCCGCTCGCCCTGGTGTTGCGGCTGGCCGGGGTACCGAGGATCGCGGCGATCTCCGCCGACTATCCGGGCAGCCTGCTCGATCTGCGGTTGCGACCCGGCGTGGACTTCGATGACGACCTGCCGGAGCCGGAGCGGGCGCTGGTGGTCGTGCGGGCGGCCGGTTTCCGCTTGCCGCAAGGGGATTCGGGTGGTTTGCGGATAACCGCAGCGCCGGAGGTGCTGGCGCTGACCGGGGCGGGTCCCTACCTGGTGGTGCACCCTGGCGCGTCGGTGCCGGCCAGGGCGGCCCCGCCGCGCCGGTACCGGGAGGTGGTCGCGGCCCTTGCGGAGCGCGGCCACCGGGTGGTGGTGACCGGCGGGCCGGCCGAGCGCGAGCTGACCGCCTACGTCGCCGGGTCCGACGCCCTGGATCTCGGCGGGCGCACGACTTTCGCCCAGCTGTCCGGAGTGCTGGCCGCCGCGGACTCGGTGGTGGTCGGCAACACCGCTCCGGCGCATCTCGCCGCCGCCACCGGCACGCCGGTGGTTTCGTTGTTCGCGCCCGTCGTGCCGGCCAGCCGGTGGGCGCCGTACCGGGTGCCGCACGTGCTGCTCGGCGACCAGGACGCCGGGTGCGCGGGGAGCCGGGCGCGGGTCTGCCCCGTCCCTGGACACCCGTGCCTTGACTCGGTGACCGCGTCCGAGGTGGTCACCGCGGTCGAGTCGTTGCGGGGGGTCGCCGCATGAGGATCCTGCTGTGGCACGTGCACGGCTCGTGGACGAACGCGTTCGTCCGGGGCCGGCACGACTACCTGCTGCCGACGCTGCCCGACGGTGGCCCGTGGGGGCGCGGCCGGTGCGGGCGGAACTGGCCGGACAACGTCAGGGACGTGCCGGCCGGCGAACTGCGCGAGTCCGATGTGGACATTGTGCTGCTGCAACGTCCCGAGGAGCTGGAACTGGCCGAGCGGTGGCTTGGCCGGCGGCCGGGGCACGACGTGCCCGCGGTCTATGTCGAGCACAACACGCCGAAGGGCGACGTGCCGAACACCCGTCATCCGCTGGCCGACCGGGACGACATCGTGCTCGTCCACGTCACCCATTTCAACGAGGTGATGTGGGACTCGGGGCTGGCGCCGACCCGGGTGATCGACCACGGCGTGGTGGATCCCGGTCACCGCTATACCGGCGAGCAGGCCCGTGCCGCGGTGGTGATCAACGAGCCGGTGCGCCGGGGGCGGGTCACCGGAACCGATCTGCTCGGCGCGTTCGCCACCGCCGCCCCGCTGGACGTGTTCGGCATGGGGCTGGACGGGTTGCACGCGACGCTCGGTCTGGACGCGGGCCGGCTGACCACCATCGGCGACCTCGAGCAGGAGGACCTGTACCGCGAACTGGCGCGGCGGCGGGTGTACGTGCACCCGGCGCGCTGGACCTCGCTCGGCCTGTCGCTGCTGGAGGCGATGCACCTGGGCATGCCGGTGGTGGTGCTGGCCAGTACGGCGGCGCCGACCGCGGTGCCCGCCGCGACTGGGGTGGTGTCCGCGGACATCGTCGAGTTGGTGTCGGGCGTGCGGCGACTGGTGCACGAGCCGGCGCTCGCCGCCCAGATGGGCAAGGAGGCGCGGGAGTACGCGCTGCGGCGGTACGGGTTAGCCGCGTTTCTGCGGAACTGGGAAGGCCTTCTCGCGAAAGTGGCTTGCTAGCAGGGAGTGGGAGGTGGATCGGTGAGAATCGCGATGGTTTCCGAGCATGCGAATCCGCTCATGGCCTTGGGAGAGGTGGACGCCGGCGGGCAGAACCTGCACGTGGCCGAGCTGTCCTCGGCGTTGAGCAGGGCCGGCCACGACGTGACCGTCTACACGCGACGGGAGGACCTGGACCAGCCCGACGAGGTGATGGCGGGCGGGTACCGAGTGGTGCACGTGCCGGCCGGTCCGCCACACGCGGTGCCCAAGGACGAGTTGCTGCCGCACATGGGCGAGTTCGCTCAGTTCCTGCGGTGGTCGTGGCAGCAGGACGGTCCGGATGTGGTGCACGCGCACTTCTGGATGTCCGGCCTGGCCTCGGTTCTCGCCGCCCGTCCGCTCGATCTTCCTGTGGTGCAAAGCTTTCACGCGCTTGGTGTGGTCAAGCGCCGGTACCAGGGCATCCGTGACACCAGCCCGAAGGAGCGCGTCGGCGTCGAGCGCATGATCGGCCGGGAGGTGGACCGGGTGGCCGCGACGTGTTCGGACGAGGTGTTCGAGCTGGCCAGGATGCGGGTGCCGCGCGCACGGATCTCGGTGGTGCCGTGCGGGGTGGACCTCAAACAGTTCACGCCGGATGGACCGCGGCTGGACAAGGGACAGCCGCACCGCCTGGTGGCGGTGGGCAGACTGGTGCCACGCAAGGGATTCGTCACCGCGATCGCGGCCATGCGGGCGCTGCCGGACACCGAGCTGATCATCGCCGGCGGACCGCGGCAGGACGTGCTGGCCAGCGATCCCGAGGCCGCGCGACTGCTCGACTACGCCGAGCGGATGGGCGTGGCGGACCGGGTCCGGATGGTCGGCCAGGTGTCCCGGGACACCATGCCCGCGCTGCTGCGCTCGGCCGACCTGGTGCTGTGCACCCCGTGGTACGAGCCGTTCGGCATCGTGCCGCTTGAGGCGATGGCGTGCGGTATCCCCGTGGTCGCCACCGCGGTGGGCGGGTTGACCGACACCATCGTCGACGGGATCACCGGCGCGCTCGTGCCTCCCCGCCGCCCCAAGGTGCTGGCCGACAAACTGCGCGGGCTGCTCGCCGCGCGGGCCACCCGCGAGGCACTCGGCGCCGCCGCGCGGGACCGGGCCTGCGCGCGGTACTCGTGGGACCGGGTCGCCGCCGACAGCGTCCGGGTCTACCAGCGCGCGGGCACGACCGACGTCGAGCCCCGGGTGGCAGGTGGTCGGCGATGACCGGCACGGTTCCCGACCGCGTGGGCGGTCATCTGGACTCGCTGGAGGACACGCTCGCGGCGTTGCGTGGGCAGGCGCTTCGACTGCAGCGGTGGGGTTCGCTGCTCGCCGACCGGCTGAGCTCCGGCGCCCGCCTGCTCGCCGCCGGCAACGGTGGCTCCGCGGCCGAAGCCCAGCACCTGACCGCCGAACTGGTCGGCAGGTTCGACGGCGAGCGCCGGCCGTTCTCGGCGCTGGCACTGCACGCCGAGACCTCCAGCCTGACCGCGATCGGCAACGACTACGGTTACGACGAGGTGTTCGCCCGGCAGGTCACCGCGCACGCCCGGCCGAGGGACGTGGTGGTGCTGCTGTCCACCAGCGGCCGCAGCCGCAACCTGCTGCACGCGGCGCGCGCGGGCAGCGCGGCCGGGGCCACCGTCTGGGCCATGACCGGGCCGTTGCCCAACCCCCTGGCGAACGTCGTGGAGGACGCGATCTGCGTGCCCGGCACGACCGCCAACGTGCAGGAGGCGCACCTGGTCGCGGTGCACCTGCTCTGCGAGGCCTTCGAGGCCGCTCTGTCCACAGTGGACGAACAAGTGCGGAGGGTGTCGTGAACCTGGTCGTGGTCGGCGACAGCCTGCTGGACGTCGATCTCCTCGGTAGTGCCAGCCGGCTGTGCCCGGACGCGCCGGTCCCGGTGCTCGACCTCGAACGGCGCGACCAGCGCCCAGGCGGCGCCGGATTGGCCGCGACGCTGGCCGCCGCCGACGGGATCCGGACCACCCTGGTCACCGCGCTTGCCGAGGACGACGCGGGGGAGCGGCTGCGGGCCGCGCTGGCCGGACTGGACACCGTGATCGGACCGTCCCCCGGACCGACGCCGGTGAAGACACGAGTGCGCTGCGCGGGTCAGTCGCTCGCCCGGATCGATCAGGGCGGCGCTGGCGATCCCCCCGGCGTGTCCGACGAGATGCTGGACACGGTGTGCTCGGCCGACGCGGTGCTGGTCTGCGACTACGGCCGAGGTATCGCCCGTGATCCCCGGCTGCGCGACGTGCTGGCCAGGCTGGCCGGCGCCGTGCCGGTGGTATGGGACCCGCACCCGCGCGGGCCGCGCCCGGTGCCCGGCGTCAGCCTGGTCAGCCCCAACCTCGGCGAGGCCGTCCAGTTCGTCGGCATCCCGGACCGTGACCCGGAACGCGTTGCCGCGGAGCTGCGGCTGCGCTGGCGGGCGGCCGGGGTG